>Ga0302314_10018763_pt1 | contig 11519 bp, 9 predicted proteins | sample III_Palsa_N2_3_FD_200533 | JGI IMG/M metagenome (GOLD analysis project Ga0302314, IMG submission 200533) | Peat permafrost microbial communities from Stordalen Mire near Abisko, Sweden - III_Palsa_N2_3 | ecosystem: Environmental > Terrestrial > Soil > Palsa > Peat permafrost | place: Sweden... | reverse complement strand
TCGAGAACATCGAGAACGTCAACAAGGCGCTCGAGGCCGCATCCCCCTGGACAGCGAAGGTCACCGCCGCCTAGACGTTGCTAATCCGATCCATCCGCCTTAGTCTGGCCTCAGCCATGCGCCTCAGCCGAGCTCTCGCCGCCGTCCTCTTTCTCACATGTTTCTCTGCCTTGGCCCAGACCTATACGCCCAAAGAAATCCGCTTCGAGGGCGCGGAAGGCACTGACAGCGCTGAGCTGCTGCGCGCCGCAGACCTCAAGCCCGGAGCCACAATCAGCGTCGCGCAGATCGAGGCAGCCATGCAGCGTCTCGGCGACACCGGCATGTTCTCGGACATACGCTACTCGGTCGACTCCAGGGCACTCGTCTTCAAACTCACGCCAGTCGTGGCCGCGGCCGCCCTCCCCGTCCGTTACGCCAACTTCGTCTGGTGGCAGCCCGCCGAACTGGAACGTCTCGTCGAGGCCAAGGTCCCTATCTTCCACGGCAGCCTGCCTCTCAGAGGCAATCTGACCGACCAGGTGGAGGCCGCGCTCGTCGATCTGCTGCGGGAGAAGGGCATCGCCGCCACGATCACCACGCTGGAGTCCCGCGACACGCCCCACGGGCCCATCACGTCAACCGCACTGATGATCACACAGCCGCAAATCTCGCTCGGCGAGATCCGTCTTCAGGGTGCGCTGCCTGCCGTGCAGCCGAAGTTCGAAGAGCGCAAACTTATGCTGAGCGATGAAGATTTCGACCTCGTCGCCAGCTCCGATGCGATTCAGCGCAGTGTCGCCGATGTCTACCAGAACGCGGGCTACCTGGATATCGCCACCGACCCTCCCGCCTTTTCCGCACCACGACCGGACCCGCGAGCGAAGCTCTCTCCACGCTATCTGGTCGACGCCACCGCCATCATCCACCCCGGCGAGGTCTACCGCATCAGCCGCATCGACCTCCCCTCCGCCTCGCCGCTGTCGCAATCCGAACTGAGCCACGCGGCCGATCTGAAAGTAGGCGCGCCCGCGTCGGCTGCAGCGCTGCGCGTCGCCCAGGCCGAAATCCAACGCGCCGGTGAGGACCGCGGCTACCTCGCCGCCAGGGCTTCGGTCGATAGCACCAAAGACGGCACCGCGCACACCGTTGCGTACACCTTCAGCCTCAACCTCGGCGAGCTCTTCCACCTCAGTGCCCTCGACGCCTCGGCGCTCCCGCCCGCACAGCAGCAGGCTTTCCTGAGCAGCATTCACGCAGCTCCCGGCGTAGTGGTCGACAAGGACCTTAGGAACCGCATCGGGCAGGCCCTCCACGATCTCCACCTCACGCCCCAGCCGCGGCCCAACATGGTGGAAGACCGCGTCAACCACACGGCGAAGATCGTGATCCAGCCCTGACGAGACTTCGCGGACGGAAGTCGGCCCAGTCCTTGACCATCCCCGCAAACCGCCTTACGCTAGCCACACCCATGCGCATCAGCCGAGCTCTTGCCGTCCTCCTCCTGTTCGCGCCTCTTGCTGCGAGCGCGCAATATTCCATCGCCAACGTCGTCTTCGAGAACGGCGCACCCTACACCGACGCTGAACTTCTCACCGTCTCTGGCCTCGCTCCCGGGCAGCTGCTTGTTCATGACTCGCTTCTGAATGCCGGCCAACACCTGCTCGACACCGGGCTTTTTGATGATGTACAGGTTTCGCTCTCTGGCCAGGGGAAGGCGCGTACGGTTCATGCTGCCCTTAAGCCAATCCCACTCGACAGGCTCATGCCCGCCAGCTTTGAGAACTTCGTCTGGTTTACCCCTGACGAACTAACGCGGGGAATTCATGACCGCGTGCCGTTGTATCGCGGCGGCGCTGCCGAGGCAGGCAATACTCCAGACGCGATCCAGTCTGCACTGCAGCAGATGCTTGCTGAGAAGGGCGTGACCGCAAAGCTGTCCCACTCTGTGGCCGAACCCAGCCCACTACATCCTCAGCTGGCGCTCAGCTTCCGAGTTGATGAACCCGCAGTAAGCCTCGTCGATGTTCATCTCTCCTTCAGTGGTCCTCAGGGAGCTTCGACTCAGCTGGTGCCGGGGCTGCAGAAGGCCGTCAACCAGGCCACGCACCGGCCGTACAACGAAGGTCTAACCGGCCTGACCATCGAAGACCGGCTGCTCGCTCCCGCGCTCGACGTGGGCTATATCACCGCGTATCTGGACCACATCAGCCGCACGCTCGAAACCGGCGACCACGGCGTGGCGGTCACGTACACCGTGCGTCTCGTCTCCGGCGATGTATATAAGGTTTCCGCGCTTACCTGGGAGCCGACGCCGGTCTATAGCGCCGCCGATCTTCTGCGCGACGCCAAGCTACATGCCGGTGACATCGCCAATGCATCGGGACTCCATGACACGGTCGCGGCGATCTCCGGGGCGTATCTTGCGCTGGGCTACATGGACGTCTCGGTCACGGCTACACCAACGGTCGACACTGCAACGCATACCGTCGCTTACGCGCTGCATGTTGCGCCGGGCCCGGTCTTCACCCTGCAGTCGCTCAATGTAACTGGCCTGTCGCCCGAAGCGCGCAAGGCCTTCGACGCCGCGTGGATGATGAAGGTGGGTGACCCCTACAGCGCGCAGGCAGTCAACACCTTCCTGCGCAAAAACATCGAGCAGCCCGCGTTCAGAAAGTACGGCGCTGGCTATCAGGCATCCGCAGATCCGCAAACGCACCTGGTCGACCTGACAATGACCTTTACGCCGAGGCCCCAGTGAGCTTAGATCCTTAGCTGCTGGCTGCCTCAGAAGCCGCCGGGGCGCTCGGCTGCTACATGGAAGGCGGACTCCATCGCCATCCCGGCCTTGGCGATGGTGCCCTCGTCGAACAGCCGGCCCACAAGCGAGACGCCATGCGGGACCCGGCGCGGCGTTGCGAACTTTGGCAGCGGATGGGCAGCGTCCGGAGCCCAGTCGCTGCGCGCCTCCGTGATCTCCACGAACCCTGCACGGAGCGTGAGACTGGGATGGCCTGTGAAGTTGGTGATGACCAAAAACTCGTCGCGCAGGCTGGGCACCAGCAGGATGTCGACGCCGGCCATGACGCGCTCCATCTCCAGCGCAACCATACGGCGGAGGCGGTCGGCCTGCACGAAGTCCACCGCACTGAGAAAGCGCGACTGGCGGAAGGTGTTCGGCCACGCGTCTGGAACCTGCATCTTCAGCTCGTCGACGCGGTGGCTAAGCGTCAGTTCCTCAAAGGCCGCCGCCGACTCGGCAAAGAGAATGATGTTCAGCGAGTCATAGGGCCAGTCCGGCAGCGTCACCTCGACCAGCTCCATGCCGAGAGACTTGGCAGTCTCGAGCGCGGCACGGTCGACCTCGGTGGCCGGAGCTTCTTTCATCCACGCGGGAAAGTAGCCGACGCGCAGACCCTGGACACTCTTTCCCATGGGAGCCGAGGCGCCCGCAGGGACGCAGGCCAGATCGTGGCCGTCGGGTCCTTGGATCGCATCGAGCACGAGCATCGTGTCCTCGACCCCGCGCGCCATCACGCCCAGCTTGTCGCAGGTCCAGCTCAGGGTCATGGCGCCGGTGCGGGGGACACGGCCGAACGTAGGGCGCAAACCAGTGACGCCGCACCGCATGCTCGGCGAGACGATGGAGCCCTGCGTCTCCGACCCAATCGCAAACCCGACCAGGCCGGCGGCGACAGCCGCTCCCGGGCCCGCGCTCGAGCCCGACGAGCCTTCTTCGAGCAGCCAGGGATTTTTGGTCTGGCCGCCGAACCAGACGTCGTTAAGCGCCAGCGCCCCAAGGCTCAGCTTCGCGACCAGAACAGCCCCCGCATCATTGAGCCGCTGAGTCACGGTGGCATCGTGGGCCGGGACACGGCCGCGAAACGGCTCCGCGCCCCAGGTGGTGGGGATGCCAGCGGTGTCGAGCAGGTCTTTCGCGCCCCACGGAATGCCATGCAGGGGCCCGCGATACTTCCCGCCCGCGATTTCGGCATCGGCAACGCGCGCCTGTTGCAACGCGTGTTCCTCAGTAAGCGTGATCACGCAGTGCAACTTGGAATCAAACTCTTTGAGGCGCTTGAGGTAGATCCTGGTTAGGCGCTCGGACGTAAGTTTTTTCTTCTCTATCCACTGAGCAAGCTGAGTTACTGGCGCGTAGGCAATGTCCGCATCACTCGTCGGCAACGGAGGTGTCCGAGGTTCGGAAACCACATTGTCCGCCTCCACCATCGCGCCACCTTCCAGCAGCGCTGATTCTGCTTCGCAATCGACCGCGGAGTGAGTGCCAGGGACTGGCAGCGTAGGGTTCCACATGGTCGCCGGAGCGATACTCTCGGGAATCGCAAGTTTCCGCGGGCCGACCCGGCGCTCGTAGACGGCGGCCATCGACTGCTGCCAGTTCCCTGCAGCCTGCGCCGTGTCCTTGGCAGTCATCTCGACCTGCACCAGCTTCTCCGCTTCAACAAACGTCCCGACCGTCACCTCCGGACCCACCGTAGCAGACGTCCCAAACGCCGGCGGAGCGCCGGGAGTAGCCGGAGTCTGCTTGCCGCTTGCCGTCTTTGCCGTGATTGCCGCTGCCATCAGACCCATTGACCCCCTGGCCAAAAACTCCCTGCGTGAACGCGCCATGCTGCTCCTTCCCATGTTGCTACTTCTGGCCCCAACCTCGTGTACAGCAGATATATCACCGGCGCAGCGTACGATCATTGCAGCCATGCCGATTTCCACGCTCACTCTCGAACTCGCCATAGAGCACGCGCAGTCGCTCAAGGACCGGCGTCAGGCGGTGCGGTCGCTGAAGGATAAGCTGCGCCACGGGTTCAATGTGTCGGTGGCGGAGCTGGACGACGCCCTGGCCTGGAACCGCGCCACCATTGGTGTAGCCGCGATCTCGAGTTCAACCTCGTATCTAAGCGGGCAGTTGAGGGAGGTGGAGGCAGCCGCGCGGCGGGTAGCGGTCGGGCTGGGGTGCGAGATTGTGGACAGCTATGTGGAGTCGGATGTGCCTCTGGAGGCGGATATCTGACCCGTAGACGCCCTCAGAATTGGAGTCCTGAGGCTGGAAGGGTGAGACCTGGGGGCGAGGTCAAACGTTTAACCGGAGAGAATCCCCATTTTGGGACAGTCTTCCACCGGTTTCTTTTTGCTTTCCAGACGCATCTTACCGTTTGAGGAAGAATTTCCTGATATTCTGTCCTGTCAGCCATGCCAGAGCAAAGAGCCAGAACGTACCACCGCGGTCGCGTCGTAAATACCTTCGCCGAAGAGATCACCGCCATGTTGGAGGGGGAACTCTCAGACCCACGGATTGCACCCTGCCACGTCACCGAGGTTGTCCTCGCGCCGGGCGGGAAGAGCTGCCGTGTCTTCATCGCGGTGACCGGGACGCCCGAAGAAGAGGACGACACGCTCGAAGGCCTGATGGCAGCGCGGGGCTTCATCCGCACGGAGATTCGCTATCGGATGAACGTGCGCCACGTCCCAGAGATTACGTTCGCAATCGACCGCTCGGAAAAGATCAACTCCCGTATGGACGAATTGCTCGGCCGGATGGAGAAGCGCCGGACGAAACTTGCCGATAAGAACAATAGACAACTGCTTGCCGATAAGAGCGGCACGACAGGTTTCACGCCAACAACGGAGCCTGCACCCTAACCTCAACCTAACCTGCCACCACTGTCCTCACTATCTGCCCAGACCATGACAAACGAAGCGTCGATCCACGCATTGCTTGAACTACTGCACAGGCACAATAGTTTCGTCATCACCTCGCATGTCCGCCCGGACGGGGATGCGATTGGTTCAACCCTCGGTCTCATGCATGTGCTCGAAGCAATGGGCAAACACGCGGTGGTCGTATTCGCTGACCCAATTCCGGACATCTACGCCTCCCTTCCCGGGGTGGAGCGGGTGTCGCGGCGGATTCCCGACAGTAAATTTGACGCGGCGATCATCCTGGAGTGCGATTCGCTGGACCGTTGCAACTTCGATCCGGAGGAATTTGAGGCCAACCATCCCGGGCTCATCATCAATGTCGACCACCACGCCAGCGGGCGTAACTTCGCCAACTTCAATTGGATCGACCCCGACGCCGCCGCTGTAGGCGCGATGATCTACGACCTTGCTCTGGCATCAGGCACGCCGATCACATCGGCCATGGCCAACTGCCTCTACGTCGCTCTGCTGACAGACACCGGTTCGTTCGCCTACGCCGCGGTCACCGCTTCGACGTTCGGCATGGCTGAACACCTGGTGGAGTGCGGCGCGAACCCGCATGATATCGCGCAGGCGGTTCTCTTCTCCTACCCCCCGGCGAAGGTGCGGCTGCTGGGCACGGCTCTCAGCAAGATGCACATTGAGAGCCTTGGCGCGTCCAAAAACAATGGTGAGCACGAGGCCCAGGTGGCGTGGTGCGCGGTCAGCCTGAACGACATGGAGCGCGCCGGCGCCGACATCGAAGACTGCGAGGGCGTGGTCAGCTATCTGATCGGCATCGCGGGCGTGGAAGCTGCTGTGTTTCTGCGCGAGGTGCCATCGCGCACCGGTTACCGGCTGAGCATTCGCAGCAAGGGAAGAATTGACATTGCCTGCGTGGCGGAACACTTCGGCGGCGGCGGCCATCGCAACGCCAGCGGCTGCAGCATCGACGGCACGCTCGCCGAGGTGAGTAGCCGGATCGTAGCCCACCTGCGCGCCGTCTGCTCGCGTTTGCATGCCCGCTCGACCGTCGACCATCCCTCACTGCCCGCAACTCTGGTAGCCTAAGTTTCGCTTCGGTCGCCTGGGTTTCGTTCCGCAATACCCCGAAATTCAGCCTACACCCTCGCGCCTGACGCAGCGCTGCGGCCAGACCAGTAGGCCGCGGCAGATCAGTAGGCCGCGGCAGATTGAGCAGGCTGCGGCAGATTGCGTGCCCCCGCGGGTTATCCTCTTGGAGCAAACGTTTTTTTGTACGCCAGCCTAGCGCGAACCTTGACGGACACTCCCCAATCCGTGCCAACACCTTCTGAGCTCGCGACCCTTCCTTCGCCCTCAGCTCCGGCGCCAGTCCAGCCCGCCGCGTCGGCCGGGCTCTTCGCGAACCTGCGCCGCCTTAGCCGCACCGAGCTGGGCTGCTCGGTCACCGAGTTCGCCGTGTTGCTGATCGTGAGCAGCTATTTTCTGCTCTTCGGTCTGGTGCCCCACTTCGGCGGCAGCCAACTCGGGCTGGTGGGCGCGGATGAACCGCGCTACGCGCAGATCGCCCGCGAGATGCTGGCCGCGCACTCCGAAGATTGCCACGAGGTCCACGCAAAGATCACGCCGCACAGTCTTCGCCCGGCGGACATTCGCGCGTCTTACGTCTGCCTGATGGGCGGAACGGTTACGCCGATCCTGTACGGCAAGCCGTGGCTCGAGAAACCCGCGCTGTACTACTGGCGGGCGATGGGCTTCTACAAGGAGTTCGGCGTCTCAGACTGGTCGGCGCGGCTTCCTTCCGCCTCAGCCACGATGGCCTTGATCATTCTCGCCTTCCTGCATCTGCGACGATTCCGTCCCGGCGGCCATCTCGACGCCGCTCTGATCATGGTCTCATCCGTCGCGATTGTGGCGTTCGCCCGCGGCGCCTCCACCGACATGCAGCTCGCCGCGCCATTCTGCATTGGAATGCTCGGCTGGTATGCCTGGTATGAGACCGGCAAGAAATTCTGGCTCTTCGACCTCTACTTCTTCGGCGCGGCGGCAACGCTGGCCAAGGGCCCGGTCGCGCCCTTTCTCGCGATCTGTATCATCCTGCTCTTCCTCGGCCTGCGCCGCGAGTGGTCGGCGCTGCGCCGCACCATCTGGATCCCCGGAATCCTGCTGTACCTGGTAATGGTGCTGCCCTGGTACATCGCCGTCCAACGCAAAAATCCTACCTTCTTCAACGAGTTCTTCTGGCAGCATAATTTCGAGCGGTACACGACCAACCTCTACCAGCACCATCAGCCCTACTATTACTACCTCGTGGTGCTGATCCTGGGACTGATGCCGTGGACCGCGCTTTCGTTCCGTGCGCTGTTAGACGGGATGCAGACCTCGATCGCGGAGTGGAAGGTGCGGCACAAGCCGCAGAGGTATGTCGGGCACATGCGCGCTGGCGACGCCTTCCCTGAGTTCCTGGTGCTGTGGGCTCTGTTTCCGGTGATCTTCTTCTCATTCTCGGGCTCCAAGCTGCCGGGATATATCCTGCCGTCGATTCCGCCGCTGGCCATTCTCACGGGAGACTATCTGTTCCGCATCCGGCGCATCGGGCTTCCCGCCTGGCTGTTGTACGCACACGCTGTGCTGACCGGCTTTCTGACCTTTGTGCTGTTGTTGTGCCCGCAGTACATGGTGTACCAGCGCATCGTCCCGGCGGTGAGGATCTTTGTGTGGGCGGCGCTGTTCGGGATCGCCGCGGCGGTTCTGGTGATCGTAATAGCCCGGCGCTATGGAGTGCAACACGTTCGCACCATCACGATGATTCCGCTGGCGTGTCTCCTCTTCTTCCTCCTGCACGGCAACAACGGACGTCTGCTGGACCTCAACTACTCGGCTCGGCCGCTGGCCCGCGCGATTGTGCAGAACGCGCCGACGGTGTCTACCGTGGCGGTACTCGATGTGCGGCGCGACATCGTCTATGGCCTGGCCTTCTACCGCAACCAATTCATCTCAAACTACGCCATCCAGGGTGTGCCCGACGAGGGCCACATCCTCATCATCCCAACCCGCGACGCCGACCAGCTCAACACCTGGCTACAGGGACGCCTCTACCAGCAGATCTTCCTCTACGAGACGCAGGGTCTGTCCGTCTACAAGGTCTACCCTCGGAGCTGAGAGCCCGAAGACACGGAGCCCAGAGGCTTGTCGCGTTGATCCCCCTGCAACAACTCGAAATCCTCGACCTGCGGCACTTCTCCGCGCAACAGCTAAGTCCACTCTTGCGCGATGAAGCAACCCGCTGGCAGCGGCGCCTGCACTGGGACTACACCCTCGCCTCGGCTACGCTGCTGGAGTACCTCGACGGCCGCATCCTGCCGGGTTACGTTGCGCTGAGCCCCGCCGGCGATCACCGAATCCTGGGCTACGCATTCTCCGTGTTTGAAGCCGCGAAGGCTGTCATCGGCGACGTCTATGCCTTCGACGAGACCGAATCCACACGCAATCCCGTCTGCGACACGCTGCTGCATCACCTGATCGAGCTCCTGCAGGCGACACCGGGCATCGACCGTGTAGAGTCGCAGCTGCTGATGTTTCCGACCGGCGCGCTCAGCCAACCCTTCCGCTCCGCCGGCTTCCGCAGCTACCCGCGCCTCTTTATGACCGCCTCGCTCTCCTCTCCCCTCAACACCTCACACCTCACACCTGTACAGAACCATTCGCTCCAATCCTGGCAACCGGAGTTCTACGAGCCGGCAGCGGCCTTCATTCACCGCTGCTACGCCGGCCACATGGATGCGGGCATCAACGACCAGTACCAAACCCTCCACGGCTCCCAGCGATTCCTCCACAACATCATCCGCTTCCCCGGCTGCGGCATCTTCGACCCCGAGCACTCCTGGCTGATGCGCAATTCTCAGACACGCTCTATTGAAGCTCTGCTGTTATCCTCGCGCGTGCAGCCGGATGTGGCGCATATCACGCAGCTATGCGTGGAACCTGCGCTGCGCGGCCGCGGCCTCGGCCGGCAACTGCTCGATCACCACGCGACCAACATTGCGCGCGCCGGGGTCAAGTCGCTCTCGCTCACAGTGACCGAGGCGAATCTCCCAGCGATTCAGCTGTATGAGCGCAACGGTTTCACCACGCTGCACCGGTTCGAGGCGATGGTGTGGGACAAGAAGGTGCGGAATGGATAGCAGACCTGCGGCATATAGAGATAGCAGGAATGGGGCATATATCGCCGCGCTCGACCAGGGCACGACCAGTACGCGGTTCATGATCTTCGATCATCGCGGCAGGGTCGTTTCGGTGGCGCAGAAAGATCATGAACAGATCTACCCGCAACCAGGCTGGGTGGAGCACGATCCGCTCGAGATCTGGCGGCGCACATTGGAGGTGATCGACGAAGCCGCCGAAGCCCGCGGCATTCGCGCCAAAGACATCAGCGCCATCGGCATCACCAACCAGCGCGAGACAACCGTGGTGTGGGATAAAGCCACAGGCATCCCCGTCTACAACGCATTGGTGTGGCAGGACACACGCGTCGGCGAAGCCGTGGCAAAGCTCGCACGTGACGGCGGACAAGACCGGTTCCGCGCCAAGACGGGCCTGCCCCTCTCGACCTACTTCAGCGGCCTCAAAATAGCGTGGATTCTCGACGCCGTAAAGGGTGCCCGCGCAGCCGCCGAACGCGGCGAGCTGCTCTTCGGCACCATCGACAGCTACCTGCTCTGGAACATGACCGGAGGCGCAAACGGCGGCGTCCATCTCACCGACGTCACCAACGCCAGCCGCACCCAGCTCATGAACCTGGCAACGCTCGAGTGGGACCAGGAAATCCTCGACGCTCTCCGCGTGCCGCGCGCCATGCTGCCCGAGATCCGCTCCAGCAGCGAGCCCTACGGCGAGCTCAAACGCACATCGCTGGCGGGCGTACCCATCTGCGGCATCCTCGGCGACCAACACGCCGCACTCGTGGGTCAGGCATGCTTCCAGCCAGGACAGGTGAAGAACACCTATGGCACCGGCTGCTTCCTGCTGATGAATACGGGCGAAGATCTCAAGGCCTCCACGCATGGCCTCCTGACCACCATCGCGTACAAGTTCGGCAACGCAAAGCCCGTGTATGCGCTGGAGGGCAGCGTCGCGATCACCGGGGCACTGGTGCAATGGGTGCGCGACAACCTCGGCCTCATCGAGCGCAGCGAAGACATTCAAACCCTCGCGCAGACGGTGACCGACAACGGCGGCGTCTACTTCGTCCCGGCCTTCTCCGGCCTCTATGCACCCTACTGGAAAGACAACGCTCGCGGCGTCATCGTCGGCCTCACGCGCTATGCCAACAAGGGCCACATAGCCCGCGCCGTCCTCGAGGCCACAGCCTTCCAGACCCGCGAACTGGTAGAGGCAATGGAAGGCGACGCGGGCATTCCGCTAAACCAACTGCGCACCGACGGCGGCATGGTCGGCAACGATCTCCTCATGCAGTTCCAGGCAGACATCCTCAACCGCAACGTGGTGCGACCGGCCATGCGCGAGACCACAGCTCTCGGCGCCGCCTACGCCGCCGGCCTGGCCACCGGCTTCTTCAAAGACACCGGACACCTCATCGAGAACTGGGAGGTCGATCACACCTGGAAGCCGGCCATGGAAGACGCGACGCGCGACAGGCTTTACCGGCAATGGAAGAAGGCCGTAACCCGCTCCTTCGATTGGATCGACGAGTAATGCGCAGGACACAGCGCGCGCTTACAATCGCTCAGGGAATCGACACTCCATGAAGCCAACAAGTTTTGCTTTCCGCCATGAGCTGATGGGCGAGCTGATCGCTGAATCCGTCGCGATGTTCATCATCATCTCCTTCGGCTGCTCGG
>Ga0302314_10018762_pt1 | contig 11519 bp, 9 predicted proteins | sample III_Palsa_N2_3_FD_200533 | JGI IMG/M metagenome (GOLD analysis project Ga0302314, IMG submission 200533) | Peat permafrost microbial communities from Stordalen Mire near Abisko, Sweden - III_Palsa_N2_3 | ecosystem: Environmental > Terrestrial > Soil > Palsa > Peat permafrost | place: Sweden... | reverse complement strand
CGAAGCCGTCCTTGTGGTGACCCGCCCGGTCGTCGCGGCCTCCGGCCCCGCGACTTACACGCTGTCCTGCGTGGCCCCCAAGGCCCCGGGTACCCCTCCGACGCGCCCGATTGCGTCGACCGCGCTGTCCGCGACGGCTTCGGTCAGCCCGGCCAGCCAGTCGCTCACGTCCTGCTCCGCGGCCGCGCCGACCTTCACCTTCAGCGGGATGATCACTGACAGCAAAGCCGGCACGATCGGCTACCACTGGCAGCTCCCCAACGGCCGGGGCCCGGCGCAGACACTGAGTTTCAGCCGTGCGGGCACCCAGACGGTCACCACGGCCTACACGCCAGGCAGCGACACCGGCAGCGGGTCAGGCACGCTCGTCATCACCAGCCCGGGTGCGGTGTCGTCCAACGCCGCCGCGTTCACCGTGTCCTGCGACCAGGGGCTGGGGATCACCAACGACGCCCCGACGGTCGCCCAGGACGGCGTGAACTACTGGGGCACGGTCACCGTGGCCGGCGGCACCAGCCCCTACACCTGGTCCGTGGCCGGGCTCCCGGCCGGGCTGACGGCAAGCGGCGACGGGGCGACGCTCACCATCAGCGGCGACCCGCAGGCGGCGGGAACCTTCACCCCGCAGGTGACGGTCCATGACAGCGCGGTGCCTGAGGACAACGGAACCACGAGTTTTACGCTGACCGTCGACGGCGCCGCCGAATCGCCGCTTGTGATCAGCGGCTACCTCACGGACGCCGTGGTCAACCAGGCCTATTCGGCCACGGTCATCGGGACCGGGGGAGACGGCGCCTATAACTGGACGGTGACCGGTCTTCCCGACGGGCTGGCCGCGACCCCGAGCGGGGGGACGCTCATCGTCAGCGGTACGCCGACGGCGAGCGGCAGCTTCCCGGTCACCGTTACCGTCAGCGACGCCGAGTCGCCCGCGCAGACCGCGGCGGCTGATCTCACCCTGGTGGTCGACGACCCCATCCCCAGCAGCCCGAGCCCGAGCCCAAGCGACAGCGACAGCCCAAGCCCCAGCCCCAGCGACAGCGACAGCGACAGCCCAAGTCCCAGCGACAGCCCGAGCAGCAGCCCCAGCCCCAGCCCCAGCCGACGGCACCATCACCACTAGCCGAGGGTGCGGGGCAGGCCGAAGTGCGGCGCGAGGGTTGTCTCGAACCGGGTGATCTCGCTGATCCGGTCACCGGCGAGGGCGATCACCTCGATGCCGTTGAGGCGCAGGGCCCCGGTGACCGCGTCGCGGCGGTACTCGCCCCACGCCGGCTGCCCGTTCGCCCGGGCCGGCACCAGCCGGGCGATCTGCCCGCGGTGCGCGGCGGTCGCGGTGAAGAAGCGGTGGACCGCCGCGGTCCCTCGGTACTCGAACGGCAGCGGCGGCATCCGCACCCAGGCGTCGTCGGTCATCAGCGCGACCAGCGCGTCGACGTCCAGGTCGGTAAACGCCGCGACGAACCGGTCAACCAGCGCGCGCTCCTGCGGCCCGTCGGGCGGTGGCGGCGGCGGACCTGATGGCCGAGCCGCGTCCATCCTCGCCCGGGCGCGCTTAAGCGCGCTGGTGACGGTGTCTTCGGTGAGCCCCAGCAGCCGGGCGGTCTCGCTCGCCCGGTAGCCGAGCACGTCACGCAGCAGCAGCACGGCGCGCTGGTTCGGCGGCAGTAGCTGGACGGCGGTGACGAACGCGAGCGAGATCGCCTCGCGGGACTCGTAACGGGCCTCCGGGCCCGGCGCCTGATCGGACAGTCCATCCAGCAGCACGTCCGGATAGGGCTGCAGCCACAGCACCTCACCCAGGCGGGTCGGCTCCGGCGGCTGGATGGGCAGCGGCGCCGCGGTCACCGGCCGTCGCCCGGAGGACCGCAGCGTGTTGAGGCACCGATTGGTGGCGATGCGGTACAGCCAGGTGCGCACGGACGAGCGCCCCTCGAAGCCCTCGAGGCCGAGCCACGCGGAAAGCAGTGTCTCCTGCAGCGCGTCCTCGGCGTCTTGCAGCGATCCGAGCATGCGGTAACAGTGCACCTGCAGCTCACCGCGGTGCGGCTCGACTAGGGCGGCGAACGCGTCCCGGTCCCCGGCCCGCGCCCGCCCGAGTAGTTCCATCGACATGCTGCGCCCCCCTCGTCATCGTTCCCTTCCGTTCTCTACGGACACCGGCAACCGGCGGAACTGGTCGCGGCCCGCCCGACCAGTTCCGGGCACGCGCCGGTGTCTGCCCCTATGACCGCATCCTCTCGCCGCCAAGCGCGGCAGAACGGGGAACGAAACACCATGTCCATGTCAAACGCGTCCATGTCAAACGCCACGGTCCTGGTGACCGGTGCCAATCGCGGCATCGGCCGGGCACTCGTCGAGGAAGCCCTGGACCGCGGGGCCAACCGCGTCTACGCCTGCACGCGGCAGCCGCTGGTCCACCCCGACCGGAGGGTCACCCCGCTCGTGTTCGACCTCACCGACCCTGACCAGATCCGGGCAGCCGCCGGGAAGGTAGCGTCGCTCGACATCCTCGTCAACAACGCCGGGATAGCGCTGTACGACGACCTTAGCGACCGGTCCGCGATCGAGCGGCACCTCGCGGTCAACCTTTTCGGCACCTACGCGGTGACGCAGGCGTTCCTGCCGCAGGTGACTCGTTCGCGGGGCGCGATCGTCAACGTCCTGTCGGCGGGGGCCCTGGCCGCGATCCCGGTTATCCCGGCCTACTCGATCTCCAAGGCCGCCGCGTTCTCCCTGTCCCAGTCGCTGCGCGCGCTGCTGGCGGCCCAGGGCGTCCGGGTGCACGCGGTGCTGCCCGGCCCCACCGACACCGACATGTCGCGCGGGCTTGACGTGCCGAAGGCCTCCCCGGAGTCCGTCGCCCGCGCCATTTTCGACGGCGTCGAGAGCGGCGAAGAGGAGATCTTCCCCGATCCCCTGTCCGCGTCCCTGGAGCAGGACTGGAAGGGCAGCGCGGTCAAGGCGATGGAACGCCGGAACGCGGGACTCGTCACCGCGGAACCGGTCGCGTCCTGAAGGGAGCGGGGGCCGGATCTCTAGCCAGCGCCGGGCTGGCGAAGTACTCTGGCGGCAGCCAGATGATGCCCTGGCGCGGGACCGCGGTCCCCGCGAACCGCCGTCTTGTCCACGGCTGATGGCTTCTGCGCAGACCCGCTGTTGATCGGAGCGCGCCGTGGACGAGGACGCCGTCATCCTGACCAGTTACTTCCGCGAACGGCACCGCTCCGGCGCCAGGTCTCGCGGCGGGGCGCTCATCGATTTGTACAGTCGTCGCTCGGTCGCGGCGAGCGTCTTGCTGCGCGGCATCGAGGGGTACGGGCCCGGGCAGCCACCCGGCGCCGGCGGGGCCCTCCCGTCGGCTGAGGACTCGCCGCTGACCGCGGTCGCGGTCGACACCGCCGAGCGCATCGACGCTCTGCTCGACGAGGCGACGGAAATCGCCCAGCCGCGGCTGATCACGCTGGAACGCGCACGGCTGCTGTCGGATGAGATCGAACCGCTCTGGCTGGTCGAGCCGTCCTCGGAGGCGACCAGGCTGACCATCTACTGCGGGCACGCCGATCGCGTCTTCGAGGTCCCCGCCTTCGAGGCCGCCTGCGAGCTGCTGTACCGGCGCCACGTCGCCGGCGCCACCGTCCTGTCCGGCAGCGACGGCACCGCGGGCGGGCGGCGGCGGCGCGCGCAGTTCCTCCGCCACGGCGCCGACGCGCCGCTGATGGTGGTCGCCGTCGGCAGCGGCCAGCGGATCGGGATGATGCTGCCCGAACTCGGCCGGCTGTTCCGCCATCCCCTCATGACGGTCGCGCCGGTCCGGCTGTGCAAGCGCGACGGCCAGTTCATCAGCCGTCCGGAGACACTGCCTGGCACCGACGGCGCGGCCGAGTCCGCGCGGATGGCGCCGCAGGTCAAGCTGACGGTTTACACCTCCGAGGCGACCCGCGTGCACGGCCAGCCCGCGCACCGCGAAATCGTCCGCCTGCTCCGGTCGGCGGGCGTCGGCGGCGCCACCTCGCAGCGCGGCACCTGGGGCTTCCACGGCGAGCAGGCGCCGCACGGCGACCATTTCCCCCGCTACCACCGCCACGTGCCCGTCGTCACGACGATCATCGACGCAGCCGAGCGGATCGGCGTGGCGTTCGACGTCATCGACGCGCTCACCCCCGACCGCGGCCTGGTGACCGCCGAGACCGTGCTGACGCCGCAGCCGGCCGGGGTCGGCAGCGATCAAGGGGCTTAGCTCACGCCCGCCTCCGATAAAGATCAAGATCATCATCCGGAACGGTTCGGTGCTTCGCCTGTCAGGCCGACCGGAGCGTGGCCTCCGGGCGGGCGCCGAACGTTTTCCGGAACAGGTCCTCGCCGTAGCTCGTCGGCAGCGGGGCGGCCTCGTGCGGGTCGTTCCCGTACCGGACGGTGGTCGCGACCGCGGTCAGCGGCGTCACCCCGGTGGGCAGCACGGCCCGGCCGAGCAGGTGTTGATCAGCGCCCGCCAGCGCGTCGTATGCGTTCATCATCAGACCGTCCTCCTACCCGCGTACCTCGCCTGGTAGGGACCGTTGGCGGTCGCCGCCGCGTTCACCGCGCCCGCCGCGATGGGCGGGCCCGGGCGGCGAGCCCCTCCGCCGCGCTCGTTCCAGCATAGATGGCGGACTGGGTCAGGCCATGGCCGTGACCACCGCGACCAGCGCGACGAGGGCGATCAGCATGTAGAGCAGGTAGGCGTCCAGGCGGCCGGACTGCAGCCGCTTGGCCGCCGTCACCACGGCGGCGAACAGCCGGGCGGCGGGCCGGTACAGCCAGCTCTCCACGACCTCGACCGCATCGGAGGTGTAGCGCAGATGCGGCACGCGCTCATCGTCGTAGCCCTCGGCGTCGCCGTTCCCCCGCCCGGGAACGAGCTCTTCCACCCCGGTACGGGTGTGCAGGACGCTGGCGAGCACCCGCCGGGTGGGGTTCGCGTAGCCGAACGGGGTGTAGGAGTCCGCTCCGTCGACCCCGATCGTCGCCGAGCGCCAGACGGGGACCCGGCGGACCCGGATAAGCCGCCGCCCGGACAAGGCGAAAGCAAGCAAGACGACGAGGCCCAGCATCACCGGGAGCTCGATCCACAGCCAGGACGGCGACAGGATGGAGAAGCTCGCGAACACCGGCTGCAGCACCCACGGTGACTTCAGGGCCCCCATGGTCACCTCGTCCGGCACGACCGGCGACAGGCCCGCGGCGATCACCCGGATCTCCAGCGGGGTGAGCGCGGCGATCATCAGCGGGCAGGCGGCCAGCAGCGCCACCGCGCCCCGCCCGGCCCAGCCGTAATCGCCGCGCCGTGACCCGCCGACGATGCCAGTCGGGCCGAGCACCACCATGCCGACGAGCCGGACGAACGTCACCCCGGCGAACCCGGCGGTGAGCGCCACCGCCGCGCCGGCCAGCGCGAGCGTCAGCCGCCCGCCGAGCGAGCCCACCCGGAACTGCTGCATCAGCGATTCAAGCAGGAACCATTCGGACACGAACCCCGCCGTGGGCGGCAGCCCGGCCAGGGTGAGCGAGCCCACCGCGAGGCCGGTAGCGCTCCACGGTGCCCGCCGTGCCATGCCCCTGAGCGCTTCGAGATCGTCGCCGCCGGCCACCGCCTCGAGACCTGCGGCCGAGCTGAACAGCAGCGACTTCGCGGCGGTGTGCGTCACCATCTGCAGCGTCGCCGCCAGCAGGCCGATGGCGATCAGTTGCTGGTTGCCGACGGCCGCGCCGGTCAGCGCGACGCCGAACCCGGTGACGATCAGCCCGCTGTTCTCCACGCTCGAGTAGGCGATCACCCGCGACAGCCGGTTCTGCACCGCGGCCTGCGCGATGCCGAGCAGCGCAGACAGGCCGCCGGCTATCAGCAGGATCCCGGCCAGCCAGCCGGGCGGGTGGCCGAGCAGCGCGAGCGTCCGCCACATGCCGTAGAACCCGACGTTGACGCATACGCCCGCCATGACCGCGCGGGCCGGGGCCGGGGCGGCCGCGTACCCGCGCGGCAGCCAGACCTGGAAGGGCACCAGGCCGGCCTTGATCCCGAAGCCGGTCATCAGCAGCACCAGGGCGGTGGTCCTGGCCCCGCCGCCGGGTGCGTGCGTGAACGACGCGAGCACGATCGAGTGCGATCTCGCGGCGAGCAGCAGCAGCCCGACCAGCAGCGCCGCCCCGCTCGCCTTACCGAACGCCACGGTGACCCGCGCGGCCCCGACCCGGTCGGCCTCGCCGCGCTTAGCCCCCGCCAGCAGGTAGAACGCGGCGGTCAGGGCTTCCCAGCCGAACAGCGCGGTGAACGCGTCCTGCGCGGTCATGATCACCACGGTCGCCCCGAGCGCCAGCGCGTACCCCTGCGCCAGCATTCGAGTGGCGGCCGGCGCAGGCCCCGCCGATCCAGGCCCCGCCGCCCAGCTGGCGAACGCGACCGACACCGGCACCGCCGCGCCGAGCGCCATCACCAGGAACAGTCCCGACAGCCGGTCCACGGCCAGGCCGCTGCCCCGGCCGTCTCCGGCGGGCGCGGCCAGCCACCCGGCCACGTTCAGCCGGACCGTCTGGCCCGCCAGCGCGGACCCGCCGACGGCCGCCAGGCAGGCCGCTCCGGCGGCGCCCAGGGCATACGGCGCGGCGCGCGCCCGGCCCGGCCGCCAGGCGATCAGGCCAACCGCCGCGGCCGCCGCCAGCAGGATCAGCCCGGCCGGGAAGATCGCGCTCACCGCCGTGTCCCCGGCGTGAGCTTGCCTGTCGCGATCAGCAGGGCGTTCAGTATCGCGAACGGGCTCGGCGGGCTCCCGGGCACCCACACGTCCACCGGGACCGCGTCCGCCACCCCGCTGAGCCGGTCACTCAGCAGCCCGCCGCTGACGGCGTCAGTGCCCACCGCGATCACCACCTTCGGATCCGGCATGCCGTCGTAGGTGGTCCGCAGCGGCCCGCTCATGCCGACCGTTCCGGCGCCGGTGACCATCAGCACGTCGGCGTGGCGCGGGCTCGCGGTGAAGAACACGCCGAGCCGGTGGACGTCGTAGACCGGGCCGAGCAGCGCCTGGATCTCCCACTCTTCGCTGCCGTCCGATCCCGCGTCCACGTGCCGGACGTGCACGCTGCGGCGCAGCGCGGCGGTCCGTGCGGCGAGCGCGGCCCGGGCGGTCGCGATCGCCTCCTCCGCCCCCGGTTCGGGCGGGACGACGAGGGCCTGCCGGGTGACCGCCGCCGCGGCCGGTGCGGTCGCGCCCTCCGACCACGCGAACAGGTCCGGCCGCGCCGCCACGCAGCGCCCGCAGAGGATGCACCGCCCCTGGTCGACCCGGACCCGGTCGATGACCTCGATCGCCCCGGTCGGGCAGAGCCATTCAAGCTCGGCGCCATCGGCCACAACGGCATCAGACGATACGGCATCCGACGATACGGCATCCGACGATACGGTGGCCGGGCCGCGCCAGGAGTCCGCGTACTCGTCGGGACGCCGTGGCCAGCGTGTCGTCACGACCCCATCGCGCAGGCCGCGCAGTACCCAGATGCTCACCGTTCCGCCTCCTGCTCAATCGCCGGGCGGCTACTCGCAATGCCGCCACTCGCAGCGCCGCCGATCACCCTGCCGCTGATCACGGGATCGCTCATCACAGCGCGGCCCCCGCGACGGACAGGCCGAAGCTGGCCTCGATGAACGGGAAGTCGGTGAGGATGTCGCCCGCGAATACCTCGTGCATCAGCACCAGGTTGTGGAACGAGGCCGACCTCGGCTGGCAGTGGGCGATCCGGCCGCCCTCGATAGTCACGTCATAGAGAACCTCGCCCTGCGGCGCCTCGGCCCAGCCGGTCGCCCGGCCGTCCAAGGGATCGCAGGGCGAGTGGAGAGTAAGCCGCGTGCGTTCGGGAAAATCGGAAAGAGCGTGCCGGATGAGACGGAAAGCCTGCGCGATCTCTTCAAAGCGGACCCGGAGCCGGATCATCGCGTCGCCGGCCGAGTGCTCGCCGACGGGCTCCGCGCGCAGCAGCGGGTAGGCGTCGTAGGGGCGGGCGAGACGCGCGTCATCGGCGTACCCCGATGCCTTGCCGATGGGGCCGAGGGCGCCGTGCTCGCGGGCGCGGTCCGCGTTGAGCGGGCCGGTGCCGCGCAGCCGGTCAAGGAACGAGGAGGTGCCCATCAGCAGTTCCGCGTCGGCGGTGATTTCTTTCTCGAGTGGGCCGATCGCGGCGAGGATCTCCGCCGGGCGCTTGCGCGGAAACGCCGACACCCCACCAGGGACGACCACGCCGCGGCCGAAGCGGCTCCCGCACAACTCGCCGACCAAGCGCATCACCCGCTCCTTGTGCAGCGCGAAGCGGGCGGTGGCGACCGCCAGGCCCGCCGCGTCGGCCAGTCGCATCGCGACGTCGAGGTGGTTGGCGATCCGCTCGAGCTCGGCGTGCACCACGCGGATCAGGGCCGCCTCGACGGGCACCGCGCAGCCGGCGATCGTCTCGACGGCGTGGCAGTAGGCGAGGGCATGGGCGACGGAGGCGATGCCTTCGGCCCGCTCGGCCAGCAGCGTGCCGTCGGCGACGGTCAGGCCGGTGAATCGGGCGGCGATGCCGCGGTGCTTGTAGAAGATCCGCATGTTCAGGTGCGGTATCGCCTCACCCGGGGTCTCTACCAGGTACTCCATCGACTCGAACACCCCGGAGCGGACCGGGCCGTGCGGAATCGTGAACAGGCCGTAGCCGGCCACGTGCCGGGGGAGCGCGTGGTCTTCTGGGCTGCCGGGCGCGACCAGCGGGGCAAGCCGAGGATGGCCTTCCGGTATCAGGCCCGTCTCGTCGTGGATCACCCGCTCGTACCAGAACGCCGCGCCGATCAGCGGGGTGAGCGCCGGGTAGCTGACGGCCCCTGGCGCCAATGGCGACTCAAGCGTGTCGATCCCTTCCGGGGCCGCGACGTGGGCGGACAGGGTCATGCCGTCGTCGCGGCGAGCGGCGAACAGTCCGGCGAACCTCATCCCGCGGGTGACCCTGGAATTCAGCGTTTCCCAGAGCGCGGCCACGGTCGGCTCGGTGCTCGTCACGGTCATGGCGCTCCTCGCAGCTGGGCCGCTGCCTGCGTGATCAGGTTCGTGAGCTCGCCCGGCGGATGCACCCCGAGCAGGACGAGGACGGCCAGCCCGGCCAGCACCGGGACGACCATCCAGGCGCTGGGCTCGCCCGGTGCCTGCTCAGCGGGCACGGGCGACAGCAGGACGTTGGTCGTGGAGGTGGCGAGCCCGATGAAGGCGATCGTCACCACGACCACAAGCACCGCCGCCGCCGCGTAGTCGCCGTGGCCGAGGCCGCCGGCGACGATCTCGAACTCGCTGCGGAAGATGCCGGACGGCGGGAAAGCGGACAGCGCGAAGATGGAGAGCAGGAACAGCGGGCCGCTCCACGGCAGCAGCCGAAGGCCGTCTCGCATGGCGGACATCTGCTTGGTCCCGTACGTGACCGTGAACACGCCCGCGCCCATGAACGCGTTGCCCTTCGCGGCGGCGTGCGCCAGCACGTGCAGCAGCACCCCCGCCAGCGCGACCGGCGCGCCGAAGGACACGCCGATGGCGAGGATGCCCATGTGCTCCACGCTGGAATAGGCGAGCAGCCGCTTGACGTCCCGCTGCCCGAACACGTAGAGCGAGGCGAGCAGCAGCGACGCGATCCCGAATACCAGCAGGGTGCCCCGCGGGAAGCCGCTGCCGAGCGTGGCCGCCGCGATCTGGTAGAAGCGCAGGATGGCGTAGAAGCTGGTCGCGAGCAGCGCTCCCGACAGCATCGCGGACACCGGCGTCGGCGCCTCCGAGTGCGCGTCAGGCAGCCAGGTGTGCACCGGGACCAGGCCGACCTTGGTGCCGTACCCGAGCACCGCGAGCAGGAACGCGAGCCGGACGGGGGTCTTCGGCAGCCGGGATCCGACGCTGATCAGCGGCTGGATCGCGAGGTTGGAATGCGCGCCGAGCACCTGCGCCCCCGCGTAGTAGGCGAAGATCGTGGCCAGCAGCGCCAGGCCCAGGCCGGCGGACGCGATCAGGACGTATTTCCACGATGCCTCGGCGGCGCCGTCGGTGTCCTCGATCGCGACCAGCAGCGCCGAGACGACCGTGGTCACCTCGATGGCGATCCACAATAGGGCCAGGCTGCTCATCAGGGGAGCGGCCAGCATCGCCCCGGCGAACACGTTGAACCCCAGGTAGAACCGGCGCGCGTAACGGTCCGTCCGGCCCTTCAGGTAGCCGGCCGCGTAGACGGCCACGGCCGCGTACAGGAACGCGGTGGCGAGCAGGAAGACGCAGCTGAGCGAGTCGGCCCGCAGGTACGACAGATACGTCGTCGCGCCCCGGGTGGCGTGCGGGATCAGCGCGAGCACGAGCCCGAAGCACGCGATCCCCGACACGATCGTGATCCCCGCCGCCACCCGGGCCGGCGCCAGGAAACTGGCGATCGCGACAGCTAGCGGGAGGACGAGAATGGCCAGGATGACTCCGAGCATCACTGTCCCCTAGCCGCGCAGCCGGGTCAGGTCGGCGGTCGACAGGGACTCCGCCCGCGAGTGGTGCGCCCGGATCAGCATCCCGAAGACCACCACCGCCAGCAGCAGGTCGAACAGGAACGCGGTCTCGATCAGCAGCGGCAACTCGGCCGCCAGCACCAGCGAGGCCAGGGAGATCGCGTTCTCCAGGGAGAAGAACCCGATGGCCTGCGAGGCGACGTCCCGGCGCACGATCATCAGCGTGAACGCGACGAACACCATCGCGCCGGCGAGCGACAGCGCGAGGACCGGCACGTCGGCGCTGTGAATGCCCAGCGACCCGAAGCAGAAGAACCCGAACGCCGCCAGGACGATGCTGGCCAGCACCGCACTGGCCGGGCTGAGCGTGTAGCTGCCCGCCACCCCGCGGGTCTCCTCGACGGCCGGCCGGCCGAGCAGGCGGCGCAGCACCAACGGCACCGCGAAGACTTTCAGCGCGGCCGACAGCGCGGCCAGCGCGTACAGGTCGGGCAGGTTCCGGTCGGCGGCGATGACGATGGCGAGGACCGAGATCATCGCCGATTGCGTTGCGTACAGCCGGACCTGGTCCCGCACCAGCGCCTGCCGCAGCATCCCGAACTCGAGCAGCAGCATCAGCGCCGCGATCACATCGGCCGCGCCTTGATAGACGCCGGGAGCCGCGTTCATCAGCCACCCCCGAGGTAGAGCGTGAAGACGCCGAGCACCGCGAGCAGGAACGCGGCGGACGCGTATTCGGTGATCTTGAACAGGCGCAGCTTGGCGAACGAGTCGTCGATCACCGCGACCGCGCACCCGACCGCGACCGCCTTCGCCAGCAGCGCCACGATCGCCAGCAGCACGGCGCCCAGCCGCTGGGTGGAGGCGAGCCCCCACGGGGCGAGGAACACGTCGGCCAGGATCGTGAACAAGATGAACTGCTTGAGCATCGAGCCCCACCTCAGCAGGGCGAGGTACGGGCCCGAGTGCTCGAAGGAGCGGGCCTCCTCGATCA
>Ga0302314_10018761_pt1 | contig 11519 bp, 10 predicted proteins | sample III_Palsa_N2_3_FD_200533 | JGI IMG/M metagenome (GOLD analysis project Ga0302314, IMG submission 200533) | Peat permafrost microbial communities from Stordalen Mire near Abisko, Sweden - III_Palsa_N2_3 | ecosystem: Environmental > Terrestrial > Soil > Palsa > Peat permafrost | place: Sweden... | reverse complement strand
GGCCGATGACCCAGAGGCACTCGGCGAAGAAGATGAGGAGCAGGAGCGCGGCGAGGCGTTGCGGGCGACCGATCTGGATGCGCGGAAATGTCATGCTGCGAGTTCGATATGCAAGCTCAGTGCGTTCTCCTTGGACTATCCCGCTTTCGAGTGTATCGCGAGGGCCGGGACGAGTTGATGATGGAGGCGGCCAAAAAACAAGATGCGGGGTTCTTCACTTCGTTCAGGATGGCAAATCCAAGGCGAGATGAAGGCGCTCAGCTGAGAGGACGACAGTCAACTAAAATGGAACTACATGCAGTCACTTACTTTTACTCCTGGTCGCGCTTTCCTCTCGTCCGACTCGTCTGCGGTGCCGTGGACGGTGGTGTTTGAGGACGAAGGCGTGGCGGGATATTTCTATGCGTGCGACCGGTCGCAGCAGGTGCACGATGAGAGCATTCTGGACGCGATGCTGATTTACAACGTTGCGGCGCTGGCGGTGAGCGACGCGCAACTGCAGCGGCCGACCGCCGAGCGGATCGCGACGGTGGAGTGGTCGCGGGACGGGTTGAAGGCGGTGCTGTATCTGGACGGCTTTGCGCAGGGGATGTATGACTTTGGCGCGCGGCGCGGGTATTGCCGGATGGACTTCCCGAACTTCCTGGGCGATCAGGGCGACGTTTGGCGGAGGGACAGCCACGCGTGGTCCGATGCGGCGCTCGCACAGTTCGAGGCCGCGCTGTACGCGTAGCGGTGGCTTGGACGGCGGCGAGGGTGAGGGGGGTGGGTGCTTCGTTGTACGTTCTACGTTGTTCGTTGTCCGTGGGTGCTAGGGCTGGAGATTGCGGTGGGAGAGTGGGGTAAGCGGTTGGGGTGGGGCGAGGCGCTTCGTTGTACGTTCTACGATGTTCGTTGTCCGTTGGTGCTAGGGCTGGAGATTGTGGTGGGAGAGTGGGGTAAGCGGTTGGGGTGGGGCGAGGCGCTTCGTTGTACGTTCTACGATGTTCGTTGTCCGTTGGTGCTAGGGCTGGAGATTGTGGTGGGAGAGTGGGGTATGCGGTTGGGGTGGGGCGAGGCGCTTCGGGGTCCTTCGGCTGCGCGCTGCGCGCTTCGCTCAGGATGACGGCGGTGGTGGGAGGGTCTGGTTCGTTCAGGGTCAGGATGACGGCTTCGGTGGGGACTGGCTCGGCTGAAAGTGGTTCGGCGGTTAGATCGATTTCGCCTTCGATTTCGATGGTTCGGCCGGGCGGGGCTATGTCTGGGTTGGCTTCCGGATTGGTGGTCCAGGCTTCCTTGTAGAGGTCGCGGACCATGCGGGAGGGCTGGCGGACGATGCGCAGGCCGCGGGCGTTGCCGGAGGCGAGTCGGAGGCCGTTGAAGAGGGCGTAGGCTCGCTTCTCGTCGATGCAACTGGTGGCCAGGGCGTTGACAACACTGGAGATGGCGAGCTGGATGGCGGCGCGGTCCTCAAGCGCGGGGAGGGGAAGGAAAGGCTTGTAAGTCGCGGACTGGGCGGACTGGAAATAGGCCTTGTCACGGTAGACGTCGTGGCTGCGGTGGAGCTTGCGATGGAAGAAGCAGAAGACTGATCCGATGACGGCGACGCCGCGGCACTGGATGCCGTCGGACTTGAGGTGGCGACAGATGGAAACTTGCATGGCGATGCTCCTTGTGGGGTACCCCCCCCGGGGGGTATACCTGCTAAATTGTCTGGATTCATCTAGTTAGCGAAACGGGTGCCGCCAAATATAAGAATCCAGGCGGGTTACGGTAAAAATAAGAAAACAGGGCGGTTACGGCGGTTAAAGGAAAAAGCCCCGGCGTGGGCCGAGGCTGTGGTTGTCTCTAATTTCTATCTACTCTTAAAGCTTAGCAGGTTGGGCAGAACTCACCGGCAGATTTTGGATGTTTAATGTCCTGTGGATTCAATGGGGTGGGGAGTTTTGCAGAGGGGTGGGGGTTGACGGCTATTTTGGGGGACAGCCGGAGCCAGTGGGGGGCGGTGGCCGCGCGTGTGGTTGGCGGGGCGTGATACCTGGGGCGTTGCCCCAGGCTTGGATATTTCGGGCCTTTGGCCTGGGGCTCGCCAGTGTCGGAAACTACGTTACTCGTGGGCCTGGTTCAGGAAGAGCTGTTCGATTTCGAGCCAGTTGCGGACGCGGGTGTAGCCGGCGACGTTGATGTTGTGGGGGGCGTCGTAGAGGATGCCGGTGCCTTGGAAGAGTTCGAGCTGGCGGGGGTTGTCGTCGATGAGGTAGTCGGCGCGGAGGATGGATTTGTCTCCGCAGAAGACGATGTGGGTGTGGGGGATGAAGGGGAAGTGGCGCTCCAGCCAGGCGTATTTGGCGTTGAAGGAGGTGGGGACTTCCATGGCGGCGGAGGCGATGAAGATCTCGTAGTGATGCTGCATTTCGGCGAGGACGCGAGGGGCGTCGGGCATGACGTCGAGGTCGGCGAAGAAGTCTTCAGCGCGGAGGTAGTCGTCGAGGACTTCGTGATGCTTGGCGGGGACGACCTGCCAGAAGCGCTTGCCGCGGAGGTCTTGCTTGGTGAGGTTGCTGTTGTGGTCGCGGTTGTAACGGATGAGGTGTTCGGCGACGGCGTCGGCCATGACTTCGTCCATGTCGACGCAGATTCTTTTGAGGGTCATGAGGCTATTATCGGCGATTGACTCGGTTCGAGGTATTTGGTTCGAGGTTCAGGTTCGGACGGGCGGCCAGTTTTGTTGGAAGGAAGCTCGCGAAGGCGGTGGAGGTGCGAGCGGGGCTGCAGGTCCTTCGACTCCCCTTCGACAAGCTTAGGGTCGCTCAGGATGACAGCTTATGGAGGTCGGGATCGAGAGAATCCCCACGCTAGGCGCAAAAAGCCGCGCCGATCCCTTCGGCAGGCTCAGGGCGGGTTCGGCACCCGGGTTGGGGCCTACAGGGAGCGGACGATTTGGGCGGCTATGGATTCGACTGCGACGGCGGGTTTGCGCTGGGGGCTGTCGCGGGCGGGCGAGTAGAAGAGCATGCGGCCGCAGTTTTCGCAGGACAGGATGGTGGTGCTGGCTTCGGAGCCGGGGCTATTGTCGCGGAGGTCGTTCCAGCGCTGGGGGCGGAGCATCATCTGGCAGGCGGTGCACTGCTGGTGGAGGGCTTCGGAGACGGCGGTGCCTTTGGAGTGGGCGATGCGGTCGTAGGCGGCGAGGGAGTTGTCGCCGGTGGGGGCGAGGATGATTTCGGCACGGAGAGCGGTGCGCTCCTGCTCGACCTGGGCAAGGGCGGTGTGGTCGAGGGCAGTGGTTTCCGTGGCGCGGGCGGTTTCGCGGGCGAGGGTGGCGGCGGCTTCGGCTACGGCGGCGTCGGCGAGGGCGAGCTGGGCTTCGAGGGCTTCGCCGCGCTCCATGGATTCGAGCTCGGCGTCTTCGAGGCGGGTGATCTCGGAGCGGATGAAGGCGGCTTCGTGCTCGAGGGCTTCGAGCTGGTGGGTGGTGGTGGTCATGTCGAGCTTCTTCTTGTTGCGCTCGAGCTTGACGCGGAGGTCGGCGATCTCGGATTCTTCCTTGCGGCGGAGCGCATCCTCTTTGGCGATGAGGTCGACGATGACGGCGCGCTGGCCGACGGTGGCCCTGGCCTTGGTATCGAGCGCGGCGACGTGGCGGACGAGGGTGGCCATCTGGTCGCGCAGGCGTTTGGCTTCAAGGTCGTGGGCTTGCAGGTCGACTAGCTTGACGAGATCCGGATGCATGGTGGCCCCTCCTTTTTCCGCGGCAACTCCACTGATGCGATGAGGCTGCGTGAGTGGGCACCCGGCTTGCGGCGTGCGGATCGCGGAAAACTTCGAGTCTAGCACGGCGCGGTCCCGGGGAAGAGATGCAACCCCACGATAAGCTTGCCTCCGGCTCGGCGATAAGCGTGCCTCCAGCTCGGCGATGGTGGGGCGCCCGGCCGGCTGGTTACCAGAGTTACGTGGAGGTCACGCTGTTTTAAGGGATACCCGGATGGCGGGGCGGTGTAGTCTGCAAAATAGGATCCATACGCTACACCTTGTCGTACTTCTTCTCCTGTCCCGCAGCGCGTTGGCGGACGTTTTCTGTCTGTGTGCAACCCGCACAAGGGGTTTCTCCTTGGCACCCGCAAGACTTCTTCTGGTCGATGACGACGACTCAGTCCTGGCTGGACTGAGCGTCGTTCTTGAAGCCCATGATTTCGAAGTAACGACCGCGTCGAATGTGACGGAGGCTCTGAGGTACATCGCGAGCGAGAGCTTCGATGTGCTGCTGAGCGATCTGCACATGCCGGGCGCGGGCGACGGCCTTATCGTAGCGGGTGCGATGCGGCACGCGAATCCGCGCGCGGTGACGCTGATCCTGAGTGCGAACCCCGACATGGTGAGGGCGACGGCAGCGGTGCTGCGCTCGGTCGACGAGATCCTGATGAAGCCGGTGAAAGCCGTGGCGATCATCGAGTCGATCGAGCGGTGGTTGGCGCAGGAGGGGCAGCTTCGACACGAGCGGAAGGCGGTTGAGGAACTGGCGCTGCATCCGCAGGCGGTGGAACTGGTGACAACGGTTCTGGAGCGCGAGCGGCCGGGGATTACCGCGGCCTGGCTGGCCAAGATGAAGGAGACGGACAGCTTCGCGCAGCTTCCTCTGAGCGTGGCGGAGCAGAGCGCGGACCTGCCGGAGATGCTGAACGAGATTGTGTACCGGCTGCGCTATCCGCAGCCGCTGGGGTTGATGACGCTGTTTTCGATGGCGAGCTTGCAGCACGGGGCGCGGCGGCGGAGGCAGGGGTATCGGTCGCCGGTGCTGGTGGAAGAGGCGCGGGCCCTGCAGGTGGCGCTGTTCCAGGCGATCCAGAACAACGTGGGCAAGATGGACCTGAGCCAGTTGCCGGGGACGCTGATGGCGATTGCCGACGAGGTGAACGCGCAGTTGCTGCAGAGTCTGGCGGGGTACGAGAACGAGAAGCCGGTGGAGTTTCCGAAGGATTGACGGCGGTCTTCGGCAGCCGCGCAGTGACCTCAGGGGCTAAAGCCCATCTGATTCTGGGGCTGTTATGGCACGGGTGAACCCGTGCCCTTAACGATTCCGTCGCAATGGCACGGGTGAACCTGTGCCCTTAACGATTCCGTCGCAATGGCACGGGTGAACCTGTGCCGTTAACGAATCTATCGCTGTTACGGCACCGGTGAACCGTGCGCTTAACGAAATGCAGCGTGTTGATACAGCGTGTTGCAGCGTACAGCCTGTTGCAGCATACGGCCTGTTGCAGCGTACAGCCTGTTGCAGTAAGTCTGTGGAGGCGTGGGCTACTGATGCAGCGGCTGCTGGGTGCGGCGGCGCGGGGTGGGGACGGGCGCGGCGGTGTCGGCGAGAGCCATGTCGATGGTGTGGTCGAGCTGATTGATATTGGCGAAGGAGACTGAGACCCAGCTCTTTTGGCTGATGACGATGACGCAGGGAGTGCTGCGGACGTTGATACGGTCGCCCAGGGCGTGGTCGGAGAGCACTTCGTTGCGGCAGATGCCCTGGGCGTCGAGCACGAAGGGGAGGTTGCGATTGTGGGAGGCAAACCAGGTGCGGGTATAGCGGGTGAGGTCGTCTTTATTGGCGATGCGGTTCTGGTTGGCGAAGATGTCGCGGCGGAAGGTGTCGGCGAGCTGGGGCGAGTACTGATCCTGGATGAAGCGCGCGGTGATGGCCGCGTCGAGGCTCCAGGGGTGGGACGGCCAGGGGAAGTCGTGGCGGACGAGCGGGACGTTGTAATGCGCGGTGGCCGCGTGGACGATGGGGAAGGCGTAGGCGCAGCCGGGGCATTCCATGTCTTCGAACTCGTAGACGGCGACCTTGGCGCCGGCGGGGAGTTTGAGCAGCGAGATGTTCTGGAAGGGCTCTCCGGCGTTACCTTTGATGCCGGCGGGGGTGTTCTGCGCGGAAGCCAGGGCGGATGAGCCGAGCAGGACTGCGGTGGCGATGAGACGTTTCATGGGCGGAGACACCTCGCGTATGGGTTGGACTTGCTCCGGGCCGGAATGGAACTACTGTACGGGAAAATTAGAGTGGTGGGCCAGCGGCGATGGAATTTGGTACGGGTCAAGTTTGCAGTGACCTCAGCGGCTGAAGCCGCGATGCGAGTGGAAGTGTTACGGCACGGCTGAAGCCGTGCCCTTAACGAAACAGTTGCGTCTATAGGCTACTTCGCCCGCCCGGACTCGCCGGGACCTGGGGTGGGTGCCGTGGAGGGCGAGGATGTTCCGGCGATGGTTGCGGCTGGGAGCTTGCTGACGGTTGCGACAGGAAGTTCGATGGTGCCGACGCGGTTGGCACTGCGGTCGTGGACGCCGAGGCGGATGGTGAAATTGCTTTTGGCGGGAACGTCGATTTCGAGATGGTTGGGGAAGCCGTTCTGCTGCAGAGCAGCGTACTGGGCCGGGGTCAGCGTGCCCTTGAGAATGTTGCCGGTGCGGTTTGCGAGTGTGCCGTCGGGCCGGTAGACGAGGGCAATGAACTCCAGGTTGAAGTGGCGCAGACCGTCGGGAGTGGTGGTGTAGGAGATGTCGCTGGGCAGCACGGCAAAATCGATGGCGTAACGAGCCGGAGGCCCATCGGACGCGAGGGCGCGGCGCTGTCCTGAAGTGCTTGCCGAGGCGGTGGGAAGGACGCGTGCCTTGAACAGCATTTCGCTGCTGGCCGGGGCGCCGTGGATCATGGCGCGGATAAGCAAGCTACTGCCGGGCGCAGGGGAGTTGGCTGCGGTCTCGGCTGCGCCAGCGCGGTTGGGGTCGTCTTCAATGTAGCTGTGACGGTACTCGAGCAGGCAGCCGGACTGGGCGAGTTTGACTTCGGTGGTACGGAATCTACCCGCCTCCTTCGCATCGGTTGGGCGATACGCGATGGTGTAGTAGCTGGAGCCATCTTCGATGGCAGTGTCCACGGCCTGGGCGAGGCCATTGTTGTTGAATGCGGCACGCCCGCCGGTGTCGTGCGCCATCTGCATCATGGACGAGTGCGCGTCGGCCTGTTCCATGTCCTTTCTTACGCTGCCGGTTCCGATCATGAGGCCGCGTGCGTCGATGGGATAGACCGCGATCTGGCTGCTGGCGAAGAGCCGGATGGTCTCGCGGTATTCCTGGTCGGAACTGGCCATGCCGACGAAGGGATCGATGGAGGGATGGACGGCGTCCGGGGAGATGCTGAGGGGAAATCCGCCGGAGAGCCAGACGAGGTTTTTGCGTCCCGGGAACGCGGAGAGGTAGTGCGCGAGCTGGTTCATCCCATTGAGGGAGGTGCGGATGCGTGCGGTGTCCTCGAAGGAGTCGACGAAGTCGAGAATGGCCTGCAGTTGCAGGGCGGCGGTGGTTTCGGTAGACGGCGGTGCTGGGGGAGGCTGTCCCTTCCCGTCGCCGGAGTCGTGCATGCCCATGCCGGCTGACGCGTTGAGGAATGGCGAGAGGCCGCCCGTGAGCTTGAGCGCCGCGGCTTTGAGCACTTCGGGGTCGGTGGTGAATCCCTGCAGCATGACGAGGTCGGTGGAGAGCCCGAAGATGGCGATGTTGCTGCCGGGTTTGGCGTTCTGCAGGTATTTCAACACCTGGCGCCGCATAAAGACCTGGCTGGTGGCCGGTGTATTGAGGGTGTCGATGAGCAGGACATTGAGCGCGGAGTTGGGAGGGGTGGGGGTGTAGTTGGAGAACGTGCCAGCGGGCAGCGGCGGCAGCGGTGGGAGTTTCGCGGCCTCTGCGGCGCTGGGTGGCGTGTGCTCCTCAAACGATTTGATGGTCTGCTGCCGGTGACCTTCGAGGATGGTGAAGTCCGGTTGCTTGAGATTGTGGATCGGATGGTGGTCGTGATCGGTGACCACAACGTCGAGCACCACGAGTTTGGCGTTGGCATGAAGGGTTGGGGTAGCCGCCAGGGCGGGGCTCTGCTGCGCTGGCAGCTGGTGGGCCATCAAGCATGAGGACCAGAGAGTGAGCAGAACCGGGATTCGCATGAGGCGGTCCTCGCTGGCAGGGAAATTTGGGAGATGGTTCAACGAGAATACACTGGCGCTGGTCTGAATTCCTTCGTAATCCGAAAAGCCCCGTCCCCATGGTATGCAGGAAGGGCGCTCGAGGATTTTGAGCGAGTCAGTTATAACATGGGGCGTCAAGCGGGGTTGCTGGCGAGAGCCCGGCCTGCCTCAAGGCTGATCTGAATGCAAGTAATTGTTGACACGTTACCATGTATTGCATAGTATGAGGCGGTGAAAGAAGCTCCCATTCCGAGCGCGGATAACTCCGAAAAGTGGGAGGTCCAGCTGCGCAAGGGCTCGCTTGAGTTGGCGATCCTCGCCGCGCTTTGGGATGGCCGACTCTATGGTCTTGAAATCCTGCGAGAACTTGAAAGCAAGTCTGACCTGATCGTCGTGGAAGGCACAGTCTACCCGCTACTCAACCGCCTTCGGGCGCTGGCGCTGGTCGAGTCGGAATGGGTTGAGTCGGACTCAGGCCATCCCCGCAAGTATTACCGGCTTACCCCGGCCGGTCGGCAGCGCGCGCTGGAAATGACTCGCATATGGGCTAAATTTTCTGCCCGCATGAACAACCTGCTTACACACCTGAACGAAGAAACTCAAACTGTCCCGGAAGAAGGGAAGGAGCCAGTATGATTCTGTCTGCCGAATCTCAGAAGACCATTGATGCCTACCTTGCGACCCTGCGTAAACAACTTCGCGTGCTGCGCCCCGAAGATGCGGATGACATCGTCGAAGAGATCCATGCGCACATCCTCGACAAGTCGGCAGGGGTGACTGCCGAGGGCATTGTTGGCACCACCCTCGCCGCCCTGGGCACGCCGGACGAACTCGCCGCCCGCTATCGCACCGACGAACTTCTGAAGCGTGCGCAAGTCACACGTTCTCCCGTGGTGAGCCTGTTCAGCCTCGCCCGTTGGGCTACGCTGAGCCTTATCGGATTGCTGGCTTTCGTCGTTTCCCTGGCGGGCTACGCGATGGGCGGTTGCTGGCTGTCGTCGGCCTGTTCAAGCTGATATATCCGCATAATGGCGGCATCTTTTTCGATCCCAAGCCCGGTGGTCACGGCATTGACGGCAGCGCCGGCTTCTCCTTCGTTGGAGGCGCCAGTACCTGGACGCATCCCGGCCATGAGGTCCTTCGACTATGGCTCGCGCCGATTTGCCTGGCGCTCGGCGCCCTGCTGTTCTTTGTCACCTTTCGCGTGGGTACCTGGTGCATCCGCAGATTCTGGCGTCCCAGTGCTCTGCGCGAAGTCTGATGCATTTGTTGGAGTATGGGCGCCATGAAGCATGGCAGCCGCGACCCTTTCCACGTCAATTAGCCCATCTACGCTCAACGCGAACTTGCCGAAAAGGAGGGGCGGTCTCAACCGGTCGATGCAACACTGGCTTGGAGTTTACTCGCGGGAGATTCAAAGCCCAAGGTTTTTCGTGGGCGTTGATTGAGGCGTAGAGCTACTTTGTCGAGGTGAGCCTGGGAGTAGCCAGATAGGTCGGTTTTTCTGGGGAAGTACTGTCGCAGGAGGCCGTTGGTGTTCTCGTTGGTGCCTCGCTGCCAAGGACTCTGCGGATCGCAGAAGTAGACGTTCACGTTCGTGGCCACAGTGAAGCTTTTGTGTTTAGCCATCTCCAGCCCTCGGTCCCAAGTCAACGAGCGCCTCAGAGACGCGGGGAGTTTACGAACCTGCCGGGTCAGTGCGTCGACGACGGTTGCTGTGTCCTTGCTGGGCACTTTGACCAGCAGGGTGAAACGCGAATGTCGTTCCACCAGAGTCGCGATGTGACTGTTGCCGGTGCCGCTGAGCAGATCTCCTTCCCAATGACCGGGGATGGCGCGGTCTTCGATCTCCGGAGGCCTCTCGCTGATGGAGATGGCATCAACGATCTGACCGCGGGACTGTCCGGCAGCCCGAGAGTGCACTGAGCGACGGATAGATCGCTTGGATCGAAGGTGCTGCATCAGCTCCTTTTTCAGCACTCCTCGAGCCTGGATGAATAAGCTGCGGTAGATCGTCTCGTGGGACACGCGCATGCTCTCGTTGCTGGGATACCGTCTCTTCAGCCACCCTGAAATCTGTTCCGGCGACCAGTCCAGGATTAGTTTACTGGCCACGACCGTCCGCAGTTTCCTGTGGTTGGCAAGCAGGCATGCCTTCGGTCGCAGAGCCGACTGCCAGGCCTGATGATCGGCTTCACTGGCTCGATACACCTGACGGCCGCCATGACGCGCGACCTCGCGGCTCACCGTCGAGACAGGCCGCTGCAGTCCTCTGGCGATCTCACGAATCGACGAACCGGAAGCAATGCCTCGTGAGATGTCTTCCCGCTCGGCCAACGTAAGCGATCGCGGCGAGCGTCGACGAACGGCTGGAACAATCCCGCCGTGCTGCGATAACAAGAACTGAATCGAGCCATGGTCCTTGCCGAAGGCGCGTCCAATCTCATGGAGCGAATCGCCCGCCTTCCAACGGCGCCATATGTCGGCCCTCTGCTCTGCAGAAAGCCCATACCGTCTTCCTTGTCGCATCAACACCACCTCTAGAAAATGATCTAAATCAGATGATGTTGCATCGACCAGTTGAGACCGCCAGGATTATCGGGAAGTTGATAAGCAATACTGCTTGCACGAATGGGCGCACCCATATGCCATAGCGGGTGCTCACTGTATGGAGAAGATAAGAGTATGGGCTAGACAGTACGGGTATGAGTTTAAAGATTTCGATTTCGTTTTCGAGAGGGGAGATGAAGGTCAAGCCGATCTGGCTAGGATAGCGTCGCAGCTCCTTTCGGTAGACCCGATATTCAAGCCAAAGTCGCACAGCGTAGCATTTCAAGCTGCGGATTTGATCGCCTATGAGCACTATAAAGCCCACGTAAAGCTATTGCCTGAACCTGACGGAACTATGGGCATAGAGGATCTTAGAATCCCCTTCCAATCGCTGGTTTCCATCCCCGGGTCGGCGGAATGGTCATTTGTAGATAGAGACAACCTTCTAGGTGACTGCGTTCTACATGGTGTGGCGAAACGAAAGTGCATATAATTTCAGCCTCCACAAAATCGATAAACGGCGAGGAGTTGACGGGCAATGTCCTATTCGAAAGCAAAAGCCTGCTTCAAAGAGAACGTCGATGCGTTCGGCGACAATCCAATGTCCGATCCGCAAACCTACAACCTAAACCAAGGTCTACTGATCCTCACAAAAGAAATCGACACAAGCATCACCGAAATCAACCGGAAGCTAACTTCGATTCTCGCCGCCTTGCAGCGGCGATGATCTTCTGAACCTGCCTCGCCGTCTTACCCTCAATCAGTTTCCGGGGGACCGGAAGGAATGTGTTGTGTTTACGCTGCTGCCCTGTCACGATACCTGCGTTCTACACTCAGTCAGGCATATTATTGCCATTGCAAAAAAACCCGCTGCAGGGTTCGAGTGAGGTTGACAGGGCCAGGTACGGGGCCGCGCTGCTGAGGTTCCTGCTTTGGTTATACGCGGGGTGTCAGGAGCAGCGGGACGAGGTGGCGGGTGGAGTCGGT
>Ga0302314_10018759_pt1 | contig 11520 bp, 9 predicted proteins | sample III_Palsa_N2_3_FD_200533 | JGI IMG/M metagenome (GOLD analysis project Ga0302314, IMG submission 200533) | Peat permafrost microbial communities from Stordalen Mire near Abisko, Sweden - III_Palsa_N2_3 | ecosystem: Environmental > Terrestrial > Soil > Palsa > Peat permafrost | place: Sweden... | reverse complement strand
TGCACGCCTGGGCCACCTGGTTCGTCTACTCGATGGAAAAGGCGAGAACCGGCAGTGGCGACCGGGTCTTCCTTGAAGACTCCTTCCAGAAGCTGATGCGGAACTTCGGCTGGTGGCTGAACCGCAAGGACGCCGACGACCGCAACATCTTCCAGGGCGGGTTCCTCGGCCTCGATAACATCGGCGTCTTCGACCGCAGCGCGCCGCTGCCGGGTGGCGGCCGGATCGACCAGGCCGACGGGACCGCGTGGATGGCCCTCTACAGCCAGAACATGGCCCAGATGGCGACCGAGCTCGGCCGCGAGAACCCGGTCTACTACGACCAGGCGCTGGCGCTGCTGGAGAACTGGGCCTGGATCGCGGCCGCCACCAACCACGTCGGCCCGGACGACGTGGGCCTGTGGGACGAGGAGGACGGCTTCTTCTACGACGTGCTCCGGCGGCCGGACGGCAGCTCGATCCCGATGAAGGTGCGCTCGATCGTCGGGCTGATGCCGCTGATCGCCGCCACCGTCATCACCGACAGCGTACGGTCCGATTTCCCGCAGCTAGCGGGAGCCGTCGCCGGGTTCGTCCGCCAGCACCCGGCCCTGTCGGCCGCGCTGCCGGAGAAGGGGCGGCAGGCGGAGCAGGACAGCGGCCCGGTGCTGCTCGCGCTGTTCGATGAGGAGCGGCTGCGCCGGGTCTTGGCGCGGATGCTCGACGAGGAGGAGTTCCTCGGGCCGCACGGCATTCGTGCGGTGTCCCGCTACCACCTCGAGCATCCCTACACCCTGGAACTGGAGGGGCAGGACTACACCGTCAACTATCTCCCGGCCGAGTCCGACACCGGCATGTTCGGCGGCAACTCCAACTGGCGCGGACCGGTCTGGGTCCCGATCAACATCATGCTCATCCGCGGCCTGCTGAACCTGCACGAGTACTACGGCGATGCGTTCACGATCGAATGCCCGACCGGCTCGGGTCAGCACAAGAACCTGTACCAGGTGGCCGACGACATCAGCGAGCGGCTGATCGGCACCTTCCGCCGGGACGCGGCCGGGCACCGCCCAGTCAACGGCGGCGAGCCGACGCTGCAGAACGACCCGCACTGGCGCGACCTGGTGCTGTTCTACGAGTATTACCACGGCGACAACGGCGCCGGGATCGGCGCCAGCCACCAGACCGGCTGGTCGGGTACCGTCGGGGTCCTGCCGCTGCTCTTCCGCGGCAACCGAAGGCTCGAGGAGAGCGGGTGGATCCCGATGCCGCGGGCGGCGGAGAGCGCGGTACAGGCGCGGCAGGAGGCGGCGGCGAGATGACCGGTTGGCCCGATAAGCCCGCTATCTACGAGGTGAACACCGCCGTCTGGCTGACCGAGCTGGCGCAGGCGGCCGGGACGCCGGTGACCCTCGCCTCGGTGACCGAGGCCGACTGGGACGCGGTCACGCCGACCGGCGTCGACGCGGTCTGGCTGATGGGCGTGTGGGAGCGCAGCCCGGCCGGCCTGGAGCTGGCGCTCGCCAACGCCGGCCTGCTCGAGTCGTTCCGCGCGGCGCTGCCCGACGTGCGGGACTCCGACATCATCGGCTCGCCCTACTGCGTGCACCGCTACGTGGCCGACGAGCGCTTCGGCGGCCCGTCGGGGCTGGCGGCGGCGCGGGCGGCGCTCGCCGACCGCGGCGTCCGGCTGATCCTGGACTACGTGCCCAACCACGTCGCGCCCGATCACCCCTGGGTCACCGAGCACCCGGAGTTCTTCATCCAGGGCGACGAGTCCGACGTCAAGGCGGATCCGGGCGGCTGGCTGGCGGTCGGCGGGCACGTGCTCGCGCACGGCCGCGACCCGTACTTCCCGCCCTGGCCGGACGTCGTGCAGCTGAACGCGTACGCCGGCCCGGCCCGGGCGGCGACGGCGCAGACGCTGTCGGACATCTCCGCTCAGTGCGACGGGATCCGCTGCGACATGGCGATGCTGATGACCAACGACATCTTCGGCAAGACCTGGGGCGAGCGGGCCGGCCAGCGGCCGGACGAGGAGTTCTGGCCGTTCGTGATCGCCGAGCTGCGCACCCGGCACCCCGACACCGTGCTGATCGCCGAGGCCTACTGGGACATGGAGTGGACGCTGCAGCAGCAGGGCTTCGCCTTCTGCTACGACAAGCGGCTCTACGACCGCATCCTCGAGGTGAACCCGCCCGACCTGCGCGGGCATCTGCAGGCCGACCTCGGTTACCAGTCCCGGCTGGTGCGCTTCCTGGAGAACCACGACGAGCCGCGGATCGCCGACAAGCTGCCCGCCGGCCTCGAGCGGGCGGCCGCGGTCACGATCGCGACCCTGCCCGGGGCGACGCTGTGGCACGAGGGGCAGTTCGAGGGGCGGCGGGTCCGGCCGCCGGTCTTCCTCGCCCGGCGGCCCGACGAGCCGCTCGACCAGGAGCTGGCCGCCTGGCACCGCGGCCTGGTCTCGGTGGTCGCCAAACAGGGCGTGCGGACCGGGGCCTGGCAGCTGCTCGAGACCGGGGGCTGGACCGACAACCAGTCCGGTCGCAACCTGATCGCGTGGTCGTGGACGCCGGCCGACGACGCCGGGCACGTCCGCAGGCACGTGATCGTGGTCAACCTGTCGCGGGCGCAGGCTCAGGCCCAGATCCCGCTTCCGTGGCCGGACCTGCCGGGCCGTCGCTGGCGCCTGCTTGACCCGCTCAGCGGGGCTGACTTCACCCGCGACGGCGGCCAGCTGACTGACCCCGGGCTGTACGTCGATCTGCAGCCGGGGCAGTTCTACCTGCTGGAGGTGCGCTGACCGACGCCGCCTGGCTGCGCGAGCGCCGCCGGCGGCGCAATCGACCCCAGCCGAGAGGAAGGAGCGGAGATGAACGACGATGAGGCAGACCAGCCGCCAGCGACGGTGCTGCTGATGATCAACAGCTGGCAGGCGACGCTGATGATCGGCCTGGTCACGATCGTCTTCGGGGTCATCGTCACCTCCCATCCGAACGGCTCGCTGCGCGTGCTGGCCGTCCTGGTCGGCATCGCCATGATCGTCTCGGGGATCTTCCACCTGATCCGGGCGGCTGACCGGAAGGCGCAGCACCGCCTCTGGCTGGGCATCGCCGGCCTGCTCTTCGTCGCGCTCGGCGTGGTGCTGATCCGGCACCTGCACCTGACCCTGGCCCTCCTCGGCCTGCTGGTCGGCCTCAGCTGGATCGTGCAGGGGATAGCGGGGCTGATGTCCGCGTTCTGCGGGCCGCGCGAGGGCGCCGTCTGGTGGGCGTTGTTCGGGTCCGTCAGCCTCATCGCCGGAATCGTGGTCACCGCGAGCCCGCTGTCGTCCGTCACCGTGCTGGCCGTGCTGGTCGGGATCTGGCTGCTCGTCATCGGCTTGCTCGAGATCGTGGCCGGGCTGATCCTGCAGCACGAACTCGCGGTCACCTCGCCCCCCTACCGGACGGCGACGCCGTGGTCCTCCCGGCCGGGCGCCTAGCGGCCCCGGCCGTCGTTCGCCCGCTCGACGCGGGCGGCTAACCCCGGCGGCGCCGCCTCGCCGTTAGATGCCGCCTCGCCGTTAGATGCCGCACCGCCGTCGGATGAATCACCGGACAGCGGGTCCCGCCGGGCCGGCCCGCGGTAGGCGCTGACCAGCCGGGCGACCAGCGTGGCGAGGAAGACCTGGCCGGTCATCGCCTCGAGAACCGCCACCGCCCGGCCGAAGCTGCCTCCCGCGGTGAAGTCACCGTAGCCCAGGGTGGTCAGGGTGGTGAAGCTGAAGTACTGGTAGGTACGGAGATTGGCCGTCTCGCCGTTCACGAAGAAATCAGTGCCGCCCAGGCCGTCGATGGCGCCGAAGACGGCGGCGAACATCAGCCCGATGAGCATGTAGGCGCTCAGCGCGGCGTAGATGCTCTGCAGGGTGACGGTGTCCAGCTTCAGCACGCCGTCGACGATGATCACCACCGTCGCCAGCAGCAGGATGCCGGTCCAGACACTGGCCGCGCCGCGCGCGACCGAACTGTCTGACGACGCCACGGCCGCGATCGCGAGGACAGAGCCCGCCAGCGTGGCCCACCGCGCCACCGCGCGATGGGGGAAGTCGGTGTTCCGCAGCGCGAGAAACGCCACCGCGACCACGAGAACCAGCTGCGCGACCTGGCTCGGCCGGCCGCTGGCCAGCGCCGACAGCAGGTAAACCGCGATCAGGGTAGCGAGCAGCAGGCCGTACCGGGCTTGTCCGCCTGGTCGGCCGGTCCCTTCGCCGTCGGTCACGGCATCAGCGCATTACTTCGCGGGAGGTTCCGGACCGCCCGCGATGCTTGTCCATGCGCTGGACGTTATTGCGGGCCAGGCCAGGCGCGGATCATCCCGGCCGGGTGATTCATCCGCGGGGCCGAGTTGCTTGAATCTCCCGTGACCACCAATCAGCTCCTCATCGGCCTGGGCCTGATCGTCGTGCTCGCGGTCGGATCGCAGGTGCTGGCGAGCCGGCTGCGGATCCCCGCGCTCATCGTCTTGCTGCCCGTCGGCTTCGCCGCGGGCGCGCTGACCGGCGACGTGAATCCCGACACGCTGCTCGGTCCGGCCTTTCAGCCGATGGTGTCGCTCGCGGTCGCCGTGATCCTGTACGACGCGGGCCTCGGGCTCGAGCTGCGGAAGCTGACCGGGCACCCGCGCCGCGTGGTCTGGCGGCTGATTGCCCTCGGCGTCCCGATCACGATCGCGCTCGCCACCTGCATGGCGCTGGTGCTGCTGGGCATGCCGTCGGAGGCGGCGCTGATGACCGGGGCGATTCTGGTCGTCTCCGGGCCCACGGTGGTGGGCCCGCTGCTCGCCTTCGTCCGGCCCAGCGAGCGCCTCCAGCGGATCCTGGCCTGGGAGGGCTCGCTGATCGACCCCGTCGGCGCCATCCTCGGGGCGGTCATATTCCATGGCATCGTGTCGGGGACGCACCGCGGCTCCGGCGCCCAGATCGGGCAGTTCCTGGCCAGCGTCGGCATCGGCGCGGTCGGCGGCGCCGTCGGCGTCGCGCTGCTCGTCCTGGTGCTGCGGGTGCTCCGGCTCGGTGAGGTTCTCGGTACCACCGCCCAGCTGGCCTGTGTGATCGGCGTGGCCGCGGCCTGTGACGTGCTGCGCGACGATACCGGGCTGATCGCCGCGATCATCATGGGGCTAGCCGCGGCCAACCTGCGCGGCTTTGACATCCCCGCCCGCCGGCCGTTCCTCGAGACGCTGGTCCAGCTGATCATCGGCCTGCTGTTCATCTCCATCTCGGCCACGGTCACCCCCGCGTCGCTCCGCCATCTGATCCTGCCGACGGTGGGGCTTGTCGCCGTTCTCGTCCTGGTCGCCCGCCCGCTTGCCGCCTGGGCGGCAACGCTGCGGACCGACCTGACCAGAGGCGAACGCGGCTTCATCGGGTGGATGGCGCCGCGCGGGATCATCGCCGCCGCCACCGCGTCGACGTTCGGGCCCGCCCTGTCCGCCGCGCACGTCGGCGGCGCGCAGAAGATCCTGCCGGTCACGTTCCTCGTGATCGTGCTGACGGTGACGCTCTACAGCCTCACCGCGGTACCGGTGGCCCGGCGGCTTGGCGTCACTCGCCCGGCTCGGACGCGGCCGCTCCTCGTCGGCGGCGATCCGTGGGTCATCGAGCTCGGCCGGTGTCTTCAGTCAGCCGGATTGGAGGTGCTCATGTGGGCCGGAGCCGAAACGCAGCGCCGCCAGATCAGGGATACGGGGCTCGAACTGGCCACCGGCGAACTCCTCGCGGCCGCGATCGACGGCGGCTTCCTCGAGGGAATCACGATGGTTCTCCTGCTCACCGACGAGGACGACTTCAACGCGCTTGCGTCGGCGATTTTGCGGGACAACGTCGATGGCCCCGTCTACCGGCTGCGGCCCCGGCTGCCCGGCCATGGGGTCGTCGCGCCCTACACGGGCGGCGCGGCTCTGTTCGGCTCGAAGTTGACCAGGCCCGTCGTCATCCGGCGATACCAGGACGGGGCGCGAGTCGCCGCCCGGCCGGGGAGCGATCCGCCGCCCGCCGCAGCCGAGTTGCTCTTCCTGATCCGGGCCGACGGCCGGCTCGTCCCGGTCACCGAGCACACGACGCCGGCGCCGCAGGACGGGGACACCACCGTTTTCCTTGACCCCGAACCGCAGCCGACCGCGGCCGGCGCCGCGCCCGTCCCCCCGCATTCGGCCGCGACCGCCACCGTGCCGCCGCAGGCTCCAGCGGCCGAGCCGGCCCCGCCACGGGCGCCTCTCGCCAGCTCACCGGACACCGGGACAGGGACCGGGACCGGGACCGGGCAACAGGAGACACGATGATGAATCGCGCGTCACCGCTGCCCGTCGGCCGGCCGGAACCGGCCGCGAAGAACCTTGGGCGGCGGCGCGCGGCTCTGGCCGAAGACGCGGCGGCTACGACACCTGCCCGCCCAGCGGTTCCGGCGCAGGCGCCCCCGCCGAGGACGCTGGCCCGGCCGACTCGGCCGGCTGGCGGGGGATCAGGACCGCGATCACCAGGCCGATCAGGGCGATGACGAGCAGCATGGTGAGGGCCACGGCAAATGGCTTGCCCGCGGGCAGTTTGACGGCGACCAGGACCGAGCCAACCAAGGCAGTGCCAAGTGAGGAGCCCAGGTTGGACACGCTGCGCGACAAGCCGGATATCTCGCCCTGGTCTTTGTCGGGGAAGCTGGACTGGACCACGTTGACCGAGGAAGCCGGCGATGATCAGCCATCGTTGCGGGTGGCGCCGGGCAAACCGGTCGGCGGCGGCCGAGGTGGCCAGGATCCCGATCGTGGCCGGGGTGAGGATCAGGCCGGTCTGGATCGGTCTGTAGTGGTTGACCTCCTGCAGGTGCACCGAGACGGTGAAGAAGCATCCTTGCAGGATGAGCCACTGGATGGTCTGAGTGCCCAGCCCCAGATTGGCGAGCTTGTCGCGGAACAGCCGTAGCGGAAGCAGCACGTCCCTGCCCTTTTTCTCACCCGACCGGACGTGCAGGAAGAACCAGAGCAGGAACAGCGCGCCGATCGCCACGTACAGCCAGACCGGGGAGACCGAGCCCTTCGGTATCACCACCGTGGCGCCGATGGTGAAGTCCTGCCGTGACTTGGCGAAGCCGTAGGTCCGCGACTGCAGCAGCCCGAGCACCACGAAGAACAGGCCCGCCGCGGACAGCACCGCACCGGTCAGGTCGAACCGCGGCGTGGACCCGGACCGGGCCGGGTCGGTGATCTTGCGCGCGAGCACGATGATCCAGGCCACCACCAGGACCTGCAGGCCGAACGAGGCGCGCCAGCTGATCGCGCTGGTCACCAGCCCGCCGATCAGCGGCCCGGCGGCCGCGCCGAGTCCGCCCGCGCCGCTGACCACCCCGAAGTACCGGGCCCGCGACTTGACGTCGGGGAACGTCACGGTGACGAGGATGTAGATAGGCGGAATCATCAGCGCCGAGCCGACGCCCTCGAGCAGCGAATAGCCCCCGATGAGCAGCGGCAGTCCCTGTGACAGCGCCGCGAGCAGCCCTCCGACCGCGTACACCGCCAGCCCGAGCACGAAGCACCGTTTGCGGCCCCAGATGTCAGACAGCTTGCTGCCGGGGATCATCAGCGCCGCCATCGTCAGGGTGAACAGCGTGATCGCCGTTTGCACCCCGCTCACCGTGGTGCCCAGGTCCTCGGCGATGGCGCTGATGGCGACGTTCATGTTCGTCGCCGCGTAGCTGGCGATGAACTGCGCGAGCGCCACCGGCAGAATCATCGCCCGCGCAGCCGCGCCCGAATCCGACGGGGCGTGCGTCACCGCCGCCCCGCACAGGCGTAACTGAGTTGCACCGGTCACACCTTCGGCCGGATGCGATGAGTCCAGGACCGACCTAACCGTAACGGTCACGGCCCGAACCGCGGTGGTTCGCACGCCATCGGGCATGGCCGCTACGCCGCCTTCTCGACATCACCCCGCCGAGGTGACGCGCTCAGCGTGGCTCTCTCTCACGCTGATCATGATGACGACGCCACAAGATCCTCAGGCGCTGCTGCGGAGCAAGAGCTATCTGAGATTGCTGATCCTCGCCGCGATCCTCGGTGTGCCAATCTCCGCCGCGGCCTATGGGTTCCTCGCGCTTGTCGCCTACCTGCAGCGTGAGATCTTCACGCATCTTCCCAACGGGCTTGGCTTCCACGGAGCGCCGCCGTGGTGGCCGATTCCCGTCCTGGTGGTGGCCGGCCTGCTCGTCGCACCGGTCATCAGGTTCCTACCAGGAAAGGGCGGCCATTCGCCGGCTGACGGTTTCAAGCCCGGCGGCGGCGCGCCCACGCCGGCGCAGCTTCCCGGAGTGCTGCTGGCGGCCCTGGCGACGTTGAGCCTCGGCGTCGTCCTTGGGCCGGAGGCACCGCTGATCGCGCTGGGCGGCGGACTCGCCGTGCTCGCCGTACGGCTGGCCAAGCGCGACATGCCGGCCCAGGCGACCGCTGTGGTCGCCGCAGCGGGGAGCTTCGCCGCCATCAGCACTCTCCTCGGGTCGCCGATCGCGGGCGCGTTCCTGCTGATGGAGGCCTCGGGCCTAGGCGGTCCCATGCTGGGGGTCGTACTGCTGCCCGGCCTGCTCGCCTCCGGCGTGGGCGCCCTTATTTTTATCGGCCTTGACTCACTGACCGGGCTCGGCACCTTCTCCCTGTCGGTGCCCGGCCTGCCTCATTTCGCGCGGCCGGACATCGCGGAGTTCGGCTGGGCCCTCGTGATCGGGATCGCGGCGGCCATCGTCGGCACTGCCATCAAGCGGCTCGGCCTGCTGCTCCGACCCCATGTCGAGCGGCGGATGCTGCTGCTGACGCCGGTCGTGGGCCTGATCATCGGAGGACTGGCGCTCGCCTACACCGAGGGAACGGGAAAGAGCTCCTCGGATGTGCTGTTCTCGGGGCAATCGCAGCTGGGACCGCTGATCGACCACGCGGCCGGTTACTCGGTCGCCGCGCTCCTCCTGCTGCTGGCGTGCAAGGGGCTTGCCTATGGCGCGTCGCTGAGCAGTTTCCGCGGCGGGCCGACCTTCCCTGCCCTCTTTATTGGCGCGGCTGGCGGCATCGCGCTCTCGCACCTGCCGGGCCTGCCGCTGGTGCCGGCGGTGGGCATGGGGATTGGCGCCATGTGCGCGGTTATGCTCCGGCTTCCGCTGACGTCGGTGCTGCTGGCGAGCCTGCTGCTGTATTCCGATGGGATTGCCGTCATGCCGCTGGTGATCGTGGCGGTAGTCGTGGCGTATGTGGTGTCGGCCAGGCTGATCCCGGCGCCCGCCCCGGCTTCCACCCCGGCTCCGGCCTCGCCCGCGACAGCCACGGTGCCCCCGCAGGTCCAGGCAGCAGACCCGGCCGCGACCCGGGTCCCCCTCGCCAGCTCACCGGAGAACGGCGCCGAGCAGAAGCGGAAGCCGTGACCAGGCCGTGCCCAGGGCAGCGCCTCCCGCCGAGCCCCGGCCGCCGGCCGCCGGCCGCCAGCTTAACTGAGGTACTTAGCGCGTTCCGCATGGTCGTAGGTGGACTCCGGGTTCACGCGCACGAACTCGTCGAGCAGCTCCGCGTCCTCGCCGACGAGGATGCGCCACTGACCGGACCGCACCCCGTCGAGGATGATCGCGGCCGCTTCGGCGGCCGTCGTCGGGGCGCCGTCGCGCCAGCCGGCGTTCGCCTTGTCGATCTCCGCGGTGTCGGTGACGCCGAAGGCTCGCATCGAGTTGCCGACGATGTTGGTGGCGATGTACCCCGGCATCACCAGGACGGCGCGGACGTGCGGCGCGTTCGTCCGCAGGTCCTCGATCAGCGACTCGGTGAACCCCTTGACCGCGAACTTCGCCGTGCTGTACGCGGTGTGCGGCCAGGCCGGCCCGAGCGTTGCCCAGAACCCGTTGACGCTGCTGGTGTTGACCAGCACTCCCTCGGGGCTCGCGATGAGCAGCGGCAGGAACGCCCGCGCGGTGTAGTACACGCCCCACCAGTTGACCGCGAAGACCCGCTCCCACTGCTCCCGTGGGTCGTTGACGAAGCTGCCGCCGCCGCCGATCGCCGCGTTGGCGAAGACCAGGTCGACGTGATCGGTCTGGTGCGCCGCGAGCGCCTCGTCGCGGAATCGCAGCACCGCCGCCTCATCCGACACATCACACGCGTGAGCGGTAATCCGAACAGTCCCGGCGGCCCCGCCCGACGCCAGCTCGGTAGTCTCCGCGAGCGAATCGGCGTTGAGGTCGCAGCTGGCGACCGAGCATCCCTCGGCGGCGAGCTGGCGGACCAGTTCCCGCCCCATGCCCGAGCCGCCGCCGGTGACGATCGCTACCTTCCCGGCAAACGAGTCCATCCGCCCAGGCTAACGTGTCATGCGCCGGCTTGCCACGCCCCGGCTGGCGAGGCCCGTCGGCTAGCCGGGAAGCACCTCGCGCCAGCGGCTGGTGATCGGCAGCCGGCGGTCACGGCCGAAGTTCTTGACGGTGATCTTCGGGCCGGGCGGGTACTGACGGCGCTTGTACTCGGCCAGGTCGACCAGCCGGATCACCCGCTCGACGAGCGCCGGGTCGTGCCCGGCGGCGATCAGCGCGGCCGACCCCATGTCCTTCTCGATGTAGTCATCGAGCAGCGGGTCGAGCACCGCGTACTCCGGCAGCGAGTCGGTGTCGAGCTGTCCGGGCGCGAGTTCGGCCGATGGCGGCTTGGTGATCGAGTTGGCCGGGATCGGCGGCGTCTCGCCCGCCCGTTCGGCATGCTCGTTGCGCCACCGCGACAGATCCCAGACCAGGGTCTTGAGCGCGTCCTTGATCGGGCCGAAGCCGCCCGCCGAGTCGCCGTAGAGCGTGGAGTAGCCGCACGCGATCTCGCTCTTGTTGCCGGTGGTCAGCACCAGGTGTCCCTCGGCGTTGGAGAGCGCCATGTTGATCACGCCGCGCACCCGGGACTGGAGGTTCTCCGGGGGCAGCCCGGTGGCGGGGAAGCCCTCGCCGAGACCGGACTTGAAAGCATCGACGATGTCCTGAATGGCGATGGTGCGCGCGTTCAGGCCCTGTCGCTTGACCAGGTCCTCGGCGTCGCTCACCGAGTGGTCGGAGGACCAGCGGCTCGGCATGAGGACCACGTGCACGTTCTCCGGCCCGATCGCGTCGGCCGCGATCGTCGCCGTCAGCGCGGAGTCGATCCCGCCGGACAGCGCCAGGATAACCGTGCGGAAGCCGTTCTTGCGCACGTAGTCCGCGGTCCCGAGCACCATCGCCGCATATACCTCGGCCAGGTCGTCGAGCCGCGGCCAGAATAGGTGAGCCGGATCACTGGGAGCCGAGACGCCGAGATCGGCGACGCCCGGACCCGGCACAACGCCCGACCCGGTCCCCGAACCAGCCTCCGCCTCGGCGCCGCCCGCGCCGGGCATTTCCGGAATGTACGGCAGCGTCACCCGCTTGATCGTGATCACGGTCCCGTCCCCGGCGTCGGCCGCCTCACTGGACGTCTGCGCGGCCGCGCTTTCCCGGGGGGAGGACTCCCCGGATTCCCTCGGGCCGG
>Ga0302314_10018757_pt1 | contig 11522 bp, 7 predicted proteins | sample III_Palsa_N2_3_FD_200533 | JGI IMG/M metagenome (GOLD analysis project Ga0302314, IMG submission 200533) | Peat permafrost microbial communities from Stordalen Mire near Abisko, Sweden - III_Palsa_N2_3 | ecosystem: Environmental > Terrestrial > Soil > Palsa > Peat permafrost | place: Sweden... | reverse complement strand
AGCCCGCGTGCACCGCCTCGTGCCGCCGCCGCTCCAGGTCCGCGATCTTCCCCGCCGTCGTATGCGGATCGGGCCCGTCGTCAGCAACGGGGTCAACGTCGTCAGCAACGGGGTCAGTCGTGGTCATACGCGAAAGGTTAACCCCGCGGACGGTTGGGTTTACCAGGCGTTGGTTAGGCTCACGTCGTGAGTACCTTTGCGAACGATGTGGCGGGCGATCCCACCGAGAGTACGAGCGGTACCGGACGGGAACGCGATTCCGCGGCCCTGCCCGACCCGATGCGCCGGGACGTCCGGCTCCTCGGCGACGTGCTCGGCGAGGTGATCAGCGAGTCCGTGGGCGCGGACCTGCTCGCGGACGTGGAACGGCTGCGGCACGCGGTGATCAACGCGCGGTCCGCCGCGGACCGCGGATCGGCCGAGGCGGCGGCCGCGGGGGACGAGATCACCGCGCTGGTCTCCTCCTGGTCGTGGGAGCGGGCCGAGACGGTGGCCCGGGCCTTCACCGTCTACTTTCACCTCGTCAACCTGGCGGAAGAGCAGCAGCGGGTGCGCACGCTGCAGCTGCGCGACTCGGGCGACCGGCCGCCCCGCGAGTCGTTCGCGGACGCGGTGACCCGGCTCCGGGCCGAGGGCGGCAGCGGGTACGTGTCCGAGCTGCTCGCCGGGCTCCGCGTGCACCCGGTGTTCACCGCGCACCCGACCGAGGCGCGCCGCCGCGCCGTGGTCGCGTCGCTGCGCCGGATCAGCGGGCTGCTCACCTCGATCGACGACCACCGGGCCGGGGCCGCGCAGCAGGCGGAGGACCGCCGGAGGCTGCGCGAGGAGGTCGACCTGCTCTGGCGGACCGCCCAGCTGCGGGTCGCCGGGATGACGCCGGCCGACGAGGTCCGCTCGGTGATGACCGCGTTCGACGAGACGCTGTTCCGGCTGGTGCCGGTCGTGTACCGGGCGCTCGACCAGGTGCTGCTCGGAGCGGAGAGCGGCGCGGCGGAGTCCCCGGTGCCGCCGTTCCTGCGGTTCGGTTCCTGGGTGGGGGCCGACCGGGACGGCAACCCGAACGTCACCGCCGCGGTGACCAGGGAAGCCGCGGTGATCCAGGCCGACCATGCGCTGCGCGGCCTCGAGGCGGTCTGCGGCCGGATCGCCCGGGCGCTGACCGTGGACGAAGGCTCCGCCCCGCCCGCGCCGGAGCTGCGCCGGGCGCTGGCCGCCGCCACGGCCGACCAGCCGGAACTGCTCGCGGAAATCGTCGCCCGCTCGCCGCGCGAGCCCTACCGGACCTACCTGCTGTACGCGGCGGAACGGCTTACCGCCACCCGGACCAGGAACCTGGACCTGGCCTACGGCGGGGCGGATGAGTTCATCGCCGACCTGCGTCTCGTGCAGTCGTCGCTCGCGGCGGCCGGAGCGGTCCGCCAGGCGTACGGGGAGCTGCAGCATCTGCTGTGGCAGGCCGAGACCTTCGGGTTCCACCTGGCCGGCCTTGAGGTGCGCCAGCACTCGCAGGTCCACGCCCGCGCCCTCGCCGAACTGCGCGACGGCGCCGAGCTTTCCGCCATGACGCAGGATGTCCTGGAGACCATCCGGGTGATCGCCTGGATCCAGCGCCGCTACGGCACCGACGCCTGCCGCCGCTACGTCATCTCGTTCACCACCTCGGCCCAGGACGTCGCCGCGGTCTACGAGCTGGCCGGCTACGCGTTCCCCGACGGCGACGGCCCGGTACTGGACGTGGTGCCGCTGTTCGAGAGCGGCGCGGACCTGGCCGCCGCGCCGTCCGTGCTGACCGGGATGCTGTCGATCCCCGCCGTGGCCGACCGGCTGGCCGAGACCGGGCGCCACCTGGAGGTGATGCTCGGCTACTCGGACTCGGCCAAGGAGCTCGGTCCCGCCTCCGCGACCCTGCGGCTGTTCGACGCCCAGGCCGAGCTCGCGGCGTGGGCGGCGGAGCATGACGTCAAGCTCACGCTGTTCCACGGCCGGGGCGGGGCGATCGGGCGCGGCGGCGGCCCGGCCGGGCGCGCGGTGCTCGCCCAGGCACCCGGCTCGGTCGACGGCCGGCTGAAGGTCACCGAGCAGGGCGAGGTGATCTTCGCGCGGTACGGCCGCTCCGCGATCGGGCTCCGCCACCTGGAGCAGGTGACCTCGGCGGTCCTGCTGGCCTCCGCGCCGTCGGTCCTGGACCGCAACGTCATGGCGGCGGCGGCCTTCCAGGAGCTGGCGACCGCCATCGACGACGCCGCCAAGGGAGCGTTCCGCGCGCTGGTGGAGGCGGACGGGTTCGCCGAGTGGTTCGCGACCGTCAGCCCCCTGGAGGAGATCGGGGGCTTGCGGATCGGCTCCCGCCCGTCCCGGCGCGGGCACGGCGGCGGCCCGCTCGGCCTGGAGGACCTGCGCGCGATCCCCTGGGTGTTCGCCTGGGCGCAAACCCGGCTCAACCTGCCCGGCTGGTACGGCCTCGGCAGCGGCCTGGCGGCGGCCGCGTGGGCCGGCACGCTGGCCGGCGACTCCGACGGGGGTATCCCGGCGGAGGGGCTGGCCGCGCTGCGCCGCGCCTACCGCGAATGGCCGCTGCTGGCCACGCTGCTCGACAACGCGGAGATGTCGCTGGCGAAGACGGACCGCGAGATCGCCGCCCGCTACCTGGCCCTCGGCGACCGGCCGGACCTGGCGGACCGGGTGCTCGCGGAGTACGACCGCACCCGGCGGCTCGTCCTCGCGGTCACCGGGCACGACCGCCTGGTGGCCGACCGCTCGGTCCTGTCGCGCGCCATCGTGCTGCGCGACCCGTACGTGGACGCGCTGTCCTACCTGCAGCTGCGCGCCCTGTCGGCGCTGCGGGCGGAGGAGGTGGGCACGGCCGAGGCCGCCGCCCTTGAGCGGCTGCTGCTGCTCACGGTCAGCGGCGTAGCCGCGGGCCTGCAGAACACCGGCTGACGCGGTAACGGCGTAGGTTCCGGGCGGGTCACCGCGTCCGGCCCCGCGGGATGTTCCTCCGCGCCGTCCGCGTTACCGGGGATCCACAGCAGCACCGTGGTCCCGGCGCCCGGCGCGGACCGCAGGTCGGCGTAACCGCCGTGGGCCGCGGCGATCGCCTGCACGATGGACAGCCCCAGCCCGCTCCCGGCGGCGTCCCGGCCTGATTCGCGGCCGCGCGCGCCGCGGTAGAAGCGGTCGAATGCCCGCGCCGCCTCCCGCTCGGACATGCCGGGGCCCGCGTCGGCGACCTCGAGCAGCGCGCCGCCGCGGTGCTCGTAGAGCCGGACAGCCACGGGCGTCCCCGCGGGAGTATGCGCCCGGACGTTGCCGAGCAGGTTGGCGAGCACCTGCCGGATCCGCGACTCGTCCGCGATCACCACGAGGCCGGGCGGCACCTCCGCCGTCACCGGGCGGTCCGGCTCCACCGCCCGGGCGTCGGCGACAGCGTCCCGGACCAGGTCGGCCAGGTCGGTTTCGGTCAGGTCGAGCGAGGAGGTGCGGTCCAGCCGGGCCAGCTCAAGCAGCTCGGCGACCAGCATGCTCATCCGGTCGGCCTCTTGCTCGATGCGGCGCATGGCGTCCGGGAGCTCGTCCGGGCCGAGCGCGCCCTGCCGGTAAAGCTCGGCGTAACCGTGGATGGTCGTCAGCGGGGTCCGCAGTTCGTGGCTCGCGTCGGCGGCGAACTGCCGCACCTTCTGCTCCGACCGCAGCCGGGCGCTGAACGCCTGCTGGATCCGGTCCAGCATCGTGTTGATGGCCGCGGCGAGCCGTCCCGTCTCGTGCCGGTCACCCGGGTCGGGCATCCGGGCCGCGAGGTCGCCGCTGCTGGTGATCAGGTCCGCCCGGCTGGCCATGCCGTCCAGCGGGGCGAGTCCGCGGCCGATCAGCCAGTTGCCGCACACGGCCAGGAGGGCGAGCAGCGCACCGCCGGTGATCAGCTCGGCGACCACCAGGCCGCGCACGTGGCTGCCGATGTCGGAGGCCGACTGGCCGACCAGGATAACGTTCACGCCGATCGGCAGGCCCGCGTCGGCGCTTGACTTGATGACGACGACCGTCCGCCAGGCGGTGCGCAGCGTCGGGGTCCCGGACGGGGAGAGGTTGAACGGCTCCTCGCGGGTGCCCAGCGCGGCCAGATCGGCTTGCACCTGGCGGCGGGACTGGCCGGCGAGCGTGCGCAGGTACTGGCTGAGTTCCCCGCCCGCGGCCGAGTCGGGGGTCAGCTCGCCGGTCGCGCCGGTGCGCAGCGACAGGTAGGCGGCGGCGAAGCCGTCCGGTCCCGTAGCGATCTGGGCGGCGGTTCCCCGGACGACGAGCTGCAGGCTCGAGTCGAGCTGATCCTGCTCCAGCGTGCCCAGCACCACGGTGCTGACCGCACCCATCACCACGAGAAACACCGCGGTCAGCGCGATCAGGCCAATGAGCAGCCGGGCGCGCAGGGACAGTGACCGGCGACCAGGCCCGGCGCGGTACGAGGGCCGTCCGCTCTTGGCGGGCCCGATACGATGGCGTTTTTTGCCATCGGGCCCGCTAGGAGCGGACATCGGGGGGTACGGGGGGTCGTCCCCCCGGGCGAAGACTGTAGCCGACGCCCCGCTGGGTGTGGATCATCGGCGGCCCGAGCGGGTCGAGTTTGCGCCGCAGGTAGCTGACATACGTCTCCAGCACCTGGGACTGCCCGCCGTACTCCCAGCCCCAGACGTTCTCCAGCAACTGCCTGCGGGTGAGCATCAGGCCCTGATTACGCATCAGGTAGGCGAGCAGCCGGAACTCTGTCGGCGACAGATCCACCAGGGTCCCGGCGCGGCGGACCGTCCAGTGGTCCTCGTCCAGTTCCAGGTCGCCGACGCGCACGATGGACGCAGAACCGGCTGCGCCGGCGTTCTGGACCTGCTGGCGCGCCGTGCGGCGCAGCACCGCCCTGACCCGGGCGACGAGGGCATCGACCGAGAACGGCTTGGTGATGTAATCGTCGCCGCCGATCGTCAGCCCGGTGATGCTGTCCGAGGTGGTATCCCTGGCGGTGAGGAAGATAACGGGCACTTCGTTGCCGTCGGCCCGGAGCCGGCGGCACACCTCGAAGCCGTCGATGTCCGGCAGCATCACGTCGAGCACGATCAGGGCGGGCCGCTCGGATGCGGCCTGGGCCAGCGCGTCCTGGCCGGTGGCGGCCAGCGTCACCAGGCAGCCGTGGAACTTGAGGGCTACCTGGACGAGCTCACGGATGTTCGGTTCGTCGTCGACAACGAGCACCTTCGGGATCTGCTCACCGTCTGCCATGGCTTTCCCGCCTCGTTGTGCCCGGTCGTCACGGCTCTTTTGTACCCGTAGTTGCTGACCGGATGAGTAGATCCCGACCGCACGAGCGAGGCGGCGCGCCCGCGGCCGCCGCCCGCCCTGTCCTGTGTTCCGTTCCGGTAGCGTCGCCTGGCGCTAGGCCGTGCCAGCAGGAGCCGTGCTGGAGGAACTCGGCGCCGCGGCCTTCCTGATCACGATGAGCCGCGCGTCCCTCGCCCCGTTCGTGACGGGGCCGCCCGCGAACACGGTCTCGCCGGCGGCCAGCGTGCTTTCCGTCACCTTCTTGCCGCTCTCGCGGACTACCGAGGTGCTGATGAGCTCCCACGTCCAGGTGGTGCCGTTGGCCGCGCGGACTGTCACGTCGCCGCTGCCGACCGAGGTGATCGTCCCCCGCTCGAACGCCAGCGTGTGCGAACCGGTCTTGGTCGCATAGGTGTACTGGCCGTACATGCCGCCGAGGCGGCGCAGCCGGGCTATCCGCCCGGCCCCCGTGCCGGAGAGCGCGCCGCTCAGCGTGGCGGCCTGCCCGGTGAGGCTGGCCGACGTGCCCGCCTGAAATCCGGCCTGCGTCGCCGCCGCCTGCGTGGCGGCCGGGGATCCAGTAGCCACCTGGGTGACGGCGAACGCCCCACCGCCGGCCACGGCGCAGACCGCCAGCAGCGCGGCCGTCCGCTTGCCGGCCGACCACCGGCCCTTCCTGTCGTTCCGGCCCGGGCCGCCAGCCGGCGGCCCGGTCACGCTGTACGGCGCGGTCGGCCGGTCGCCCGCACCGATACCGTTGCTGCCCATCTCCATGTTGCTCATACCGACGAGTATTAGAACCCAGCCTGGGACGCTGAGAAGCGCATGCTGGGAGAACCCTGGGAATATCCCGCATGTCTGGTTAAGGCACCGGGCTCGTACCCCATGGGCCCGGCCCCGGGCGAGCAGCCGCCGGTCGACTTTAGCCGCGCGCGCCCCGGTACGTTACGCCGCCGACCATCAAAAACGATTTAAAGATCCGCAAAGTTCTCGCCCCATCACGGGCGCGGGGTGAGGCCGGAAGCCGCGTCAAAAAAGTTAGGATGTAGTAAAGAAATTTATTTCGCCGGGCGGCGCCACTCCCTCCGTTAAGGGATTTGATGATCAACTAAATTGGCCCCGAAAATGCCGCCAGGTCGTCGGCTCCTCAAGTCTTCCCACGTCACGTGCGCTGGGGGCAGCCACGGGGAGCGAGCGCCGGAAGGCCCGCGATCACCGTCCCGGTCCGAGTCGGCAATCCACCGGTCGTCCGTAGTTGCCTCAGCTCTCAGACCCCGTCGCTCTCGCTGAAGGGGCTGTTAGCGGATTCGTAGCACTTGATCCACTTAATACCGATAAAGTCTCGCTACATCTTCGATGCGCGGATATGCGAATCCTGCTGGAAGCATTTGCCTGGGGGGCCTGTGGATCTTCGCGAAGAGCGGGCGCTGGAGTCTCGCGCGCACAAGTTGCCCGAGCCGCGGTGCTCGGCCGACGTTGCGGTGGTGCCGCCGTCCCCCGAGGCAGCGGAGTGACTCAGTGAGCGCCCGCCAGTGGGAGCCGGGCCCGGGTGACCAAGACCCGCGGCGCCAACGGAATGTCCGATACCAGGCGGACTCGACGCGTCCGAACACAGGACCAAACACCAGCGCGCAGCTTGTTGCTCTCGGGCGACTGGAGAATATCTCTCGTGAGCAACACGGGGAGCGCGCCGGCCCGCCAGTAGTTCGTCCGCCGGAATCAGACCTGGAAAGGGCTGCCCGCCGGGCTAGCGCCCTCGGCAATGTACCCGGCGCTCAGCGGCCAACGCGGCGTAGCTTCAGGGTGTCGCCCGGGCCCTACCGCACCGACGGGGCCGATAACCGGTACGTCACTCCTCCCTCGGAGGCGGAAAAATACGCATACCTCAGGGGTGGCCAGAAGCGCTGGTTCATCGTAGCTCAGTACATCTCCTTTCTTGGTGTATTCATCAGCTTCGCTGGTTTCGCCCTCAGTTCCTACGAGACCTTCATCTTCTGCATCCCGCTAGCAGTTTTCGCGGTCGAGCAGACCCTGTCCCTCTACACGTCAACCCGGCCTCGTCGGACGAACCTGGCCGCACACCGGTTTTTGGTGGAGAACTGGGTTCCGCGCCGGTATGCGTCGGTAGACGTTTTCGTGCCAACGGCCGGTGAAGACCTCGGCCTACTCGAGAACACCATGTGGCACATGACCCGCCTGGACTGGCCCGGCGAACTCAATACCCTCATACTTGACGACAGCGGCCGTACGGCTGTCCGTCGGCTCGCCGACAAATACGGGCTCGGTTACCTGGCGCGCCCCGGGTCGGAATACAAAAAGGCGGGTAACCTCCGTTACGGGGCCGAGCGGACCAACGGAGAAATCATCGTCATTTTTGACGCTGACTTCGTCCCCCGCCATGATTTCCTGCTCGAGCTGGTCCCCTACATGGATGACCCCAGCGTCGGAGTCGTGCAAAGTCCGCAGTTCTTCGACACCGCCAAGCGGCTGAACTGGATCCAGCGCTGCGCCGGTTCGACCCAGGAGCTGTTTTACCGGTTCATCCAGCCGTCGCGCGACGCTCTCGGCGCCGCCGTATGCGTCGGCACTTCGGCCCTCTACCGCAGAGTAGCAATAGACGCCGTTGGCGGCTTTCCGTTGATCGGCACGTCCGAAGACATCTACACGGGCCTGTACATGTCCGATGCCGGATACAGCATCCGTTACGTGCCGATCGTGCTGAGCAAGGGTATCGCGCCGGATAATATGGACAACTTCATCGCTCAGCAGTACCGCTGGTGCGAGGGGTCTACGACAATGATCGCGACCCGACGTTTCCACACGACTCAGTATTTGCCGTTGCCCGCGCGGCTCTGCTTCTGGTCGGGATTTTTGTACTATGTCAGCACCGCGTTCAGTTCGCTGACCATTCCGTTGCCCGCTATCGTCATGACGTGGCTCTTCCCCGACTGGGTGCGCTCATGGAACACCATCTGGCTAGTCGGCGCGCTTTCCTCATGGCTAATCGCCTATCCGCTCATCATGCGGGGCCGGTGGCGGGTGGAAGTCCTGCGGCTGCAAACCGTCTACGGCTTCGCTCATCTGTTCAACATCATGGACCTCATTCAAAGCAAAGTCGTCGAATGGCATCCCACCGGTTCTACGGCGCCTGCACCCGTAGCGATGAGGGTCAAGCGTTTCTACACCATCTACCTTGGCCTCGCGCTGACCCTGGGAGGGGCCGGCCTGGCGCTGCGGATCGCCGAGTACGGGCTCGCTACCTTCGTCGGCATGCTGCTTTTCTTCTTGGTCAACCTGTATGTCGCCGGCCCGCTGGTGGTCTCAGGTATCGCTGACCAAATTGGCCTGCGGCGTAAGGTCCATGTTGCAAAAACGGTTGCGGATCCGTCGGTGATGGTCACAGCGTGAGCATGCCAGCGACGGCTCCAGCCCCTTCTGCCGTCCATACGTAAATCCAGGGCGTCATTTTATGAGCGTACCCTTTCAGGCCAAGTCCCGGGTGGGATGGCAGGACATCGTCCTGTCCTTTCTCCCGCCAGCTAAACGCACGGCCCAGGTAAGGGAAAGACTCACGGCACTTCGCCTTCCGCTGATCCTGCTGGTGCAAGCCGCACTAACCTGGCGATTGAATGATATAGCCAGCGACGACGAGGCGCTTTATATTCACGGCGGCCATGTCGTCATCGCGTACCTCACTCAAGGCGGGGCCGCCAACGCGGCCCTGGTGCGCTTCTACGGCACCTTTTTCTCTGGCACGCCCTATGCCTACCCTGTCGTCGAGGCGGCACTCGATTCCACCGGCGGCCTCCTGCTGGTGCGGCTCTTCAGCCTGCTCCTCATGCTTATCGCCAGCGTGTGCGTCTACCGGATCGGCCGCCACCTGTTTTCCGAGAATGTCGCGCTGCTGGCATCGCTGGTATTCGCCTTCACCGGGTCCGTGCAGTACATCGGGAAGTACGCCACCTACGATGCCCCCTGTGCGGCTCTGCTGGCCCTGGCGGCCGCGGTCGCGATCACCCGGAGGTCGCTACCCAGCGCCCTGGTGGTGGGCGTTCTCCTCGCCCTGGCGGGCGTGGTCAAGTACGCGGGGCTTGCCGTGGTGCCGTTCGTGCTGCTCATGACCTTCCTCGCGACCCTGGCGCCCCCGGGCGGCAGCGGGGGACGGAACCTGCTGCGCGCCGTCTTGCGCGGGGGACTAGCCACGGCCGTCTTCGGCGGTCTCCTGCTCGGCGGTTACCACCTCTGGGGGTCGGGGCTCGCCGCCGGGATCAAGTTCACCACGACGGCACGCCAGGCTCTCGATCCCCAGCCGCTGCCTTTCCTGCTCGAATCCCTGCTCTACGACATCGGTCTCACCTGGATCCTCGCGATCGGCGGGATCCTCCTCATGTTGCGCCGGCGGGCCTGGAGCAAGGCGCTGCTCCTGGTGGTGATGCTCGGCGCCGGGTCGGTCATCCAGCTCAGCTCGCTGCGGATCCATGAGTTCACTTCCCTGGATAAGCACACCGCCTTCAGCGGACTGTTCTGCGCGGTGCCCGCCGCGGTGGCGCTGAGCTGGATGTTCAGCAAACGCGGCCGCGGCGTGCTGGCAACCCTGGCCGTCGTATGGCTCCTCCTGATCGACGGCATGTGGCGCTCCAGTCTCGAGTACAGCTGGCCCTCGTCCATTATCCAGCCGATTAACGAAATTAAGTCCCTCAACATCCCCGGGCGGTATTTCAGCTTTGACTCCGATTCCGGACAGTACTATACGCAGGAAAACCAGGCCATCGTCTGGTATCCGACAGCCAGCGCCTTCTCTCTTTTCAGTCAGGGCCTCCCGCAGGTCGTGGCTATGGAGAAGAGCCACGAATTCACCGGGTTTCTCTTTCAGACCACCAACCTGAGTAGCCAGGATCTCAGCGAACTGCACGTGCTCCAGCGAATGCTCGCGGCCGACCACTACTACTACAAGACCAGTACCGTGCCTGTCAGTCCCTACACCAAGGCCGTCTGGCAACTGTGGATTCACTACCCGACCGGGTACCACGGGCCGTCTCTGAAGGCGTGATCTTCAGTCGGCGACGGGAGTAAGCCGCAATCGTTGCGGATCATGGGCGTTCCAGCAGGGGAAGCGGTCGGTCAGCCCCTCGCCGGCCGCCAGCCGCGCGATGGCCCGTTCGCTTTGCGGGTCGTCCGGGGTGTAGATCACCATCCGCGCGCCGGGGACCGCGGTGACCGCGAAACTGGTCGACTTGGTGGTGATGGCGCCGAAGGCGGGATGGCGGAACCGCTTGGTGTGGCTGGCCGGCTGGGCCACGTCGTGTGCCGCCCAGATGGCGGCGAACGTGGGGCTCAGCGCCTCGAGACGGCGGATGAAGTGCGTCCAGGCGGGGTCGCCGATGTGCCGGCCGTAGGCCGCGCGCAGCTGAGCGACCAGGGTGGTGGAGTACTTGTCCTGTTCGGGCATCGGGCTGCAGCAGGACGGGCCGGTGAGACAGGAGAGCAGCGTGTTGCGCTCGCTGGGCGGTGACTCGACGAGCCGGGGGAACAGCGCGGCGTAGATCTGGTTCCAGACGAGCAGGTCGAAGCGCTCGGTGGTCACGCAGGCCGGGTAGGGGAGCGCGTCGAGGATGCGCTGCACCTCGGGCGGCAGCGGGCACTCGGGGCAGTCGGCCGGGCCCGCCGCGCCGGGGACGTCGGCCAGGCGGAACAGGTGGGCCCGCTCGATGGTGTCCAGGCTGAGCGTGCGCGCGATCGCGTCGAGGACCTGGACGCTGGCGTTGATCGGCCGGCCCTGCTCGAGCCAGGTGTACCAGGTGACGCCCACCCCGGCGAGCTGCGCGAGTTCCTCCCGGCGCAGCCCCGCGGTGCGGCGGCGGGTGCCGACGGGGAGGCCGACGTCCTCCGGGTTGATCCGCTCCCGGCGGCTGCGCAGGAACGCGGCGAGCTCGGTCCGGCGCACGGCGGCGCCGGCCCGGCCGGCCCCCGGCCGCTGGCCCTCTCCCGCCGGCTGGCCCTCTCCCACCGGCTGGCCCTCTCCCGCCGGCTGGGCCGCGTCTCCGGTACCGGCTGACCCCGTGCCGGTGCCGATGCCGTTTACGGTCGTCAGGCTCACGTTTTTCATCCTCCCGCTGCCCATCATCCAGCATGGGGCGCCGACCTGCCAGGTGCTATCAGTACCAGGATAACCAGGCTCTTGGTACCAGCATAAATTAGGCCGCATGCTGGATGACATGACA
>Ga0302314_10018756_pt1 | contig 11522 bp, 9 predicted proteins | sample III_Palsa_N2_3_FD_200533 | JGI IMG/M metagenome (GOLD analysis project Ga0302314, IMG submission 200533) | Peat permafrost microbial communities from Stordalen Mire near Abisko, Sweden - III_Palsa_N2_3 | ecosystem: Environmental > Terrestrial > Soil > Palsa > Peat permafrost | place: Sweden... | reverse complement strand
GGCGGCGTCGGGCCGATGCTGGGCCAGGCGCACCACTTCCGCATCTACGCGCCCGAGAAGATCGCCTATGCGGTCGACCGCTACACCAACGAGGCGCGCCGCCTGTACGGCGTGATGAACAAGCGCCTCGCGAAGTCGCGCTACATCGGCGGCAAGGACTACGGCATCGCCGACATGGCCATCTTCCCGTGGCTGCGCTCGTGGAAGAACCAGGGCATCTCGTGGGCCGACTTCCCGCACCTGAAAGGCTGGTTCGACGAGATCTCCGCGCGACCCGCGGTGATCCGCGGCGTCGACGTGCTCACCGGCCAGCGCCGCCCTCTCGACGACGATCCGAAGGCGCGCGAGATGCTGTTCGGGCAGACGCAGTACGCGCGCCGCTGAGCTCGCCGATAGAATCATGGGCTGCATGAGACTGCCCATAGCTCAACTGGATAGAGCAGTTGCCTTCTAAGCAACAGGTCGGGGGTTCGAGTCCCTCTGGGCAGGCCACCCAAAGCACACGCTGCGCCATCAGCTGGAGCGCCGGCAAGGACTCCTGGCTCGCGCTGACGCGCGCCCGCGAGCAAGGCCACGAGGTCGCGACCTTCGTGACGATGTGCGACGCGGACGGCACGAGCAAGTCGCACGCCCTGCCCGCGGATCTGGTCGACGCGCAGGTGCGCGCGCTCGGCGGCACGTCCGTCAGCGTGCGCGTGCCGCCGGGCGAGTACGCCGCGCGCTTCGATGCCTGCCTGCGCGAGCTCGCGGCGACGGGCCACACGCACATGATCTTCGGCGACATCGACCTGCAGGCGCATCGCGACTGGCTCGCGCCCGCGTGCGAGCGCGCGGGGCTCGCGGCGCTGTTTCCGTTGTGGGGCGAGCCGCGCGCCGCGCTCGCGCGCGAGCTCGTCGCGCGCGGCGTGCAGGCGCGCGTGGTGTGCGTGGACACGCGCTGGCTAGCCGCGTCGTTCTGCGGCGCCGCCTACGACGCCGACTTCCTCGCGCGCCTGCCGCCCGGCGCCTGCCCCTGCGGCGAGGACGGCGAGTTCCACACCTTCGTCACCGGCGGCCCGGGCTTCGCCGCGCCGCTGCGGGTGGTCGACGGCCGACAGCGCCGGGTCGCGTCGCAGCCGCCGTTCGCGCCGACCGAGTTCGTGTTCCAGCCGCTGGCGCTCGCCCGCGATCGCTGACGCGCGCCCGCTTGCGGCACACTGTCGAAGCGGCACGCCGCCGGAGCGGCGCCCTCATCCCCATCCGACCCGCCAACATCATGCCCATCGATCCCCTGTTCTCGCCGGACACGCCCGTTCCGCCGCAGTCCGACCTGAACACCCACACCACCGGCGCCTGGCAGATCGACCTGCCGCGGCACTGGAAGGTCGTGCCTTCGGGCCGCGACAACGCGGTGACCTTCCACTCGGACGCGGACGACGCGGCCCTGATGATCGACGTCGACTTCTACGACATTCCGCCCGACAAGGCGCGATCGACGGCAGAGCGCCTCATCAACGCGCGGCTGGCCACGCTCGAACAGCAGGACCCCGGCCAGGTCGACATGTTCGACTCCGGCGTGCAGCCGCACCGGCAGGGCCGGGGACTCGAGATGTACTACGCCGCGCACGTCGCCAGGCGCGACGTCGTGATGTACTTCGTCTACATCCTGCCGCAGCGCGTGATCAACATGACGCTCGTGAGCAAGAAGGCGCGCAGCGAGGCCATGGCGCTGCTGCGCGCGGTGCATTCGCACTTCCGGCCCACGCCCGCCTGATCCGCGAGGCACTCTTGACCCGCTTCCTGATGGTGTGGGGCACGTCCAGCGGCGCCGGCAAGAGCTGGCTCGCGACAGCGCTGTGCCGTTCCGCGGCGCGCCGCGGCACCGTCGTCCGGCCGTTCAAGGCGCAGAACATGAGCAACAACGCGCGCGTCGTCGCCGGCCTCGACGGCCTGGGCGCGGAGATCGGCGCCGCGCAGTACTTCCAGGCGCTGGCCGCGGGTGTCGAGCCCACGGTCGACATGAACCCCGTGCTGCTCAAGCCGGAGCGCGACACCGCGAGCCAGGTGGTCGTGCACGGCCGCGTCGACGCGGCGCTGGGCCGCCTGGGCTGGCGCGAGCGCAGCGCGACGCTGGCGCTCGCGGCGCGCGCGAGCCTGCAGCGGCTTGCCGGCCCCAGCGAGCTGGTCGTCATCGAGGGCGCGGGATCGCCCGCCGAGATCAACCTCGCGCCGCAGGACTACGTCAATCTCGGCACCGCACGCCAGGCCCGCGAGCTGGGCGCGTTCGACAGCCTGCTGGTGACCGACATCGACCGCGGCGGCGCGTTCGCGCACCTGTACGGCACCTGGGCGCTGCTGCCCGACGACCTGCGCGACGCGTTGCGCGGCTTCGTGCTGAACCGCTTCCGCGGCGACGCCGCCCTGCTCGAGCCGGGCCCGGGCGACCTGCAGCGCCTGACCGGCGTGCCGCTCGCGGGCGTCATCCCGATGGTGCGCGACCACGGCCTGCCCGACGAGGACGGTCTGTTCGACGCAGGCCATCCCGGCGCGCCCAAGGCCGGCCGGCTGCGCATCGCCGTGCTGTGCGGCCCGCACATCAGCAACCTCGACGAGTTCGAGCCGCTGCGCCGCATGCCCGGCGTGCAGCTCGCGTGGGCGCGCTCCGTCGCAGAGCTGCACGGCGCGGACTGGATCGTGCTGCCCGGCTCGAAGCAGGTCAGCGGCGATCTCGCGTGGCTGCGTCGTCACGGGCTCGACGCGGCGATCGCGCGGCACGCCGCCGCGGGCGGCCCGGTGCTGGGCATCTGCGGCGGCCTGCAGATGCTGGGCGAGGCGCTCGTCGATCCCGAGGGCCACGACGGCGAGGCCGGCTTCAACGGCCCCGGCCTCGGCCTGCTGCCGCTGGTCACGCGCTACGAACGCGACAAGCGCGTGCGCCGTTCGACGCTGCGCTTCGCGGGGACCTGCGCCGCCTGGGCGCCGTGGAGCGGCCTCGAGGCCACCGGCTACGAGATCCATTGCGGCGTGACGCTTCCCCGCCCCGACCTGCCGCCCGCCGCGGTGGCGTTGCGCGACGACCACGGCGAGGCGATCGGCTGGCAGCGCGGCAACGTGCTGGGCGTCTATGCGCACGGGCTGTTCGAGTCGCCCGCGCTGCTGCGCGCGATGTGGGGCGCGAGCGCACCGGCGCTGGCGGACACCTTCGATCGGCTCGCCGATATCGTCGATGACCGCCTGGACCGCGGGCTTCTCGATCGCCTGCTGTCCCCGGCAGGTTAGAATGGTCAGCTTCGGGGCGTAGCGCAGCCTGGTAGCGCATCTGGTTTGGGACCAGAGGGTCGCGAGTTCGAATCCCGCCGCCCCGACCAACAACGCGAAGCCCGCAGTCGTCGACTTGCGGGCTTTTTCGTCTGCGGCGCACGCCTCAGCCCGCGACCTCCACCCGGTTGCGGCCGCCTTCCTTGGCGCGGTACAGCGCGTCGTCGGCCGCCGCCAGCAAGGGCTGGTAGTCCGGCCGGCCTTCGTACTGCGCCACGCCGATGCTCACGGTGACGCCCACCTCGATGCCGCTCGAGAGCGCGAACGTCGTCGATTCGAAGCGCGCGCGCAGGCTCTCGGCCACCTGGTGCGCCACGGCGAGGTCGCTCTCCACGAGCACGACGAGGATCTCCTCGCCGCCGTAGCGGAACACGAAGTCGCTCGGGCGCACGCCGCCCATCACGAGCGCGGCGGCCTGATGCAGCACGGCGTCGCCGCCGTCATGGCCGTGGGTGTCGTTGATGCCCTTGAAGTGGTCGATGTCCAGCAGCAGCACCGAGAACGAGCCGTCGCCGCTGCGCCGGTGCAGCGCGATCTCGCGGCCCAGCACCGTGGACAGGAAGCGCCGATTGAGCAGGCGGGTGAGCGTGTCGCGGCCGTTCTCGACCTCGATCTGCTGTTCGAACAGCCCCGTCACGTTGAACTTGATCGCCGCCAGGTCGTTCTGCAATCGCTCGACGAGTGCGCCCATCAGCTCGAACTCGCGCTCGACGGCCGGGTCGAGCCGCGGCAGCAGTTCGCGGTCGATGCGCTCCACGGACTCGGCGATCAGGCCGACCTCGGCGGCGCCCTCGAACAGCGTGGTCGCGCGGTGGCTCAGCCACAGCCCGAACTCGGACTGCCCCAGGCGCGGCAGCGGCGCGTTCAGGTCGCGATGCAGGTCGACGAGCACGCCGTGTCCCCACTCCATCAGCGACGCGCGCTGGCGCTCGCGCTCCACCGCGATGTTCTGGCCCAGCGAGTGCATGCGGTACGCCTCGTCGATGCGCGACTGGCGCGCGGCGTCCTTCAGGTAGCTCGTGGTGCGCAGCTCCACCGACAGGTCCAGCAGGTCGCTGACGTAGGCGGCCGCGTCGAGCAGTTGATCGGGCGACAGCGACGCGGTGCGCAGCCCTTCGATGATCCACGAGCGCAGCTTGCGCGCGCCGCGCGAGACGGCCTGGATCGGATAGTTCAGCCGCGCCAGCGCCTCGCCCGCGGCGCGCTGCTGGTCGATGCGATCCTCGATCGGCGTCGTGTCGTCGCACAGCAGCTGCGCGAGCCAGCGGTGCACCGTGAGCTCCAGCTCGCGCCGGCTGGCCGCGGTGACCAGGAAGGCGCTGACGTCCGGATCGCCGAATGCGCGCGCGCCGTAGCGGGCCGCGAGGTCGGGCATGTAAGCGTGGACATGACGGGCGATCTGGTGGCGCACCGCCGTGGGGACCCGCTCGAGTATCTCGTTCCATTCCTTGCGCAGCAATTCGTCGGCCGCCGCGCGCGGCGTTGTCTTCGTTGTCGATGTCACGGATCACCCTCGCTGGAATCGCGCTCGCTCCTGCACGAGTCGTTCGAACCCAGTCTGTGACCACTCGTTGGGCGCCACAAGGAAGTCGACTTTGTTCGTCAGCGTACTTGCGCGATTTCTTCCGAATTGCTAGGCGCGCAAGCAACAGCCGCGTTATTGGCCGCGTGAAAGCGGACTCTCTAACCAGTCATTCAATCGGCGCAGCGCTGGCCCTGCGCCGCCGGGGTGCGAACCGCCTCAGCCCGCGCTCGCGGCGAGCGTCCTCGCGAAGCCGTTGTGACGCTCGACCAGCGGGCCGAGATCGATCGTCGCCAGGTGCCCTTCCCGCACCACCACGCGGCCGTTGACGACGGTGTACGCGGCCTGCGGGCTGGCGCACAGCAGCAGGCTCGCGACGGGATCGTGCACCGCGCCCCCCGCGAACGCGGCGGTGCGCAAGTCGAACAACGCCAGGTCGGCGCACATGCCGGGGGCGAGGTGCCCGATGTCGGATCGACCGAGCACCTGCGCCCCGCCGCGCGTCGCGAGCGCGAGCGCATCGCGCGCGGTCATCTCCGAGGGCCCTGCATCGCAGCCGAACGGCTCCAGCGAGCGCCCGACCCGCGCGAGCAGCAAGGCCTGGCGCGCCTCGGCGACCATCTGCGCGCCGTCGTTGCTGGCGCTGCCGTCCACGCCCAGCCCGACGGGCACGCCCGCGTCCAGCATGCGGCGGATCGGCGCGATGCCCGAGGCCAGCCGCATGTTGCTGCACGGGCAGTGCGCGACGCCGGTGCGCGTCCCCGCGAACAGCGCGATGCCTTCGGCGTCCAGCTTGACGCAGTGCGCGTGCCACACGTCCGGGCCGAGCCAGCCGAGCTCCTGCGCGTACTCGGTGGGCGAGCAGCCGAACTTCCCGCGGCTGTAGGCGATGTCGTGGTCGTTCTCGGCCAGGTGGGTGTGCAGGCGCACGCCGTACGCGCGCGCGATCGCGGCCGATTCGCGCATCAGGTCGCGGCTGACGCTGAACGGCGAGCACGGCGCCACGGCCACGTTGACCATCGCCCCGTGCGCGACGTCGTGATGGCGCTCGATGAGGCGGCGCGTGTCGGCGAGGATCGCGTCCTCGCGCTCGACGACGCGATCCGGCGGCAGTCCGCCCTGCGACGCGCCCACGCTCATGCTGCCGCGCGTGGCGACGAAGCGCATGCCGATTTCCTGCGCGGCCTCGATGCTGTCGTCCAGCCGCACGCCGTTCGGATAGATGTACAGATGGTCGCTGCTGGTGGTGCAGCCCGCGAGCAGCAGCTCGGCCATCGCGAGCTGCGTCGATGCACGCACCATGTCGGGCGTGAGCCCGGCCCAGATCGGGTAGAGCCCGCGCAGCCACGCGAACAGCTCCGCGTCCTGCACCGCCGGGATGGCGCGTGTCAGGCTCTGGAACATGTGATGGTGCGTGTTGACCAGGCCCGGCACGACGAGGTGGCCGCGCGCGGAGATCACGTCGTCGGCCTGCTGCGGCAGGTCGGCCGCCGCGCCGATCGCCTCGATGCGATGGCCGCGGATGAAGATCGACGCGTCGCGCAGCTCGGCGCGCGCGTCGTCGAAGGTGGCGACGCAGGCGGCGTCGCGGATCAGCAGCGTCTTGGCGTGGGTGGCATCGACAGGCATGGGCGGCTCCGGGGCGCCAAAGGACGCCGGCAGAGGCCTCGCAAGCCGCGTGCCGGGGCCTCAGAACCTGTGAATGAATCCGACGCGGCCGAGCGGGCCGTCAAAACGCGTCCGATCAAGGCGCAAAGCGCAGACGTAGCTCGGGCTACGGCGAGCATTTGCAACGCAGAGCGGGCGTGTTTTGACGGGACGAGCGGGCGTGGCGGGTTCGTTCACAGGTTCTCAGGCCGCCGCGCGCACCGCGACGCGGCGCCCGCCCACCGCCACCTCGTCGCCGGCGCGCACCTTGCGGCCGCGACGCAGGTCGACCTCGCCGTTGACGAGCACGCCGCCCTGCTGGATCAGCGTCTTCGCCTCGCCGCCGCTGCTGGCCAGGCCGGCGGCCTTCAGCAGCGCGTCCAGCGTGATGTGGTCGCCGCGCAGGTCGAAGGCGATGGGATCCATGGGAGTCTCGGCGAAACGAAAAGGGCAGTCAGGGTAACGCCATTTCGTCCGCGCAAAGAAAAGAGCCCGGCACAGGGCCGGGCTGAGACCGGCGACCAAAGAGGAGGGAGGGAGGAGGTGCGCCGCCGGAAACCACAGTTTCGGCCGGCGCGAAGCGAAGTTTTGTAGGACAACGGCGCGCCGGCGTGCCTGGAAACATCTGTTGCCTGACCGTCGAGCTAACGCTTCTGTCGAGCGAGGGCGGCCTCGCGCAGCGCGGTCAACGTGGTGCGCGACGTGCTGACGTCCTGGGGCAGCAGCAGGTGCAGCAGCGTCGGCCCGTCGGCGTCCAGCGCGCGCGCGAGCGCCGGCTCGAACTGCGCCGTCGCCTCGACGCGCTCCGCCTGCCAGCCGTAGGCCTTGGCGAGTTGCACGAAGTCGGGATTGGTCAGCGCGGTGCCGCTGACGCGCGCCGGAAAGTCGCGTTCCTGGTGCATGCGGATCGTGCCGTAGGTGCCATTGTCGACGACGACCACCAGCAGCTTGCCGGCGCCCCGCCCCGCGCCGTGGGCGGTGGCGGTCGCCAGTTCCTGGCCCGTCATCAGGAAGTCGCCGTCGCCGGCGATCGCGATGGCCGTGCGCTGCGGGAACAGCAGGTTCGCGGCGATCGCGGCGGGAACGCCGTAGCCCATCGCGCCGGCGGTCGGCGCGAGCTGGGTGCGGCCCTCGCGCTGCAGGCTCGTGTACTGGTGGAAGCGGTGCAGCCAGCCGGCGTAGTTGCCGGCGCCGTTGGTGTAGATCGCGCCGGCCGGGGCGCGCGCCTCGAGGGTCTTGACGACCGCCGCCAGGTCCATCGGCTCGACCGGCGTGGCCGCCAGGTTGGCGAGGTACTCGGCGTGCGCCTGCGCGCCCGCCGCGGCCGAGCGCGGCGTCGGCGGATCGACCTCCGCCAGCGCGCAGCCGATCGCCGCCATCGAGCACTGCAGCGCGACGGTCGGCTGGTAGACGCGGCCGAGCTCCTCCGCGCCGGCATGGATGTGCGCCAGCGGCTGGCGCGGCACCGGCGCCTCGAGCAATGTGTAACCGCCCGTGGTCATTTCGCCGAGCCGGACGCCCACCGCCAGCACCAGGTCGGACTCGCGGATGCGCTGCGCCAGCTTCGGGTGGATGCCGATGCCCACGTCGCCGGCGTACAGCCGGTGGCGGTTGTCGAACACGTCCTGGAACCGGAACGCGCAGCCGACCGGGATCTCCCAGTCCTCGACGAAGCGCTCGAAATCGGCCGCGGAATCGGCCGTCCAGCCGCTGCCGCCGACGATCGCGAACGGCCGCTCCGCCTTGATCAGCAACTGGCGGAACTGCTCGATCACGTGCGGATCGGGATGCGCCTGCACGGGCTCGACCCGCGCCAGCACCGCAGCGGCGGTCTGCGCGGACAGCATGTCCTCCGGCAACGCCAGCACCACCGGGCCCGGCCGGCCCTGCATCGCGGTGCGGAAGGCGCGCGCCACGTATTCGGGCAGCCGGTCCGGCGACTGCACCTCGCCCACCCACTTGGCCAGGCCCAGCGTGCCGGGCCCGAACATCTGGCGGTAGTCGATCTCCTGGAACGCCTCGCGATCGCGCTGGTCGGCCGCCACCTGGCCCACCAGCAGGATCATCGGCGTCGAGTCCTGGAAGGCGACATGCACGCCGATGCTGGCGTTCGTGGCGCCGGGTCCGCGAGTGACGAAGCAGACCCCCGGCCTTCCCGTCAGCTTGCCGTGCGCCTCGGCCATGAACGCGGCGCCGCCTTCGTGGCGGCAGGCCACGAAGCGGATGCGGTCGCGGTGCTCGTGGAAGCCGTCCAGCGCCGCCAGGAAGCTCTCGCCGGGCACGCCGAAGACCGTGTCGATGCCCTGCGCGACCAGGGCCTCCACGAGGGCGTGGCCGGCGAGTCGGGCGGAAGCCGCGGGCGCGGGTGAAGACATGGAGGCACCGGACTGGGTCGTGGCGGAACCCGCGATGGTATCCGCGTGCAAGGCTGCGCACGGGCGACGTTCAGGAGCAACCCTTGCCTAGGCATGACGCGCCGCCATAAAGTTAAAACGCGTTCGCGACAAGGAAGTCACATCCTTAAACAACTTGGACTCGGCCGCGAATGACTCTCCGAGTAAGCTCATCTTCCATGTCCCGCCCGTCCGTCATCCCCTTCCCCGCACCGCTGCGCAAGCTGCGTGCACAGCTCGCGCCGCTGGTGCTGCCGAGCAAGGAAAGGTCGGGGCCGGCGTCGATGTTCGATTCGGCCGGTGCGCTGGGCGTCACCGTCGAAGTGCCGGAAAGCGAGCAAGGCGCGCTGGCGCTGCATGCGCACCTGGCCTCGTCGCCGGAAGTCAGCGCGATGCTGGTGATCGATCCGGCCGGCGTGTGGGCCCACGGCATGATGCAGACGCTGTCGGACGCCACCGGCTCGCCGGTCGACCGCCTGCGCGTGCATTCGCGCGGCGGCCTGCAGATCCGGGCGGTCGTCGACGAAACGTTGTTGCCCGCCGGCAACGGCCCGCATCGGCTGGTGCGCTGCCTGCACGGCGACGCGAAGCCGGTCGATCGCCGCGCCATCTTCGGCGCGCTGCTGTCGCATTCGCAGATCTGCTCGGTGCTGGTCGGCCCGATGCCCAGCCACGAGGCCGTGACGCTGATCGACGAGATGCACCGCCTGGCGCAACTGCCCTTTGCCGCCTCGGTGCGCTGGCAGTTCTATCTCGCCGCAGAGCACCGCGGCCTGGAAGACCTGATCATGGCGCGCGACTGGCCGACCTCCCCGACCCTGCTGCACGCACGTCCGCTCACGCGCTCGGTGACCAACGTCTGGAACCAGCTCTACGAAGCCTGGATCGGCAGCTGAGTCCAGCCGTCCGGCGGTCTCCCTGACGCCCGGCATTCTTCTGTCCTTGGGCTACGATGGCATCCCGCCCTTTCAGGCGGATGCAGCCATGACACAAGCCACGTACGAATACCCGCTCCAGGACGCCTCCGGCGCCACCTGCACCGCCAACGCCTGGGCCAAGGTGATGCCCACCCCCAGCGCCAACGAACGCACCCGGCTCAAGGCCCGCGCCAGGGAACTGCTGAAGCAGCGCGACGCCGTGCTGGTCGCCCACTACTACGTCGACGGCGACCTGCAGGACCTGGCCCTCGAGACCGGCGGCTGCGTCGCCGACTCCCTCGAGATGGCCCGCTTCGGCCGCAACGCGCCGCAGAAGACGCTGGTGGTCGCCGGCGTGCGCTTCATGGGCGAGAGCTCGAAGATCCTGTCGCCCGACAAGCGCGTGCTGATGCCCGATCTCGATGCCACCTGCTCGCTCGACCTCGGCTGCCCGGCCGACGACTTCGCCACCTTCTGCGACGCCCATCCCGACCGCACCGTGGTCGTCTACGCCAACACCAGCGCCGCCGTGAAGGCGCGCGCCGACTGGATGGTGACGAGCTCGTGCGCGCTGGCCGTGGTCAACCACCTGAAGGCACAGGGCAAGAAGATCCTGTGGGCGCCCGATCGCCACCTGGGCCGCTACATCCAGGAAGAGACCGGCGCCGACATGCTGCTGTGGAACGGCGCGTGCATCGTGCACGACGAGTTCAAGGGCCTCGAGCTCGAGATCCTGAGGGAGCAGCATCCGCACGCGATGATCCTGGTGCACCCGGAGTCGCCCCGGAGCGTCGTGCAGATGGCCGACGTCGTCGGCTCGACCTCGCAGATGCTCAACGCCGTGATCGACGGCAAAGCGCAGGAATACATCGTCGCCACCGACAACGGCATCCTGCACCGCATGCGCCAGCTGGCGCCGGGCAAGACGCTGATCGAGGCGCCGACGGCCGGCAACTCGGCCACCTGCAAGAGCTGCGCGCATTGCCCGTGGATGGCGATGAACAGCCTGCAGGGGCTCGTCGACTGCCTCGAGAACGGCAGCGGCGAGATCCATGTCGAGGAACCGGTCCGGCGCGAGGCGCTGGGGTGCATCCAGCGCATGCTGGACTTCGTCGCCGCCAACCCGGCCGCGATCGCCCGGCCGGCCAAGAAGATGAACGACGCCCCTGGCCTCGTCCCCGGCATCGGCGCCGCCTGACCACAACACGCCGGCGCGGGCCACGAGTCCGCAGCGGGCCTTCGGAGACAAACGATGTTCGACCATGACGAGACACTGAAAGAGGCGCGCGCCCGCAACGTCCGCGACGCCTTGTTCGAGGACATGGGCCGCCAGGACTGGACCGGCCTGCTGATCCCCGCCGACAAGCGGGTCCGCGCCGTCGTGCGCGTGCGCGAGAGCGCCATCCTGTGCGGACGCGACTGGTTCTGCTCGGTGCTGAGCACGCTCGACCCGAGCAACCGCATCGACTGGAAGTACGGCGAGGGCGCGACGATGTCCGCAGACACCGACGTCTGCCACATCGACGCCAACGCCCGCGCGCTGCTGTCGGCCGAGCGGCCGGCGCTGAACTTCCTGCAGCTGCTGTCGGGCACGGCCACCGTCACGCGCCGGCATGTCGAGGCGATCGAGGGCGCCGCCACCAGCCCGCGCGGCTGCGCGGTGCTCGACACCCGCAAGACGCTGCCCGGCCTGCGCCAGGCGCAGAAGTACGCGGTGCGCGTGGGCGGCGGCCGCAACCAGCGCAT
>Ga0302314_10018754_pt1 | contig 11523 bp, 12 predicted proteins | sample III_Palsa_N2_3_FD_200533 | JGI IMG/M metagenome (GOLD analysis project Ga0302314, IMG submission 200533) | Peat permafrost microbial communities from Stordalen Mire near Abisko, Sweden - III_Palsa_N2_3 | ecosystem: Environmental > Terrestrial > Soil > Palsa > Peat permafrost | place: Sweden... | reverse complement strand
TCTATGGCAAAAGTAGCGCGGCGTGCGTGACACCGGCCGCGCATGGCATGGTGATCGAGAACGACACGCCGCTGCTCACCGCCGACCGCCGCGCTTTGATCGAGATGCTGTTCGTCGAAGGCAATCACCCGTGCCCCTACTGCGTGGCGAGCGGCGATTGCGAGCTTCAAGCTCTCGGCTACCGCCTCGGCATGGTTGCGCCGACCCAACCTTATCAGTGGCCGGACCACAAGATCGACGCCACTCACCCTGACATCTATCTCGATCGCGACCGCTGTGTGCTCTGCTCGCGCTGTATCGAAGCCTCGCGGATGGAAGACGGCAAGACCGTGTTCGGATTCGAAGGGCGCGGGATCGCGATGCGGCTGAATATCGACGCCGCCGGCGGCCTGGGCGACACGCAGATGGCGGCGATCGACAAGGCCGCCCGCGTGTGTCCGGTCGCCTGCATCGTCATCAAGCGTGACAGCTATCGAGTTCCGAACGGCGAGCGGCGCTACGACAAATTGCCGATCGGCGCCGACATCGAAGCGCGGCGTGCGGGGCGCAGGTCATGACCCCCGCTCCGGTCACGATCGTGAAGCCGACCCTGGCGACCTGCGCGTTGACAGGCTGTTTCGGCTGTCACATGTCGCTGCTGGACATCGACGAGCGCATTCTCGAACTGATCGATCTGGTCGATCTCGACGTGTCGCCCTTCGATGACAAGAAGTCGTTCGATCGGCTGGTCGACGTGGGTTTCATCGAAGGCGGCTGTTCAAACGAGTACAACGTCCGAGAACTGAAGGAATTCCGCAAGCATTGCCGGATCCTGGTCTCCGTCGGCGCCTGCGCGATCACCGGCGGTGTTCCGGCCATGCGCAATACGGTCGGCCTGCGCGAATGCCTGGAGGCGGTCTATCTCAACGGCGTCTCCCTCGAGGGCGAGGGCGTCATCCCCAATGGCGAGGATCTGCCTCTGCTCCTCGACCGGGTCTACCCGTCGCATGAGATCGTGAAGATCGACTATTTCCTGCCCGGCTGTCCGCCGTCGGGCGATGCGTTGTGGGAGGGCCTCAAGGCCCTGCTCACCGGAAACGAGCCCGCATTGCCCTACCTGCTGTGCAAGTACGAATGATGATGCGCGCGATCGGACACCTTCCATGAGCGACATCCAGGTCACCCTTGGGCAAACCAGCCTGGGTCCGCGCAAGATCGTCATCGATCCGGTTACGCGGGTGGAGGGCCACGGCAAGGTGACCATCCGGCTCAACGAAGCCGGCGAGGTCGAGCAGGCGCGCTTCCACATCGTCGAGTTCCGTGGGTTCGAGCGCTTCATCCAGGGCCGGATGTATTGGGAAGTTCCCGTCATTGTGCAGCGTCTCTGCGGCATCTGCCCGGTCAGCCATCATCTTTGCGCCGCCAAGGCGATGGATATCGTCGCGGGCGTGGACCGGGTGACGCCGACGGCCGACAAGATGCGGCGGCTGATGCACTACGGCCAGGTGCTGCAATCGAACGCGCTCAACTTCTTCCACCTGGCCTCGCCCGACCTGCTCCTGGGCTTCGAGGCGCCGGTCGCTCAGCGCAACATCATCGGCGTCATCGAAGCGTTTCCGGAAGTCGGGAAGTGGGCGATCTTCATCCGCAAGTTCGGTCAGCAGGTGATCGCCGCGACCGGCGGCCGGCGCATCCACCCACGGCTCTGCGTCCCCGGGGGGGTCAACCAGAATTTGTCGGTCGAGAGCCGCGACACCCTTCGCGGCGATGTCGATCAGATCATCGAATGGTGTTGTGAAGCGCTGGAACTGCATAAGCGTTTCGTCCACAGCCACGAGGCCCTGCACGAGGCCTTCGCCAGCTTTCCTTCGAACTACATGAGCCTGGTGGGAGCGGACGGGGCCATGGAGCTTTACGACGGCACGCTTCGAGCGGTCGCTGCCGATGGCGCGATGATCTTCGAGGGAGTGCGTCCGGACCAGTACCGCGACTACATGGTCGAGGAGGTCCGCCCCTGGACCTACATGAAGTTCCCCCACATCCGCTCGCTCGGCAGGGAAGACGGCTGGTACCGTGTGGGTCCCCTGGCCCAGATCAACTGCTGCGCCTTCATCGGCACGCCGATCGCCGAGGCGGCGCGCAAGGAGTTCATGGCGGCCGGACGCGGCGGGCTAGTCCATGCCACGCTGGCCTATCACTGGGCGCGGGTGATCAGCATGATTCACTGCGCCGAGACAGTGAAGCAACTGCTGTTCGATGACGATCTGCAGGGGACCGACCTGGTGGTGACCGGTGACCGCCGTCCGGAAGGCGTGGCGATCATCGAGGCCCCGCGTGGAACGCTGCTGCATCATTATCAGGTCGACGAACATGACCAGGTGACGATGGCCAACCTCATCGTCTCCACCACCAACAACAACGAGGCGATGAACCGTTCGGTGACCAAGGTCGCCATCGACGATCTAACCGGCCATGAGATCACCGAAGGGCTGTTGAATCACATCGAAGTCGCCATTCGCGCCTACGACCCCTGCCTTTCCTGCGCGACCCACGCCTTGGGCGACATGCCGCTGATCGTCACGCTGGAAGACGCCGAGGGCGCGGTCATCGCCACGCGCGTGAAGGAATGAGCCCGTCCGATATGACGCCCGAGTCTGTCGCGACTGCCCCGATGCAAACCCGGACGCTGGGGCCGCCAAGGTCGTGTGACCAGCCGCGCGTGCTCGTCCTTGGATATGGCAACCCCGGCCGTCAGGACGACGGGCTGGGACCGGCGGTCGCGGAGCGGATGGAGGCGCTTCGCTGGCCGCATGTCACCGCCTACGACAACTACCAGCTGAACATCGAAGATGCTGTCGAGGTCGCGGAGCACGATGTGATCTGGTTTGTCGATGCGTCGAGAACCGGTCCGGCGCCCTTCACCATCGAAGCGATCGCGCCCGCGGCGACGCTCGAATTCACCAGCCATCTGGTGCGCCCGGAAGCGATTCTCGCCATGGCCCGTCAATACTATGGGCGCGCGCCTCATGCGTTTCTGATGGGTGTGCGGGGATATGAGTTCGAGTTCGTGGAAGCTCTGACGCCCGCGGCGACCGACAATCTGCGCCTGGCGGTCGAGATGCTGGAGAAACGGCTCCGCGCCATCCATCGCCCGGAGCCGACATGAACATCGGCCTGGGTGCAAGACGTAAGACCATCCTGCTGATCGACGCGGATCCTCACGCCAGGGCGGTGTTGCGCACGGCGCTCGAGGCGGCGGACTTTTCAGTGGGAGAGGCGGCGAACAACCGCGAGGGGGAGAGGACAATCCTGCGCGTAAAGCCGGACGCGGTTCTGGCCGACCTTCTGGCCGACACCTGTACGACAATCTCCGAGTGGCTTGCGGCAAACCACAGCACGATACCCTGCTACATCGTCAGCACGGCGGCGGACGCGCTCACCGGCTCCGTCGGTCTCCACGAACTTGGAATTACGGGCGTGTTCCTGAAGCCGGTCGACACCGCCCTGGTGATCCAGACGCTGCGAACCCAGCTCGCGGTGGCGCCAGGCGACTACCGGCATGCATGAGGTGTCGCTGATCGAGAACGTCATCGCGCTGGTCGAACAGGAACAGACGCGGCAGGTCTTCGCGCGCGTCACCATGATCAGGCTGAACGTCGGCGCGCTGGGGTGTGCCGAGCCGGAGGCGCTGCGCTTCTGCTTCGACGCGGTCGCGACCGGCACGATCGCGCAGGGCGCCCGCCTGGAAATCGATGTCATGCCGGGCGAGGGCTGGTGCGCCGATTGTGGTTCCACCGTGCCGCTCGCCGAGCGGTTCGGCCGCTGCCCGTTGTGCGCCGGAAGCAGGGTCAAGATGACGGGCGGCGACACCTTACGCTTGACCGAGATGGAGGTTGAGTGATGTGTGCGGTTTGTGGTTGCGGAACGGCGAGCCCGACGGACGGGCATCTCCACGAACACGACCACCATCACGGGCCTGGGCATTCGCACGGCGGCGATCATCCGCACAGTCATGCGCCGGACGCGATCGACTTCGGCAAGGGCCTCGCGGGCGTGAGCATTGCCGGCCTGAGCCAGGAGCGGACGATCAGGATCGAACGCGACATCCTCTCCAAGAACGACGCCTTCGCGGATGATAATCGTAGCGCAATCCGTGAGGCAGGGGTTTTCGCGCTCAATCTCGTTTCCAGCCCCGGGTCGGGAAAGACCTCCATCCTGGTGCGTGCGATCACCGAGCTTGGCGGCCGTTGGCCGATCGCGGTGATCGAGGGCGATCAGCAGACCTCCAACGACGCCGAGCGGATTCGCCGTACCGGCGCCCAGGCCGTTCAGATCAACACGGGCAAGGGCTGTCATCTGGACGCGCACATGGTCGGCCACGCCCTCGCGCAACTGCCTTTGGAGCGGGGCGGGCTGCTGTTCATCGAGAACGTCGGCAACCTGGTGTGCCCGGCCGCCTTCGACCTCGGCGAAGCCTGCAAGGTCGTCGTCCTGTCGGTGACCGAAGGCGAGGACAAGCCGCTGAAATATCCGGACATGTTCGCGGCCGCCGACCTGATGCTGCTCAACAAGTCGGATCTTCTGCCCCACCTTGATTTCGACATGGACGCTTGCCTGGCGGCGGCGTTGCGAATCAATCCGCGGATTCAGATCCTGACCGTCTCGGCCCGCACGGGGGAAGGCTTCGCCGCCTTCTACGCCTGGATCGAGGGACGCGCCGCGGCGGCCATGGCCCCGGTCGCGAGACCTGCGTGAGACCGCCATGTCCACCGAGGTAGCGAACAACCCGGCCGGTCCGGAACGGCGGCGGGTCCGGGTGCGGGGCGCGGTCCAGGGCGTCGGGTTTCGTCCGTTCGTTTATGGGTTGGCCGAGCGTTATGGCCTTTCCGGTTTCGTGCTGAACGACCAGGACGGCGTCCTCGCCGAAATCGAGGGCGACGGCGGCGACCTGTTCCTGTCGGCGCTGCGGCGCGAGCGTCCCGCGCTCGCACGCATCGAAACCGTAGTCGTTACCCGAGTGCCAGCCCTTGGGCGGCGGGGTTTCGCGATACGCGAAAGTCTCACTGCGGGTCCGGGCGTGGCCCTCGGCGTGCCCGACGCGGCGACCTGTCAATCCTGTCTGGAGGACCTGTTCGATCCGGCCTGCCGTTTTCATCTGTATCCCTTCGTCACCTGCACCGACTGTGGTCCGCGGTTCACCATCACCCGCCGTACGCCTTACGATCGCGCCAACACGGCGATGTCCGATTTCGAACTCTGCGACCCCTGCGCCGCCGACTACGCAGACCCGGCCAGCCGCCGCTTTCATGCGGAAGCCATCGCCTGCCCGGCTTGCGGGCCCCGCCTCAGCCACCCGGTCGAAGAGATTGCAGCGGCGTTGGACGACGGGCGGATCGTTGCGCTCAAGGGGATCGGCGGCTTTCATCTTCTTTGCGATGCGACCGACGAGGTCGCCGTCAGCCTCCTGCGCGAACGTAAACGTCGCCCCGCACGGCCGTTCGCCATCATGGTCGGCGGCGAGACTGTTTTGTCGCCCTTCGCCAGGTCGACGCCTGGGGAGCGGGAGCTGCTCTCCCGATCCGCCCGCCCAATCGTGTTGGTCTGCAAGGGATACGGCCTGGCGACCTCCATCGCCCCGGGCCTCGGCCGGGTTGGCGTGATGCTCCCTTCGGCGCCCGTGCATCACCTGCTGTTCCATGCGCTGTCTTCGATGCGCCGGGGTGAAAAGATGTCTCGCGCCCTCGTCGTCACCAGCGCGAACATCGCCGGTGAGCCTCTCGTCATCGACAACGATGCGGCGATGAAGGACCTGTCCTTCCTGGCCGATCTGATCGTCACTCACGACCGCTCGATCCTCCAACGCGCCGACGATTCGGTCATGGCCGTCATCGACGGCGCCCCGGCCTTTATCCGGCGCGGACGTGGGTTCGCTCCCGAGCCCATCGATCTCGGCGAAGACGGGCCGGCTGTCGTCGCGGTCGGAGCGCATCTGAAGGCTACGATTTGCATCACTCGCGGGCGCGAGGCGTTTGTCTCCCAACACCTGGGTGATCTCAACACCGCTCAGACCGTGCAATTTTATCAGCACACCCTTAGCCGTCTGCTGACTGAGCTTGGGGTCAAGCCGCAACTCGTCGCCTGCGATCTGCATCCCGACTATCGCTCCACCCTGGTCGCCGAAGGCCTTGGCTTGCCGGTGCTGCGCGTTCAACATCACGCCGCCCATCTCGCCACCGTCGCGGCCGAGCATCACCTTCGCGAACCACTGATCGGCGTTGCCCTCGATGGGCACGGCTATGGGACCGACGGGGCCGCCTGGGGCGGCGAGCTCATGCACGGCGAAGGCGGCCAGTGGCGCAGGGTCGGCGCCCTCGTGCCGCTCGCCATGCCGGGCGGCGACCGGGCCGCTCGCGAGCCCTGGCGGATGGGGCTCGCCGCCATGGTGGCCCTCGGCCGCGGCGGCGAGGCCGCCGATCGTCTTTACCGCCATCCGCTCGCGGCCTCTCTTGTTGAGAGGGTGTCGGCCGATGCCAGCGGCCCGCTCACGACCAGCATGGGCCGCCTGTTCGACGCCGCCGCCGCCCTGCTCGGGGTCTGCGAAGAGCAGAGCTACGAAGGTCAAGCGGCCATGGAGCTGGAGGCCCTCGTGGGTGTTCCCGAAGTCCTGTCTGATGGATTTCGGATCAATCAAAACCGCCTGGATTTCAAACCTCTGCTCGGCGCCCTGCTACAACCCGGCCTTGGCGCGCGACAGGGGGCGGCGCTGCTCCATGGAACGGTCACAGCGGGCCTCACAGAGTGGATCGTTCAGTATGCTGAACACACCGGCCAAAAGAACGTCGTGCTTGGCGGCGGATGCTTCATAAACCGTGTCCTGGCGGAGGGCTTGGCCCATGCCTTGCGAGGTCGCGGCCTGGTCCCTTGGCTTGCGCGGGCTGTCCCAGCCAACGACGGCGGCATCTCGCTCGGCCAGGCCGCCATGGGGCGTGCGCACCTTATCGCCGGCCGCCGCCCGTAGCGTTGCAGGAAGAACCAAACCGATGTGCCTGGCCATCCCCGTTCGCGTCGAAGCCCTGCTGCCGGACCAGATGGCCCGCGTTACGCTGGGCGGTGTCTCGAAGGTCGTCTCAATCGCTCTGGTGGAGGATGTGCGGGTTGGCGACTACGTCCTCCTGCACGTCGGCTACGCCCTCACCCGGCTCGACCCCGACGAGGCCGAACGGACCCTGACCCTCATGCGCGAGGCGGCGGTTCCTGGCCTTCCCGCGATGGAGGATGCGCCCGCATGAAGTACATCGACGAATTCCGCGATGGCGGCCTGGCGCGGTCCATCGCCGCGACGATCGCCGGCGAGGCGCTCTCCGATCGTCTCTACAGGTTCATGGAGTTTTGCGGCGGCCACACCCACGCGATCTCACGCTATGGCATCGAGGATCTGCTGCCGGCCAATGTCGAAATGGTGCATGGGCCAGGCTGTCCGGTCTGTGTTTTGCCCGTCGGGCGCATAGACGATGCCATCGCGCTGGCGATGCGGCCCGAGGTCACCCTGTGCACCTATGCCGATCTTATGCGCGTTCCCGCCTCGGGCGGCGCCAGTCTGCTGAAGGCCAAGGCCGCCGGGGCGGACATCCGGATGATCTACTCGTCGATGGATGCCGTTCTCATCGCCGAGGCCGAGCCCGCGCGTCAGGTGGTCTTTTTCGCGATCGGGTTCGAGACGACCACCCCTTCGACGGCCCTGTCCATCGGGCTGGCCAACAGAAAGCAGCTCGCGAACTTCAGCGTGTTCTGCAACCATGTGCTCACGCCCCCGGCGATCCGCGCGATCCTGGACACAGCCAACCTCCCTGAGGTGGAACGAGTGCTTGTCGACGGCTTCGTTGGGCCCGCACACGTCAGCACCGTGATCGGCACGAGCCCTTACGTCGCCCTGGCCGCCGAGTTCGAGAAGCCGGTCGTGGTCGCCGGATTTGAGCCGCTCGACATGGTGCAGGCCATCCTGATGCTGGTCCGCCAGGTGAACGAAGGCCGCAGCGACGTCGAGAACCAATATATCCGGGCGGTGACCGAGGGCGGCAACATGATCGCCCAGCGCGAAGTCGCCGAGGTCTTTGAGCTACGAGACACGTTCGAATGGCGCGGCTTGGGCCAACTTCCCGCGAGCGCTCTGCGCCTGCGTCAAGCCTACGGTCAATTCGACGCCGAGCAGCGTTTCGCGATCGTACCCGTGCGCGCGGCCGACAACCCGGCTTGCGAGTGCGGCGATGTGCTTCGCGGACTGAAGAAGCCGGCGGACTGCAAGCTCTTCGGCACGGTCTGCTCTCCCGAGACGCCGATGGGCTCCTGCATGGTCTCGCCAGAGGGCGCCTGCGCGGCGCATTGGACCTACGGCCGGTTCCGGGACAGGGCCAGGGCGAGCGCCGTCCGGGCCGCGGCGTGAGTTCGCCCAGGCTGCGCGCCCGCAAGCTGGATATCCGGGGCGGCCTCGTCGATCTCTCGCATGGCGCTGGTGGGCGAGCATCGGCCCAATTGATCGATGAGATCTTCCGTGAGGCGTTCGACAACCCCGTCTTGGATCAGGGCAACGACCAGGCCGCGTTCGATGTGCCGGCCGGCCGCATGGTGATGTCGACCGACGGCTATGTGATCTGGCCGCTGTTTTTCCCAGGTGGCGACATCGGATCCCTGGCTGTCCACGGCACGATCAACGACCTGGCGATGGCGGGAGCCCGTCCTCTGCATCTGGCTGCCGGTTATATTCTGGAGGAAGGCTTCCCCCTCGCCGATCTCCAGCGGATCGCGATCAGCATGGGGCGCGCCGCCGCCGAGGCAGGTGTTACGATCGTGACGGGCGATACCAAGGTGGTCGAGCGCGGCAAGGCGGACGGGGTGTTCATCACGACCACCGGCATTGGCGTCGTTCCGGCGGGCATTGATCTGTCCGGCGACCGGGCGCGACCCGGCGATCGCGTGATCCTGTCGGGGTCTATCGGCGATCACGGCGTGGCGGTGATGTCGAAACGCGGCAGCCTGGGGTTTGAGACCGAGATCCTGTCCGACAGCGCCGCTCTTCACGGGCTGGTCGCCGATATGGTCGCCGTTGCCGGCCCGTCCCTGCGCCTCATGCGCGACCCGACCCGAGGCGGTCTCGCCGCCGCCCTCAACGAGATCGCCCAGCAGTCGCGTTGTGGATTTCTGATCGAGGAGCCCAGAATTCCGGTGCGCCCCGAAGTCGTCGCGGCTTGCGAATTGCTCGGCCTTGATCCGCTCTATGTCGCCAACGAAGGCAAGCTTGTCGCCGTCGTGGAGCCCGGCGCGGCGAATGCCATTCTCGCCATCATGCGCGCACATCCCCTCGGGCGAGAGGCGTCGGTGATTGGAGAGGTCACCGCCGATGATCAGTATTTCGTGCAGATGACCACGTCTTTTGGCGGTGGCCGGATCGTCGACTGGCTGTCGGGCGAGCAACTGCCGCGGATATGCTGATATCGAGCAACGAGGCGCGCGCGCGTAGGAGACAGTCACTTCGAAGCTCGGGTCTGTTCGGCTTGCTGATCGGGTTCAACCTGGCCGCCTGGGCTTGGGCACTTTCCGCGTTCCATGGCCATCCCGCTCTGCTCGGGGCGGCCTTGCTGGCTTGGGTGTTCGGTCTTCGACACGCCGTTGACGCCGACCATATCGCCGCGATCGATAACGTGGTGCGCAAGCTGATTCAGGATGGCCGCCGCGCGGACACAGCGGGATTCTGGTTTTCCCTGGGCCATTCGACGGTCGTTGTGCTGGCCTCGCTGACCATAGCGGCATCGGCGGTCGGGGTTCAAACCTGGCTGGGCGTGGCGCGACAGATCGGCGGCGTTGCCGGTACGCTGGTCTCGGCGCTCTTCCTCATTGGAATCGCGATCGCGAATCTGTTTGCACTCCGAGGCGTTTGGATCAGCTTCCGGCTTGTCAGGCGGGGCGCAAGCCTCGAGGAAGAGGCTCTCGAAGATGTGCTGGCCGGGCCCGGCCTGTTGGCGCGCCTGCTTCGGCCCCTTTTCAGGACTATCAATCACCGCTGGCAGATGTATCCGCTCGGCTTTCTGTTCGGCCTGGGTTTCGATACCGCAACGGAAATAGGCGTTCTGGGCCTTTCCGCGACCCAGGCCTCGCAGGCCATGTCGCCTTGGCAGGTCATGGTGTTTCCCGCACTCTTTACGGCCGGCATGGCCCTGGTCGATACACTGGACAGTGTCCTGATGACCCGCGCCTATGGCTGGGCGTTCATCAATCCTGTTCGCAAGCTCTGGTACAATCTGACCATTACATGCGCCTCGGTTCTCGTCGCCTTGCTGATCGGGGCGGTCGAGGTGCTCGGCCTCCTGGGCGACCGGCTATCCTTGGGCGGTCCTTTCTGGACGGTGGTAGGCCGTCTCAACGGCGGCTTCGGGTATCTCGGCTTCGCCGTCGTCGGTCTGTTCGTTCTGTGCTGGATCAGTTCATTCGCTGTCTACCGTTTGCGCGGTTACGACCGCGTTCGCGTAATTTCCGATCCTGCCCACATGGCATCGAAAGCCTTGGCTCATTCCGTACCGATCTTTTACGCCAGCGTTCGACAACCTGCCGCCGACACCAAACCTCTTGCGCGCACAGTCGCCATAAACCGATTTCGGTCGGCTCATAGCCGGACGTCGTCAGCGTCGAGCAGTGATGCGGCCTGACGAATCGATGTCATCCGTGATCGCGGCGTGGGTGGAGGCGGTGGGCGCCATCGCGGCTGTCATCGGCTCCGGCTGGGTCGCGGCCAGTGACTCCCGCGCTACGCGAAGGCGCGAGGAACGCCTGGAGGCGGAGGCTGTGAGGAAGGAAGAGCGGACGGAGCTGGCAACCCGGACCGCGGCGTTGAACCTCGCCATCCTTGCTTCAACGCAGATCCACGACCTCAATGTCCTGCTCAAGGATGAAGCCTGGCGCGGAAGAGTGGCTCGTGTCTCGCCGAGCCATGTGTTGCTCGGAACGGAACGCATGTTGACGGCATTCCCGATCCAGTCACTCGCCGACGCGCCGGCCATGGTCGAGTTCTCGCGCTTCCCCGCCTCGCTTGCGACGGCGGCGGAGGTCTACGCCAATCTAGAGACCGCTGTGCGGTCCGCCGCCGAGGCCGATCGCGGCGCGATCTTCGCCACGTATCAGAGGCAGATGGAGCGCGTCGACATCTCTACCAGTCACCAGCTCACGGCACTGAGACAAGCATTGCTCTTTGGCGATAAAATCGATTCCAAAGTCGATGTGAAGAAGAGCGCTGCCTAGGCTCTAGACCTCAATGGATCATTTCAACCCAGGCTACGTCTGAACGCTCCGAAACCGGCGGTCGCAGGTTGATCAGTAGCACTGACCCCCTTCACCGAATACCTCCCAGACCAGGGGTGGCGTGCAGTAGTAGGGGTCGCCATACTCTAGTGCCGGGTCGGGGTAGTACCCACCGCCCCACCCGCGGCCGTTCCAACCGCGCCCGCCATGCCCGCGCCCGCCGTATCCGCCACCGTGATATCCGCCCCCATGGCCGCC
>Ga0302314_10018752_pt1 | contig 11523 bp, 9 predicted proteins | sample III_Palsa_N2_3_FD_200533 | JGI IMG/M metagenome (GOLD analysis project Ga0302314, IMG submission 200533) | Peat permafrost microbial communities from Stordalen Mire near Abisko, Sweden - III_Palsa_N2_3 | ecosystem: Environmental > Terrestrial > Soil > Palsa > Peat permafrost | place: Sweden... | reverse complement strand
AGCCATTCACGGGCCTTGGCTTCGTCGTGGAAGATCGGGTTTGAAAAATCGTTGTCGCGCATGGCTAGCCTCGTTCGTTGAGGCCACACTACATCATGAGCGTGTTATGTCAAAGGGATAATTCCCCCCGTGGGGAGAGGTCGAGCGCGCCGCAAGGCGCGTCCGGGTGAGGGCGTAGAATGCCAACAGCGTAACCCCTCACCTTCCCCCGCTCCGCGTGGGCCCCTTCCTCTCCCTATGGGAGAGGTTTCTTCGGTCACACCGGCAGGGCTTGCTCCAGGGCGGTGGGGATAGCGCCGCGGAGTTTCGACGGGGCGCTTTCTCGGATGGCTAGGATGGCCGGCAGGCCCAGGGCGAAGGCGGCGGTGAGGAACCAGCCGGGGGCCATGGCGTCGCCGGTGGCGTGGATGGCCTTGGCCAGGACGAACTGGGTCGCGCCGCCGAAGATGGAGATGGCGAAGGCGTAGACGATGGCCACCCCGCCCGAGCGGATCGGCGCCGGCAGGCCCTCGGTCAGGGAGACGATCACCGGCGCGGACGCGCAGGCGGCCAGCCCCGAGATCAGGCCCTCGCCGAGGTACAGCGTCAGCGGGCCCGGATAGTGGACGATGGCCCAGAACACCGGCCAGGCGACGGCCATGGCGATGAGCGTCGGCCACAGGATGACGGTCTTGCGGCCGAGCCTGTCCGACGCCCACCCTCCCACCGTGCTGAACACGATCAGCGACGCCGCCGAGACGATGCCGGCGCCGAAGGCCACGTCGGCCTTCATGTGCAGGGAATCGAGGGCGTAGGTGGTGGTGTAGATGTTGACGTAGGTGACGATGGTGCCGCTGACCAGCAACAGGAAGCCGCAGGCGATCACCCTGGCGTGGGGCCGGACGGGGGTGCGGACCCTGGGCGCTTCGGGCGCGGCGGCCGGGGCGTGCAGGGTCTCGGGGAGACGGTTCCTGAGCCACAGGCCGAACGGCACGATCAGCACGCCCACCAGGAACGCCACGCGCCAGCCCCAGGCGGCCAGGTCGTGGGGGCTGAGCAGCCGCGACAGCGTCCAGCCCATCACGGCCGAGCCCAGCACGGCCACGCCCTGGGAGGTGTACTGGAACGCGGCGTAGAAACCCCGGCGCCCCGGCGGCGCGGCCTCCATCATATAGGCCGTGGTGGGGCCCACATTGCCGCCGAGCGCGAAGCCCTGGACCAGTCGGAAGGCCACGGCCAGGACGGGCGCCCACAGGCCGATGCGGGCGTAGGTGGGGGTCAGCGCCAGACCCAGCATCCCGACGCCGATGAGCACGAATGAGATCAACATGGCGGGCTTGCGGCCGATCCGGTCGCCCAGCGTTCCAAGGACCATGGCCCCCAGCGGCCGGGTGAGGAAGCCGGCCCAGAAGGTGGCCAGAGAGGCGAACAGCTTGTCCGTGGGATTGGCGCCCGGGAAGAACGCGCCGGCGATGTAGACGGCGAACAGGCTGAAGGTCAGGAAGTCATAGAACTCGAGCGCGTTGCCGATGGACACCGCCGCGACATGAGCGGCCGGGACCCTGGCCGGCTCGCCGGCGGCGGTTCGCGCCATAGGTTCACACCCCTCCCCGTCCCCACCGACGGGCGAAGGGCCAGGAGGCGCTGTAGGGCGGCCGGCTGTCAAGGCGGGGGGTCACTCACCTCTCCCGTGTGGAGAGGTCGAGACGGCGCCGCCGTCCGGGTGAGGGCGTAGAATGCCGACAGCGCAACCCCTCACCCTCCCATGGCTCCGCCATGGGCCCCTCTCTCTCCCTATGGGAGAGGTTTCGCTTCTCCGAAAAACGGCTTACGCCACCCGGCAAAACCAGGAGTGAAAAACGATGCGGGCGTTTTTGATAGCGAGTGCGGCTGCCGTGACATTGAGCGGGGGCGCCCAAGCGGCGATCACGCCTCACCCGCGGGCCGAGGCTGAGGCGCTGAGCCTGGCGGAGAAGGCCATCGCCCTGCGCTCCGTGCGCGGGCCGGACAACAAGACGCCGGAGGTGGCCGCGCTCTACAAGTCCGCCCTGGTGGCGGGCGGATTCTCCGACAGTGACGTCACCATCACCTCGGTGGACGACACCGCCTTTCTCATTGCGCGCTGGCCGGGGTCCGACCCGACGTTGAAGCCCGTGGTCATCTCCGGCCACATGGACGTGGTCGAGGCCAAGCCGTCGGACTGGAAGCGCGACCCGTTCACCCCGATCGTGGAGAACGGCTATCTGTTCGGCCGCGGCTCCAGCGACATGAAGCTGGACGGCACCCTGGCCATCGCCTCGCTCAACGAGCTGCGCCGCGAGGGCTACAAGCCCCGCCGCACCATCATCATCGAGTTCTCCGGCGACGAGGAGACGACGATGAAAACCAGCGCCATCATCGCCGACAAGCTGAGCGATTCCGATCTGGTGCTCAACATCGACGGCGGCAACGGGACGTTGAGCGAGGAGACCAACGCGCCGGAATATTTCGCCTGGCAGGGGGCCGAGAAGACCTACGCCGACTTCCAGCTGAGCGTCGCCAACGAGGGCGGACATTCGTCGGAGCCCCGCAAGGTCAACGCCATCGACGAGCTGGCGGCGGCCTTGCTGCGCATCCACGACTATCAGTTCACGCCTGAGATCAGCGACCTGACCCGGGCCTATTTCGTCAGCGCGGCCCGATACGAGGATCCGACCATCGGCGCGGCAATGCGCGCCTTCGCCGCCGACCCCACCGACAAGGCGGCCATCGCCACGCTCAGCGACAATCCGGCCACCGTGGGCAAGATCGGCACCACCTGCGTCGTCACCATGATCAGCGGCGGCCACGCCCTGAACGCCCTGCCCGGCAGCGCCACGGCCAACATCAACTGCCGCATCTTTCCCGGCCACAAGCCGGCCGACATCATGGCCGAGCTGGCCAGGGTGGCGGCCGATCCGAAGATCGTCTTCAGGGACGTGACCGTGGGCTCGGTGATGACCGACGCCTCGCCCATGCGCGCCGACTATGTGGACGCGGTGAAGAAGGCCATGAGCGGCCCCTACCCCGGCGTGCCGATCTTCCCGGCCATGTCGTCCGGGGCCAGCGACAGCATGTGGTTCCGCAGCCACGGCGTGCCGAGCTATGGCTCGAGCCCGGTGTTCATGAAGGACTCCGACGACTTCGCCCACGGCCTGAACGAACGCGCGCCCATCGCCACCATCGCCCCGGCCATCGACTACTACCTCGTCCTGCTGCCCGAGTTGTCGAAGTAGGGGGGCATCCGCTCAGACGAGCGTTCCGAACAGGCGACCGACGCCGGCGGTCACGGCCATGGCCACAGCGCCCCAGAAGAGGACGCGCAGGGCGCCGGTGGTGACGCTCGCGCCCCCGGCGCGCGCCGCCAGGGCGCCCAGGATCGCCAGGGCCGCGAGCGAGCTGGCGGCCACGCACCAAGGCAGCGCCGGGAGCGGGGACGCGGCGCCGACCAGCAGCGGCATGGCCGCCCCGAGCGAGAAGCTGGCGGCCGAGGCCATCGCCGCCTGGATCGGCCGGGCGCGCAGGGTTTCGGAAATGCCAAGCTCGTCGCGGGCGTGCGCGCCCAGCGCGTCGTGGGCCATCAGCTGATCGGCCACCTGGCGGGCCAGGGCCGGCTCAAGCCCTCGGCCGACGTAGATCGCCGCCAGCTCCCTGTGCTCGCCCTTGCTGTCCGCTTTCAGTTCGGCGCGCTCGATCTTCAGGTCCGCGTGCTCGGCGTCCGCCTGGGATCGGACCGACACATATTCGCCCGCGGCCATGGACATGGCCCCGGCGACCATCCCGGCCAGCCCCGCGACCAGAACCGCATCGCGCCCGCCGTGCGCCGCGGCGACGCCCAGGATCAAGCTGGCGGTGGACAAAATGCCGTCATCCGCGCCCAGCACCGCCGCCCGCAGCCACCCCGCCCGCCCCGTGCGATGGCGCTCTCGCGCGCGTTTTCTCATGTCCGGGCCTCCAACCGCACTCCGCTCATCCCCGCGAAAGCGGGGACCCAGGCGTTTTGTGACCATTCGGCGGATACGGTTCCAGGCCGATTTAGCCACCAAGACGCAAAGAACGCCAAGGCGCCGCGGTTCCTTCTTGGCGCACTTGGCGTCTTGGCGTTGAAAACACACTTCCAACATTTCGCCGGCCCGGCGGAAAAAGCCTGGGTCCCCGCATTCGCGGGGATGAGCGGAGGGTGGGGGCGAGACCGAGCACAACCCCTGTGTTTATCCCGCCGCGCGTCGCCGGGCCTTCACCACCGCGGTATCCAGCGCCTGGAGGAAGCGGGAGCGGTCGGCGGGGACGAAGGGTTTGGGGCCGCCGGTGATTTCGCCGAACGAGCGCAGGTGCTCGCCGATGGCGCGGGAGGCGAGGGCCGAGCCGATGTTGTCCGCCGTGAACACGCGGCCCGTAGGATGCAGCGCCTGCCCCCCATTCGCCAGGACGCGCTGGGCCAGGGGCGTGTCGGCGGTGATGACCACGTCGGCCGGGCCGGCGCGCTCGGCGATCCAGTCGTCGGCCACGTCCGGCCCTTCATCCACCACCACCGGCGTGACGCCAGGCGTCGCCGGCGTGCGGATCCAGCTGTTGGCGACGACGAACACCGCCAGGCCGTAGCGCGCCGCCACGCGATAGACCTCGTCCTTCACCGGGCAGGCGTCGGCGTCGATGTAGAGTGTGGTCATGGGTGGATCATAAGGGGTGGCCAACCGTAGATTCATATTATCCATGGCGAATTGACCGTATTTAATTCAGGCGGCCGGGCGGCTTTGCGCTTTCGGAGAGTCTGAGGCCGACTGTAGATTCACCCTAAGTGTGGTGAATCCGCTGAATTTGGTTCAGGCGACCGGCGGATTTGGCCGCGAAGGGGCTGACCGTAGATCGCCGTTGAAACGGTGGAATCTCCGTATCAACGGAGGCGGACGGGAATTGAATGAGGCACCACCAGCCGACCAGTTCATTCTGCGGCCTTGAGACAAAGATGTACCACGAGGTAGCGGCGGCATCCTGACGATCGGCTGGTCAACCGAGTTTGATCTCCTTGAACCAACGCATCTCCCTTCAGTTCGCGCGCCAAGTACAGTGTCTAAATTTTGCTTTGGTCGAGCCCGGCCCGTTTCAAGCGGGGCGCAATCTTGCGCATCTTCGAGAATTCCGTTCCCCAGGCGGGCTTCAAATCAAGCGACTCGCAAAACTCCTTGCCGGAGATGCCCTGTAGAAAATCGGCATATTTGATGACCTGTAGGTGAAGCTCTGCCACGTAGCTATTTCTGGGTGCTTGATCGATTGCACGCTTTATCTCGGCAAATACCTCGCGGGGGCCCATCGCAAATTCCTCCTGGAAGTGTCAATTAGACAGTCGTGTGCCAGAGCTAAAATCAATTAGCAATAAGCTTTATGCAAAAATATTCGACCCAGGGGTTATGACCTGGATTCTAAGCAGCGCCGTCGTCTGGCCGACTTGCAGACGTCCCGAAGGTCGCCTGCGCCCCGGCATCACCTCGCGCGTGAAATCCAGCACCGCCTGGTTCGCCGCGTCGGGCGCGGCCACCAGATAGTTGTGGCCGGCGCCCGCAATCCTCACGACGGGATTGAGGTGACAGGCACCCCGTTCCCAGCGGAGATTTGAACTGAGGTCCCTCGAAGGAGGGGTCGCCGAAGCGGCGTTCAGGCGGCGATCTTCCGGGCCGACCGACGTCGCAGGGCCGCGCCGGCAAGGCCGAAGCCGGTGAGCATCAGCGCCCAGGTCGCCGGCTCGGGCACGCTGGCGAGGCTGTAGGAGAACCCGCCCCCGTCGTAGCCCGCGTAGGAGCTGTCGGGGGCTGCGTCGAGCGTGGTTCCGGAGCCGCTGTAGACCGGGTTCGAGGAGCAGCAACCGCCGTCGAAATAGTCGATCTGGTAGGTCGTGCTGATCGAATCCGTGGAGGGGTCGAACGTGCCCAGACCGAATTCGCCGTCAACGTTGGCGTCGCCGAAGAAAACGCCGGTCCAGCCGTCGGAGGGGTTGGTGACTTGGAAAACCAGGTAGTCGCCGTCGGCGTGCCCGTCCGCCAGGTTGAAATCGAAAGTCTCGCCGGGGCCTACGTCCAGGTTGAAGTAGACGATGCCCTGGGCCGCCTGAGCAGCGGCCGGAAGCGGGGACGCCGCCAGCGCCAGCGCCGCGGCCGCCCCGAGCCACGCGAAACGTCTTAACGTCATCGAATTCCCTCCCAGGCCCGCGCCCGACTCTAGATGCGCGCGGCCCATTGAGGGGGTCATGGATCCCAAGCGGGATAAAGGGTTCCCGCCTGCGGCATATGCGCACCCACGGCCGCCGGCGTCTTTTCCTCCCTCCCCTCATGGGGAAGGTGGACCGACCGAAGGTCGGGACGGGTCGGGTTCGTGCCGCCACCCCAACCGTCGCGGCTTCGCCGCGCCACCTTCCCCATCGAGGGGAAGGTGGCGGTTCAGGTCGCCCCCGCATCAACCTCGCGCGTGAAATCCAGCACCGCCTTGTTCGCCGCGTCGGGCGCGGCCACCAGGAAGTTGTGCCCCGCGCCCGCGATCCTCACGAACCGGCCGTCGGGCAGGATCTGCGCCAGCTCCTCACCCCATTTGAAGGGAACGGTGCCGTCTTCGTCGCCGTGCAGAACCAGGGCCGGCATGGTCAATCCGGCCACCGCCTCCGGCGTGGCGCTATAGGCCCCCATGGCCACGAACTGGGCGACGACGCCCTTCACGGTGAATTTTTCCTGGGCGAGCACGGCCTGGTCGGCGGCGATGGCTGCCGGCGTGGCGGCGCGGCCATAGCCCTGGCCGGGGCGACGGCTGGTGGTCAGCAGCTTCAGCATCCAGGGGGGAAGATAGTAGAGCAGCCGCACGATGGACGGCGCCCGCGGCTTGTCGGCCGTGAGCGCGCCTGAGCAGCCGACGATCAGGGAGGTGACGCGCCCTGGCTGCTGAAACGCCATTTCCTGAACGATGACCCCGCCCATGGAGACGCCGTAGATGTGCGCGCGCGGCACGCCCGCCGCGTCCATGACCGCCAGGGCGTCGGCGGCCAGCTCCGGCACCGTGACCTTGGGCGTGGTGTCGCTCTCGCCCGTGCCGCGGTTGTCGAACCAGATGACCCGGTGCTCGGCCGCCAGGGCCGGGATCGCCGGGTACCACATCTTGGAGGAGTAGCGGTGACCCATGACCAGCAGGATGGGCGTGCCGCTCCCCTGCTCTTCCCAGTGCAGGCGAACGCCGTTGTTGTCAGTGAAGGGCATGGGGCGTTCCGTGGATGGGGAGGGCTATGGGGTATGGGCTGCGCGCTTTCATTTTTCCCTACCGTCATGGCCGGGCGTCAGTCCCGGCCATCCATGTACACCGGCTGTCGTGTGGACGCGCGCGAGCGCGACCAAGGATCGGCGTCCGCCATCGACAGAGCGGTTCCGACGCCGGCTCATGGCCGCGCAGGCGCGGCCCAGCTCGGTTCGCGTTCATAGGTGGCCGACACTTACGGTCGGCCATGACGGTCGAGGATGGGGGCCAGGAGTGGGCGCCGCCCCAATGGCCGGGACCCTCCCCTCACGCCGCGACGGCTTTGCGGAGTTCGGCCATCCAGGACCAGCGGGGGTCGGGTTCGGTGAAGGAGGAGAACATGGTGTTGGCGACGTAGGCCGCCGCGACACCGCTTTCGGGATGGGCGAAGGCGAGCCGGCCCCCTGCCCCGTCGTGGCCGAACGAGCCTGGGCCCAGATGCTCGTTTTCGTCGCGGGCGAGCTGGTATCCCAGGCCATAGCGGGTGGGGAGGCCGATCTGCAGCTTGCCGAGATCGCCGGCCGGAGACATCGCGCCGGTGCGCAGGGTGCGGGCCAGGTCCACGGTCTCAGGCTTCAGCAGCCGGACGCCATCGACCTCGCCGATCATGGCGGCGTACATCTTGGCCAGAGACGCGGCGTTGGTGACGCCGTTGCCGGCCGGCAACTGGGCCGCGCGCGTCGCCTGGTTGTTCATCTTCTCGATCAGCTCGCTGGTGTGGTGGAGCGAGAGCAGGAACACCTTGGCCAGGCGTGTCTCGATGTCGATGCCGACGCCGGTGAGCAGGGCGGAGATCTGATCGGCGGTGAGGCCGGGCGTCAGCTGGAAATGCGGGGCGACCCGGTGGTCTTCCTCGATCGGCAGGCCGATCCAGAAATCGAGGCCGAGCGGGCCGCTGATCTCCTCGGCCAGATGCTGGGATACGCTCTTGCCGGTGACGCGCCGGACGAGGCCGTCCAGCAGCGAGCCGTAGGTGATGGGGTGGTAGTGACACGACGCGCCCGGCATCCACACCGGGGCCATGGCCTCCAGCGCCGGCAGGTGCTTCTCCAGGACGAGCAGATCCGTGGCGACGAGGCCGCTATCCGGATCGAGGCCCGGCAGGCCCACCGAGTGGCTCATCACCTGCCAGACGCGGGCGTCACCCTTGCCGCCGGCGGCGAACTCCGGCCAGTAGTCGGCGACCGGCGCCTCGTAGTCGATCAGGCCACGCTCGGCCAGCCGGTGAACCACCGCCGCCGTGGCGCCCTTGGTGCACGACATGATGATGGTGAGGGTATCTTCCGTATACGGACGGTCGTTGACCTTGTCCCGCCCGGCCCACAGGTCGACGACCTTCTCGCCATGGCGATAGACGCACAGCTGGCCACCGCCTGGATCGGCCGCCTGCGCCGAGGCGAACGCGTCCTTAACTCCCTCGAACCCCCGGGAGACATATCCGCCAACGCTCATGCTCTATCTCCGCTCATCCTCGCGAAAGCGGGGACCCAGGTTTTTTCTGTCGGGCCGATGAACGGCCGGGCGAACCCTGTCACCACCAAGACCACGAAGCTCACGAAGAAGGAACTGCACCTTGGCGTTCTTGGTGTGCTTGGCGGTTAAATCGGCTTGGGACCCAAGCGTCAGACCCAACAGAACAAAAACGCCTGGGTCCCCGCTTTCGCGGGGATGAGCGGGGGAATGGGCAGCCTAGAACGATTTTTGGAGGCGGAGGCCGTATTGGCGGGGCGCTCCGGGGAATCTCAGGCCGGAATTTTCCTGGGAGACGTAGTGCAGATTATTGAGGTTGGTGGAATAGGCCGTGATCCTCCAGGTCCCCTGGGCGTAGCTGAGCTGGGCGTTGACCAGGCTGCGGGCGCCCAACAGGTCGTCCTGCGACGCATCCTGAAACAGGGTGGCCCATTCCGAGCTGACATAGCCGTAGTCGATCCGGGGCGTCAGGGTGGCGTTGGGACCGATCCGGAAGGCGTATTCGGCGCCGATGTTGGCGGTCCAGCTGGGGGCGTCGGAGATGGTGCGGCCGGTGAGGTCAGTGCAGGCGGTCAGGGGGTTGGCCGGCCCCGTAGCTGAATCACAGGAGGCGGCGGTGACCAGCGCCGCGAGCCTGGGGTCGACGGCGAAGAACCTTCCCAGCGAGCTGTGCAGGTAGGAGCCGCTGAAGTTGATCCTGAGCGCCCCGAACACGGCGTCGCCGGAAAGCTCGACGCCATAGTTCACCGTGGTGTTGGGCACATTGAGGATCAGCGAGGTGTTGCCCACCGTGGGGCTGTCGATGCTGACCTGGAAATTATCGTAGCGGTCGTAGTAGCCGCCCAATTGGGTGCGCAGATGGCCGTCCAGCAGGGTGGCTTTCCAGCCGAGCTCATAGTCGGTGACGTTCTCGGCCTTGATGTGGGGTGGCAGGCTCAGCAGGGTCGTCGAATTGGCCCCGCCCGGTTTGTTGCCCGTGGCCACGAAGGCATAGAGATAGTTACTGTCGTTGACCGTCCAGATGAGGGCCACCTTGCCGGTGACGGCCGATTCCTCATCAAGCTGAGTCTGATGACCGACCGCCGACGCGGGCAGTCCGGGAACGACGCCATAGTAGGGATCGACGACGACGGTGGTGACGTCCGAGGGCTCGCGCGTGTAGCTGTAGCGCACGCCGCCCTGGATCTGGACGCCGTGGGAGAAGTTGAGGCTGCCCTGGCCGAAGCCGGCCACGGTCTCCCGCGAATAGGTGGCGTTGAGGGTTCCGTAGACCACGCCCGGAATGACCTCGTCGGTGAACCCGCCGTTGGGCGGAATGGTCGTGGCGTCATGCTGGTAATAGAGGCCGCCGATCCAGCGAACGAACCCGCTGTCGGGCGAAATGACATTCAGCTCCTGCGACCAGATGTCTTCGAAAGCCCGATCCTGGAACGTTTCGTAGGAGAGGAGCCCCGTGCCGTTGGTTCCATCGGAGTCTTCTTCCAGGGCGCCGCCGGCGTGCTGAAAGCCGGAGATCGATCGAATATCGATGCCGTTGTCCAGCGTATAGTCGGCGGTCAGGACCGAGCGGAATACGCGATCTATCTGGAGATTGTTGGCGTTGTTGCCGATGGTGAACAGATCATAGTTGGCGGTCTGGGGGCTGCTGATATAGCCGCCTTGATCTATGTAGCTATATTCATTTTTGAAGACCACTTTCAGGTTCGAGTTGGGCTGCCAGAGCAAGCCGATCCGGGCGTTCCATTCCAACAATCTACCTGGGTGGCCGGTGTAGGGACCGGTCACCTGGGCGAAGGAGTCGTGGTACTCGTCATTGACGGCGATGCGCAGGGCCAGGGTGTCGGTGATCGGCATGTTGACGGCGCCCCGAATCTGGCCGTCGTTGTAGTTGCCGTATTGCCCCTGGATGTAGCCGTTGAAGCCGCTCAGACTTGGGGACATGGTGTTGACGATCACCGCGCCGCCGGTGGCGTTCTGGCCCTGGAAGGTGCCCTGCGGGCCGCGCAGCACCTCGATGCTGGAGATATCGTAGAAGGGCTCGTCCTGAAAAAAGCCGGGGAAGGTGGCCAGGCCGTCGCGATAGATGATCACGCCCACCACGGTGGTGCTTGCGGTCTCCGACTTGCCGATGCCGCGGATGTTCAGATTGTTGCTCTGGCCGGAGTTTTCCACACTGGCCGAGGGGGTCACGAACTGGATCTGATCCACGGTGTTGACGGCGCGCGTCGTCAGATCGGCGCCGGTGAGCACGCTGGCGGCGACGGAGGTTTTCTGGAGATTGGTCGAGCGATGTTCCGCGGTGACCACCAGCTCTGTGACGGTCGGCTGGCCGGCGGCCGGCGCGGACTCCGCAGCAAGGGCGCCGCCGCCCCACGCCAGAGCGCCCGCCGAGACTGAGACCAGGAGCGCCATGGGCGCGCCTGCAAATGGAAACCGCGACATGATCGTCCCCCCGTCGTTTTATGTCGCTCAGGCGACTTGAGACGGAGGTAGCAGCCGCGAGCAGCCAAAGAAAATTCATTCCGCAGCGTTAGTATTCCTGTCGGGAATGTATCGGCGCGCCTGAACGCTCTCTTCCCCCTTCAAAAGGGGGAAGTGTCCCGAAGGGACGATGGGGGATCGGACGCCCCGCTCTCTCCGGGAGCACCCCCCTACCCCCGCTTCGGGGGTACTCCCCCCGATGGTGTTCAGACGGGAGACATGGGTGACATCCGTTCGGAGACATCCGTGACAGGTTGAGACTGATTGATCGGGGCTCGCAGGTCGAGGCCGGCGATGCGTGTGGTC
>Ga0302314_10018751_pt1 | contig 11523 bp, 10 predicted proteins | sample III_Palsa_N2_3_FD_200533 | JGI IMG/M metagenome (GOLD analysis project Ga0302314, IMG submission 200533) | Peat permafrost microbial communities from Stordalen Mire near Abisko, Sweden - III_Palsa_N2_3 | ecosystem: Environmental > Terrestrial > Soil > Palsa > Peat permafrost | place: Sweden... | reverse complement strand
CCGCCTTCCTGCGCGGCGCGACCAATCCGCCGCCCGACAAATGGTTCGCGCAGGCCGAGACCTGGACCAAGAAGGGCCGCAAGGGGCTGTCGCTCATCGTGCCCGACGGCGCCGAGCAGGTCGTGCTGTTCCTCGCCCCCGCGACCGGCGGCGATTTCCCGACGCTGCGCAACGCGGTGCAGGGCAAGCCCGGCGCGTTCGTCCGCGCGGCGCAGGGGCTGGCGCAGGCCTCGCTCGATCATGCGCGGCTCGACACCTATCTCGCCGCGGTGCGCCAGGCGGTACCCGGCGATCCCGGCCGGCTGGCGCGGATCACGCCGCTGCTCGCGCGCAGCCTGCAGGTCAAGATCAACCCCGATTGCCTGACCAAGCTGCCCGATCTCCAGGCCGCGTGCCTGCTGCAGAACCAAGACGCCCTGGTGCTCGACGACGGGCACAGCAACGCGATCACCGATGCGCTCAACGGCCCCGGCGCCGATCTCGCGCTCCAGCTCAGCGCGACGCCGCAGGCGAGCTTCGGGCTCTACAGCCCGTATATCGCCGCGGTGCGCGACGTGATCGACATCTTCGGGTCGATCCGCAGCGCGAAATATCAATATATCCCCGCGCTCGCGACGCTCGACGGCGATCGCATGGGGCTGGTGCTCAACGCGCCGCCCTCGTTCCACAATCCCAAATCGGTGCTGGTGACCGCGCTGCCGATCGTCGCACCCGTCCACATCCCGCCGCTCCAGATCGTCGCGCCCGCGCCGATCCTCTGCGCGCAGGCCCCCGCCCCGCTGCTTCCCGTCGACGGCGCGCCGCTGGTGTTCGCCACCCATTATGCGCACGACCTCGTGCTCCGCGTCCGCCTGCCCGACGGGCGCACGATCGACCTGCCCGCCACCCCCGACGCCGAACATGGCGGGCTGCTCATCCATGTCGACGGCCACCTGCCCGCGGGGCTGACCGCGCCGCTCGAAGGCACGCTGCACGGCATCTGGGGGTTCCAGCCGTTCGACGGGCCCAAGGCGGTGCTGCAGGCGGCGCGGCCGGGCCAATGGCACGTCGCGGCCGATGCGTCGGGCCATGGCGAGGCGGTCGCGCTGACCGGCGGGGTGTCCGCCTGCGTCACCGGCATCACCGCGCAGACCGGAAGCGGCGCCGCGCAACCGATCGACTGGAAGCAGACCGCGCCCGACGCGATCGGCGCGACGCTGACCGCCGCCCCGCCCCGCAACGGCACGACGACGATCGAGATCGCCGGCCCATCGGGCGTCGCGCCCGAACGGCTGACGATTGCGGGGGCCGCCGCGCCCAAGGGCATCACCGCGAGCGTGATCGCGCGCAACATTCAGCGCCCCTCCGCGCTGCCCGCCGTCCCGATCACGCTCGGCAGCGACGCCGAGATTCCCGGCGACGCGAGCTTCACCTTCTCGTTGCGCACCGAGAAAAGCGCCCGTCTCACGGGCAAGGAGACGATCGAGGTCGCCGCGGATGCAGGCGGCGCCACCGCGACGCTGTCGTCCGCCAACGGCCTGAGGCTGGCCGACCAGCATGTCGCGTTGGCGACGATCGAGCCGGCGAAGGCGCTCGGCCCCTCCGCCTTCGGCGCCTTGCGTGCGCGCGTCATGAGCAGCGACGGCGTCGCGGGCGACTGGCTGGCGCTGGGGACGCTGGTGCGATTGCCCAGGCTCGACCGGTTGGCCTGCGCCGCCGATCCGGCAGGGGCGTGCACGCTGTCCGGCAGCGACCTGTTCCTGATCGACGCGCTATCCGCGACGCCCGGGTTCGAGCATCCCGTCGCGGTGCCCGATGGCTATCCCGGCACGAACCTGGAAGTGCCGCACCCGGCCGCAGGCGGGCTCTACGTCCGGCTGAGGGACGATCCCGCCGCGGTCGGCCGCATCGGCGGCTAGGCAGCGGTATCGCCGCAGCAAGGCCGCCGCCCCGTCATCGGGGCGATGGCGAGGCGGCGCGCTCAATCGGGCAGGATGCTGCCCTGCGTCAGATCCAGCATCGCGCCCACCTCGGCGCTCTTGGGATCGATATCGCTCGCAAACGCCAGGAAGTGCAGGAAGATCTCCTCGATGGTCCGCGGTTCGATCGTCACCGGCGCGCCGGGCGCGCGGCCGGCGAGCATGCCGCCGATCAGCGTGGCGCGAGCGACCGTCAGCTGCGCTGCGACCTGAGCCGCGGTGTCCGGTCTGAATTTCGCCAAGTCGATTCCTCTCAAGGGGTGCCCCGTGCGGCGCTATGGCCAGCCTAGCCCGGACGCCACCATTTTCAATCGCCAAGGCGGTCGCTCGATGGCGAGCGCCGGCCCGGGAAATGGGCGCGAACCAACGGCGTCGCGCCTCGTGGCCTCGGCCGCGCGCTCGACCTGTCACGGTTGCGGGTGCGATACCGCCTGCTGGGGCACGCCGGCGACGGGGGCTTCGCGCATCGGCGTGCCCTTGGCGGCTTCGGACACGGAATCGGGGCTGACATCCGCCGCGCGCTGCGTCGCTCGCATCTCGGCCATCGGGAAGGCGCTGGCGCGATTGGCCTCGCCAACCTCGGACACCGAAGCGCGGCGGCAACCACCGACCAGCATCGTGGCGACGACGGCGGCGGCGACGATCAACCGCAAACGGACGCCGCCGACGCGGCGTTGGCATCATAGCGCGGAGCAAGCTCAGGTGCGTATTTTGCCGGCGTTATCATCGGCGTACAGCGGGTGGCGGCGGTCTGCGTTCCATCCCGAATGCGCGAACGACCCCGATCGCCCATGATTGCGAGGCCGAGTGGCGCGCCGGGCACGATCCACATCAACCGGCGCGGAGTTCGCCCTATCCAGCGCGACGACGACCGATCGGCTCGCCCGATTCGAAAACGAGGCCGGCAGCGACGACGCCACCGGCCCCAGTCATCAGGAGGATGGGCCGGGGGAGAGTGGACCCGGCGCATGACCGGCATGGACGGGCGCGGTTAACCGATCCTTGCGGTCGCGCGCGGTCGCCCGGGGGCTGCGACCATCGTCTAGCAGCGATCGATGATCCGGCTTTGCGGACCGGGCAAAGTCCGCGCCCTAGTCGATCCCCTCGTCGCGCAGCTGGCGATGGACCTGTGCGTTGACCCGCGCGGCGATGCTGGCGCCCGTATCGCCGCAGAGCGCGAGCCGCGACCAGTCGAGGTCGGCGGAAACCGGCTTGCCCCGCGCCGCGCAGCGCGCCGCCATCGACCGACGGACCGCGGCGATCTGGCGCGCGCCCTCGTCCCCGCGCCAATAGGCCACCTGCCGCGACGTGTCCGCCTCGCGTCTGGCGGCAAGCGCATCGGCCCGCGCATGCGAGGCCTCGATCTCCGCGTCGGCGCGTCCGCGCGCGGCGTCGCGAAGAGCCATGGCGCGCTCACGCATCGCATCGCGGCGGGACTCGTCGGCCTCGCGACGGGCGTCCGCGGCGAGGCGCCTGCCCTCTTCGGCGCCACGGCGGCCTTCTTCGGCGGCACGCTCGCCCTCGCGACGCGCTTCGGCCGCTTCGGCGCGGATCTCGGCGATCTCCGCGGGCGACAGATACGTGTCGGGATCGACCGCGGTGGCATGCCCCGAGGCGGTAGCGACCAGACCCGCGCCGATCGCCGCGACCGCGACAAGCGCCCCCGTCCACCCGCGGCGCGTGCCGATCCGCGGTGCGGCCATCGTGCGAAGACGCCGCTTGATCTCGTCCTTGTGGCTGAGCGCGCAGGCGACGCCCGGCATCCGCGCCGACACCGACTTGAGCACCGCGCTGCCATAGGCATGGCGATCCTCGCTGCCGACATCCGCCAATATGGTGGCGTCGCACGCCAGTTCCTGATCCGCGCGGAACGCCCGGTAGGCGCGATGCGCGAGCGGATTCCACCAGTGCAGCGCCAGCACGATCAGCGCGACGAGGTTCGCGAGGATGTCGTTCCGATCGTGGTGCGCGCCCTCGTGCAGCAAGGCGAGGCGGCGCTCGGCTGGGGTATAGCGCGTCATGAAATCAGCGGGCAGGAAGATGCGACGCGTGGTCACCCCGGCGGCGACGGGCCCGTCGACCTGCGGGGTGACCAGCACGTCGATCCCGCATTGGTTGGTCAGCAGCGTCGACGAGCGCAGCGCGTGGCGCAGAAAGCCCCGGTAGCGCAGCATCTGCCGACCGAACCACAGCAGGGCACCGCCGAGCCAGATCGCGAGCAAGAGCGCCTGCCAGTGGATCGTCTCGACGTGCACGGGTGCAGCCAGCGGGGCGAGTGGCGCGAGCGGCGCCGCCACCGCGTCTTCGGCCGCGAGCCGCGCGGCGCTGACCGGATCGATCAATCCGGCGGCGACATGCTCACCGGACAAATGAATGACCGGAACATAGAACAGCCGCCAGCCCGGCAGGCTGGGCATCACCACGCGCAGGGCGGGCAGCGCCCATAGCGCATAGGCGGCGCGCGGCCCGAACGCGCGGGCGACGGGATTGCGAACGATCAGCACCAGCGCCATCAGCACGCTCGTGGCGACGAGTGTCTCGAATGCCCATGCGTTCATGCCCGCAACTCCTTCAACAGAGCTTCCAGTTCAGCGATATCGTCCTGGCTCAGGCCGTCGCCTTGCGCGAGATGCGCGACCATCGGCGCGGCGCGGCCGCCAAACAGCCGATCGACCAGCCGGCGCGATTCCCCCGCGACATAGCGTTCGCGCGCCACGGTCGGCCGATAGAGATAGCGACGACCATCCTCCTCATGCGCCAACACGCCCTTGGCAAGCAGGCGGGCGAGCATCGTCTTGACGGTGCGATCGCTCCAGTCGCGCCCGGTCTCGATGCGCTGCGCGACGTCGGTGGCGGTCAGCGCGACGCCCGCCGACCACAGGACCTCCATCACCGCCAGCTCGGCTTCGCTGATCCGTTCCGCGCCGATCCGATCCGCCATGCCCGACTCCACTGACTACGCTTGTGGTCTTAACGGACTACGGCTGTAGTCGTCAAGCGGGTGCCGATCGGAACCGGGCGAGCGTGCTCCGGCATCGCCGCGATCCCGAACGCTGCCGCAATCCCGCGGATCGTGATAGGAGCGACGACGCAGCGGCCACACGATGTGAAGCCGCCGCGAAGGAGGAATAATCAGATGTGGAAAGCGATCGCCGCAGCAGGATTGATGTGCGTCACGGTGGCCGGCATCACGCCTGCGGACGCCAAGGTCTGCCGCAACAGTCACGGTCGGCATTTCCCGTGCCACAACGTCGTGGCGCCAAGGGTCAACCTCAAGGCCAGGCATCCCGTCAAGGTCGTGCGCTGCCGCGGGCACGTCGGCAAATTCAATAAGTGCTGAAGACGTTGCGGGCGGTGATCCGCCCGCAATTTCGGCGTGCACCTAGCGCATGGCGCTAAGGGCGACGGACGGCGCGCGCGGGCAGATGGAGCGTGTAGCCGGCCTGCCGCTCGATGACGGGATAGGCGCTGTCGATCGCCTGCCACATCGCCGGGGTATAGCGGTTGACGTCGTGCGGCTGGTCGGTGACGATCATCGCGAATTGGCGGGCGCGGATGCGGGCGACGAACGGCCGTTCGTCCCACGTCCCCATGCTCGCCAGCTCGGTGAAGATCATCGGCTCGAACAGCACGTCCTTGCCGCTCCTGAGCAGGAGGACCATCTCGTCGGAGATGATCGGCTGCGGCGCGGCGCGCATCCGCGCGGACAGGGCGTCGACATCCTGCCGGTGACGCACCGTGTTCGTCGCGGACGGATCGGGGACGTCGATCACCGCCGCCTGCACCGCGATCGCGCACGGCAGGATCACCGCGCCCAGTACGAACTTGAACGACACGGCAGGCCGGGATCGGCCGGTCGCGACGCGCGCGGCATCCGCCAATCCACAGCCGACCAGCATGACGACGACGAGCAGCCATTCGATGAAATAATTGAGGAACGCGCCCGACTTCATCACCGTCACCAGCATGACGGACGTGGTCGCGAAATAGCAGACCACCGCCATCCAGCCCATGTCCGCGATGGCGAGCGGCGGCGTGTCGGGCGATCGATCGGCCAGGCGCTCGCGGATCGAGCGCCAGCGCGCGACCGCCATGACGATCGCCACGACGACGAACAGCGCCTGGGCGCGAAGGATATCGACGATGTGGATCAATTCGCGCAGCGACACGCGGTTGATGTTGTAGACGAAGATGTGGCGCGGGAATCCGCCGTCGGTGGCCCATGTGATCGCGCTGAACGCCGCCAGTCCCAGGATCGTGGCGGTCACCAATCCCCTGAACGCCAGCGCGGGGCGCTGCCACAGCAGCACACCGAAGAGCGCGCCCGGCGCCGCGACCATCGTCTGCTTCGTATAGAGCGCGGCGACGAAGAAGATCGCGGCGAGATGGATGAGCACCGGCCGCTCCAGCGCTTTCAGCCCCAGCCAGAAGCCGATGACGGCGAGCAGGACGGCGAGCATGTCGACCCGCATCAGATCGCCGCACGCCAGGACCGGATAGAGGCTGAAAACGCAGAGGCCGCCGACGACCGCCATCGCCAGCCGTTCGCGCGGTGCGCTGTCCACCGGCGCGGCGCGCACGATGACGAGTCCGACCATCGGCGCGAGCAGCAGCGTCGATCCGATCGAGACCGCGCGCCCGGTAAAGAGAAGATCGGCGCCGGTCACGCCCGCCAGCGCGCGACAGACGAGATGATAGAGCGGCGTGTAATGAAACACGATCGCGGGAAATCGGTCGATCGGGGCATAGGCCGCGAGCGTGAGCATCAACCGCGCCTGTTGCCAGACGATCCCTTCCGCATAATCGAGTTCGTACGGCCATCCGAGCGCCTCGAACCCGATGTGGAGAAACTGGCAGAGCCGCCAACCGAGCAGGACGACCATCACCGCCAGCACCACGCGACTGGCCGCGCGCAGGATCGTCGAGCCGGACACGCCGAAGCGATCCGCGCTCGCCCCGGAACGGGCGACCTGAAAGCCGGAATCCTCGCGCGATCTCGCCATGTTCGGGCTTTAGCGGGACAATGGTTAATGCCTAATTCGTTGAGTGCTAACGTGCCTCGCATTTGTCAGCCGATGACGGGGCGCCGGGCGATCGTCTCATTGTGCCTGATGAAGGGCGGCCAGTGCGATCTCGATCGCGGATATGCCGGACGACGCCCCTGGCATCGGCGCAAGATCGCGCCGCGCCATCCCATGCGACACAATCCCCCACCTGCGCTACAAGCCCGATCATGAGACATCCCATGCTCCGCCTGACGATCGCGTGGCTGACGGTCGCCGCGTTCCTGCTGGCCGGCAAGGCGATGTCGACCGGGGCGTCGCCCGTCGTCGCGGCGGCGTTGTTCGCCTGGCTGCTCGGCGTGATCCTGTGGTCCGCTTTCGGCGTCGTCCACGAGGCCGAGGGGCTGGCCGAACGGCTCGGCGAACCGTTCGGGACGCTGGTGCTGACGCTGTCGATCGTCGTCATCGAGGTCGCGCTGATCGGCGCGGTCATGCTCGGGTCGCACGGCGTGCCCACGCTCGGCCGCGATACGATGTTCGCCGTGCTGATGATCGTGCTCAACGGCGTCGTCGGGCTCGGGCTGCTCGTCGGCGGCATCCGCTATCACCAGCAAAGCTACAGCCTGCAGGGTGCCAGCGCCTATCTGGGCGTCATCATCCCGCTGGCGGTGATCGCGCTCGTGCTGCCGAACTTCACGACATCGACGCCGGGCGGGACGATGTCGCTCCTGCAGGCGATCTTCTTCTCGATCTTCACGCTGGCGCTCTACGGCATCTTCCTGTGGCTGCAGACCGGGCGGCATCGCGGTTTCTTCACGTCGGGCGAGATCGCGGAGGGAGACGTCGCCCACCCGCCGCTGGCGGTGCTGCACCAGGGCCACGCCGCGGGATCGGGCTCGACGATCGCGCGCGTCGGCATGCTGCTGGCCAATATCCTGCCGATCGTGATCCTCGCCAAGAGCCTCGCCAAGCTGCTCGACCAGGGCATCGCGGCGATGGGCGCGCCGACCGCGCTGGGCGGGATCATCATCGCGATGATCGTGTTCACGCCGGAAGGCATTTCGGCGCTCAAGGCGGTCGCGGCCAACCAATTGACCCGCGCGATCAATCTCTGCCTCGGCGCGGCCACCTCGACGCTCGGCCTCACCGTGCCGGCGGTGCTCGTCATCGGGCTGGCCACGGGGCAGTCTGTCGTGCTGGGGGTTTCACCCGCCGACATGATCCTGCTGGCGGTGACGCTCGTCCTCAACACGCTGACCTTTTCGGGCACGCGCACCACGATGCTGGAGGGTGCCGTGCATCTGTCGTTGTTCTTCGTCTATCTGGTGCTTGTCTTCAGCCCCTGAGCGGCCTGCGCCGACATCGCCCCCACCCGGCAAGATAGCCGACGACAACCACCCCCAATTTTGTATGTATAGGCATCAAACGGGGGGAGCGACGACATGACGAAGACGGGCATCCTTTTTGCAATCGGCATTCTCGTCGCCGGCCTTCCGGCCACGATGACTCGCGCCGAGACCGGTGGTCACATCACCGGGCTCGGTGGCGTCTTCGTCACCAGCAAGGATCCCAAGGCGCTGGCGAAATGGTACAAGGAGGTGCTCGGCATCGCGCTCGAGCCCTGGGGCGGGGCGATATTGCGCTATGACGCGCCGGGCCATCCCGCCATGGCGCTGTGGAACGCGATGCCGGAGACGAGCGACGAGATCGCACCGTCGCGTCGCGATTTCATGATCAACTTCGCGGTCGACGATCTCGACGCCTTCGTCGCCCGGCTCGAAACGAAAGGCGTGAAGATCCTCGGTCGCCAGGGCGACAAGACGGGCAAGTTCGCCTGGATTCTGGACCCGGACGGAACCAAGATCGAGCTTTGGCAACCCGCGACGCAATAGCAGCGACCGGCATTCGGCGTTCCGTTCTCCTGCGAAAGCAGGAGACCAGGGCTGCAAACGTCGTGGCCCTTCACCTGGGCTCCTGCCTACGCAGGAGCACATGCGTTTCGAATAGCGCGGCTCGACCGTCGATCGGTGGGCATCGTCAACATCCGGGGCGCGCCTGACCGATTACGGCGCCAAGACCTTCGGGAGCCGCACCCGCACTTCCAGGCCGCCGAGCGCGGAGCGCGCCAGCGCGAGTGATCCGCCGTGGAGTTCGGCCAGTTCGCGGCTGATCGCCAGCCCGTAACCGTGGCCGCCTTCGCGCTCGTCGAGCCGGCGGCCCTCGACCATGGCCTCCTCCATGTCCTGCTCGCTCATGCCGGGGCCGTCGTCGGCGATGGTGACGCAGACATGTCGCCCCGCATCCCGCGCGGTGACGTGGACCGCCGAGCCGGCCATGCGCCAGGCATTGTCGAGCAGATTGCCGAGCAGCTCGTCGAGATCCTGCGGATCGCAGCGCACGGCGGCGGTGTCCGCCACCTCGATCCGCGCGTCGACGTGGCGGTCCGCATGGATCCGGCCGATCGCCTGCGCCAGATCCTCGAGACAGGCGCGCAGCATCACGACGGCTTCCGCCGTGCCGCCGGGATCGGCGGCGCGGGCGCGGCCGAGATGGTGCCTGATCTGCCCCTCCATCCGCGCCATCTGCGCATCGAGGCGCCCGTCGGGATCGAGCCGGAGAGCGTCGAGATCGAGCCGCAGCGTCGCGAGCGGCGTCTTGAGCCCATGGGCGAGATTGGCGACATGGCCGCGCGCACGCGCCAGCGCGTCCTCGTTCGCGGCGATCAGCGCGTTCAGCGCCTCGACCAGCGGCAGGAGCTCGGTCGGCTCGTCGACTGCGACATGCCGCAGATCGCCCTCGCGGACGGCGACGAGCAGCCGGGTCAGCCGGTTTAGCGGACGCAGCCCGATCCGGAGCTGGACGATCAGCGCGAGCGAGAGGAACAGCCCCAGCAGCAGCAGCGAGACGAGCAGCGGCGTCATCGCGGCGCGCAGCGGCCGCTCGACGATGCTGCGCGGGCCCGCAGCGACGATCGTCGCGACACCGGTGGCGGTGGGCAGGCTGACAATCCGATAATGGATCGGACGCCCCGAACGATCGACGCCGTCGAGCGGGCGCGGCCCCGTGCGGTCATCATCGCGATGGTGATGCCTTCTCCCGCCATCCGGCGGCGTCTCCCGATTCCGCGGCGTCTCCCGGTCCCAGGGCCGCGGATTGTCCCAGTCCGGCGGCAGCGGCAGATCGGCCGTGCCGAGCGACGCCGATCGCAGCCGGCCGCCTTGCCCGATCACCTCCCACGCCCAGCCCGATCCCGCGTCGTCGAACGGCGGCAGATCGGTGGCGAGCGCCGGGTCGAGCGATCCGTCCGGCCCGACCGCCCGCGCGACGACCGCGATCTGCGCATCGAGCCGATCGTCGAGCCCGTGTATGACGAACCGCTCGAGCACATGGCCGATCGCCAGCGCGGCGCCCAGCAGCGCGATCGTGATCGCGATCGCCGCGGTCACCATCAGCCGCCCGGTCAGCGATCTCGGCAGCAGGCGCATCAGCCGGCCGCCGTCAGGCGATAGCCGAGCCCGCGCACCGTATCGATATGCCGCGCGCCGATCTTGCGCCGCAGCCGGCCGATGATCACCTCGAGCGAATTGGAATCGACGTCGGCATCGCCCTCATAGACGCGTTCGAGCAGCGCCAGCCGCTCGACGACGGCCTCCTTGCGCAGCATGAGGCAGGACAGCACGCGCCATTCGAAGGCGGTGAGCTTGAGCGGCAGGCCGTCGAGCTGGAATTGCCCGGTCTGCGCCTCGAAACTGATCGGGCCGCATTGGATGACGCTCGCCGCATGGCCCGCGGCGCGGCGGACGAGCGCGCGCAGGCGCATCACCAGTTCCTCGACGCGGAAGGGCTTGACCAGATAATCGTCCGCACCGGCCTTGAAGCCCGACACCTTCTCCGACCAGGCATCGCGCGCGGTGAGGATCAGGACGGGCAGATCGCGGCCGAGCGCACGCCATTGCGCCAGCACCGACAGGCCATCGCGCTTGGGCAGGCCGAGATCGAGGATCGCGACGTCATACGCCTCGGTCTCGCCCAGATGTCCGCCATCCTCACCGTTTTCCGCGATATCGACCGCGAAATTCTCGGCGCGCAGCGCGCGTGCGACCGCATCGGCCAACGCGGCATCGTCTTCGACCAGTAGCACACGCATCGTCACCTCCATGAGCGCGCTAGGCGCCCGGCCTAAACCGAAACTGAACGAGCCGGTTCAGAGCAGGTCGGACGGCAGGCGCTAGAGCGATCTCACCCATCCAAAGGAGATCCCGATGTCGCTGTATGAATCAAGCTCCCCCTCGATCCGCCGGCTCGGCGTAGGCCTCGCCGCACTCGGCCTGCTCGTCGTCGGCGGCGCGGCGGGCGGTGTCGTCGCGCACGAATTCCGTCCGCCGATCGAGATGGCGCCGACGCATGTCGTGGCGATCCGCAACCTCGCGGCGTCTGCCGGCATCGTGACGATCAAGGGCCGCGTCGCCGAGAATTTCGGCAGCCGCCTGGTGATCGACGACGGGACCGGCCGCACGCTGATCGACGGAGGCCCGCACGACGGCGACACGACGCTCGCGCCG
>Ga0302314_10018748_pt1 | contig 11525 bp, 12 predicted proteins | sample III_Palsa_N2_3_FD_200533 | JGI IMG/M metagenome (GOLD analysis project Ga0302314, IMG submission 200533) | Peat permafrost microbial communities from Stordalen Mire near Abisko, Sweden - III_Palsa_N2_3 | ecosystem: Environmental > Terrestrial > Soil > Palsa > Peat permafrost | place: Sweden... | reverse complement strand
GCGCACACCCTTGATCATGGTCATGTCGAAGCCCACCGAATCCTCGAACATGCCGACATGGCCCGGATGCACCTTCATGACCTGGCCCGGCTGCAGATCATAGACCACGACCTCGCCGCCCAGCTCGACCCAGGCGGTGCAGGGGCCGGAGAGTTTCTGCAGCAGGAAGCCGTCACCGCCGAAGATTCCGGCGCCGAGCGAGCGCTGGAATCCGGTGGCGAGCACGACGCCCTGGGTCGCGCACAGGAAGCCGTGCCGGTGCACCATGTAGCTGCGCCCGGCCGCCACTTCCATTTCCATGATGGTGCCCGGCACCTTGGCGGCGAAGGACACGCTGCTCGGGCCACTTGGCGACGTGAATTCGGTCATGAACAGCCCGCCGCCGCTGACCGCCCGGGCGATCGCGCCGAAGAAGCCGGTCGCCCCGCCGGTCGCCGTCGTCGTGTGCAGGTTGATATTGCCGGTCATCCAGGACAATTGACCTGGCTCGGCGATCAGCTTGTCCCCCGGCACCAGGCCGATTTCGAGAACCGGCAAGGTGCTTCCATTGATAGTCGACTGCATCGGCTGTTACTCCCTGTGCTGCGCGTTGCCCCAGAGCGTGATCGCGCCGTTTTCGAAGCCCGGCTCACGCTCCGACGATTTGCTCCAGCGGCAGCAGAGCGCCGCCACGTCCGATGGTCAATGGAAATCGCGGGCGCGTTCCGGTTGACGTGGACGGGCGAGGAAGAGAGTAATCGGCCGGTCCAGCCGCGATTCCGCCGGCGGCATATGACGGGCTATTGTCCTGAATTCCCGGACGGTCAGTTCCGGCAAGGCCAGATTGTCCGGAAGGCCCCCACGGCCGATATTCCTCTCCAAGATGTTCGTCACCCGAGGAGGCCACCGGCCATGATCACCGTCACCCCGTTCGAGAAGCTCGGTGCGTTCCGCAACGACTGGCTCGATACCAAGCATCATTTCAGCTTTTCGTCCTATCACGATCCCGAGCGCATGGGCTTCGGCCCGCTGCGCGTCTGGAACGACGACCGGATCGAGGCCGGCACCGGCTTCGACATGCATGGCCATCGCGACATGGAAATCATCACCTATGTCCGCAAGGGCGCCATCACCCATACCGACCATCTGCGCAATACCGGGCGCACCGGGGCCGGCGACGTCCAGGTGATGTCGGCCGGACGGGGCATCCTGCATGCCGAGCATAATCGCGAGAAGGAGGCGACGGAGCTGTTCCAGATCTGGATCGAACCGGCAGTGCGCGGCGTCACCCCGCGCTGGGAGGCCCGGGAATTCCCGAAATCGGATGGCACGGGCCGGCTGACCCCGCTCGCCTCCGGCCGGATCGAGGATGCCGGCGTGCTCAGGATTCACCAGGACGCGACGCTCTGGGGCGCCAATCTGGCGGGCGGCGGCAGCCTCGACCTGGCGCTGGAGCCCGGGCGCCTCGCCTATCTGGTGCCTTCGGCCGGCACGGTCACGGTCAACGGCGTCGTGGCGCCACCGCGCTCCGGTGTCATGATCTCGGATGAGACGAAGCTGACCATCGCCGGGACCGAGGGCTTCGAGATCGTGCTTGCCGATCTCCCTGCCAGGTTCTAGAGCAAGGCATGCGCCTGCGGATTCTCTACGGCATGATCATCCTACTGCTCGGCCTCGGGCTTTACGCCCTGGCCGTGATGGTCGTGGCCGTCGATTTTCTGCCGGCGCAAGGCGCGGTCGAGCTGGTCTATTACCTGTTCACCGGCACGCTCTGGATCTACCCGGCGGCCAAGCTGACCAAATGGATGCAGGATCTGCCGCCGCCGCCCGACCGGTTTGCCTCTTGAGGTAGGTCAGGTCGCGAACGTCACGCAGGCAATCGGCGGCAGATGGGCATTGGCGAGCTGCCAGGCTTCGCCGCCATCGGCGCTGGTCCAGAGCGAACCGGTGCTCGACCCCATGGCCAGGGTCTTGCCGTCCGGCGCCACCTCGAGGGCGTGGCGATAGACCAGATCATAGGCCGGCGGCAGCGGCAGGCCGCGGCGTAGCGTCTCGAAACTATAGCCGCCGTCGCGCGTCCGGGTGACGACGAATTGGCCGTCGAGCGGGATGCGCTTCTCGTCGCTCTCGGCCGGGACGAACCAGGCGGTATCGGGCCGGGCCGGATGGACGGCGACGGCGAAGCCGAAATCCGAGAGCGGCAGCCCGACCACCTGGCTCCAATTGGCGCCGCCATCCTCGGAGCGGAACACGCCATTATGATGCTGGGTCCAGAGCCGGTCGGGAGCGGCCGGGCAGGCGACGATGCGATGCGGGTCCTGCACCGCAGGATCGAAGCGCGCCTCGGGCGGCATATAGGCGGCGACCAGGCCTTGGCCACCCAGAGTCCAGCTGGCACCGCCGTCGCGGCTCAGCCAAACGCCGCCGCAGGAAATGCCGACCACCATGCTGTCGCTGTCGCGCGGATCGATCAGGATCGAGTGGATGCCGGGATCGTCATAGCCACCGCCGAACCAGCGCGCCCGGGACTCCTGCAGCCACAGGCCTTCCACCAGCACCCAGCTGCCGCCGCGATCATCGGAGCGGAAGAGGGCGCCCGGTATGGTGCCGGCCCAGATCTGGCCAGGCCGATCGGCGCCGCCGGAGGCGAGCGACCAGATCAGCGATACCGCGGGCGCCTTGGCCGCGTCGCCGCCGAAGCCTTCCGGAAAAGCCGGCGGGCTCACCTCTTCCCAGGCCGCACCGCCAGGCTCGGACCGGTGCAGCTTGACGCCGAAATGGCCGTGATTGAGGGCCGCGTAATACATGCCGTTGCGCGGATCGTGGAGCAGGCTGGTGACCGGCGTGCCGACGAAATCATGGCGGGTGATGGCCCAGCCGCCCAGGCCGTCTTCCAGCATGAACAAGCCTTTACGGGTTCCGACCAGGAGCTTCAGCGCCATCGGTATCCTCCCCGGAAATCAGCCGCCCGAAAGCGCCTGCAACACGTAGATTTCGGCGTTTTGAGGCACGGCATCGTCGAGGGCCGCCCGCGTGCCGTCGACAAACAGGGCGACATGCTTGCGCAACCGGCGCTGCTCGTCGAGCACATAGAGGCGCAGCGCCGGATATTCGGCAAAGACGGACTCGAGCGCCAGACGCACCGTGGTGCCGGGGACGATCACCGGCCCGGACGGCGCCCAGCGTCTCAGATGCGCGGTGAAGGTGATGCGCGGCATGGCCGCAGAGGCTACGCGCCGGTCTATGACGCGGCTAGTTCGTTACCGTCGCCGGGCCGCACCAGCGGGCCAGGGTGGCGATCACGTCCTGTGGCACCATGGTGCGGGCGTCGCCCAGGGCCAGGGCTTCGTTCAGGTTCTGCACGGTGCCGTCGGACGACAGCACCAGCACGGCCGGGATCGCCGCCAGCTTCAGCCCGTAGCGCTGGGCGATGTCGAGATTCTTCGTGAACCGTCCGACATCGATCGAGACTTCGGCGTAATTCGCGTCCAGCCAAGGCTTGACCTCGGGGCGGCCGGCGATGCCGGCGAGCACCCGGCAATCCGGGCACCAATTGCCGCCGAATTCGAGCAGGACATGCTTGCCGGTGCGCTTGGCCTCGGCGAGTGCTGCCTCGACCTGGGCATGGGCGTCGGCATCCTCGTCATAGGGGTGCGGTGCGGCCAAGACCGGCTCCGCCGAGAGCACGGGCGGGGCCAGCGGCGCGGCCAGGGCCGGGCCGAAGGCGGTGGCGGCGACCAGGGCAGCAGCCAACAAGGCGGGGCGGAACGGCATCGGGCGGGCTCCTCGCGATAAGACGCCTGTCGAATATCGGGCTTTGGTGCCGTCCGATCAAGCCTTGGGTGGTGGCCGGTCGCCGAACAGACCGAGTGGTCCCGGATAGGCGTAGTTGGCGAAAACCGCATCGAGGCGTTTGCCGCGCTGCATCTCCAGGATCTCGGTCAGCACACGGCGATAATCGGTCGCGACGGCGAGATCGACGCCCTCGTCGAGCTTATCGGCCTCGAGCCCCGGCCAGGGCCCGTAGAACCGCCCGCCCCGGACCTTGCCGCCCAGCACCGCCATGACGCCGGCCCTGCCGTGATCGGTGCCGGTGCTCTTGTTCGAGCGCAGGCGCCGGCCGAACTCGGTCACCATCACGACAATCATACGGTCGTGATACGGCGAGAGATCGTTCCAGAACGCGGTCAAGCCGTTCGACAGCTTCTCCACCGCCGATTTGAAGCGGCCGGGCTGGTATTCGTGCGTGTCCCAGCCGCCGATATCGACCGTCGCTGCCTCCAGCCCGATCTCGAGCTTGATCAGCTGGGCCACGGTCTTCAGCGGCCGGGCAAAATCCTGGGCCGGGTCGTAATGGGCGGCGTCGTCGGGTTTGTAGGCGATGAGCTGGCCCTTGGGGTCGCGCGGCAGGCGGGCATCGATCACGCCCATCGCGGCCAGGGCCTGGCGGCCGGCGATCGCGGCCCGGCTCTCGCCCTGGGCGTAGAGATGCTGCAGCACCGCCAGCACCTGCGGTCCACCGGCCGGGGCGAGGCCGCCGCCGAGATCGGGTACGGCGAGCGTGCCGGTCAAGCCGGCGAGTTCGCCGGACGGGCTGCCGGCGGCCGAGACGGCAGTCACACCTGCGCCGCCGCCCGACCGGAGCGACCGCATCAACCAGCCGGTCTGGGTGCGGTCGAGGCTGGCGGCATCGCCGACGCCATGCTCGATCATGTCGGTCGCGACGAAATGGCTGCGCGTGCTGTCGGTCAGCCCGGCAGCATGGATGACGGCGAGCTGCCCGGATTGATAAAGCTCGGCCATGCCGCCGGCGGCCGGGTGCAGGCGGAAATCGATGTTCGGCGCCGGCCCGTTGGCGAGCGCATGGCCGGCATCGGCGCCATCGGTCAGCACGCGCAGCTCGCTGGCCCGCGCCTCGATGAAATGCGGGTCGTCGGCCGGCGAGATCAGATTGAGCCCGTCGCAGCCGCCGCGCTGGTGCAGCACGATCAGCAGCGGGCGCGGAGCGGCGCCTGCTTGCGCGAAGGCGAGATGGCGTAAGCCCGGCACCGGCAGCAGGGCGGCCAGGCTGCCGGCGAGGCCGGAGGTGAGGATGTGGCGGCGGGTCAAGGTCATGATCTCGCCTCCTCAGCAGGACTGGAAACCGGGCGCCATCGCGGCCAGTGCCGCGATGCGGGCCAGCCGCTTTTCGGTATCGGGATTGCCGCGCGGTCCGACCGGGACATCGGACGGCCGGTCGAAGCTGCCGGCGATCGCGGCCACGGCCTCGGGATCGGCCTGGCCGGCGGTCGCCCGCAGCCAATAAGCAGCGGCCGCGCGTGCCGTCGGGATGGTGCCGCCCATCCGGGCCGAGGGCTGGAACGCGCCGGTGCCCCAGTAATTCTCGGCGAGCCCGATCAGGATCAGCCAGCGCCGGCGCATGGCATTGGTGCCGACGAAGACATCGGTATTGTCGGCGAGCCCGGTCGGCGGCGGCACGCCGAACATTCGCTGCCCGGCATTGGCCATCTCGTTGATCAGCCCCTCGGTCGGCGTCATTTCGATTCCAGTGGCCCGGATGAAGCCGGCGATGAGGGCCCGCGGCCGGCGCAGCTTCTGGCCGCGCGAGGCGGCGAATTCCGGCGATGTCGCGATCACGCGGATAGTCTGGGCAATCTGGTCGGGCGCCTTGCGGCTGCGCAGCCACACCGCGACCGCCTTGTCGACCAACCCGGAGGGCGGCTCGTCGGCGACCAGGCGGCGGGCCAGCTTGGTGCAGAGGAACCGGGCCGTCGCCGGGTGATAGGCGACCAGGTCGAGCACCTTGCGGCCATCGGCCATGGCCGGCTGGAAGGCATCGAACTCGGTCGCCAGCACGCGTTTCTGATAGCCGTCATGCCAGGTCTCGACATAGGCGAAACGGCCGGTCGCCGGCAGCTTGCGATGGCCGTCGATGCCGGTGCCGTCCTCGACCGTCCAGCCGGTCAGCGCGCGCGCCGCCTCGTAGACATCCTGGTCGATATAGCCCGAGGGCTTGCCCTGCAGTGCCCCCGGCACCTCGCGCCAGCGATCATATTTGTCGTTGAGATAGGCGGCGCGGCCGAGTGTATGCAGCTCGAACAGCTCGCGGGCGTAATTCTCATTGGCCGAACCGGCGCGGGACGAGCGGTTGGAGAGGTAATAGAGCATCGCCGACGAAGTCGCGACCGCCTCCAGGAAGGCGCGGAAATTACCGAAGCAATGCGGCCGGATAACGTCGCGGTCATAGCTCGGCAGCCCGATCGCCACCTGCTCCTGGTCCCAGGCATCGACGTTGAAATGGTCGTGCCAGAACTCGACCAGCAGCTCGCGCAGGGGATATTCGCTGTAGCTGGCACGGATCAGCGAGGCGCTGATGGTCTCGAGCAGCGGCCGGCGCCGCTCGGCACCGTCATGCTTGTCGCGATCGGCGAGCAGCGGCCAGAGCTGGTCGATCGGCTGGGCGAGCGTGGCGAGCGGGCGCATCTCGTCGACCGCCGGCCACTCCTGCTTCTTGGCCGGATCGCCGGCATTGTATTTGATGCGCAAGACGGCGGCGGCGAGGCGCGTGGCTGTTGCCGGGTCATCGCCGGGCGGTGGCGTCAGCTGCAGATCGAGCCAGCGCCGATAGCCCAGGCTGACCAGCGCCTCGACATCGCCCGGCCGCGCGCCGAAACCCAGCCGGGCCAGGACATGGGCGGCGAGACCGGGATCGGTCGCCGGCTTGGCAGGGGCTGCAGCCATGGTTCCTCGCAGGAATGAAGGCGCGGGCCGGGCAGGCGCAGGCCGCTTGCGAAGATGCTCTCCTGTTACATTATAGGCAGACGGCGGCCGGGTCATCCCCGGTATCGGCTACAGGGGCGCCAAGGTAAGGCGAGACAAGGAGTTTCTTCGACGGACGGAGCGCGAGAAAAAGGGGTCAGAGTGAATTTCCCGCTCGGTCCTATCCAGCGTCGGACTCAGCTGTCGAGGAAATTCACTCTGACCCCTTTTTCTCGAGGGCTCGGGCGGAGCAGGAAATTCCCTATCTCAGCGTCTATCGGTCTCGACCAGCGCATGGCGCAGGATCAGGATCTGGCCCAGATAATAGGTCGCCATGATCGCGAAGCCCGAGAGATCGAAGGGCAGGACGAAGCGGTTGATCGAGATCATCGTATCCGACGCCATGAACAGCGCCGCCCCGCCGGCGACGAGCCAGGCAGCGCGCGTGCCCAGCACCGTGGCGCGGCCGATCGCCTGCGACACCATCAGCCCGATGACACTGGTATAGACGGCGACCGGCACGCGCAGTTCGGCCGGCAGCCTGGGGAATTCCCAGGCCAGGATCAGGGCGGCGAGACCCAGGATCACCACCGGCGCCAGGCGCGACGGGAACCAGCCGACCCCGCGCCGGAACAGGGCCAGGTAGCACAGATGCGTGACCAGAAAGGCCAGCAGCCCGGCGATGAACCAGCCCTCGATCAGCAGCAGCACGTCGCCGGCGAGCGCCGCCGCCATGGCGACGGCGAGCAGGATCCGGGCCGGACGGTCGCCGGTCGAAGCCGGCAGCAGGCTGATCACGGCGAGCGCCATGGGCAGCGGCTTGGTCAGGCGGAAGAGCTCGTCCCAGCCGAAGAGTTCGCATGCCGTCGCGAGGATCGCTGTGGCGATGATGAGAAAGTGCAGGAGGCGGGAGGTCAGGATCGGGTTTCCAGGGAAAAGGGCTGCGATCTTCAGAGAGTGCGGCGGTCAGGGACGACTGCCCCACTACGGGATCTCAGGCAATAATCGATCTGAACCTTCCGGCTGATCACTCTCCTCCTCCCCTCGCGGGAGGAGGGGGTGTCGATGCAGAATGACAAGATTGCAGAGCTATATCAATTAGATGTTCTGGTAGCCGAGGCCGCGTTAGCGCCTGCGGCGCACCCCTCCTCCCGACCTCCTCCCGCAAGGGGAGGCGGAGTTTGAAGCGATTATTGCCTGACGAACCCCAAGCGATTTCAGGCTCCCTCAGCGCGTCGGGACCGGCTTTTCGCCGCGGTAATCGTAGAAGCCGCGCTGGGTCTTCTTGCCGAGCCAGCCGGCCTCGACATATTTCACCAGCAGCGGGCACGGCCGGTATTTCGAGTCCGCCAGGCCCTCATAGAGCACCTGCATGATCGACAGGCAGGTGTCGAGCCCGATGAAATCGGCCAGTTCCAGCGGCCCCATCGGATGGTTAGCGCCGAGCTTCATCGCGGTGTCAATGGCATCGACCGAACCGACGCCCTCATAGAGCGTATAGACCGCCTCGTTGATCATCGGCAGCAGGATGCGATTGACCATGAAGGCCGGGAAATCCTCGGCGGCGACCGGGGTCTTGCCCAGATGCACGGCGAGTTCGCGGATGGCCTGGAAGGTCGGCTCCTCGGTGGCGATGCCGCGGATCAACTCGACCAGGGCCATAACCGGCACCGGGTTCATGAAATGCATGCCGATGAAGCGGCCGGGCCGGTCGGTGACCGCGGCCAGCCGGGTCACCGAGATCGACGAGGTATTGGTCGCGATGATGGCGTCGGGCTTCAGGCTCGGCACCAGCTTCTTGAAGATCTCGCGCTTGATCGCTTCCTTTTCGGTCGCGGCCTCGATCACGACGTCGCAATCGGCGAAGAGGCTGTACTCGGTGCCGGTCTCGATCGCCGCCAGGGCCGCGTCGTGATCGGCCTCGGTGATCTTGCCGCGGGCAACCTGCCGCGCGAGATTGGCGGAGATGAGCTCGATCCCACGCGCCAGGGCTTCGGTGCTGATATCGCTCAGCTTGACCTCGTAGCCGGCCCTCGCACAGATCTGGGCGATGCCGGAGCCCATCTGTCCGGCGCCGATGACGCCAATGCGCGAAATCATGACTCTCTCATCCTTGCCCCTGGAAGGGAGGATCGGGTGTGGCACCCGATCCTCCATCGGCGCCTCAGCCCTTGACCTTGTCCAGCTCGGCCGACAATTCCGGTATGAGCTTGAACAAATCGCCGACAATGCCGTAATCGGCGACCTGGAAGATCGGTGCTTCCTCGTCCTTGTTGATCGCGACGATGACCTTGCTGTCCTTCATCCCGGCGAGATGCTGGATCGCCCCGGAGATGCCGACGGCAATATAGAGGTCCGGCGCCACGATCTTGCCGGTCTGGCCGACCTGGTAGTCGTTCGGCACGAAGCCGGCATCGACCGCGGCCCGGCTGGCGCCGACGGCGGCACCGAGCTTGTCGGCGATCGCATCGAGCAAATGGAAATTATCGCCCGATTGCATGCCGCGCCCGCCCGAGATGACGATCCGGGCCGAGGTCAGCTCCGGCCGCTCGGACTTCGACAGCTCGGCGCCGACGAAGTGCGACAGGTCGGTCGACGGCCCGGCTTCGATCGTCTCGATGGCAGCACTGCCGCCCTCGGCATCGGCCGCGGCGAAGCCGGTGCCGCGCACCGTGATCACCTTGATTGCGTCCTTGGACTGCACCGTCGCCAGCGCATTGCCGGCATAGATCGGCCGCACGAAGGTATCGGCCGAGACCACCGACTGGATTTCCGAGATCTGCGCCACATCGAGGACAGCGGCCACGCGCGGCATGAAATTCTTGCCGAAGGTGGTGGCAGTGGCCAGGACATGGCTATAGGCGGGGGCGAGCTTCACCACCAGCGGGGCGACCGTCTCGGCCAGCAGATGCTCATAGCCGGCATCGTCGACCAGCAGGACCTTGGTCACGCCTTTGACCTTGGCCGCGGCCTCGGCGGCGGGCTTGGCGTTGAAGCCTGCGACCAGGACATGGACGTCGCCGCCGATCGCCACGGCAGCGGTGACGGCGTTCAGCGTTGCCGATTTCAGCGCCGAGTTCGAATGCTCGGCAAAGACCAGGACGGACATCAGATGACCCTCGCCTCATTCTTCAATTTGTCGACCAGCTCGGCGATCGAGCCGACCTTCTTGCCGCCCTGCCGCTTCGGCGGCTCCTCGACCTTGAGCACGACCAGATGCGGTGTCACATCGACGCCGAGCTCGGCCGGCGTCGTCGGGTCGATCGGCTTCTTCTTCGCCTTCATGATATTGGGCAGCGAGGCATAGCGCGGCTCGTTCAGGCGCAGATCGGTGGTGACCACCGCCGGCAGCTTGAGCGACACGGTCTCGAGACCGCCATCGACTTCGCGCGTGACATCGGCCTTGCTGCCGTCGATCTTGACCTTGGAGGCAAACGTGCCCTGGGACCAGCCCAGGAGTGCTGCCAGCATCTGGCCGGTCTGGCTGCAATCATCATCGATCGCCTGTTTGCCGACGATGACCAGTTGCGGCTGTTCCTTGTCGCACACGGCCTTCAACAGCTTGGCTACGGCCAGCGGCTCCAGCTCGGCATCGGTCAGCACATGGATGCCGCGATCGGCGCCCATGGCCAGCGCCGTGCGGATCGTCTCCTGGCATTGCTGGACGCCGAGCGAGACCGCGACGATCTCGGTGGCGATGCCGGCCTCTTTGAGGCGGATCGCCTCTTCGACGGCAATCTCGTCGAACGGGTTCATCGACATTTTGACATTGGCGGTCTCGACACCCGTCTTGTCCGCCTTGACGCGCACTTTGACGTTGTAGTCGATCACCCGCTTTACGGCGACGAGTACTTTCATTGACATTCTCCGGTCATAGACGGCGGCCTGCAGCCCGCCGGTCGCCGCGCCCCCCTCGGCAATAACTCAAGAAACGAGGTCGCCCCCAGCCGAGCCGCGGACGATATGGGCGCAGATAACGCCTGTCAACCGCGAGTCCGGACCCAGCAGACCTTCCAAGAGCGCTTAGGCAAAGGGCCGTTTTCGTCAGCGATTGGCGCCCGGCACCCAAAGCACGTCGCCGGTGCCGCGGTCATTGACGTGCCGGCTCAGCACGAAGAGATGGTCGGAGAGCCGGTTCAGATATTTGACCGCCTCGGCATTGATCGTCTCGGCGGCGGCCAAAGCCGTGACCAGCCGCTCGGCCCGGCGGGTCACGGTCCGCGCCAGATGCAGATAGGCTGAGAGCGGCGTGCCGCCCGGCAGCACGAAGGAGTTGAGCGGGGCGAGATCGGCGTTGAGCGCATCGATCTCGTGTTCGAGCCGATCGGTCTGCGCGGGCAGGATGCGCAGCGCCCTGCCATGGCGCTCCTGGCCCTCTGGCGTGCACAGATCGGCGCCCAGATCGAACAAATCGTTCTGGATGCGCGCCAGCAGGACATCGACGTCGGTAATCTCGCGGCTGTGCAGCCGGCACAGCCCGATCGCGGCATTGGCCTCGTCGACCGTGCCATAGGCCTCGACCCTGAGATCGTGCTTGGCGACCCGGCTGCCGTCACCGAGCGAGGTCTGGCCGGCATCGCCGCCGCGGGTATAGATCCGGGTCAGCTGGACCATCGTCGCCTCATCGGTGGAACACGAGCATGGCGAGCCCCATCAGCATGACCAGCCCGAATTGCAGCATGACGCGATACTGCATCAGCTTGTTGGAACGCCGCGGATCGCTGCCGCGGAACATCTGGACGACACCGGTGCCGAGCACGCCGAGCAGGGCGACCATGAGGGCGATC
>Ga0302314_10018746_pt1 | contig 11525 bp, 11 predicted proteins | sample III_Palsa_N2_3_FD_200533 | JGI IMG/M metagenome (GOLD analysis project Ga0302314, IMG submission 200533) | Peat permafrost microbial communities from Stordalen Mire near Abisko, Sweden - III_Palsa_N2_3 | ecosystem: Environmental > Terrestrial > Soil > Palsa > Peat permafrost | place: Sweden... | reverse complement strand
CGGCATTTCGGGACGGCGCATGACCGATCCGCTCACCATCGAACCGATCGCGGCGCGCGGCTGGCCCGCGGCCGAGTCCGACGCGCTCGGCGGCTGGCGGCTGCACGCCTCGTCCGGACAATCGGGACGCATCAACACCTGCTGGCCCATGGCCCCGCCCGACCGCTCGGCCGACGAAGCCATCGCGGCGGCGGAGGACTGGTATCTGCGGCGCGGCCTGGCGCCGCGCTTCAAGCTGATCGAGGGCTTCGGCGATCCGCCCGATCTCGCCGAACGCCTCGCCGCGCGCGGCTACCTGCCTGACACGCCGACCCTCACCATGGTGGGTCCGCTGCTCGGCGAGATCGACCCCGAGGCGCGGGTGACCGAAGGCCGCGGCGCGGACTTCGATGCGGTGTTCGCCGACCCGGCCTTCGGCCAGAGCGAGGACGCCCGCGAGCGGCTGGAGGCCTTGGCGCGGATTCCGCGTCCGCGCGGTTTCGCCGTGATCCGCGTCGATGGCGCGCCGGCGGCCGTGGGCGTCTGCGCGATCGAGGGCGAGTGGGCCGGGATCATGGGCATGCGCACCGCGCCCAGCTTCCGCCGCCGCGGCCTCGCCCGGCGCCTCTTCCGCACCCTCACCGCCTTCGCCAGCGCCGCCGGCGCCCGCCGCGGCTACCTCCAGGTCGACGACGACAACGCCTCGGCCATCGCGCTCTACCAGGCCGAGGGTTTCATGGGGTCGTACCTCTATCGGTACTGGACACGGGCTTAGCTTCCGCCCGCGTCGATCGGCGGCGCCGGCTTCCGATGACCATGGCTAGGTCTGCTCCGCTGCTTCCCTTGCCGCCCGGGACGCCGCCCTTAGCTTCTCGATCGCGCCGGAGCGGATCAGTTCGCGGCGTTCCTCCAGCCCCCGGTGCAGCTCCGCCAGGATGCGCGCCGCGTACGCTTCTCTCTGGATCGCGGCCCAGTAGGCGGCCACGTTGGCGTTCGCGGCGATCGGGTCGGCGACGCCCGTGCCCGGCAGCACGTTCTCCAGAAGGAAGAGCGCCGGCACGAGCGCGCAGTCGGCCAGGGTGACGCGGCCCAGGCAGGCGAAGCCGTCGCGGCCAATCATCCGGTCCAGCGCCTTGGTGTTGCTCGCCAGCTGGCCGCCCAGCAGCGCGACGATGCCTTCGTTGCCGGTGGTGACGGGGGTCTGGGCGGCGAGGACGCGGGTTTGGACCGCGAGCATGAACGTATTGTTCATCAGGTAGATGTCGCCGATGCGCGCCAGGGTGCGGACGTGGGCGTTCTCGCGGGGCGTCGCGCCCAGCAGCGAAGGCTCGGGATAGATCTCCTCGAGATACTCCGCGATCACGTCCGACTCCGGCATCGCGTCGCCGTCGACCTCCAGCAACGGGATGCGGCCGATCGGATGGTCTTCGTGGAACTTCGGCGTGCCGTAGGTCGGCGGCGGCCCGATGGCGATGTCAGTGAGTCCCTTGGCGTAGATCTGCATCCGCACCCGCGCCGAGTAGGGACTGAGATCCCGGGAATAGAGCTTCATCGTCATCACGCTTCCTCTTTCGCGTCAGGCCTGCCCGAGCGTCGGGTCGGGACTCAGTTGCGCCAAGCTCGAACGGCCGTCGGCCCTAGGGCAAGCCGCCACTTCCGCCGCCGTCGATCCTGGCCTCGGCAAGGCCGCCGTCATCGCCACCCTCCGCCAGCAGCGCTTCGGCGCGGGCGAGGAACGGTGCGATCTCGCGCCGCCAGCGCTCGGTCCCCCGCCGCCAGCACCAGTCACCGTCGTCGCGGACCTGCAGGACCGCTTTTGGCGAGAAGCGGAAGTACCAGGTGCTCGATCCATCCCGCGCCTTGAAGAGGTGGACGCCGAACTCGCTGAACTTCAGGAGCGCGATCAGGACGATCGGCAAGGTGACGAGCGGGGGAGCCGCCAGCAATACGCGCTCGCGTTGCACAAACGCCTCTCGCAAGCCGACCATGACCCAAGGTCAGCGGGCGGCGAAGCTGGTGGGAGAGCCGCCGTGCGCCATCGCCGTCAGCATCGGCGAATCGACCGCGACCACGGCCCTGGCGACCGCGGACTTGCGGCACGCCTCGAAGGTGGCCCGTTGGTCGAGCTCGCGGATGTCCGGGGCGCCGCCGCAGGCGGTGTTGGCGGCGGCGACGATACGCTTGAGCAACACCCGGGCGCCGGCCGGCGAGCCGATGTTGAGGTCGCGGTATTTCACCAAGACGCTCGGGACGGCGTCCGAAGTCTGCGCAAGGACGGGGGCGGCGCACGACAGCGTGGCGGCTGCGGCGAGGCACAGGACTGAGGTGGTGAGGAAGCGGGTCATGCTCGGTCTCCTTTGGCGGCCGTCGGTCGCCGTGAGTGGCGGGCGGCTTGCGATGGGGTGGATGAGTGGCCAAGTTCGCTTCGTCCGATTGCACCGGGAGCCGATCTGTTGCCGATCTCGACCGATCAATGGCTGACCTCGCCGACCTGAAAGGCGGATTCGCCGCCCGCTCCGCTCCGATCGATCTCGCGCGGGAGGCGGACCTGCGCCTAGGATCGGCGCTGGTGCGTCCGTCGTTGAGTGAAGTCGTCGCGGCCAGTCAGACCATCCGCCTGCAGCCGCGGGTGATGCAGGTGCTGGTGGCCCTGGCGCGCGCCGACGGCGAGGTGGTGTCGCGCGACGAACTGCTGGCGAGCTGCTGGGGCGGGCTCGCCATCGGCGATGACGCCATCAACCGCTGCATAGGGCGTCTGCGGCGGCTGTCGGAGGAGGAAGCGCCTGGCGCCTTCACCATCGGCACCCTGCCGCGGATCGGCTACCGTCTTTCGCCAGTGGCCGATCGCGCTTCACCGCCGCCGGCGCAAGGCGCGCCTCGCAAGCCCTCCATCTGTGTCCTGCCTTTCGCCAACGTGAGCGATGACCCGCAGCAGGCGTATTTCTCCGACGGGATCAGCGAGGACATCATCACCGACCTCTCCAAGGTCTCGGCGCTTTCGGTCGTGGCGCGCAACACCGCCTTCACCTTCAAGGGCAAGGTCCCTGACGTGGCGCGGGAGCTGGGCGTCAGCCATGTGCTCGAAGGCAGCGTGCGCAAGGCGGGCAATCGGGTGCGGATCACCGCCCAGCTCATCGACGGCGCGACGGGCGACCACATCTGGGCCGAGCGCTACGACCGCGATCTTACCGACATCTTCGCCCTGCAGGACGAGATCAGCATGGCGATCGTGACGGCGCTGAAGCTGAAACTGCTGCCGCAAGAGATGCGGGCGATCGCGCATCGGGGGACGGAAAGTGTCGAGGCCTACGACCTCTATCTGGTGGCCCGCTCACACTATCTGACCGGCAACTACGGTGATCCGCGGCGGGACGAGGCGATCGAGCGCCTGTGCCGCCGGGCCGTGGAGATCGATCCCGGTTATGCCCAGGCCTGGGCTCTGCTGGCCGCCGGGCAATACTCCCTTCACAGCAACCATGGGCGGGCCGGCGGCGGCATGGCCGCCCTGGACCGAGCCCTGGCCCTCAACCCCGATCTGGCCGAGGCCCGCGCGCTGAAGGCGGTGAAGCTGTCCGAAGCGGGCCGGCACGAGGCGGCGGCGGCCGAGATCTCCGTCGCCCTGCGGCTCGACCCAGAGTCCTACGAGGTGAACTGGCGCGCCGGTTCCAGCAGCTACAACCAAGGTCGGCTGGCGGAAGCGGTCCCCTATTTCGAGAAGGCCACCGCGCTCGAGATGGACACCGGTGCGCCCACGATGCTGATCAGCTGCTACACCGCCCTCGGCGACGCGGAGAACGCCCGGCGGATCGCCCGGGTCGTCCTGGAAAGGGCCGAGAAGGCCGTCGCCAGGGACCGCAGCAATGGCAACGCCCTGGGGGCGGGGGTCGCGGCCCTGGCGGCTCTGGACGAGGCGGATCGGGCCAAGGACTGGATACGCCGCGCCTTGCTGATCGATCCCGACAACTTGTTGATGCGCTACAACTTCAGCTGCACCCTCGCGAGGTCGCTGGGCGACCCCGAGGCAGTGCTCGCCATGCTGGGGCCGGCCCTGGAGCGGGACACCGGCAGGCTGGTCAGGGGAGCCCCCACCGATCCCGATCTCGCCAACCTGCGCGGCGATCCCCGCTTCCAGGCCATGCTCGCCGCCGCCGAGGCGCGGCTGGCGGCGGCCAAACCGGCGGATGGGGCGGCGTCGTCGGAGTCTGCTTAGGGTCCAGGCGCTGTAGAAACGCGCACCCTCGGTCGGAAGCAGCCCCCAGCGCCCGTCCGGGAGCGGCCGCTCGCCGTGGGGCGTCGGCGCGGGGCGCGGCCCGTTCGGCGCTACTCCCCGCGAGCTGCCGGTGTCGCCATCGAGACCACCACGTCGCAGTTCTGCGGGACGCTCGGCACGGCCCCCGCCAGTTCCCGCAGGTGCTTGCTCGAGTCATAGCCGCTCATCACGGCGGCGTTGTACCAGCACCACGCGGCCGCTGGATCCGCCGCCACGCCCAGCCCGTGCTGGTACATGAAGCCGATCTCGTTCATGCCCAGGGTGTCGCCGCCCGCGACCCCATTTCGGAACAGCTTCATGGCGCGGCTGTAGTCCGCCGGCACACCAACGCCATGCAGATAGACCATGCCCTTCCAAGTCACCCCCTCCGGGGACTCGTGATCGATGCTCTTTCGGTACCACAGCGCCGCCTCGCTCAGGTTCGGCGGCCGGCCCATGCCCTGCTGGTACATCCAGCCGATGTAATACATCGCCATGCCGTCGCCCTTGGCGGCGTTAAGCTGGAAGATCGCCATCGCCGCCGGGTAGTTCTCCTGCCCCATCAGGCGGAGCCCTTCGCAGGTGCTGCATTCGCCGCGCGTCGACGGCTGAGCGGCGACCGGAGCGCTGGGCGCAGCCAGGGAAGCGGCGGCGATGGCGATCGCGAAGGCGCAGACCAGCCCCAGCGCGAGCAGACTAGCCGGCGACCTGTTCACAGCGACCCCTCGGACGTAACTGAAGCGTTCCTCGGCATGGCAACAATCATGCCACCGACCTGATGCTGATCGCGCAGGCCGGCGGCGGCCGGCTTCACGACACGATTGTGTCTCGCTAACGGTCGTTTCCCAGCCGGACGCCGCGTCGTCTCGCTACCGCACGGGTTCGGTCGTCATGCGATGTCCGGCATTGGCTACGCGCAGAAGATCATCGAGACAAACCCTTGGTGGAAGTGCGGGCGATGGTCGCCGGCGGGAGTCCGGTTTGGGCCCGGAACCCTCGGTCAGCTGCCCGTCGGAAAGCGGACCCCGACCCCAGTCTTGGCCGTCCTATGGCTTCACGCGTTACCGTTGCTTATCGCCGTCCCCGAAACGCGTCAGGGGCAGGCCGCGAACGCCTTGTCGACCACCTGACCGATTGCCGCGTGCGCCGCGACGGCGGCGTCCGGCAGGCGCAGCTCGCGGGCATAGTAGGCGGCGAGGTCGGCTTCGGCGGCGCTCTCCTCCGTGGCGTGGGCCGCGACGAAGGCTGCGGCGTTCCGCGCCACACGCGGCTTCGGCGGCGGCGGCGGTCCCTGGCGGTCCAGCTGAACGAGGATCAGGAACCGCTGGTACAAGGGGGCCGCGACGTAGCGTCGGGCGGCCGTGCAGCGCGGCGAAGCCGTGGCGGCGTCGATGGTGGCGGCGGCGAAGGCGGCGAATTGCGGCGGCGGAGGCAGCTCGGTGTCGCAATCTGTCTCGCCGAGCCCATCTTGCCGCTGGCTGCCGAACGATACGCCGACCGCATCTATCAGCCCGGGCTGGCGCACGATGGCCTCGCACGTGATGTACCCTCCCGAGAGGGTGTCCACGATGCCGCTGAGGTCGAAGAACAGATCGAAGTTCCTCACGCTCGAGGCCGCGTCGCGCGCGGTCCTCAGCGGTCCCAGCATCGCCACCGTGATCGAACCGCCCCCGTGGTCCGGGTCATCGGTCTGCTTTCCGGCTGTTCGGACCTGCTCGAACGCCGGACCAATCAGCGCGGCCACCGCGTCGGTTCGGGCCTCGCCGGCGGGCATGGTCGTCATCCGCCAGATCGCTTCATAAAGCGCCGCTTGATCCGGAGGCCCGCGGCGCAGCTCGGGCAGCGCCAGTTCCGGCGCGCGGATCAACGCCGCCACCGCGAGCAGGTACAGGCGGCTGTCGAACTCCTGTCTCAGGCACTGGCCGACCTCGTTGCCCTTGATCGCACACATTTTGTCGCGTTCCGCCTGCCACTTGCGCTGCTCGTCCGGCTCCGCGCTCGGGCCGACCCCGAGCGCGTCGATGCTGACCAGCGCGAACAGCTGGGCCGTCGTGCGGTCGGCGGCGATCAACTTTGGGTCGCCGCAGATCGTCGTATCCACCACGCCCTGGGCGCGGGCGCAGTCGATGCCAGGTGCGGGCGGCGTCGGATCGGCGGCGACGGGATGCGGCGCGCAGAGCCAAGCCGTCGCCGCGACGGCCGCCAGGAGATGGATTGGGATCTTGCCGATCGGGATGCCGAGCCGTGACCGCGCCATACCGGAGATGGTGTGTCCGCGGCATGCGGCGGTCAAGCTGCGCGACAAGACTTGACGGCGAACACAACCGCAGGGCTTCATGCCCCGGCGGCCTCGCGGCCGCGCGATCTTTGACAGCGTGAATCCTGAAAATCATCCGTTTACGGACGGGCTGGCGTGCGCGCCGTCGCGGGGAGGCCACCGTTAATAACGGCGATTAACGGCGGTTAAGGCCGGAGTCGCGCCCGGCGTTCTGGCGCGTTGAGGTCGCAAAAGTGAACTGAGCTCGCCTCGGCGGTCAAACCGCGAACTCCCGCCGCAGCTCAGCTGGAGTTACGCCGCGCGCCCGCAGCGCCGCCAGCGCCTCGGCGCCGTCGCGTTTGGCGAGGCGGCGGCCGTCCGGCCCCGCGATCAGGCGGTGATGCCGGTAGCGGGGTTCCGGCAAGCCGAGCAGCGCCTGGAGCACCCGCTGGATATGGGTCGCATCGAACAGGTCCTGACCGCGGATCACCTCGGTGATCCCCTGGCGCGCGTCATCGACCACGACAGCGAGGTGGTAGGCGACGCCGACGTCCTTGCGGGCCAGCACCACGTCGCCGGCCGGGCTCGCGTCGACCGCGACCACGCCGCGCTCCCCGGCCGGGCCCTCCCCGGCCTCGAAAAAAGCGAGCGGGCCCGCGGCGCGCTCGGCGGCGGCGAGATCGAGGCGCCAGGCGAACGGCTCGCCCGCCGCCAGTCGCGCGGCTTCTTCCTCCAAGCCAAGTGGCCGGCCGCGATAGCCTTCCGGCGCGCCGTGGGGCGCGCTCATCATCTCGTCGAGGATCTGCTTGCGCGTCTTGAACGAGCGGTAGACCAAGCCGGCCGCCCGCAGCCGCTCCAGCGCCGCCAGATAGTCGGCGAGATGCTCCGACTGCCGCAGCACCGGCCGCTCCCAGTCAAGGCCGAGCCATGCCAGGTCGTCGAGGATCGCGGCCTCGAACTCGGGCCGGCAGCGGGTGAAATCGATATCCTCGATGCGCAGGACGAAGCGACCCTTGGCCGCGCGCGCCGCCTCGAAGCCGATCAGCGCGGAAGCCGCGTGGCCCCGGTGCAGCAGGCCCGTGGGCGACGGTGCGAACCGGGTGGCGAAGCTCAGTGCTTCAAACCGCCGACGGTGAAGGTGCCGTAGTGGCGCAGGATGGCGCGAAGAAAGCCCTCCTCGCCGCCCATGGCTTCCTTTAGCGGCGCGAAATCCTTGAATTTGCACATCTCGGCCAGGCCGTGCACCGCGCACCAGGAGGCGATGGTGGCCAGCTCGAGTTCGCGCTCGTCGAGCGGGTCGGCGCCGGCCTCGATCAGCGCCGCCTGCACCTGGTGGTAACCGCTGTCTTCTTCCTTGGCATGCTGCGGCATGGCGGTGCGGTCACGCATGGTGTCGTACATCAGCCGGTAGAGGGCCGGGTTGTCGCGGGCGAACTTCACATAGGTAATGCCGATCTGGGTAAGAGCCTCGCCGACGTTGGGCGCGTTGGCGCGCGCGTCGCAGATGGCGCCGCCCAACTCTTCCCAGCCGCCCTGAGCCACGGCCTCCAGCAGCTCGGTCTTGTCCTTGAAGTGATGGTAGGGCGCGGCGGGACTGACGCCGGCCTCACGCGCCACGGCGCGTAGCGACAAGGCCGCGGCCCCTTCGGCTTCGAGTATGCGACGCGCGGCGTCCACCAGGGCGCGCGACAGGTCGCCGTGATGATAGGGCCGAGCTTGAGCGTTTCCAGCTTCTCTCATAGGGGGCACCGTAAATCTTTATCCAAACGCTGTAAAGATGATGTTGACACCGTTTAGATAAGTGCTATTTAAACACCGTCCAGATCGGACACCCCCACTCCCCTGGGGGCTCGACCAAGAACTTAAGGAACTCTGTCATGTCTCTCGCAGTCCGCACAGCGTTTGAACGTTTCGAACGCGCCATCGACCGTGCTTCGGTCGCCGTCACCGTCCTTTTCGGACTGGCGCTCGCCGCCGGCACCGCCCTCGTCGCCATCTGACGGGCGACGCCGGATGACCGGGCCAGCGCTTCGGGGCGCGAGCTAGTCCCTCGCGTCCCGAACGCGCCCGCCCCGCGGCCGAACGGTCGCCCGCCGCCAAAGCGCGGCAATTTCCCCTCAAAAAATGAGCAGCTTCCGCGAGGGCCGAAAGGTCGGCGCGCTGGCGTGGGTGTTCCGTCGGCGCGTGGCGATGGCGCCACCCCGGCGCAAAGCCGCTCCGCCTCGTCCAATCGCCCCCTTGCCGTCATCGTGGTGTCGTGGAATCTGCCCTACAGAGCGGTTGGGCGCTGGTGATTCCGTCGTCAGCGCAGCCGCAAGGAGGCGTGTCTTCAGTCAGCGCGTCAGGTCCGTTCGCCGATATCGGTTCCGGGAGCCCGGCCATGCAGGTGCTTAGCCGCTTGCCGTCCGGCTGGCCCGCGCTCGTGCTGAACGCCGACTATCGGCCGCTCAGCTACTATCCGCTGTCGCTCTGGCCGTGGCAGGAGACGATCAAGGCGGTGTTTCTCGGCCGCGTCGACGTGGTCTCCACCTATGACAAGCGCATCCATTCCCCCTCGTTCGAGATGCCGCTGCCGAGCGTCGTCTCGCTGAAGCAATATATCGCCCAGGACCGCCCGCCGGCCTTCACCCGGTTCAACGTCTTCCTGCGCGACGCCTTCGCCTGCCAATACTGCGGCTCTGGCGAGGAGCTGACCTTCGACCACGTGACGCCCCGCTCGCGCGGCGGCCGCACCACCTGGGAGAACATCGTCACCGCCTGCGCTCGCTGCAACCTCGGCAAGGGCGGCCGCACGCCGCGCGAGGCGCAGATGCATCCGCATCGCCACCCCTGCCGCCCGAGCATGTACGAACTGCAGGAACACGGCCGCAAATTCCCCCCCAACCACCTCCACGAAAGCTGGCTCGACTACCTCTACTGGGACATCGAGCTGGAGGCTTGAGGCGGCGCCCGCGCTGGAACCCGCAATCCCTAGGGCGTAGCTTGGCGCGGGCGGGGAGCGGGGAGCGGGGATGGCCAGAGCGAAAAGCGGTGGGGCGCAAGCCGGACTGCCTCCGGCGCTGCGGGAGCGGCTCTTCATCGTCGACGACTTCTTGCCGATCGAGCTCGCCGAGGCGATGCGGCTCGACATCGACAACCACTTCGCCAATCCCGCCGTCCACGCGCCGGACACCCACCAGATCTGGAACTATTGGTTCGTGCCCGACCTCTACGCCTATCTGCGCACCCAGCCGGAGAAGGTGATCGCGCGGCCGTCGGTGGAGGCTTTCACGGAGCGGCTGCGCCTGTGGTCCATCCAGACTCTCGGTCTGGCGCGGCTCTCCTGGCCCTATCTGAGCTGCTACGTCGCCGGTTGCCGGCAGGGGCTGCATAACGACTCCGCCAACGGCCGCTTCGGCTACGTCTATTCGCTCACCCGCGACGAGCGGAAGACGATCGGCGGCGAGACCATCGTCCACCATGAGGGCGACGCCTTCCGTGCGCTGAGCAGCCGGCCAGGCGCGGGACGCTCCTTCTTCGACGCGGTGGCGCCGCGCTTCAACCGGCTAGTGCTGTTCGACGATCGGATGCCGCACGCGGTCGAGCGGCTGGAAGGCTCGATGGACCCGCGCGAGGGCCGCTTCGTATTGCACGGCCACATCAGCGAGAGCGAGCCGATCATCGCCGGGGCGCTGCCGGGCGAGACCTTGGTGGCCGCGACGCGGGCGGCGTTCCAGGGCTTCACCGACAGCACGTTCCTCGACGGCTACCATGGCCCGCTCACCGTGCGGCTGGATGTTGCGCCCGACGGCCAGGTGAGCAGCTGCCAGGTGCTGCTCGACCGCGTCATCCACGCCGGCGATGGTGAACGCCGCTGGCCGGCGCTACTGACCGAATTGCTGGCAAGGCTCGCGGCGATCCGCTTTCCCGAGAGCGGCGGCCCAAGTCAGATGCTGATCCCGATGAGCTTCGGACCACAGCCAAAATCGTAGGCGGCGCCCTGCCCTCCCGGCCTGGGGTCAGACGCCGTACGTAATGAAAGTAGCCGCCTCGTTCGTTCCGGGGCTGATCGCCATCGGACAGCTGAAGCCGGGCAGCACCGCCACGTCGTACAGTTCGCCGATGACTCCATCGATACGGAACCAGTCGACACAGGCGCGGCTGCGCAGATCGATGATCTGGATGCCGCACCACGGCTCGGAATCGGCATCGGCCAGCCGCTGGTCCAGGGCCAGGCCCTCGAAGCGCTGATAGCGCGGCCTTGAGAGCGCCACGAAGGCGAAGTCGCCATGAAAGGCCAGACCCCGCACGAACCCCGGGCAAAAGACCCGTGGCTCGAACACGCCCATGCCGCCATCGCCGTTCCCGGAGCGCCGGACCACGCCCAGTTCACCGGTTCCCGAGTTCAGCACCCATAGCTCGCCCGCGTGGAGCCGCGGCGAATGCGGCATGGACAGGCCCTCGCAGATCACCGCGCCTGCCGCCACGTCGATGACGACCCCGCCGTTCTGCCGCCGGTCTCGCCAGCCGTCGATTGTGTCTGACCGGCTGACGGCGGTGGCGTAGGCCGGTTTTCCGCCGACCATCGCCATGCCGTTCAGGTGGCAGCGGTCCTCGTCGATCAAGGCCGAGATGAAGGGTGGCCGCCAGACCGGCTCGAAACTGTGCCTGGGGGAAACGGCGGCCACGCAGTTGAAGCGGGTGTTGACGATGAGGGTCCGACCGCTCTCGTCCACGCCGACGTCGTGGCCGTCCAGATCACCGGTCAGGTGGATCGTGCGCGGCATGAAGCAGCCGTCGAAGCTCTGATTGGCCTGCTCGCCGGCGTTCAGAATGTTCTGGAAACAAACGATCCTCGCCCCGTCGCACACCGTCAAGGTCGAGGCCTGCCCGCGACCGCAGCCGGGATCGATCGCGAGGCCCATCGGCTTGACGAGCGCCGCCTGGTGCAGGTGCACGCCGCCATCAGCCGAGCGACCCAGCATGTAGAGCACGCCCGACTGGTAGGAGGTGAAGGCGAGCGAAATGTCGAGCTGGACCAGCCGCGCGACGAGGCCGTTG
>Ga0302314_10018745_pt1 | contig 11525 bp, 11 predicted proteins | sample III_Palsa_N2_3_FD_200533 | JGI IMG/M metagenome (GOLD analysis project Ga0302314, IMG submission 200533) | Peat permafrost microbial communities from Stordalen Mire near Abisko, Sweden - III_Palsa_N2_3 | ecosystem: Environmental > Terrestrial > Soil > Palsa > Peat permafrost | place: Sweden... | reverse complement strand
ATGGTCACCACTACAACGTCGCCCGCACGCGCTGCTTCGTGCGCAGTCACGGCGGTAGCGCCGGTCTTTGCTACCACGTCTGCCAGCGACTGGGGCCCGCGGGAGTTGGCAATAAATACCTGATGACCCAGCTCAGTAAAACGACGAGCCAGCGTTCCGCCGATTTGTCCCGCACCAATAATGCCTATTTTCATCATCATTCCTCGTATTGCGAAGGGTCTATGCAATACATGCGGCGATCGCTGTGCAATTCAACCGGCATCGAAGCAGAGCACACATCGCTACAATGCGACAGTGAACATCGATCCCTCTTCCAGTCCGCTCGCCGGCCGCATCGACGCGATCTTGCCGCAGACGCAATGCGAACAATGCGGGTATCACGGCTGCCTGCCGTATGCCGAGGCGATAGCGCGTGGCGTGGCGCCAATCAATCAGTGCCCTCCCGGCGGGTCTGCCGGTATCGAAAAGCTTGCGGCGCTATTGAATCGACCGGTGTTACCGCTTAACCACGATCATGGTGTTGAAAAGCCGCGTACGCTGGCGCACATCGTCGAAGCCGACTGCATTGGCTGCACCAAGTGCATCCAGGTCTGCCCGGTCGATGCGATTGTGGGCGCATCCAAGTTGATGCATACCGTGATTGCCGACGACTGCACCGGCTGCGAGCTGTGCGTACCGGCCTGCCCTGTCGACTGCATCGTGCTGCTGCCGATGCCAGCGGCACAGATCGATACCCCCCATGCTGATGCGGCACGCGAACACTTCAACCGGCGTGAGGCTCGGTTGGAGCATCAGCGTCTGCAGCGTGATGCCGAACTTGCTGCGCATAAGGCTGCAGTGGCCGAGAATGCCGTGCAACGCAATCCCGTGCTGGAAGCGCTCGCCCGCGCCAAGGCCAAACAGCAGACACCCAAATCGTGAAATTCCCATCATGAAGCGTGCCGACGTCATCGAGCTGTTCACGCGCCTGCGCGAACTCAATCCACATCCAACCACCGAACTTGTATACACCACGCCATTCGAACTGCTGGTCGCCGTGGTGTTGTCGGCGCAGGCAACCGATGTGGGCGTCAACAAGGCCACGAAAAAACTTTACCCGGTGGCCAACACGCCGCAGGCGATTCTTGATTTAGGCGAAAACGGCCTCAAGCGATACATCAGCAGCATCGGCCTGTTCAATGCGAAAGCCAAAAACGTTATCGCGCTCTGCAGGCTGTTGATCGAACACCATGATGGCGAAGTGCCACACAACCGTGAGGCATTGGAAGCGCTGCCCGGCGTCGGCCGCAAGACGGCCAACGTTGTGCTCAACACGGCCTTCGGCGAACCGACCATGGCGGTCGATACGCATATCTTCCGCGTCTCCAACCGCACCGGACTGGCCCCCGGCAAGGACGTGCGCGCCGTCGAGGACAAGCTGGTCAAGGTGATTCCTGACGAGTTCAAGATGGACGCTCACCACTGGCTGATCCTGCATGGCCGCTATGTGTGCAAGGCGCGCAAGCCGGACTGTCCGCAGTGCGCGATTCGGGATCTGTGCCGTTACAAGGACAAGACTACCGCTTGATGGCATCAGGCCGGCAGTTGCGCCCGTTCCAGCGCCGCGATATGGCGTTCCAGTCGCGGTCCCAGATAGCAATGCGAGCCGCACGCCAAGAGGCCAGCTTCGCCGAAATGACGCAGGTACCATGCCGGTGCGCGTGAGACGAAGCCATGATGATCGCCAGCCACATCGTCGCGATTGGTAAACACTTCCAGAAAAGCGATGCCTTCGAGCATCTCGCTGATGCCATGGAGGCCTGCCCGGATTTCCGCCGGCTTCAGATAATGCAACACGTCGGTGCAGACGATCAGATCGAAGCGTGTATCGAAGCGCAATTGTTCAAGCTGACCGAAGCGCGCGAGGCCGATATTGCGGCTACGGCCGTATCGCGCAACGGCATACTCGCTGGCATCGAGCCCGCGATATGCAATGCCGGGCCGCAATGCCCGTAGCGGCGCGCGCCAAGTCCCTTCGCCACAACCGACATCAAGCACGTTGCGCAGCGTTCGCCCAAGGTAGTACTCGGCATGTGCGACCACCATCGCGACCTTGCGCTTCAATTCGGCCGGTGAGCCCACTGCGTGTTTCGGATCGCGATACCACTTGTCGAAATAATCGCGGTCATAGGTCTTCGGCATAGCCAGCTCTTGAATAATGAAGGGCAAATAGCAAGGTTTGATTCAATCCCCATACTAGCGAATAGCGACGGCGTCACCTCGCGTATGCGCCTTGCTTGGGAGTATCGGCGTGAATAGTACTTGAGGAGTTTGTCATGCCCATGGTCCGTTTTCGTCTGATCGGCAACCGTGCCGACGCTGACTCGATCATTGCCGCACTGCACGGCATCAACAACGTCGAACACATTGAAGAAGTGGATGACTTGATGCCGATGATGCGCGACGACTCCAGCTCTAGCGAGTCGGTAAGCGACAGCGAAGGTCAGATCTATTGCATCGAAGTGGATACGCCAAATGACCAGGTCGCCGATACCGTACGCGGCAGCGCGGAAGCGGTTGCCTACGAATTGGAAGCCGGTATCGAGTTCGTCGACGAGTTCTGACACGCAGCCGACCCGCACGCAAGTTCTCACGAAAAGAGACCGCATCATTTCGCAGCTAGCTTCCAGGGATGACCCGCGCCAAGGCGTTAGGTGAATCAAACCCAACGCGCCGCCCCCATGATTGATTCCCGCGTCAGCCTATCGCGACACCCATACGTTGATAACTGGACAAGTCGCCACCGGGCGGCTTCCCGAACGGCGCGTGGGAATCCAGCAATGCTCGCAAAAACTGTCATTCAACTGCAAAAATCGGCGCCCGCACTGATCATCGCTGTAACTTGCGCTTTGGCTGCAACGCCTGCGCTCGCAACCGATAAGCCACTTAGCCGTGACGATATCGCCTGGCTGCAGCGGGTAGGGTTTGGTATCGACTCCGTCGAATTGTCAGATTATCGAAAGCTTGGCCGCGTACGGTTTCTCGATGAGCAACTCGCTGACCATGTTGGCGACACGCTGCCGCCCGACATCGCCGCGATGATCAAAAGCTACGAGGCCATCAATACGCCGCTCACCGAGCTGGCCGCGCAGTTCCGCGACAGCCGACAAAGCATTCAGGCGATGCCCGACGGTGACGCCAAGATCGCCGCAAAAAAAGCACTACGAGTGCATGGCCGTCAGTTGGCCATGGAGGCGCAGCAGACCGAATTGCTGCGTGCCATTTATGGAACCGACCAGCTGAAGGAACAAATGGTATGGTTCTGGCTCAACCATTTCAGCGTGTATGCGGCCAAGGGGGGCGTGCACGTAGGCGCGGCGGATTACGAGGAAAATGTGATTCGCCCGCACGCGCTGGGCAAGTTCCGCGACCTTCTGCTGGCCACCCTGGAAAGCCCGGCCATGCTGCAGTTTCTCGACAACGCGAAAAACGTCAAAGGCAAGACCAACGAAAATTACGCACGCGAACTGATGGAACTGCACACACTGGGCGTCGGCTCGGGCTATTCGCAGCAGGACGTGCAGCAGCTGGCGCTGATCCTCACCGGTGCGGGATTGGCACTCGGCAAGGGGAATGGCATGGACGGAGGATTCTTTCATCACCAGCCGCCCGGCGTGGTTCGCAACGGTCTGTTCGTCTTCAATCCCAACAAACACGATTTCAGCGACAAGGTTTTTCTTGGCCATAGCATCAAGGGCAGCGGTGCTGACGAAATCGCGCAGGCAGTCGACCTGATCGTGCAGCAACCCGCTTGCGCCACGTTCGTCTCCCAGCAGATCGCGCAGTACTTCGTCGCTGACAAGCCGCCCCCAGCCTTGGTCAATGCGATGGCAAAGACTTTCCGCCGCACCGATGGCGATATCGCCTCCGTACTGCGCACGATGTTTCTATCCAACGAACTCACTGCCCGCGTCAGTTATTCGAACGAGCCGAGAAAGTTCAAGGACCCGACCCAGTTCCTGGTTTCCGCGATGCGATTTGCCTACGATGGTCAGCCGATTACCAATGCGCAGCCGCTAGTAAACTGGCTCAACCAGATGGGCGAGCCGGTATTCGGCCGCATCACACCCGATGGCTGGCCGCTGGACGGCAGCAGCTGGTCGAGCTCCGGCCAGATGGCCAAACGCTTTGATGTGGCACGCATGATTGGTAGCGGCAAAAACAGATTGTTTGCCAGCGGCGACGGGCCGCCGCTGCACGTCGATCCGCCGACGATGAACAATGCCATCTACCAGCAGACCATCGAACCTGACTTGTCATCGGCTGCTCGTACCGCGCTGAGCAAGGCGGCCTCACCGGCAGAATGGAATACGTTTTTGCTGTCGTCGCCGGACTTTAACTACCGATGACTCACATCCAATGATTCACATCAATAACTCTGCTTTCATCAGCAAAGACCAACTCAGCTGAGGTGTCTATGAACCGTCGCGAATTCCTGCTTGCCGCCGCCAGTGCTGCCGTGGCCGTCCCGACGCTGTCTTTTTCCGGCAAGCTGTTTGCCGCGCCAGCCAGCTCGCAGCGCTTTCTATTCGTTTTTCTGCGCGGCGGCTACGACTGCAACAATCTGCTGGTGCCTTACAGCAGCGATTTCTACTACGAGTCACGCCCGACCCTGGCAATCGCCCGCCCCGACGCCAACAACCCAAACAGCGCCATTGCGCTGGACTCGAACTGGGGCCTCAATCCCGTGTTGCGCGATTCGATCTACCCGCTGTGGCAACGCAAGCAGATTGCTTTCGTGCCGTTTGCCGGCACCGATGATTTGTCGCGCAGCCATTTCGAGACACAGGACAACATAGAACGCGGTCAGGCCATGGGAGCGACCGGCAACTATCGTTCCGGCTTTCTCGCGCGTCTGTCCGGTCAGCTGCATAGCGTACCCACCATCGCCTTTACCAACGATCTACCGCTGAGCCTGCAGGGTTCGGACAAGGACGTGCCGAATATCTCGCTGCGGGGCAATACCAACTCGTCATTTGACGCGCGGCAGTCGGCGATTCTCACCGACATGTATCGCGGCACGCCGCTGGCATCTGCCACAGCCGATGGCCTGGAACTGCGCAAGACAGTATCAAAAGATCTGCAAGATGAAATGGCCAAGGCCAGCCGCGGCGCACCAAACGCGAGCAATTTCGCCAACGAGACACGACGTATCGCCACCTTGATGCGTGATCAATACCGGCTTGGCTTCGTCGATGTTGGTGGCTGGGATACCCACGTCAATCAAGGCAGCGTCACCGGCGGACTGGCCAACAATCTGAAGAATCTTGGCGAGGGCCTGGCCGCTTACGCCGACGCCCTGGGCGACGAATGGAACAACACCACGGTGGTGGTCGTGTCTGAATTCGGCCGTACCTTCCGCGAGAACGGCGACAAGGGCACCGACCACGGCCACGGTACCGTGCACTGGGTGCTCGGCGGCAAGGTCAAAGGTGGCCGCATTGCCGGTGAACAAATCGCGGTGAACCAGCAGAACCTGCTGCAGAATCGCGACTACCAAGTGCTGAACAACTATCGTGACGTGCTGGCCGGCCTGCTGGGTCGCGTCTGGGGGCTGCAAGGCAATCGCATGCAAGCGGTATTTCCTCAGGCAAAGCCGCGCGATCTGCAGCTAGTCTGAGCGCATGATGGGGCAGCACATCGATATTGCCGGCTCGAGCTTAGTGGATTTCAAGGAAACGCCCTGCATGCGCCCTGTTCAATTTACTGTTTCGAAGAATCACCTACTGCGCGGCCTGCATCTCTTCGCTTGCGCCTCGCTGTTGATGACACCGCTATTGGTCAACGCACGAAGCAGCGCTCCGCTGAAACCCGATGACATCAACTGGCTGCGCCGCGATGGGTTCGGACTCGACACGGCTAGCGTGATGCGTTATCGCGAACTCGGTCGCGGCGGTCTGCTCGACGCACAACTCTCCGATCGCATCAACGATCCGCTACCGCCTGCCATCGCGTCGCTGATCAACGGTTATCAGGCGATCGCCACGCCGCCACAGCAGTTGCTGATGGAACTGGATGCGGCGCAGCAGCACATCAAGACGATACCGGATGGCCCCGATCAGGTTGCCGCGAAAAAAAGCCTGCAGGACCTGGTCAACCAGCTGCAACAGCAGGCCGAGCAAGCTGAAATGCTGCAAGCGGTGTACGGCCCGAATCAACTGAAAGAGCAGCTGGTGTGGTTCTGGCTGAATCACTTCAGCGTCTACGCGCCGAAGGGTCGTGTCCGCTGGGAGCTGGGCGACTATATGCAGAACGCGATTCGTCCACACGCGCTGGGCAAATTCCGTGATCTGGTGATGGCCACGCTGGAAAGTCCAGCCATGCTGGAATTTCTGGACAACAATCAAAATGCCAAAGGACACGTCAACGAGAACTATGCACGCGAGTTGATGGAGCTGCATACGCTAGGCGTGGGCTCGGGCTATTCGCAACAGGACGTGCAACAACTGGCGCTGATCCTCTCCGGCGTCGGCATTGCACCAACAAATGGCAAACCGGAAAAATTCAATCCGCAGTTCGCACCGCTGGTCGTGCGCAATGGCTTGTTCGAGTTCAATCCACAGCGCCACGATTTCAGCGACAAGGTTTTCCTCGGCCACACGATCAAGGGCAGCGGCTTTGACGAAGTCACTCAGGCAGTCGACATCATCGTGCAGCAGCCAGCCTGCGCCGAATTCATCTCACGCCAGCTGGCCGAATATTTCGTGGCCGACAACCCGCCACCGGCGCTGGTGAAGAAGATGGCGCATACCTTTCAGCGCAGCGGCGGTGATATCGCCAAGGTGATGCGCACGATGATCGAATCACGCGAATGGCTGGCCGGCAATCATCAGAAATTCGACAATCCGAAGTTCGATGACCCGATGCGTTTCGTCGTGTCGTCAGTGCGGCTGGCCTTCGATGGCAAGCCTGTCGCCAACGCGTTGCCGCTGGTCAACTGGCTCAACCAGCTGGACGAACCGCTATTCGGCCGCATCACGCCCGATGGCTGGCCACTCGATGGTGCCAGTTGGTCGAGCTCCGGCCAGATGGCCAAACGTTTCGACATCGCCCGTGCGATCGGCAACGGCAACAATCAGCTGTTCACCCCCATCGGCAGCACCACACGCAGCGGCGGCTTTCCGATGCTGACCACGCGCCTCTACTACGACACCATCGAGCCCTACCTGTCTCCAGCCACACACGACGCGCTCGCCAAGGCCACCTCGCAACAGGAGTGGAACAGCTTTCTTCTGGCATCGCCGGATTTGAACTACCGCTGATTCACCCTAGTCGCCTCGGACGAGGCGATCAGCTCAGTCGAAGGAACTCTGCACCAGCAGGTGTTTGGCGATCTGTCCGTGCAACTTGCCGAGCCCGCGCACCAGGTGCAGCGTGATGAATAGCAAGGCGATGCCGATCACGCATATGACGATCGCTTCGCTCCAGCCGGGTACGTGCTGGCCAAAGCCCCAGTCGACAGTCACTCGGTTGCCGATGAAAACGCTGTCCCCCCAGAGATACTGGAACGGCAGCGCCAACGGCACTAAGACGAAGGCGATCGACACGCTCAGCAGGGTCACCGAAAGGGTGAAATAAACAATACCCAGCGGCAACATCAAAAACATGTATAGCAGCGTAGTCCAGGTCCGCGCGTCAGTGAACATCGAGCCGATGCGCTTGAACAACGGCTGCCCCGGCTGCGCGGTATACGCCGGTCGCCGTGGCATGCGCACGCCCAGCATGGTTTCGACGATGCGCCCTTCCAGCAACGACAACCCACGCACGCTGCCGAAAAAAAGCACAACGAAGGGAATACCGATGATCAGTACCGAGAGACCGGCCGACATCGACACGCCGGTTACCGCCCAGGTGAAATAGAAGATGCCGGTGGCCAGCGACAGCAGCATGTAAAACAGTGCACCGTAGGTACGAGCATCAGCTGCGACACCGAAGAAACGCCCAGCCAGCGAGCGCCGCTGTGGCGCGGGCGGTGGTCGAATTGCACGCTGGATTTTTATTTCCTGATCGCGATAGATCTCGGCCACTTCATCCGGCGCGCCATAGCTGCCAACCACCTGTTCCAGCATGGCGGCCTCATCGCGACCGGGCTGATCCGCCAGCTCAGCGCGCAGATGCTCCTCGGCATCGTAGAGCGCATCCTGGATCAAGGCGGGGTCGGCACCGCGCAGCGCGGCACGAAGCTGATTGAGATATTCGACGATCGTGCGTGGCGTCGTTGGCGACGATGGTTTCATCACACCCCTCCTTGCAAAACGTTATCGACGGAATCGCGGGTGGCGTTCCACGCTGCTATCCATTCGCGCAGCGTGTCTCGCCCTGATTTGGTGATGCGGTAATAACGGCGTGGTGGCCCGCTAACCGACGGCTCGACCTCGCTCGACAGCAGGCTGGCCAATTCCAGATTGCGCAGCACCGGGTACAACGCGCTCTGTTTGCCGGCCAGCACGCCCTCACCGGTTTCCTCCAGTCGTTTGGCGATCTGGTAGCCGTACATCGGCTGGCGCGACTGGCTAAGCACAGCCAGCAACACCAACGAGACAGTTCCGCTGGAAAGCTCCTTCTGGAATTTCTTCAACTGGCTGGCGGTGTCTTCCACAGGCTTACCTGCACGGCTACATAGTCGTGAGTAAACAGTAGTACTTACTTAGTAGTAGTACATGGGCCTGAAGTCATGCTCATGGCGAATCTTCTGGTGGGCATGACAGCAATGTATGTGCCTAGTTGTACAAACAATTGGTACCCTATCTATCCGTTCCCGCTCATCGCCCATTATCTCGTGCAAGGGCGATCCCGAGCTCGCGATAAGCTATGGACCGAGGTCGAGTCCCGTCAGGGAGCCCGCGACGATAGACTGGTTTGGCACATTCATGCTGCGCCCCGGTTTTCAAAAGCAGTACGGCGTACACAACAGCCAGTTATGCGTGATGCTGTCAGAAGGTCTTGGTCATTAATAAGAAGTGACCTCGAAGGGTCAGCTACTGATCTTCGCCCCGGCAACGGCCATACGACCCTTCAGATCAGCGGCCGCGTGGTGAGTCAATACCTCTGAGGATGAGATCGATCCCGGCGAGAAAATCCATGCGGTCGTCGTGAGCGCGCAACTGTCCGGCTACGCTGCGAGTGAACGGATACTCATTCGGATCGAGCTGAGACCACACGGTCGACACCTCGTCTAGAAAGTTGGATCTGTCGAGGCCTTGCTCCCGAGCGAAGTGCGTGTTCGCCGCGTTCTGTCCACCGACGCCAAGGATGTAGCTCAGCAACGCGGACACCGTCGCCCACTGTTCTTCGTCCGGCACGCCAAGAGCGCGCAACTGCTGGCCGATGCGTTCGAGGACGCGCACCAGCGGCAACTGCCCGGGAGCGCGTGTCAGCGCTGAACCAACCCATGGATGCGCGTCGATCGTGTCGAACATGGCCAGCGCGAGCGCGCGAATGGTTGCTTTCGGCGTCGCATCGGCCACAGGCGCGTTCATCGTGCAAGCGACGATGGCGTCACAGGCGGCGGTCAGCAATTCGCTCTTGTTGGCAATGTGCCAATAAATAGCACCAGGACCGGTGGCGAGCCGTTCGGACAAGGCGCGGAATGTCAGCCCGCTTTCTCCGCTGCTGTCCAGGAGCGCGATCGACGCCTCAATGATGCGATCCCGTGAGAGCGATTCTTCACGTCGTTGGCTGCTTCGTGCTTTTTTGACCATGCCTCATCTTGACATAGATGGAACATCATTCCAATATAATGGAATGATGTTCCATAGCTGCCTGCTGAGTTTGCGGCGGCGACCTCAAACAACGAAGGAATCAGGATGAATATTCCAATCGCGATCATCGGCGCCGGCCTCGGCGGCCTGACTCTTGCCCGAGTCCTCCACGTCCACGGCATTGCCGCGACGATCTACGAAGCGGAAGCCTCGGCGAACGCACGAGCGCAGGGGGGCATGCTCGATATCCATGAAAACAACGGGCAGCTCGCGCTTAAGGCAGCGGGACTCTTCGATCAATTCCTCGAGATCATCCATGCCGGCGGCCAGGCGACGCGAGTACTCGACAAGGACGGCAATGTTCTGTTTGAAGATTCCGACGACGGCACAGGCGGTCGACCTGAGGTACCCCGTGGAGAGCTTCGTCGGATTCTGCTTGAATCGCTTCCTGCCGACACGGTCCGCTGGGGACACAAGGTCACAGCGGTGTCTCCGCTCGGCAGCGGACGGCACATGTTGGCCTTTGCTGACGGCTCAACAGTGACTGCCGACCTTCTTGTGGGTGCCGATGGCGCTTGGTCGAGAGTTCGTCCCCTTCTTTCCGAGGCAATACCGGCTTACGTGGGCACGTCATTCATCGAGACGTACCTGTTTGACAGCGACGCCCGCCACAAGGCAAGCGCGGAAGCGGTTGGCGGTGGCGCACTGTTTGCGCTGACGCCGGGGAAAGGCATCGCCGCGCACCGTGAACCCAATGGCGTACTGCACACCTATGTGCAGTTGAGCAAGCCAAAGGACTGGATTGACGGCATCGACTTCTCCGACACGGGGGCTGCCTTGGCCAAGGTTGCCAAGGAGTTCGATGGCTGGGCTCCGGAGCTGACAGCGCTCATCACCGACGGTGAGACTGATCCTGTGCCTCGCCCTATCTATGCGCTCCCGGTCGAGCACCGATGGGCTCGCGTGCCCGGGGTGACGTTGCTCGGTGATGCTGCGCACCTGATGATCCCGTCTGGCGAAGGGGCCAATCTCGCCATGTTCGACGGCGCTGAACTCGGGAAGGCCATCGCCGCCAACCCCGGTGAAGTTGAAGTCGCGCTCGTCACGTATGAAAAGGACCTCTTTCCCCGCAGCGCGTCCGAGGCGGCGGAGGCGGAAGTGATCCTCAAGGTGTGTCTCGGCTCCAACGCACCTCATAGCCTGGTCGACATGTTCAGCAGCCACCAGCCCACAAAGTAATCGACTCATACACCAGCAGATCGTGCCTCTTGGCGAGCCGGAGGGCAACTCCCACACCGGCCATTTCGGAGGTAAGATCCTATGACGTCAGAACCCCTTGGAGTTGGCATTATCGGCCTGCAGCCTGGCTGGAGCTGGGCAGCCGAAGCCCCTGCGCTTGGTGTTTGCCGGGGAAGGAAGTGAGACCGCTCGCGCGTGGCGATCTTTGTCGGCTTGAGCGCCCGGCTTGCATCCGTCGCCATCTAGATCTATCTGAACATCCAAAAGACATTCACCCTCCTTCTTGGCTCCCAGACGATTGTCTTCGGCTGAGTCGATGGCGATTGGTAGGCGTTCGTTGGCGAAGTGCTGATGCAATAGCTGTTGAAGCTTCGCAGGAATTCTGTCGATACAGGGATCAGCCAGAACGATATTCGGCGCGGCAAAAAACGATATCGCATGGAGCAAAAATTTTATGCCTCACCCTTCTTGAGATGCCGACTTCGAAACACGTCGCTGCGAGCTTCATGTCTGCTGCGCCATCGATAGCAGTCATTGCCAGCTTGT
>Ga0302314_10018744_pt1 | contig 11526 bp, 8 predicted proteins | sample III_Palsa_N2_3_FD_200533 | JGI IMG/M metagenome (GOLD analysis project Ga0302314, IMG submission 200533) | Peat permafrost microbial communities from Stordalen Mire near Abisko, Sweden - III_Palsa_N2_3 | ecosystem: Environmental > Terrestrial > Soil > Palsa > Peat permafrost | place: Sweden... | reverse complement strand
GTCTTCTTCGCCGGCCCAGGAGGCCACGCCGGCATGCCAGGCGCGCTTGGCTTCGGGGACGCATTGGATGATGCGGCCATCTTCCAGCACGATGTAATGCGCCGATACGTCGGTGCCCGCCGTGCACAGCCGGGTGATCGCGCCTTCCACGTCGGGCATCCCGGTGTAGTGCAGGATGATCATGTCGGGCAGGCGGGCCTTGTTCCGGTCGCCATAGTTGGCCGACGGGATGACGTCGGAGGCGATCGAGGAATCAGGCGTGAATGTCTTCATATTCGCGTTGGCCTTGGGGAGTGGCACGGCGCGTTGACGCATCGAATCAAGACCAACCGGTGCGAACGAACTTGGCGACATATGAATACTCAAAACGGGCAGGAGAACGGCAATGGTTCGCTTCACCACGAACCTCTGTCACTATTCCTTCATGAGGCAGTCGGTGCAATGCGCGCGCGGCTGGCGGCCTCGCATTTTGGCCGAGTGTGTGCGGGAAGCATCACCCTTGCCGGCTGGGGCACGGGGGCCGCCCGGGTGATTCTTTACGGCAGCATCCCACCAAAAGCACATAAATCCTGTCGCCGGCCTTCAACGCTTTCTTAACGCTAACTGCCGTTACTAAGTGATGAAGAGCCGGACCGGTTTTGGGGACGGCCGAGGCCCCATTGACGCTCGAAATCCCATGGCAGCCCAGCACATTCCATCGGGAACTCAGGGTCGGCAGTATGGGGCGTTCGGAACCGGCAATCGTGCTTTGCTGCGGCTTTTCGACCGGAAAAGCCCGGCGAAGCGCATAGATTTGAGGCGCAATGGGCCCGTTGGCGTCCAATTTCGATTGCTTGACCCGGAACGTGCCCGGAGCCGGGGCATGACTCCGGCTGCCCAACGCCATATCCCCGTGCTTGGCCGGCAGGCCGTCGAGATGCTTAAGCCGAGCGACGGCGGCATCTATGTCGATGCCACTTTTGGGGCCGGCGGCTATAGCGCTGCGATTCTCGCCGCTGCCAATACCCGCGTGATCGGCATCGACCGCGACCGGACCGCCATTGCCGGCGGGTTCGACCTAGTGGACCGCTCGGACGGCCGGCTGACTCTGGTCGAGGACCGGTTTTCCAACCTCGCCGAAGTCTGCGCAACTCAAGGCTTCGCTTTGGTCGATGGCGTCGTGATGGATGTCGGGGTGTCCTCGATGCAGCTCGACGAGGCCGACCGCGGCTTTTCGTTTCGCCTCGGCGGCCCGCTCGACATGCGAATGGGCCATGACGGCCCGACCGCAGCCGATGTTGTCGCGAGGGCCTCCGAGGCCGATCTCGCCAACATCATCTACATCTTCGGCGAAGAGCGTCATTCCCGCAGCGTCGCCCGCGCTATCGTCGCCGCGCGCAAGGAAGCGCCGATTCTGACCACGCGGCAATTGGCCGATATCGTCGGCAAAGTGGTGTGGTCCAAGCCGGGCGAAATCCATCCGGCGACGCGGACGTTCCAGGGCTTGCGGATATTCGTCAACCAGGAACTCGACGAACTGCATCTGGCGCTTGCGGCCGCCGAACGCGTGCTGAAGTCGGGTGGCCGGCTGGTGGTGGTGTCGTTTCATTCGCTGGAAGACCGCATCGTCAAGAATTTTCTCGGTGATCGTGGCAAGGCCGGCGGCGGATCGCGGCATCTGCCCGAGACGGCGAAGGCCGCGCCGAGTTTTGCGATTTTGACCAAGCGTCCGGTGACGCCTGACGATACCGAGATATCGGCCAATCCGCGCGCGCGCTCAGCCAAGCTGCGCGCCGCCGAGCGTACCGATGCGCCGGCGCATGCTGCCCCCGAACTGCCGGCATGGCCGACGCTCGCCAGCGTGATGGGGGGAGGCTGACCATGCGGTTCATCCACCTCCTCGTGATCGGCGCCCTGGTGTTCGCCGCGGCCTATGTCTACCGGATCAAGATGGAATCCACCGTCCGCACCGAACGGGTGGTGCAGTTGCACGCCGACATTCGCGAGCAGCGCGACGCCATCGCGGCACTGCGTTCGGAATGGGCCAAGCTTGACGCGCCGCTGCGGCTGCAGGGCCTGGTCGAACGCCATCTGCCGTTAAAGCCGCTGACCGCCACGCAATACGACACCTTGAAGAACCTGCCCGAGCGGCCGCCGAACTACACCAAGGCGGGCGATCCCGATCCGATCGGCGCGATGATCGAAACCATCGATGCCACCGCGACCGGTTCGATACCGGCGCCGGAGGATCAGCAATGACCGATTCCGCGCTGACCGTCGTCAAGCCCACTCCAAGGCCCGCTGAGCCCTGGCGCCAGCGGCTGATCCGCAGCCTGCTCTACGGGCGCGATGTCGATCGCGCCGCGAAAGCGCGCGCCCGCGTCGGCCTTGTGATCGTGGCCTTCCTGGCAATCTATGCCGTGATCGGCGGACGGCTGGTCATGTTCGCCACCATCGGTGACAGCCACGGTGCGCGCCGGACCGCGTCGCAGGACGCCATTGCGACCGCGCGGCCGGATATCATCGACCGCAACGGCGAGATCCTTGCCACCGACGTCAAGGCACCCAGCCTGTTCGCCGAGCCGCGCCGGATCATCGACAAGGACGAAGCCATCGAGCTTCTGACCGCGACGTTGCCGGATCTCGACACCGGCGAAGTGCGCGACCGGATCTTGTCGAAAAAAGGCTTCGTCTGGCTGAAGCGCGAAATCACGCCGCAGCAGCAACTCGAAATCCACCGGCTCGGCGTGCCCGGCATCGGCTTCCTGCGCGAGAACAAGCGCGTCTATCCCACCGGCGCCGAAGTCGCGCATCTGATCGGTCTGGTCAATATCGACAACCAGGGCATCGCCGGCATGGAGAAATGGCTCGACACCAATGGTCTGGCCGATCTTCACCGCGCCGGCTTTGCCACCGACCGGCTGCAGCGGCCGGTGGAGCTGTCGGTCGATCTGCGCGTCGAACACGCGCTGCGCGATGAACTGCTCAAGGCCAAGGAAAAATTCCACACCAAGGCGGCCTCCGGTCTCGTCTCCAACGTCAGGACTGGCGAGATCGTGGCGATGGTGTCGGTGCCGGACTTCGATCCCAACAATCCCAAGGAAGCGCACGATCCCGATCGCATCAACCGACTGACGACCGGCGTGTACGAGTTGGGCTCGACCTTCAAGGCCTTCACGCTGGCGATGGCGCTGGATTCCGGCAAGTCCGATCTCAACTCGCAGTGGGATGCCCGCGGGCCGCTGCACTACGGCAAGTTCACCATCCATGACGACGAGCCGAAGGGCCGCTTCATCAGCATGAAGGAGGTGTTCACCTTCTCGTCGAACGTCGGCGCGGCGCGGATCGCGTTGTCGCAAGGCGTCGAGGCGCACAAGGCGTTCCTGCGCAAACTGGGGCAGATGGACCGGCTGCGCACCGAACTGCCCGAGAGCGCGTCGCCGATCCTGCCCAAGCACTGGAGCGAATTGAACACGGTGACCATCGCCTTCGGCCACGGCATTGCGGTGGCGCCGCTGCAGGCGGTGATGGGTATCGATGCGCTGGTCAATGGCGGTTATCTGATTCCGCCGACTTTCCTCAAGCGCACCGAGGCGGAAGCGATGGCGCTGGCCAAGCGGGTGATCAAGCCCGAGACCAGCGAGAAGATGCGCTTCCTGATGCGGCTCAATGCCGAGATCGGCACCGCGCGAAAAGCCGACGTGAAGGGCTATTATATCGGCGGCAAGACCGGGACGGCCGAAAAGGTCGTCGGCGGCCGCTATGCCAAGAAGCGCGTGCTGACGGCCTTCACCGCGATCCTGCCGGCCGACCATCCCCAATATCAGCTCTTGATCATGCTGGACGAACCCCAGCCCTCGAAGGAAACCTACGGTTTCATCACCTCGGGCTGGAATGCGGTGCCGACCGGTGGTGCCGTGATCGCCCGCATCGCACCCCTCTTGGGAATCCAGCCGCGTTTCGATCTGCCGCCGTCCGACCGCCTTATTCTTGCGGCATCCAAAACAACCCAGTAAGGCGTACATTCCGGGGCTTTAGCGGGCCGGCCGGGCTGGAAAATTAATGAGACTCCGCGAGCTCTTCAGCGATGACGCCATGATCGACCCGCGGGCGGAAGACGCCGCGGTCACCGGCCTTGCTATGGACAGCCGTGTGGTCCGGCCGGGCGATCTGTTCTTCGCGCTGGCCGGCAGCAAGACCGATGGCGCGCGCTTCATCGATTCGGCTGTGACTTCGGGGGCGGTGGCGATTGCCGGCGATCATCCGCCGCAGGGCGGTCTCCGCATACCGTTCGTGACCACGCCCAATCCGCGCCGCGCTTTGGCGCTGGCGGCGGCGAAATTCTATCCGCGGCAACCCGGCACCATCGCGGCCGTCACCGGCACCAGCGGCAAGACTTCGGTCGCCGCGTTCGCGCGCCAGATATGGCTGCGGCTCGGTCATGCCTCGGCCAGCATCGGCACCATCGGGCTGGTGTCGCCGAAGCGCACCATCTACGGCTCGCTGACGACACCGGATCCGATCGCGCTGCATCGCCAGCTCGATGAGATCGCAAGCGAGGGCGTCACCCATCTGGCGTTCGAGGCCTCATCGCATGGGCTCGACCAGTATCGGCTCGATGGCGTGCGCATCAATGCCGGCGGCTTCACCAACCTGTCGCGCGACCATATGGATTACCATCCGGATGTCGCGCATTATCTCGCTGCCAAGCTGCGGCTGTTCGAGCTGGTCGCGGCCGGCGGCGCGGCCGTGATCTCGGCCGATCATGATTGCTCGCAAGCGGTGATCGATGCAGCGCGCGCTAAAAATTTGCGGATCATCACGGTCGGGAGCAAAGGCGATGGCCGTGGCGAGGGCATTGCATTGGTTGCGGCCGAAATCGACGGCTTTGCGCAAAAACTGACCCTCGAACATCGCGGGCAGAGATATGCGATCCGGCTGCCGCTGGTCGGCGAATTCCAGATCGAGAACGCGCTGGTGGCAGCCGGTCTTGCGATCGGCACCGGCAGCGACGCCAAAGCGGTGTTCGCGTCGCTGGAACATCTCGAAGGCGCCAAGGGAAGGCTGGAGCGGGTCGGCGAGCGCAACGGCGCGCCGATCTTCGTCGATTACGCCCACAAGCCCGATGCGCTGGCGAAAGCGCTGCAGGCGCTGCGGCCTTACGCCAAGCGCAAGCTGGTCGTGGTGTTCGGCGCCGGCGGCGACCGCGATGCCGGCAAGCGTCCGCTGATGGGCGAGATCGCCGTTGCCAATGCCGACAGCGTCATCGTCACCGACGACAATCCACGCAGCGAAAATCCGCAAACGATCCGCGCCGCGATCTTGCAGACCGCAAAGGGCGCCACCGATATCGGCGACCGCGCTGACGCGATCCGCACCGCGATTGCCTGCTTGCAGCCGGGCGATGCGTTACTCGTCGCCGGCAAGGGCCACGAGACCGGACAGATCGTCGGCGACCGCGTGCTGCCGTTCAGCGATCACGACGCGGTGGCGGCCGCATTGTCGCCGAGGGTCGCATGAGCAGCGCGCCGCTATGGACATCGGCTGCGATGGCGGAGGCGATGCATGCCACCGTCAACGGCGTGTTGCCGCAAGCCGTCACCGGCCTTTCCATCGATACCCGCACCATCGCGCCGGGCGAGGCTTATTTCGCCATCAAGGGCGACGTCCATGATGGCCATGCGTTCGTCGCCGCCGCCTTGAAAGCCGGTGCGGCATTGGCGGTGGTCGAAGCCGCCCAGCGCGACAAGTTCGCACCCGACGCACCATTATTGGTGGTGGACGATGTGCTTGCCGCGCTGGTCGATCTGGCGCGTGCTGCCCGCGCGCGGCTCAATGCGCAGGTGATCGCGGTCACCGGCTCGGTCGGCAAGACCTCGACCAAGGAAGCGCTGCGGCGGGTGCTCGGCGCCCAGGGCGAGACTCATGCTTCGGCGTCGTCGTTCAATAATCACTGGGGCGTGCCACTGTCGCTGGCGCGTTGCCCGGCGACGGTGCGGTTTGCGATCTTCGAGATCGGCATGAATCACGCCGGTGAAATCGTGCCGCTGGTCGGTATGGTGCTGCCGCATATCGCCGTCATCACCACGGTAGAACCGGTTCATCTGGAATTCTTTGCCGGCATCGAGGCGATCGCCGACGCCAAGGCGGAAATTTTCACCGGGGTCGAGCCCGGCGGCGCGGTGGTGCTCAACCGCGACAATTCGCAGTTTGCGCGATTGCAGCGCCGCGCCAGGAAGCTCGGCATCTCCCGCATCGTTTCGTTCGGCGCGCATACAAAATCCGAGGCGCGGCTGCTCGATGTTTCGCTGCACTCGGACTGTTCGGCGGTGCATGCCAGGATTCTGGGACATGACGTCACCTACAAGCTCGGCATGCCCGGCCGTCACATGGCGATGAACTCGCTGGCGGTGCTGGCCGCAGCGTCGCTCGCGGGAGCCGATCTGGCGCTGGCGGCGCTGTCGCTGTCGCAGATCGAGCCGGCGACAGGGCGCGGCGCCCGGCGCGCGCTGGAGCTCGCCAGCGGCGACGCGACCCTGATCGACGAAAGCTATAACGCCAATCCGGCGTCGATGGCGGCGGCCCTGAACGTGCTCGGCAGTGCCGCGGTCGGTCCGCATGGCCGGCGCATCGCGGTGCTCGGCGATATGCTCGAATTGGGACCCTCCAGCCCGGATTTGCATCGCGGCCTGGCCGAGGTCGTCAAGGCCAACCGGATCGATCTGGTGTATTGTTGTGGTCCGTTGATGCGTAACCTGTGGGACGCTCTTTCCACGGGCAAACGGGGCGGCTATGCCGAGAGCGCGGCGAATCTCGAAGCGCAGGCGGTTGCCGCGATTCGCGCCGGCGATGCGATCATGGTCAAGGGATCGCTGGGTTCCAAGATGAAGACGATTGTCAACGCGCTCGAAAAGCGCTTTCCCGGCAGGACCGCGCTCGACGAAGCCGCGGTATAGGGCGGATTGAATGTTTTACTGGCTGATCGAACTTTCCAACACCGTTCCCGGTCTCGGAATATTCCGCACACCTTTGAACGTATTTCGCTACATCACCTTCCGCACCGGCGGGGCGATGGTGACCGGGGCGCTGTTCGTATTTTTGTTCGGCCCCTGGATCATCGATCATCTGCGGCTGCGCCAGGGCAAGGGCCAGCCGATCCGCACCGACGGGCCACAAACCCATCTGGTCAAGATCGGCACCCCCACGATGGGCGGGCTGATGATCCTCTCCGGCCTGGTGGTCGCGACCTTGCTGTGGGCCAATCCGCTCAATCCCTATGTCTGGATCGTGCTGGCGGTGACGCTGGGCTTCGGCTTCGTCGGCTTCTACGACGACTACCTGAAAGTGACCAAGCAGACCCATAGCGGCTTTGCCGGCCGCATCCGGCTCGCCATCGAGGCGTTGATCGCGCTGGTGGCGTGCTACGCGCTGGTGCGGCTGGGGCGCGATCCGTTCTCGACCTCGCTGGTGATTCCGTTCTTCAAGGACGTGGTGATCAATCTCGGCTGGTTCTTCCTGATCTTCGGCGCCTTCATCATGGTCGGCGCCGGCAATGCGGTGAATCTCACCGACGGTCTCGACGGCCTCGCCATCGTCCCCGTCATGATCGCGGCGGCGAGTTTCGGGATGATCGCCTATCTCGTCGGTAACGCGGTGTTCTCGGATTATTTGCAGATCAATTATGTCGCCGGCACTGGCGAGCTTGCGGTGCTGTGCGGCGCGGTGCTGGGGGCGGGGCTCGGCTTCCTGTGGTTCAACGCGCCGCCTGCTTCGATCTTCATGGGCGATACCGGGTCGCTCGCGCTCGGCGGCATGCTCGGTTCGGTTGCCGTCGCCGTCAAGCACGAGATCGTGCTGGCGGTAATCGGCGGGCTGTTCGTGCTCGAGGCGGTGTCGGTCATCGTCCAGGTGGTGTCGTTCAAGCTTACCGGCAAGCGCGTGTTCCGGATGGCGCCGCTGCATCATCATTTCGAGCAGAAGGGATGGACCGAGCCGCAAATCGTGATCCGGTTCTGGATCATCTCGGTGATGCTGGCGCTGGCCGGCCTCTCCACGCTGAAGCTGCGGTGATCGTGTGATCCCCGTCACTTCCTTTGCGGGCAAGACGGTCGCGGTGTTCGGGCTCGGCGGATCCGGGCTCGCCAGTTGTCATGCGCTGAAGGCGGGCGGCGCGGAAGTGATCGCCAGCGACGACGGCGCCGAAAAACTTGCCGAAGCCGCGCAAGCGGGATTCACCACGGCGGATCTGCGAAAAGTATCGTGGGCGAATTTTGCCGCACTGGTGCTGACGCCGGGCGCGCCGTTCACCCATCCGGCGCCGCACTGGACCGTGCTGGCGGCGCAACAGGCCGGCGTCGAGGTGATCGGCGATATCGAATTGTTTTGCCGCGAACGCCGCCGTCACGCCCCTGACGCGCCGTTCGTCGCCATCACCGGCACCAACGGTAAATCCACCACCACCGCATTGATCGCGCATCTGATGCGGGTCGCCGGCTACGATACCCAGATGGGCGGCAATATCGGCACCGCGATCCTGTCGCTGCAGCCGCCGCGGATGGGACGGGTCCACGTCATCGAGATGTCGTCGTACCAGATCGATCTGGCGCCGTCGCTCGATCCATCCGTCGGCATCCTGCTCAATGTCAGCGAAGACCACATCGATCGCCACGGTACGTTGGAACATTATGCCGCCGTCAAGGAACGGCTGGTCGCCGGCGTGCAGGCGGGTGGCACCGCGATCGTCGGCGTCGATGACGGATGGAGCCGCAACACCGCCGACCGGATCGAACAATCCGGCAAGCGCGTGGTCCGGGTCTCGGTAAAAAATCCGCTGGCCGACGGCGTCTATGTCGAGCGCGAAACCATCCTGCGCGCCTCCGGCGGCGCGCGCAGCGAGATCGCGCGGATCGGCGGCATCGGTTCGCTGCGCGGCCTGCACAATGCGCAGAATGCCGCGTGTGCCGCGGCCTGCGCGCTGGCGCTCGGGCTCAGCACCGACGTCCTGCAAAAGGGCTTGCGAAGTTTTCCCGGTCTGGCGCACCGCATGGAGCAGGTCGGGCGGCGCGGCCATGTGCTGTTCGTCAACGACTCCAAGGGCACCAATGCGGATGCCGCGGCGCATGCGCTGTCGTCCTTTGCCGATATTTTCTGGATCGCCGGCGGCAAGCCCAAGCTCGGCGGCATCACCAGCCTGACCGAATATTTCCCGCGGGTCCGAAAAGCCTATCTGATCGGCGAAGCCGCGAAGGAATTCGCTGGCACGCTCGGCGACCGGGTGCCGCACGAGATCAGCGAGACGCTCGAGGTCGCGGTGGCCAACGCCGCGCGCGACGCCGAAGCTTCAGAGCAGGCCGATCCGGTGGTGCTGCTGTCGCCGGCCTGTGCGTCGTTCGACCAGTACCGTAATTTCGAGATCCGCGGCGCAAAGTTCCGCGATCTCGTCACCGCGCTGCCCGGCGTCAAGCCGGTGGTGTGACGTCGCTTTGTCCGCTTCTCTCAAAACATTTCCACTTCATTAACCTTCCGGAAACCATCCTGGGCGACCAATGGGTGACCTCCGTCCCCTGGGAACGCCGATGATCTCCCGCGAACAACGCACACCTCTGAGCGAATGGTGGTGGACCGTGGACCGCCTGCAGCTTGGCGCGATCCTCGCGCTGATGCTGAGCGGCATTATTCTGTCGCTGGCGGCCAGTCCGCCGGTGGCGACCCGGATCGGACTCGATCCGTTTCACTTCTTCAACCGCCATGTGCTGTTTCTGCTGCCGTCCTTCATCGTGCTGATCGGCGTGTCGTTCCTGTCGCCGCGGCAAATCCGCCGTTCCGCACTGATCGTGTTCGCGGTCTCGATCGCGCTGATCGTGGCGACGCTGCTGATCGGTCCTGAAGTCAAGGGCTCGCGACGCTGGATCACCTTGCTCGGCGTCAACATCCAGGCCTCCGAGTCCGCCAAGCCCGCCTTCGTGGTGCTGGCGGCGTGGCTGTTTGCGGAATCGGCGCGGCGGCCGGAAATGCCGGCGACCTCGATGGCGCTGGTGCTGTTGATGATGATGGTGTCGCTATTGGTGATGGAACCCGATTTCGGCCAGACCATGCTGCTGTTGATGGTGTGGGGCGCTTTGTTCTTTATCGCCGGGATGCGGATGATCTGGGTGCTGGGGCTCGCGGGCGCGGCCAGCGCCGGCCTGTTCGGGGCCTATCTGTTGGTGCCGCATGTCGCCGCGCGCATCAAGCACTTCATGAATCCCGCTTCGGGCGACACCTTTCAGGTCGATACCGCGATGGAGGCCTTCTACAATGGCGGCTGGTTCGGATTGGGGCCGGGCGAGGGCATCGCCAAGCGCAGCCTGCCGGACAGCCATACCGACTTCGTGTTCGCGGTGGCGGCGGAAGAATTCGGCATCATCCTGTGCCTGGTGCTGCTGGCGCTGTTCGCCTTCATCGTGATCCGCGCATTGTCGCGAGCCTATGCAACCGAAGACATGTTCGCGCGGTTCGCCGCATCGGGTCTGGCGATCTTGTTCGGCGTGCAGGCCGCGATCAACATGTCGGTCAATCTGCAACTGATCCCCGCCAAGGGCATGACGCTGCCATTTATCTCCTATGGCGGCTCCTCGATCGTCTCGCTGGCTTACGGTGTCGGCATGATGCTGGCGTTGACCCGGCAGCGCCCGCGCACCGAAATGGAATCGATCGGCAATGCCAACACGGCCGGCAGCTACGCGTGACGAGCGCCGCGCGTTCGGTTATTTGAAGCCATGGAAAATGTACCTCTCATTCTGCTGGCCGCGGGCGGCACCGGCGGCCATTTGTTTCCGGCCGAGGCGCTGGGCGTCGAACTGATCCGGCGCGGCTTGCGGGTGCGCCTCGTCACCGACGCCCGCGCTCTGCGATACAGCGGGTTGTTCTCGAAGGAGACCATCGATGTGGTGCCGAGCGCGACCGTGCGCGGCCGCGCGCCATGGTCGCTGGCCTACACGGGAATGATGCTCGCTGCCGGCACCGCCGCGGCGTACAATCTGATGCGCCGGTTGAAGCCCTCGGCCGTGATCGGCTTCGGCGGTTATCCGACCGTGCCGCCGCTGCTGGCGGCAAAACTATACGGCGCGCCGACATTGGTTCATGAGGCCAATGCGGTGCTCGGCCGCGCCAACCGTTTTTTGTCGAGCCGCGTCAGCGCGATCGCGACTTCGCTGCCCGGGGTGCTCGATCGCGATCCGGCATTGGCGCCGAGGACCACCACGGTCGGCACCCCGATGCGCCCGGCGATCCTGGCGGCGGCGGCGGTGAAATTCGTCTCGCCCGAGCCGGCCGGTCCGCTGCGCCTGCTGGTGGTCGGCGGCAGCCAGGGCGCGCGCGTGATGTCCGATATCGTGCCGTCAGCCGTCGAGCGGCTGGAGCCGGCGCTGTGGCACAGACTGGTCCTGACCCAGCAGGTGCGTGAAGAAGACATGGCGCGGGTGCGCGCGGTCTATGACCGGCTCAAGATCGAGGCCGAACTGGCGCCGTTCTTTTCCGATCTGCCGGCGCGGCTGGCCTCCAACCATC
>Ga0302314_10018743_pt1 | contig 11526 bp, 8 predicted proteins | sample III_Palsa_N2_3_FD_200533 | JGI IMG/M metagenome (GOLD analysis project Ga0302314, IMG submission 200533) | Peat permafrost microbial communities from Stordalen Mire near Abisko, Sweden - III_Palsa_N2_3 | ecosystem: Environmental > Terrestrial > Soil > Palsa > Peat permafrost | place: Sweden... | reverse complement strand
GACGACCTGAACGCCGCCGATTCCCCGAGACGTGTCGCGATCTGATCGACAAGGTCGCCGACGTCGCGTGGACGGTCCCCCATGCCTAGATCGCACTCGATGTCGGCGGCGCCGAGCGGCTCGGTCCGGACTGCAATCAGCCGCATTGCGTCGATTCCGAAGCCGGGGTCGATCGTCTCGATCCTCATCGCGAGCAGCCGCAGCAGATGTCGGACGTCGCGAGTGCCGCGTGCCATGCCGAGGGTCACCACCTGATCCTCGCGGTCGACGCGGTCGCAGACGAGCCGGACGACTCTCGCGCCCAGCCCTCGCATGGTCAGCGTGTCCGAGAGTGCGACGACCAGCTCGCCCATCGCGCGTGCGATCGTCTCCGCGCCGCCGATCGGTTCGGCGAAGCGCATCTCCTCCGCCGGCACGACGTAGGGCACGAACGCATCGAAAGGCTCGCCTACCCGCCCCAACGCCTGGTCGAGCCTGGACAGCAGCGAAGCGCCGAACCGGCGGGCAAGCGGCGCGCGGGGCATCGAGAGGAGATCGCCGACCCGGTCGATGCCGAGGCGACGCGCGGCACCGCGCTGGTGTCCGTCCAACCGCAGCGCAGCGACCGGCAGTGACGCCAGCGCCTGAGGTTCGCCATAGATGCCGCAGATCGACACCCGGGTCCGGCCATAGCGGGCGAGCGCGTGCGCGGCGCCGATCGTCCCCGCCACCGCGACCCGGGCGTCGAGCCCGATGCGCCGGCAGAAACGCACCATGCGTCGCGCCATCATCTCCTCGCCGCCCAGAAGATGCGCCGCACCGGTCACGTCCATCAGGATGCCGTCGGCGCCCTCGATCATCGCCGTCGGCGTCCATCGCCGCACCGCGAACCTTACGAGATCGTCCAGCAGCGCGCGGTCTGCCCGTGGATCGGCATCGCGGACATCCAGCTTCGGCTCGAGCGCGCGAGCATGGGTGACCGCCATCCCCGGCGTCAGGCCCCTCGACATCGCGACGGCGTCGGCCGCCATGATCACCACGCGGCTGCCGTCCTGCGCCGCCGTTACGAGGGCCGGCAGCCCCGATGGCGTCGGCGTGATCGCCGCCACCGACCGGGATGATCCGGCCTCGTCCGGACGCATCGCCTTGAAGGGATGATCGGCCGCCTCCGAGCGCCGTCCGAGTTCGCGCGGACTAGGCCGCTGGTGCGCAGGCATCGCCGCTATGCGCGCTTCCCGATCATCCATGACGGCGCCGGCACCATCCTGCTGAGCCCAGCGTGCACCGGGGCGCCAGCCGCCGCCGCGCGGACAGGAGCAGTCGAACTCGTCGTCGTCCGGAAGCGCCTCGATCAATAGCTCCGACGACGAGGATCGCCGGTCAGGCCGCGATCCGCCGCGTGGACCGTCGACCCGCCGAAGTCGATCGGTCGCGAGGCTCGGCAGGTAGAGCGAGACTACCCGTCGCATCGCAGGCCTCCAGCAGCCAGCTGCCCGGGTCGCCGCCACGCTGACGGATGAGCGCGACGTCCCAACGCGGTCGCCCCACGCCCTGCACCGGAAGCGGCGTGGACGGAGCGCACGCGATGCGCCAGCGCGTGACGGCCGCGGACGGGTCCGCCAGAGGATCCTGCCGGGCCTTGCGCCACCGCCGCAGCAGGAGCGCTGTCGTGCGCCCTTCCTCGGCCGCGAGCTGCAGTCGGCGCGTCGCGGTCAGGCCGACGCGTGACACCTCGCCCACGACGGCGGACAGTCCGCCATGTCGCAGCCCGTCCTCGATCACCGCCAAGGCGTCCTCGTCGCGTCGGGCCTCGACCTGGATCAGCCGCGACGGCGGGATGCCGGCCTGCGAAAGGGCCGGCGCGAACAGGTCCGGCTTCGACATGACCCACAGGACGATGCCACCGCCCGCGCGCGCCGCTATCCCGGCCGCGAACAACGTCGCGGCCGCGTCGTCGGCGACACTCTGCGTCGCGCCCGTCATCTCGTGAAGCGCACCCGACACGATCCCGCCGCCTGCAAGCCGCCGATCCATCACGTCGATCCCGAACGGAATGCGCTCGACGTCCGCATGCGTCTCCGGCGCGAGCGCCCTCACCTCTGCCCGGAGGACATCGAGACGCTCCCGGCGCGATAGGGGTAGGATGCTCATGGCTGTTCAACGACTCGATCCGCTTCTACGTTCACTTTATGTTCTCGCTTCATCTCGTCGTCAACGCGACGATCGGCGAGTGCCCGCCCCGTTTCGGGACCGCCGAATAAAGGCGACGATCGATCCTGCGGCCTGGCGTTCTGCGCGTCGTCGTCATTTCCCAGCCAGGTGACCCGGAACCTCGTCTCGATCGCATGGGCAATCCTTTCGACGAACTCGATCCGGGCGCTCCTCGCCTTCGCCACGTCCCTGTCCCCCAGCGCACGTCGCAGCCAAGCCGGCGCCAGCGAGATCGCAATCGAGATGTCGACCCGCATCTGATGCGCGCGTCCAAGCCGATCACGCCCGTCCGGCACGTGGATGTCGCTCGGACCTGGTTGCTCGTCGCTCATGCGTAACGGAGAACATATCGGAAACGGAGTCGCAAGCGAGATCGCGTTCCGTCCCCGTTATCCACAGTCGCGCGCGTCACGGCGATCGAACGTGGCAGAGACCGAGATTGCGCTATCACGTCGCCTTCGAAGGCGATGCATCGCCGACGGTCCCAACCTATATCGGCTGGCACATGCCCCAGCACGACCTTCCCCACGGCGACGAGACCGAAAGCAATCTGGTCGACTTCAGCAAGTATATGCGTCGTCGCATCGAACTGTCGGCACAGGACAACCTAGAGGCCCAGCCCGAGATCACGGACCGGGAAATCTTTGAGCACGCCGAATACGGCGATGGAAAGCGACCGAGATTCAGTCGCTTCGATCTGATGTGGATCGGCCTGATCGTCACGATCGGATGGATGCTCTGGTTTCTAATCCTCCGGTAAAATGCCAACCTCGGTCCGGCTGGCACCATATTCTAAAACTCAGGACGTCGCCGCTGCTAGGACAAGAAGCGCCGCAATTACGCCGATCGGCAGCATATGCGCGAATTCCCGCGGCGGAGTACCGTGACGGCGGGCGGCCGCGGCGATGATGAAGACACCAGCCGCCTGCCGACCACTCCCAGGTTCGCCCGCCGGCGAGCGTGTCAGGCCTTCTTGCAGCTCGACATGAACCCCTTCCGCGGCTTGCCGTGGAGACCCTTGGCATCGGCCTGCTTCGAGCAGTCGAGCGACTTGGCGGTGCGGACGACCGGCGCCTTCGTGGATTTCGCGGCGGTGGAAGCGACCGGCGCCTTCGCGCCAGCTGGCGTGGACGGGGTCTGCGACATTGCCGAGCCGGCGATCAGCAGCGCAGCGGCGATTGCCGCGATCCGATATTGCATGAAGGCACTCCGATTGCGGCCTCCAGACGAGGCCTGCTCCACCTATGGCATCGGCTCAGTCGCTGTCACCTGTCGATCACATCGGCATCGACGTCGGGTAGAGCTTCGAACCAGCCGGCGTACGGCGTGTTGACCGCCATGCGCCGGTTGAGATCCGGCGCGCCATCCGACCACCAGACCGCCCCGCGCTCCCCGAGGCCGCGCTTGGCATCATCGACCCTTCGCCTGGCCTTCCGGACCGCGTCCCGGTCGTCAGCACGCATGCCGGCCCCGACATCGCGACGGGCCGTCATCAAGTCGCATACCAAAGCCGACCGCTCGCTCTCGTTCAACGACGGATCCGATATTCGCCAGAGTCGTCCGCGCACGACGAAGTCGCGGCCATCCGGAGTGACGTGGTTGCGGTCAGCCAGCTGCTAGGTCGCCGGAGGCGCCCCTTGCCGCGCCGACACCATCGACGGCCTCGCGTTCTCCACGCGAATAGGTGCCGATGAGCAGGCCGGCGGCCAGCACCCTGCCCGCAATGGCCTCGACGAAGGCTCCGCGCCCCGGACTCGCGTCGAGATGCGGTCGCTCGGACAGCGCGAACAGCTGGAACACGTAATCGTGCTCGCCGTGGCCGGTAGGCGGGTCGGGCGGGAGCCAGCCCTCCCGCAGAAAGCTGTTGCGACCGACGTCTCCGTCATCGCCACCCGCTCCATCCGGCACGATCGCGCCCTCCGCGATGCGCCGCTCGCCCGGCGGCATGTCCCACACGATCGCATGGACCAGCGGCTTCGACGCCGGGGCGTCGGGATCCTCGACGATCAGAGCCAGGCTTTCCGTGCCCTCGGGCACGCCCGCCCATACCAGCGGCGGTGACAGGCCCTCGCCGTCTGCGGTGAATCGCACTGGGAGCCGGCCACCGTGCGCGAAGGCCGGGCTGGACAGATCGATCACACCCGCGTCCGAAGCGATGTCTGGACCGGCCGCGACGAGCTTCTCATGGCCGGCCCGCCGGTCATGCAGCAGGCCTCCGAGCCACGCAGGAACATGTTCAAGCATCCTGATCCACTCCTGCATTTCCAACCGAAAGCGAGGATGCGAGCGCGAGACCCGCGATGATCTGGGCCAGACGGTAGATCCTACGCCTCCGCGGGCGATCCGCGAACGACCTCACGAGAGCGTCCAAGGCACCAGATCGGGATCGCCACAGATCGACGTGCCGTTCCGGTTGCAAGACGCCGAGAAGGCCGTCGCCGATCATGAAGATCGCCGCCATCTCGCCTGCCCGCTTCAGCCCGGTCCTGGACGGAGAGGTCACTTCCGCCGCTCGAATTCAGGGCCCGGCAAGGTGCGTCCCTCGAGCGTCGCGTCGACACCTCTTTCATCTCCCATCGATCGGGCTCCTCGGCTCCTCAATCGCTTGGGCGCGCGAATCGTTCACGGGTCGAAGGTGAAAACGACATCGCCGCCGTCGAGGAGGCGCTTCACCTCACCAACCACAGCCATGACGTCACGCTGATCCACCGTCGCGATCATTTTCGCGCCGAGAAGATCCTGCAGGAGCGGCTGTTCAAGCATCATGGCATCAAGGTGCTGTGGAACAAGGAAGTCGATCAGTTCGTCGGCGGCGAGGGCAATCAGGGCCTTGTCGGGCTCGACCTGCGCGACACCAAGACGGGCGAGGTCAGCCGGATCGACGTTGACGGTGGCTTCGTTGCGATCGGCCATCATCCGGCGACCGAATTGTTCGCCGGGCACCTCGAACTCGACGCCGATCACTATATCAAGGTGACGCCGGGGACGACGCACACCAGCGTGCCCGGCGTGTTCGCCTGCGGCGACGTGATGGACAAGCTCTACCGGCAGGCGATCACTGCGGCGGGCACGGGCTGCATGGCGGCGCTCGACGCCGAGCGCTTCCTCGCCGAAGCCGATTACGAAGACGAGGCTATCGCCGCCGAGTGACGGCGGGGCGACGGCGGACAGCATCGCCGCGGCCAGCGCCTCGAACGCCGGTGGGTCGGCGAAGCTGTGCGAGGCGGTGGCGATGCGCAGCGTGGTGACGATCGGCTTGGCGTCGAGATAGCGCCATGCGGCAGCGAAGCTCTGGGCGGTGCCGTCGCCGTCGGCCAGCACCACCAGCGCCTCGCCCTTGATCCCCTGCGCGAAGCGGCGCGCGAGCGTGCCGTCCTCGCGCGCGACGCTGTGCGCGATCCCACGGGCGAGCTGGCGAAGGTTTACGCCGCCCGTCGCGAGCTTGAGCCATGCCGCCGGAGCGAGCAGCTTTTTGGTATAATGTCCCCGGATCGCGGCGGCGTGGGGCAGGTCGCCGGTCGGTTCGACCACCCACGGGTTGGCCAGCACGAGGTCGGTTAGGCCGAGGTCGCCGCCGAACACGTCTCACCTTCGTCCGCGCCGATTGGACTTCGACCCGATGCTCCGCGACAGATGACGGCTAGAGGGCTAGCGACCGATATCGCCGAGCGCACCGTATCCCGACGGCTGCGCTGCTTCCACGGCTACCCGATCAGAAAGCGCGCCGCGAGCAACACCACCAATAGGGCGACGAGGGCCTTCCAGATGATGGAACCGTCGAACGGTAGTGGCCTCGATGGAACAAGCCGCGCATCCGTCTCGGAGACCGCGGGCGGAGAAGCCGAACCGCCTGGATGCTGCGCCTCGGCGAGGTAGTATTTGGGCGACGCCGGGTCGAAATACGGACGCGCCCATTCCTCCGAGAAATCCCCCTCGACGATGCGGACCAGCTCCTGCGACCTGATCCTGAACCTCTCCGGCGGGACATTCAGCAAATGCCGTTGTCCGCCGAACGTGATCGCGACAAGCGATCCGACCTCTATGTTGTGCCGGCGCTCCCCGCCGGGCGACATGATCGACAGGCAGTGCATGCCGTCGGATCTGCGAGGCCCAGCCCCATAATAGATCTGGTGGCGCTTCTCGATACGCGGACCGCTCAGCATGCCGGGCGGAAAATACTCGACGAGATCGAGGACGGCCACGCCGACAGCCGGCCTGCCGGCACCAGCATCAGTCATTCGGGGACCCTCCTCCGCTGACAGAAGGATGACACATCGCGAGATCACGACCCATTCCTACAGGCCCGAGGCCATCCGTGCCTGCAGGTCGGGTCCCACACGCCGGAAACCCAGGAGTCGGGCGGCCGTCCGGACCAGGTCGGCGTCAGTCCCTCCCGCGTTGTCCTCCCGGGCGATCCCGAGGGCAGCCTCGATCTCGAGCATCGAGATGGACGCCGCCTTCAACGTGGCGCCGCTCTCCGCCGATCTGTCGCGCACGGGCGGCGCCTCCGCCTGCTCGCGCGTGAACCAGAACGTGCCGTCGGACAACATGTCCGAATCGCTCGACTGCGCGCGGACGAGTGCTGACCGAGCGACGCCGAGGATGCGCGACCCCGCCTTCTCCTTGCCGAAGCAGGCCGCCAGGCGGCGTGCCACCTCATCTACATGGATCGGGCCCTCGGCCGCCACGATCCGCTTCGCCAGGTCGGCGAGCGTGGAGATCGCGACCTCGTGCGGCTCCTGCCAGGTCTTCACCGGGAAGTGAGCGCGCTGGTAGGCCGGCATCTGCCGCTCGATCACCTCCGGAAGCTGGAAGGGAGTCGAGTCCAATGGCACGTCAGCCGTGGCGGCGGGCCGCGTCTTGTTCGCGCCTTCGATCACGATACCGGCCTCTGCCGCATCGCGGGCTGCCGTCAACGCGGAGCGGAGCCGCTCGATCTCAGCCTTGCGGTTGTAGAACCAGTCCGTGCTCCAGATCCGGTGGAAGCGCCAACCGAGCTGCTCCAGCACGTCCTGTCGAAGCCGGTCCCGCTCCCGCGCCCACAGTGCGCTGTGATAGGTGGCGCCGTCGCATTCGACCGCGAGCAGATACGCGCCAGGCTTGTCCGCGTGACGGACGCCGATGTCGATGCGGAAGCCTGCCGAACCGACCTGCGGATCCGCCAGGAACCCATAGCCGCGGATTATGTCGGCGACGTCCTCCTCGAACGGCGTGTCCGCGCCCAGCCCGGTCGGCGACCGCTCATCGATGCGGCCGTTCTTCGCGAATTCCAGGAAGCGCTTCAGGATGCGCGGCCCCTCGCCCGCCGTCCGGCTCACGTCGATGTCGCCCGGATCGAACGACGCGAAGACCTCGCAGCGAATCCGCGCACGGGTGAAGAGCACGTTGAGGCGACGCTCGCCCCCCTCGCCGTTCACCGGTCCGAACGACATGCTGCTGAGCCGCCCGCCTGCCACCGCGGGGCCGTAGCCCACGCTGATCAGGATCACGTCGCGCTCGTCGCCCTGCACGTTCTCGATGTTCTTCACGAACAGGTCCTCGAATTGCCCCTCCCGGAGGAAGGCATCGAGCGTGGCGTCGCCACGGCGCGCGTCTTCGAGCAGCATCGTGATCAGGTTCCGCTGCGCGAAGGAGAAGGTGACGATGCCCAGCGAGAGCGTGGGATGCGCGCGCGCATGCTCGGCGACGCGGGCGACTATCGCCTCGCCCTCCTTTCTGTTGTCCCGCTTCCCGCCCTTGTCGTAGACCCCGGACACCAGCGTGAAGCAGAGGCCGTAGGCGGGATCCTCCTGCAGCGGCGACGGCGGGAGGATCAGGTCGCCTTCGTAGAATTCGCGATTGGACACCTCGATCAGCGACGGATCGCGCGACCTGTAGTGCCATTTCAGCATCCGCGAGCCGAGACCCCGCGCCTCGCACAGCGTCAGGATGCTCTCCATCGAGCCGAGCTTGGCGGCCCCTTCGAGAAGATCCGGACCGACGTTCTCGTCGTCACCTTCCCTATCGTCCTCCTCGTCGGCGATCACGCGATCGAAGAAGGACGAAGGCGGCAACTGCTTCTTGTCGCCGACGACGACTATCTGCTTGGCGCGTGCGATGGCACCGAGCGCGTCCTCCGGGCGAACCTGCGAAGCCTCGTCGATGACCAGGAGATCGAAGGTCAGAACCCCGGGAGGGAGGAACTGCGCCACAGAGATCGGGCTCATCAGCAGAACCGGCTTGATCCGTTGGATCGCCGTCCCGGCACGCTCGAACAATCGGCGGATGGCGATCTGGCTCCGCCTCTTCGCGATCTCTCCGCGGATGACCCGCATCTCGCCCTGGGCGCCCTGCGGCACCTGTGCCAGGTGACCGGCCAGGATGCTGGTCACGTTCTCCTTGAGACGCTCGCGCTCAAGACGCGCGAAGGTCGCAACTAGGTCGTGACGCTTCTCCATCGCGATGTCGCGGAGGACCGGAGACCTTTCGATCGCGATCTTCCAGAGACGCTCCGCCCTCGCGAAGCGCAACTCGACGGCCGCACCAACGCCATCGAGCTCACCGGCCCGCATCCGATCCGCCAGGGTCGGCAACCCCGCCTCGGTCAGCGAGCGATGGAGGCGCGCGAGCTGCGCCCATGGGGCATAGTGATCCGTCGCCCCGGCCATCTGGCCGAAGCGCTGCGCGAGCGCGTCGGGATCGGCATTCTCGACACCGCCTTCACCCAACATCGCGGGATCCAGGCTCAACAGCTTGTCGACATCCTGCAGTGCCGTCCTCGCGGCGGGCTCGGTCTCCCGCAGGGCTCGGCGCATCGCCGCGACAATGGTCGGCCGGCCAGCCAGATCCAGCATCCGATCCTGCGGGGGTGACAGGCGGGCGGCGGTCAGCCGATCGCACCAGGCGGCGATCGCCAGCAAGCGCGTGAAGTCGGTCTTCTCGCCGCGCCATGCGTCGCCGAGCACTCTGCTGCAATAATCGCGATCGCCCTCCCAGGACGACTTCATGGTCGCGATCGCACCCAAACGGTCGACGAGTTCGACGCGCTCGACGGCCGGCTTGGGAAGCGGCCCGCGAAGAAGGCCGGCGAGCTCGCGCGAAGCCCCGCGATAGGCGCCGCCCCAGCGGGCGAAGAATGATTGGGAACCGGCGACGAGCGCGCCGCGGAGCGAGACAGCGGACGTATCGAACGCCACCTCGACGAAGATCGCCGTCGCCTCCTCGCGAGCGACGAGCCATGTCGCGCCGGCCTGCAGCGCTTCCGTCAGACGTGGGACGTCGGGCGACGACAGGATCGCTCGCGCGGTCTCTGTCGCGCCGGGCGCCAGATCCTCCAGCCGCCCCAACAGATCGTCGAGAGGGCCAGCGACCGCCGGTTTGACGGGATCCTCGGCCTCCAGTGCGGTGAGCGGTTCGCGCATCGCCGAGGCGAACGCGGTAGCCGCTCCTTGCGCCTTGACGAGCATGGCTCCGAGGCGCGCGAGATCCACCGGCTGCAGATCAAGGTTCCGCGTGCCCTCGAACGGATGCTCGACGCCCCGTCCCTCGGATTCGAGCAACGCCCCGTATCGCTCGATCGTGACGAGCAGCTTCGCCTCGTCGTCGCGCGACATGGCCTCCAGCCCGACCCCGTCCAAGCTGGGAGGAGGATAGTCAGCACCGATGAAGCGTGCCTGTCGACCGAGGACGTCGTAGGCGGTCTCGCCGGTCGATCCGATCTGGCGATGCAGCGCCTCGGCTATCACGTTCAGGCGATCCCGGGATTGGCGGAGCGCCACGGGATCGCCTGGCACCCCCGGGATCGCTCCCGCCTGCGCGATCGTCCGGGCCAGTTCGCCGTTCACGGCCTTCTTGTTGGCGGAGCGCGAATGCAGTTCGAGGCATACGTCCCGAAGACCGACCTTGACCAGACGCGAGTGCACCACCGAGAGCGCAGCCATCTTCTCGGCCACGAAGAGCACCCTCTTCCCGTCCTTCGCGGCGGCGGCGATGATGTTGGTGATCGTCTGCGACTTGCCCGTCCCGGGCGGCCCTTGCACCACCAAATTTCGCCCTGAGCGAACCTCTTCGATCACCTTGGCCTGCGAAGCGTCGGCGTCGACGACGTGAAACAGCTTCTCGGGCGGAAGCATGTCGTCGAGACGATCGTCCGGCCCGAACATCGGCTCCTCGCTCTGGAACCCTTCGTAGAGGAGACCACGGGTCAACGCGTGATCGGCGAGCGCGCCGTCCGGCCACGCGTCCATGGCGAGATCGCGATACATGAGCAGCTTGCTGAAGCTGAAGAACCCGAGCTGCATGGCGTCCGGCTCGATCTTCCAGCGCTGGCGCGGGGCGACGACCTCCTGGACGCTCGCGAGGTAGTCGCCTGGTTTCCATTCATCACCGATCTCGAGTTCGGGGAGCTGAATCCCGAAGTCGTCCATGAGACGCGCCTGGAGCGGCAGGTTGGTAAGGACGTCCTCCTCGCGAAGGCGGATGTCGTAGGTGGACGTCCGGGCATTGCGGATCAGTTCGACCGGAAGGAGAACGAGCGGTGCCTCCCGCGGCACGCTCGAGACCTTGTCCTCGAACCAGGTCAGGAAGCCCATCGCGACGTAGAGGATGTTGACGCCCGACTCCTCCTCCGCAGTCTGGGCCTCGCGGGCGATCTTGAGCAGCTTCTTCTGGAGCGCGTCAGGACCGAGCCGGGTCTCCAGCTGAGCGTCGATGTAGCGGGCGGTGTCGAACTCCTCGTCGGGCGCGTCGGCGAGCACGATGTCGCCACGATCCTCGTCCTTGTCGTGCCCGATCGCCAGGAAGCGCATCGCCTTGCCCGAACTCAGGATGGCGTGAACGTCGTCAGCGCGCTCGTTGACGATGTTCAGCACGTTCCCGCGGGTATTGGCTCTGTTGACATGCACCAGCCGATTTCGGGTTCCGGTCTCCACGAGCCGCTTGCGCGTGTCGTCGAACAGCTTCGCGATCGCCGATCGCGCCGCCTCATCCTCAGGTCCCGGCCCGGTCGCGAACGTTGCCAAATGAGATGCCCCGCCTTGAATTGCCGTCGTTCGACGGTCCCCCGGCGCATCCTTCCAGCATCAGTAGCCTGACGCAACCGGCATCGCGTCGCCTCGCTCCGGCGCTCGGCTCTGCGGATTGGCGACGCCGCTACCCGTCCTCGCCGTCTGCATCTATGGGCCGTCCCCGGGCGGCGCGGTCGCACGCCTTCCGCAATGCCTCGGAGTCACCGCAACCCAGGGCGAAAGCCACACGGTCGTTCTCGAGGAGAAGGTCTCGCACGGAATATGGGACGGCCGGCTGGTCCTGGCGCCCACCCAGCAGACGCGACGCGATGAGCCCGCGCTCGTAGCGGCT
>Ga0302314_10018742_pt1 | contig 11526 bp, 11 predicted proteins | sample III_Palsa_N2_3_FD_200533 | JGI IMG/M metagenome (GOLD analysis project Ga0302314, IMG submission 200533) | Peat permafrost microbial communities from Stordalen Mire near Abisko, Sweden - III_Palsa_N2_3 | ecosystem: Environmental > Terrestrial > Soil > Palsa > Peat permafrost | place: Sweden... | reverse complement strand
ACGCGGTTGGGCAGATCGAGATCGCCGATGCGGAGCGGGTCGAACAGGCTGGGCATGGGCTAATCCTTGGTCTTGGCTTCAGTCGTGATTGAGCGTTTGGGCGGCGCTTTCGCAGCTCGTGATTTGGCGTCTGACGCGCCCGCCGCAAGCGTCGGGCTTCCCGCATAATTCTGCAGGCGTTTGTACGAAATCTCGGTCGACAGCACAGCCCCCTCACGATCCGACCCGCACCCATTAGCCGATTGGCAAAGGGTTTGCCCGCAGGGTGGGCTTCGATGACGCGGCGCGAGGCGACCGATGACTTTGGCTGAAGCTCTATCCGCCCTGGACGGCAAGGCGACCCTGGACCCCGATGACGCCCTCGCCATCCGGCGCATCGTCTATGGCGGCGATTGCAAGATCAGCCAGGACGAGGCCGAGACCCTGTTCCGGATCAACGCTGACACCCAGACCCTTTCCCGCGAATGGCGCGATCTCTACGCCGAGGCGATGACGGATTTCGTGGTCCACCAGCAGGACCCCGCCGGCTATGTCGATGACGCCAAGACGGCGTGGCTGCTGGCGGCGATCGGGCGGACCAACAAGGTTCGCGAAGATGAGCTGGACATGCTCATCCATGTGCTCGAGGCCGCCGACCAGACCCCCGAAAAGCTGTCGGCCTTCGTCCTTGGCCTGGTCGAGACCCTGCTCATGAAGGGGTTCGAGCAGAACGGAACCCTGGCGCCGGCCAACATAGACCGCCTTCGCCGGGTGCTGTTCGCCAGCGGCGGAGATGGCGCCTACGGGGTCACCCGGCACGAGGCCGAGGCGCTGTTCGACATGAACGACGCCCTGAAAGGGGCCGCCGTGGATCCCGCCTGGACCAAACTGTTCGCCCAGGCCGTCGGCAATGCGGTGCTGTACCAGGCGCGCTGGACCGCCGACCGAGACCGGGAGAAGCGGGACGAAGCCTGGATCGCCGACACCAGCGTCCACCCCTTCCGCCGCATCGGCGCCGAACTGGCGAGCGGCTCGACGCTGACCGCGATGGCGCAGGCCTTCCGCCAGGTGGGCCACTGGGACTTCATGAACCACGACCTCGAACCGGTCGAAGTCGCCGACGAGGCGATGGAGGCGCGGGCCGATGTCGTCACCGCCGATGAGGCTCACTGGCTCGTCGCCCTGCTCCGCCGCGACGGCCGGCTCGATGCGAACGAACGCGCCCTGGTTGACTTTCTCCGCGCCAACGCCGCGTCAATCGACCCGTCGCTACAAGCCCTGGTCAAGGAACTGGGCTAACCTGGTCCCGCTCATCCCCGCCCTAGCGGGGATGAGCACAACAGCTTGATTTTCTAAAACTTTTCTCCCACCATTTCCTCGCTCTTGGCCCACAGGGCCCGAGCATGGTCCGCATCCAGCGCATAGGTGCGCACGCCGCCGCGGAAGCCCGGAATGTCGACGATTTCGGCCACGTGGCAGTCCTCGCAGAACTTGGCGCCAACCTCGTCAGCCGGCGCCACGACGCCCGCCCAGACCGAGGTCGCCGCGCCCTGCGGGATGGTCTTCCACTTGAATTCCGGCGCGCCGGCCGGGTTGGCTGCGTTGATCTGCTTGATCATATCCGCCGTCACTTCCGGGGTCATATAGCGGCCCAGCTCGGTCTGGATGCCGCCGGGGTGGACGGCGGTGGCGCGGATCCCGTTGGCCTTGTGACGCCGGTCAAACTCCACCGCGAACAACACATTGGCGGTCTTGGACCGGCCATAGGCGCCGAACTCGGTATAGTGGGTGTGGTCGAAATTGGGGTCGGCCAGGTTCACGTCGCTGAAGCGGTGACCGGACGACGACAGGTTCACCAACCGCGAGCCCGGCGCGAACAGCGAGGCGATGCGGTTGACCAGCACGAAGTGCCCCAGGTGGTTGGTGCCGAACTGGGTCTCGAACCCGTCCGAGGTCTTGCCCTTGGGACAGGCCATGACCCCGGCGTTGCAGATCACAAGGTCGAACGGCTTGCCGGCGGCCACCAGGGCGTCGGCGCAGGCCCGCACGCTCTTCAGCGAGGCCAGGTCCAGCTCGACCAGTTCCAGCCCGCCGCCGTTCTTGGCGTCGGCCAGCACCACCTCGGTGGCCTTGCGCGCCTTGTCCAGGTCCCGCGCCGCGCCAACCACCAGCGCGCCATGTGACGCCAGCACCCGGGCGGTCTCCACACCCAGTCCGGCGGAGACGCCGGTAACCAGGATGCGCTTGCCGCTGAGGTTGACGCCTTCCAGCACCTCATCGGTCGTGGTCTCGGCTCCGAATGGTCCGGTCATGGCGTCTTCCTTCTGTTTTAGAATTTCTCGATACGGCGCCGCGACGGAACCTGGGTTCGGCGGTTGACGGCGCCACCCCAAGCCGGCTCTGATGCTGGCGAAGCTCCAACATGGGAGCGAAGGAAGGAAAACACCATGGCCGCCAAGAGCTTTCCTGTGGAAGCCAGCCACATCCTGATGTTCGCCCGCTCGGTGGGGGACGACAATCCGGTCTATAGCGACGCGGAAGCGGCAAAGAAGACCGAGGCCGGCGGTATCATCGCCCCGCCCACCTTCGCCCAGTCCAGCGCCCAGTTTGATCCGGACTACGGCCTGCGGCCCAAGATCGGCCAACCCTGGTTCGGCTCCGGCAAGGAGCCCACGGGGATCAAGCGCGAACCCGGCGGTCGGGGCGGCGGTGGTGGAGGCGGCGGTCTGCATGCGGAGCAGCATTTCGAATATCACCGCCACCTGAAGCCCGGCGACGTGCTCACGGCCACCACCGTCCCCGGCAAGACCTGGGAAAAGGAAAGCGCCCGCGCGGGCAAGCTGGTGTTCTCCGAGAGCGTCACCGAATACCGCGACCAGAACGGCGACCTGGTCATCACCGCCCGAGGTGTTGGTGTCCGCACCGAACGCCCCGTCGATGCGAAGAGCTGAGGAGCAATCACAATGGCTTTGAGCGCCAGCAAACTTAAGGTGGGCGACGCCCACACCGCCCGCCTGGTCGAGGACCTGAAGCGCACCCAGATCGTCCAGTATGCGGGGGCCTCCGGCGACTACAATCCCCTGCACACCGACGAGGTCTTCACCACCAAGGTGGCCGGCTATCCGTCCGTGTTCGCCCACGGCATGCTCACCATGGGCATGACCGGCAAGATGCTCACCGACTATGTCGGCGACGCGCGCCTGACCAAATACGGCGTCCGCTTCACCAACCAGGTCTGGCCGGGAGATACGCTGGATTCCACGGCGACGGTGAAGGCGATCACCGAGAGGGACGGCGTGAAGGTGGTCGAACTCGACGTCTCCACCGTCAACCAGAATGGCGTGGTGGTGGTGAGCGGCTACGCCGAGGCGCGGGTGGACGATTGATTTGGCGCCGATCGGCCACGCTCGGCCGGTTGGCCCCGTAACCCCTCGCCGTAGCCGACCCATGCAATCGTCAGATACTCTGCATCTTGGCGCCGGGGAAATGATGTTTATTGAATACCTTACACGGCCACGCTCGGCCGTCTCGCAGGCGAACTGAGTTACTGGCGGCGGAATACAATTTTAGATGAGCGAATCGAAAAAGCCTCCCGCCAGCTTTCCCTCTGCTGATGAACTTGTTGCCGCCGGCTGGATGAAGGTCAGCCGCAGGACCCGCCAAATTGCGAGCAGACCCCGGGTTGGTCAGTATTTTTGGGTGGATTTTCCCCATGACGCCTACGCGCCAGAATTCGAAGGCGAGCACCCCGGCGTCGTAGTCCGTGCCGCCCAGTCGCTCAGCGATACATGCATTGTTGTTCCGGTAACCAGCCAAACACAGGAAAGCAGTGCTCATGTTCACGTCTTGGGGCGCAACCCTAATCCTGTGGGATCAGCGCAAGGCAAGGTTGCGCATGCCATCTGCAATCATCTCTACACGGTCCACGTTAATCGCCTTCGCCCAATATTGACGGCTGCGGGAACTCCGGTCTTCGGGAAGATCGACCCCGGCGACCTCGAAGCGATCCTAACCAAGGTTCGAAACGCGTTGTCATATGCTCCCTTACCGAAGGAAGCCCCGCAAATGACAATAGAGACGGTGAAACGGCCGTTAGGCCCAAACACACTGACTCTCAAAGGCAAGCCCTAGATTTTTTGCGGCTATCGGCTATATGTGTGTTCACAGCTTCGGCTGCTCGGCCTTCGGGCCTTTGGTATACGCCGCAAGGCGCTAAAGGGGGGCCTCGTGCCCCCCTTCGATTTAGCAGCGGAAATCCTAAAAGCCAGAGCGGTGAGAAACTACTGCACTGCGCCAAGCTGATCGGTAAATTTCAAACCAGCCGCAAATCCACCGGCGCCGCCTGCGGGAACACCGCCTGCAGCCGCGTTCCGTCCAGGCCGTACAGCCGCTGGAACAGGCCGCCGAACATAGCGCGGTATTCGGTCAGCACCGGATAGTCGCGGTTCTGGTTCAGGGCCGCCTGGGTCACCGGCGCCTGGCGGCCCAGCATCCGGCCGCCGTTCACCTTGCCGCCCATGACCCAGTAGACGCTGCCGTGGCCGTGGTCGGTGCCCCGGTCGCCGTTCTCGTGGAAGGTGCGGCCGAACTCGGAGATCACCACCACCACGGTGTTGTCCCAGTCCTCCGGCCCGATCTCGTCGGCATAGCCGGCCAGACCCCGGCCCAGCTCGCCCAGCCGGCCGGCGAGATAGCCCTGGGCGCCGCCCTGGTTGACGTGGGTGTCCCAGCCGCCGACGTCGACAAAGCCCGTGTTGAACTGGGTCTTCATGAGCCGGGCGATCCGCCGGGCCGAAAGCTCGAACCCCTTGGGCGAGACCGCCCCGCGATTGGCCGCCACCATCTCGGCGGACACCGAACGATAGACCTCGTCGCGCACGGTAAAGCCTTCGCTCACCGCCGTGGCCAGGGGCTGGCCCTGGTACATCTGCTCGATCAGCTTGGCCTGGCGATCGTCGATACCTGGCTTGCCGGAGACATTGACGCTCATGTTCGGCACCGCCCCGCCGCCTCGGAAGGTCAGGGGCAGCTGGTCGGTGAAGGCGATCGGCTGCGCACCCGACAACTGTCCCGCCAGCCGGCTCATGAAGCCGGAACCATAGTCGCGCGGCCCCTGCAGCGGCTGGCCCAGCTCGATTGTGTCCTGGGTCTCGAAATGGCTGCGGGTCAGGTCGTCGGTCCCGGCGAAGGGGACGAAGGCGATCTGCTTCTGCTGCCACAGGGGATAGATCGAGTCCTTCAGAGCCGGATGCAGCCCCCAGTCGGCGTCCAGGGCGATGGCCGCGTTGGGATTGGCCGGATCGGGCCTGGGCACAGCTATGGTCGGCCGGGACTGGTAGTAGAAGTCCGCCCCCACCGGGATCACCACATTGGCGGCGTCATAGGCGCCGCGCAGGAAGACCACCAGCAGCCGGGTCTTGGCCTGGGGCGTCGCCCAGACGTGGCCGGCCGCCACGAGGGGAAGCGCGGCGGCCGCGCTGGCGATGAATTGGCGGCGAAGCATGATGGTCACCTATCGACGCATGAACTCGGGGGACGACAGCAGCAGGGTGTTCCAGTCCTGCGCCGACGTCGCCTGGTCGAGGGCGTTGCGCGTCGGCGGCCCAAGGGTCTGGGCGATGGACTGGTAGTAGAGGGCGTTCTGCAGCTGCGGAAAGCCGGGGTGGTCGGATGCGCCCGGCTGGTCCGGCTTGAACAAGCCATAGCCGCCGGAGCCGATCTGGCGGGCGATCTCGAACCGGGCCGACATCTGGCCCGGGCTGTCCCAGGCCGCCGAGGTCATGGCATAGCCGTCCGGGGTCTCGTGATTATAGAAGCCCTCGGCCAGGCGGTTCACCCAATTCTGCACCGGGCCAGTGTTCAGGATCACCCGGTCGCCATAGGCCAGGCGCACCGAGGAAATCACATAGTGGACCGGATCCTTGAACCGGGTCCCGAGCGAGGCCTTGAACTCCGGCGAGCGGAACAGGGTCTGCAGCACCGCGGCGATGTCGCCGTCGCTGCGCTGGAAGCTGGCCGCCATCCGCTGGACCAGGGCCGGCGGCGGATCATCGGCGACCATATAGGTGGCGATCTGGGTTGAGACGTGACGCGCCGTCGCCGGATCACGGCTGAGGATGTCCAGCGCCTGCTCCACCTCGCCGAAGCCCGAGCCCTTGATCACGTGGCCGAGGAAGACCTTGTCACCATAGTCGTGCCGGGCCGGATTGAATTCGAACAGGCCCTCGCGGATCAGCTGGCCCTGCAGCTCGGGCCTCAGGTGCGGATTGTCGGGTCTTTGATCGATCCCCACGCCGGTGAGGATCCGCGCCAGTTCCTGGACGTCCTTCTGCGAATAGCCGGCGCCCACGCCCAGGGTGTGCAGTTCCATGATCTCGCGGGCGTAGTTTTCGTTGATGTGGTTGGCCGCGTTGTCGGCGTTGTCCAGGTAACGCAGCATCGCCGGGTGTTTCAGCGTCGCCTCGAGCAGGTCGCGGAACCGGCCCAGGGCGTGGGGGCGGATCGCCCGGTCGATATAGTCGCCGATCATCGGCCGGATGTTGGCCTTGTACTCATGGACGTTGAAATGGTTGAACCAGAACCAGGTCATCTGCTCCTTGAGCTGGTCCGGCGAATAGAGGTCGCGCAGGATATCCCGGGTCGCGGCCTGTTTGGCGGTGGCGGTCATCGCCTGCTGATAGGCCTGCTGCGCCGCCTTCTTCTGGTCCGGGTCGATGAGGGCGTTGGCCGCCTTGTTCTGAGCGTCCAGGTCCACCACCAGCGCGGCCATGGGTTGGGTCGAGATCGGCAGGGCGTCGATCTGCGCCTGAACGGCGGGTGGCAGGGGATCGTCGGCGCCCGGATGCAATTGCTTCGCCAGCCAGCGGTCGGGGCCCATGGCCTCGATCTCCGCCGCGCTGGATGGGGTTGCGCCCCAGGTTACCCGGTTGAGCAGGGCCAGGGTCTGGGCCTGGTCGGGCGCGGCGCACGCGGGCGACGTCGCCAGCGCCGCCGCGCTGACCACCAACCCCAGACCTGCCCCCAGTTGAAGTGCTCGACCCATAGATCGTCCCTCACTGGATAACCCAACCGCTGAAGCCTGTTTTCGCTCCGTACGAGGATTATGACCGATCACGGTTGACCGATCGCCCACCCCTGGACCGAAATCCCGGTGTTTGTTGGGCGTTGGAAGAGGCTTTGCCGGATTGTGCCTGAACGGCGGATGACTGGCGCTACAACCATTAGACGTCCGACAGCGGAAGGGGAGATTGCGGAGCTGAACCGGGCCAAGCTAAGCTGATAAAGCGCAGTCCGAACAGGAAGGCCGTGGCGTTATGTCTGACTGGTTTATCTTGGGGGCGTGCTTGCTGCTGAGTGCCTATGGCGCTTGGTCGATTAGGCGCGACATCAAACGCGGACGGGCATCTGCCAGAGGCTTCGGATTTGACAGAGCAAGCCAGCCAGGACGTTATCGCGCTCTAATGGCATTCAATTGCGTCGTCGTTGCGTGGCTCGTCATCGGAGCCTTGAGCCAGGCGGCGCTTATGGTTTGGCGCGCTTTTTGAACGAAACGCGACCGTCCCGAGCAAGCTTGGCGCCATCCCGGTTTTGCGCCATAAGTCCCTCGGACCTTTGAGGAGCCTGACGCCTCGTATGACGAGCCGCCTGGACATTGCCGGACACGCCGCCTGCGGGATGACCCGCGGGACCGTGGCCGCGCGCTCCAAAACCATGTCCATTATGATGATGATTACCCCCTGCCATGCAGGAACGGGGCGACAGCGCGCGATCTAAAACCGCCGCCGGTCGCAAGGCTAAAAGCCACCCCGCTCCTGATAAAGGCGCGGGGTTTTTTGTTGCGCCGGCGGTCCTTCAACCCAACCGAAAAGGACCTTCCGATGACTATGACCAAGCCGATTTCCAACGCCACGCCGCTCCAATCCGGGAGCGTCGCACATGTATGACACAGCCCTCCTGCCCGCGACCGAGCAGGTGCATCTCGTGCTGATCTCCACCAGCTCGCCCTCGCCCTGCCTCGAGGCGGTGTCCGAGGCCCTGACCCGTGTTGGCGCCCAACTGCGCCAGCTCAGTCTGCGGGCCGTCGGCGACCGGTTCGAGGCGACCCTGCGCCTGACCGGCGTCAACGAGGACGGCGCCGAGCGCTGCGCCGCCATCGTCCGGGCGGCGCGGGGCGTCAGCCTGGTCAGCCTCGAACATCAGTTGCTCAAACCGTGACCGGGGTCCTGGCGGAGGTCGTGCTCGATCAGCAGCTGTTCATCGTCGAAGCCCCGGACACCGGCGACGCCCTGCTGCGCGTACTGGGCTGTTTCGCGGTCCAGCAGGCCCGGCTGGTGGACACCCGCGCCGTGGTGGACGGCGCGCGACTGTCGATGCGCATCGTCGCACAGGGCCTCAGCCCCGGCCGCGTCGAACAGCTGCGCCGGCGGATCAGCGAACTGCCGCTATCGGCCACGGTTTCAGTGGGCTGGCGAAGCGGGCCTACGCCGCCGCCTTCGCCGTCCGTGTCCTCAGGATGAAGTACAGCGCCAACCCGATCAGGTTCCAGGCCAGGAAGAACAGCCGCGTCTTGGTGGGCAGGCTCCAGAACAGATAGAGGCAGCCTAAGATGGCGCCGGGGCCGACGACCCATGCCCACGGGGTGCGATAGACCCGCTTCCAGTCCGGCTCGCGCCGACGCAGGATCAGCATGCAGACCGAAACCGCGACAAAGGCCATCAGGGTGCCGGCGTTGGCCAGGGAGGCGATCTGGTCCAGGGGGGCCAGGCCCGCCAGCAGGGCCACCGCCGTGGCGGTCAGCAAGGTCATCCGGATCGGCGTGCCGGTCTTGGCGTGCACCTTGGCCATGCTTTGGGGCAACAAGCCGTCACGGGCCATGACGAAGAAGATCCGGCTCTGGCCAAACAGGAAGGCCAGGATCACCGTTGGCAGGGCGATCACCGCCGCCGCGCCGATCGCGATCGCCGCATTGCCGTGGCCGAGTTGGCGCAGGATCAGCGCCAAGGGCTCGGGGCTGCCGACGAAGTTGGCGAAATAGGTCGAGCCCACCGCGCTCGCCGCCACCGCGATATAGAGGACGGTGCAGACCACCATCGAGCCGATGATGCCGATTGGTAGGTTCCGACCCGGGTCCTTGGTCTCCTCCGAGGCGGTCGACAGGGCGTCAAATCCGTAGAAGGCGAAAAAGATGATCGCCGCCGCCGCCATCACCCCGTGCTTGGCCCCGTCCACGTCATGTGGCGCGAAGCCATAGGGCATGAAGGGGTGGAAATTGGCCGCGTTAAAATGCGGCGCGGCGAAGAAGATGAAAACGCCCAGGGCGACGATCTTGATCACCACCAGGACCGCGTTCAGCGTGGCGCTCTCCCGCGTTCCGGCGATCAGCAGCCCCGCAACCAGGTAGACGATAAACACGGCCGGCAGGTTGATCACCCCGCCCGCGAGCAGCCCCGTCGTCACCGCGTGCGGCAGATGAATACCCACCGCGCCGAGGAACCCCACCGCATAGCCGGACCATCCCACCGCCACCGCGCTGGTGCCGACGGAGTACTCCAAGATCAGACTCCAGCCGACCACCCAGGCTATGATCTCGCCCAGCACCACATAACTGTAGGTGTAGGCCGACCCCGACGTGGGGATCATGGTGGCGACCTCGGCATAGGCCAGGGCCGCGCAGGCGCAGACCGCGCCGGCGATCACGAAGGACAGGATCACCGCCGGACCGGCCAGGTTCGCGCCTACCCCGGTCAGCGTATAGATGCCGGTGCCGACGATCGCGCCCACACCCATACCGATCAGGTGCCACCAGGTGAGTGTCGGCTTCAGCCTTTGATCCGGTCGAAACTCGTCCAGCGACACCGACTTGCGGTGCATCAAACCGTTCATGAAATCAGAGGTCCCCAACCCAGCGCGAACGGGGAGTTTACACACTGCGCCGCGACCTCAAAGGCCCGTCCTCAAAATGCCGCGACAGTCGGCGCGTCGGTCATGACCAGGATGGCGCCCACCGACGCGTCGAAGTGGCCGTCCATGGCGGCGACGGCGGCGGCGGGATCCTGCTCAAGAATAGCCCGGGCGATGGCGCGGTGCTGGTCGATCATGGTCGCGCGCTGCTGGGGCGTGGTGCGGGTGCGCCAGGCGGTGGGGACGGCCACCTCCATCAGCGGGCCGAACGAGCCGACGATCTGTACGAACAGGGCGTTGTGGCTGGCCAGGGCGATGGCGTTATGCAGGGCGATGTCGTGGCGGGTGGTTTCGGCCAGGTCGCCGGCCGCCAGAGCCATCGCCTCGGCCAGGGCGACGATCCCCGCCGCCTCCTCCGCCGTGCGCGAGGCGGCCGCGAGGGCCGCCGTGCGCAACTCGATGGTCCTGCGCACGTCCCACACCTCCGACACGGTGATCTGGGCGGTGCCCACGGCGTGGTTCAGCGAGGTGGCGATCACCGAGCCATCCATGGCCGCCACCCGCGGCTTGCGGCCGTTGCCCACGTCGATCAGGTGCAGGGCCGCCAGGGCGCCGAACGCTTCGCGCATCACCGCCCGGCTGACGCCCAACTCGCCGGCGAAGTGAGCCTCGCCAGGCAGGGTCTCGCCAACTCGCAGCGACCGGTCGCGGATATGGTCGGTGACCGCGCGCATGGCGCGATGCACCAGCGATCCATCCCCTGTCGCCGCTTGCGGCATCGGCCGCTCCGTCATGATCGAATCTGCTCTGCTGGGTAGCGAGTTTTGCACGGCGCGCCTATGCCGCCACCCCAATCGCGCGATAGTCGGACGGCGATCGCCCGAAATGGCGGCCGAAGGCGCGGGAAAAGCTGGCGTTGTTGAGGTAGCCGCTCTCATAGCCGACCGACGAGACCGGCAGGTCGGTGGTCAGCAACAGCCGCCTCGCCTCCAGCAGCCGCCGTTCGGCCAGGGCCTCGGCGATGGAGCAGTTGAACATCTCGCGAAACCCGCGCGTCAGCTTGGCCCGGTTCAGGCCGCAGGCGCGGGCGATCTGGTCCAGGGTCAGCTTCTCGCTCCAGCGTTCGTCGATCATCCGCCGCGCGGCGATCAGCCGGCGGCTGTCCGCCTCGGTGCGCGCGCCGTCGCAGACGGTGGGCGTCAGATCGCCATCCTCGAACAGACGGACGGTCTCGCAGACCAGCTCGATGCTCTTGGCGCCGCGATAGGTGGTGCGCGCCTCGCCGTTGGTGGGCGGGTCGCGCAGCATGCGCACGATGGCGCGCAGTTCGCAGGGCAGGTGAAAGCAGGCCTGGTTGGACTGGATGAGGGCCTGGCCGCCTAGCCGGGCCAGCGCATTCCGATCCACCAGCAGGACAACGTCGAGGCCATCGCGCCCGGCCTCTTGATTAAGCTGCAGGGTCGGCTGGCCGCCCCCCGTCCCCAGACTGAAGCCCAGGGAGAAAGCGCTTAGCGGCGCCCCCTCGCCGGCCCAAGCGGGGCCGATCAGGGCGGTCAATTCCGGGGAAATCTGGATGCGTTCGGAGACTTGCTCGCCGGTGTCGGCGGCGCCGATCGATGGCGTCATGTCTCCCCTCCCCTGATTCCG
>Ga0302314_10018740_pt1 | contig 11527 bp, 6 predicted proteins | sample III_Palsa_N2_3_FD_200533 | JGI IMG/M metagenome (GOLD analysis project Ga0302314, IMG submission 200533) | Peat permafrost microbial communities from Stordalen Mire near Abisko, Sweden - III_Palsa_N2_3 | ecosystem: Environmental > Terrestrial > Soil > Palsa > Peat permafrost | place: Sweden... | reverse complement strand
TGGCGCGCCCTGCTGGACTCGAACCAGCGACCCACAGCTTAGAAGGCTGTTGCTCTATCCACCTGAGCTAAGGGCGCCCGCGGCAGGCCTGTGCGGCCCGCGCGGCGGAGATCAGTGCGTCCAGTTCTCGGACCGGCCGAAGCGGAAATTGTCGGAATAGGATTTCGGCACGAATTTGCGCACCCGCGGCAGTTCCACCTCGTAGGCCAGCCCCTCGCGCTCGGCGAACGCCACCGCTTCCTCGCGCGACTCGAAGCGCAGCCGCACCTGCGCCTGGGTATCGGCGCTGCCGATCCAGCCCATCAGCGGGTCGGCGCGCCGCGCCTCCGCCGGCTCGAACTCCAGCATCCACTCCGCCGTGCCGGCGCGGCCGGACTGCATGGCGGTCTTGGGCTGCTGAAAGATGCGGGCACGCGCCGTCATTCCGGCCTCCTTGGCGTCTGCGATCGTCCATCTGGTCGGGGCGGCCGGACTCGAACCGGCGGCCTCGTGTACCCAAAACACGCGCGCTACCAGGCTGCGCCACGCCCCGAGACCCTAGCGGACCCGCGGCAACCTAGTTGGTGCCGCCCCTGCCGCGCAAGCCGCATGCCGCTTGCCAGCCGCGCGCATGCTGCGCCGCCAACGCCTTACCCCGGTCGCACCTGCCCACAATCCTTTACGTTGCGAGCCCGGAGAGTTCCGGTTATCTGTTACCCTCTGTCAGGGAATGTAACGGCCACAATGGGTCCTGACTTACCGGCGCCGCTGATTGGTGGTCCGCTGGCTCCCGCTTTCGGGCGGGGGCGCGGGGCCGGCCATGAGGTCGAGCCCGAGTTGCCGCTGCTGGCGGGGCAGACGGCCGCATGGCTGGACGCGCGCAGCTTCCCCAACAAGCCCGTCTACACCACTGGCCAGGCCGTGGCGATCGCCAGCGACATCGACCGCGAACGATTCGCCGCAGCCCTCGCGCTGGCCGTCGACGAATGCGATGCGCTGCGCGTGCGGCTGCGGCTCGATCGCCCGACGGCACAGCGGGAAACCGGGGCGCCCGGCCTCGCCGCGCTGCCGCTGGTCGACCTGACCGCGGAGGACGACCCGGAGGCCGCCGCACGCCGCTGGATGGAAGCCGAGTTTCGCCGCCCGTTCCGGCTCGACGACTTCCCGCTTTGCCGCTTCGCGCTGCTGCGCCTCGCGCCCGAGCGGCATGTCTGGTTCATGGCGTTCCACCAGTTGGTGATGGACGCGATCGGCCGGGAACTGTTCACCGCCCGCGTCGCCGACCTGTACGCGGCGCTGCGTGGCGGCGGCCGGCCGGCCCCCCGCCCGTCGCCGACGCTCGCGGCGGTGCGCGCGGGCGAGGACGCCTATTTCTCCTCGCCGCGCGCCGCCCGTGACCGGGCCTATTGGCTGGCGCGGCTGAAAGACCTGCCGGACGCACTGGTGCAGTCCGACCCGCATCTGACCGAGCGCACCCGGTCCGGCCGCGCCGCCCGCAGCGCCTTCACCCTGCCCGCCGAGCGCGCCGACGCAGTGCGGGCGGCAGCGGCGGGGCTCGGCGTCACCGCGGCGCGTCTGCTGACCGCGATCGGCGCCATCGCGTTCGCGCGCTGGTACGAGGACAGCGACCTGGTGCTCGGCGTCACCCTCGGTCGCCGCCAGGGCGCGCGGCTGCGGCACGGCATCGGGCCGTTTTCGCAGACATTGCCGCTGCGCGTGTCGGTGGACCGGCACGCCACGCTCGGCGAGGCCATCGGCAGCGTGGCGCGCCTGCTGCGGCGCGATCAGCGTCACCGGCATTATCCGATCCACGAGTTGCGCGCGCCGCTCGGCCTCTCCCGCCAGGCCCGGCGCTTTGCCGATGTCACCCTGACCTATCTGCCGACCGCCTACGGCTTCGCCTTCGACGGCGCGCCGCTGCGGGTGGAGAACCTGTCCTACGGCTTCACCGGCCCCTGGGCCGTGACCTGGGTCGATGCCGGCACCGGCACCGGAATCACCACGACCGTCGACTACGACCCCGGCGTGGTGCAGGCCTTCGAGGCCGAGCAGGTGGCCGAGGCGCTGCGCTGCCTGCTCGAGGGCGCGCCGAACCTGCTCGGCCTGCCGGTCGGCGCGCTGCCGATGATGCGCCCCACGACCCTGGCCGAGGTGCTGCGCTGGTCCACCGGCGAGACGATGCCTGTCCCGGGCGAGGCGACGCTGGCTTCGCTGTTCGCCGCGCAGTCGCGCCAGACGCCGGATGCGATCGCCCTGGTCGTCGGCGAGGAGCGGCTGAGCTACGCCGCGCTGCACGAACAGGCCGCGCAACTCGCGGCCCGGCTGGCAGCGGCGGGCGTGCGCCGCGGCAGCGTGGTGGGCCTGGCGCTGCCGCGCACGGCGGCGCAACTGCTGGGCGTGCTGGCCGTGCACATGGTAGGCGCCGCCTACCTGCCGCTCGACCCCGGCTTCCCGGCCGAGCGGCTGGCGTTCATGTGTGTCGATGCGCGAGCGGACCTCGTATTGACCACCGCCGCGCACGCCGCGACCTTGCCCAAACTGCCGTGCCGGGTCGCGCGCATCGACGCCGCGGCCGACCTGCCGCCACCCGCGGCATGGCCCGACTACGAGGCCCCCTCGGCGGACGACCTTGCGTACGTGCTCTACACCTCCGGCTCGACCGGCCGGCCGAAGGGCGTGGGCGTCGAGCACGGCAGCCTCGTCAACTTCGTATTCTGGGTCAGGTCCCTCGCCGATACCAATGACCTGTCGGGGGTTTTGTTCTCCACGCCGCTCGGCTTCGATATTTCGGCCATCGAGATCTTCATGCCACTGAGCTTCGGCGGCCGCATCGTCATGGTGGAGAACATCCTGGCCCTGCCGGCCGCGCCGGCACGGGCGGAGGTGCGGCTGATCAGTACCGTGCCGTCGCTGCTGGAGGCGCTGCTGCGCGTGCACGGGCTGCCGGCCGGGCTGCGCACCGTGTTCATGGGCGGCGAGGCGCTGCAACGCGGCCTCGCCGACCGGCTGCTGGTGGAGGCGCCGGAGCTCAAGGTCGCCAACCTGTACGGGCCGACCGAGGCGACGGTGTATGCGAGCTGGGCGCGGCTGCATCCGGGCGAGAGCGGGCCGCCGCCGATCGGGCGGCCGATCTGGAACAGCAGCCTGTACGTGCTGGACCCGGACGGCGCACCTTTGCCGCCGGGTGCCGCCGGGGAACTCTGGATTGCCGGCACGCCGGTGGCCCGCGGCTATCTCGGCCGGCCGGACCTGACCGAGGCGCGGTTCCGGCCGGACCCGTTCCGGCGCGGGCGGATGTATCGCACCGGCGACCGCGCCCGCTGGCGCCCCGACCGGCAACTGGAATTCCTCGGCCGGCTGGACGACCAGATCAAGATCAACGGCGTCCGCATCGAACTCGGCGAGATCGAGGCGGCGTTGCTGCAACAGCCCGGCGTGGCCGCGGCAGCCGTGGCATTGCGGGCGGACGACGGCGGCCCGCGCAACCATCTGGTCGGCTGGCTGGTCGCCGCAGCGGGAGGCGCGGCGGCGCCACGCGACCTCGCGACGCTGCGCGCCGACCTGCGGGCGCTGCTGCCGGACACCATGATCCCGACCAGCTTCGTCTGGGTGGAAACGCTGCCGCTGACGCCGAACGGCAAGCTGGACCGCCGTGCCCTGCGCAGTCCGCCGCCGGTGCAGGTGCCGGCCCGGCCGGCGCCGCTGGAGATCCGCACGCCGATGGAGCAGGCCGTGGCCAAACTCTGGGGCCAGGTGCTGCAGAAGCCTGACCTCGCCGCGGATGACGATTTCTTCGAACTGGGCGGTGACTCGCTGGCCGCGGTCAACCTGCTCAGCCAAGTGGAGATGCGTTTCGGCGTGCGGCTGACCACCGACGTGCTTGCCGAAGGCCTGACCGTCGGCCGGCTGGCGCGGCTGATCGAGACCGAGGATTCCGCCGAACAGCCTGGGCTCGCGCTGGCCTTGCAGCCGCTCGGCGATGGCGCGCCGTTCTACTGCGTGCCGGGGATCGGCGGCGATCCGACGCATCTGCGGGCGCTGGCGCGGCGCATGGGCACCGACCGCCCGTTCATCGCCCTGCGCGGCGGGCTGCCGCCGTCTGTGGACCAGCCCGACCGGATCGAGGACATCGCCGCCCGCTACGCCGAGGCGCTGCTGGCGCGCCATACCGGCGGCCCGATCCTGCTCGGCGGCTACTCGCTCGGTGCCGCGATCGCCTACGAAATGGCGCATCAGTTGCGCCTGCGCGGCCGCCGCCCGGCCCTGCTGGCGCTGATCGACACGCGGCGCCCGGACTGGGCGCTCACCACGGCCAACGCGCCGGCGACGCTGTGGCAGATCCTGTGCAACCTGCCGCATTGGGTGCGCGACGACCTGCTGCCGGGCGGTCTTGACGCGTTCGTGCGCAACCTGCGCCGGCACATGCGGGTGCTGCGCAGCCGGTCGGCCTCGCTCGACCGGGTGCTCGACACCACCCGCTACAGCCCGCAACAGCAGCAGACGATGGAACGCTACCACCGCGCCCTGGCCACCTACCGCCCGGCGTCGCATCCCGGCCGGGTGGTGGTGCTGCGGGCACGCGCGCAGCCGCTGCTGTGGTGGTTCAGCGAGCCGACGCTCGGCTGGCGCAAGCTGGCACAGGGCGGCGTGGAACTGCACCGGCTGCCGGGCAACCACGCCACCATCATGAGCGACCCGATCGTGCAGCATCTCGCCGACCGGCTGCGCGCCTGCATCGCCCGCTGCCAGGACGGCCCCTCGGCCCCGCCGCCGGCGCGGGCCACGGCGGCGGCGGAGGCACACGCCGCCGGCCCGACCAGCGAGCCCGAAGGCGGGCTGTCGCCCGCCTGAGGCGGCGCCGCTGCGCGCCGACTACTCCGACCAGCTCACGCCGGTCATGTCGTTGGCGGGCACCGGGTCGTTGTCCCACAGGCCGCGGACCTTGGCGTTGGCGACGCCGACCTTGGCGAGCGCGAACAGGAAGATGTTGGGCTCGTCCTCGGCCAGCTTCGTCTGCAGCTTGCCGACCAGATCGGTCTGCACCTTCGGGTCGACCGCCTCGACGAACTGCTTGTACAGCGCCTTGTACTCGGGACTGACGTAGTTGTAGTAGTATTTGTCCCTCGCATAGATATCGAGGTCGCGCGCCTCGGTGTGCGAGATGATCGTCGCCTGGTAGTCGGTGCGCTTGAACACCTGGTCGAGCCACTGGCCCCATTCGATCGGCACCAGCTTGGCCTTGATGCCGACCTGGTCCAGCATCGCCGCGATCACTTCGCCGCCGCGGCGGGCGTAGGTGGGCGGCGGCAGCACGAACGTCATCTCGAAGCCCGGCTTGATGCCGGCCTCCGCCAGCAGCGCCTTCGCCTTCGCCGGGTCGTAGGGATATTCGCCGGTCAGGTCGATGTAGCCCGGATCGCCGGGCGTGTAGTGCGAGCCGATCGGCGCACCGTAGCCGGACTGCGCGCCTTCGATCAGCGCCTTGCGGTCGATCGCGTAGGCGAGCGCCCGGCGCACCCGCACGTCGTCGAACGGCTTCTGGGCGTTGTTCAGCGCGACGATGGTCTTGCCTTCGGTCGTGCCGACATGCACGGCGAAGCGGGGGTCGGCCTTGAACTGGTCGAGCGCCTCGGGCGCGGGGAACAGCGGGAAGGCGTCGATGTCGCCGGCCAGCACCGCGGCCGTCGCCGCCGAGGGGTCGGAGACGAACTTGAAGGTCACGGCGGAGAGCTTTGGCTGCGAGCCCCAGTAGTCGGGGTTGCGGACAAGTTCGACGCGGTCCCCCTTCACCCATTGCTTGAACTTGAACGGGCCGGTGCCGACCGGGTCGGTGGCGTTGGTGGCGGCGGATTTGGGGGCGATCATCACCGCATCACCCCAGGCCATGTCGAACAGGAACAGGGCGGTCGGACGCTTCAGCGTGACCACCGCGGTGCCGTCGGCAGGACAGTCGACGCTGGCGATCGGCTCGAACAGTTGTTTTTGTGCGTTGATGCTGTCGGGCGCCATGGCGCGGCCGTAGGAGAACTTGACCACGCTGCAGTCGAACGGTGTGCCGTCGTGGAATTTGGCGCCGCGGATCAGCTTGAACGTGTAGGTCAGCCCGTCCTTGGAGATGCCCCAGCTTTCCGCAAGCGCCGGCTGCACCTCGCCCTTGGCGTCGATGCGGGTCAGGCCCTCGTAGACGTTCGCGTACGTGACCTCGCGGATCGCCGAAGCGGCGCCGGCGGTCGGGTCCAGGCCCGGCGGCTCCAGCACCATGCCCACGGTGATGCCGTCCTTGGCCTGGGCCGTGGACATGGCCGCGAACCCGGCCAGCAACGAGCCGGCCAGCACCACCGCGAGACGTCTGGTCATGCGCACTCTCTCCCCCTGCCCCAGCCTGCCGCCGGCGCCCTCGGGGCAGGAGCACAACAGCGGCGGCGGGCGCGGTCAAGCCGGTCGGTCAGAGCCGATAGAACCGGCGGGCGTTGTCGTGGAACAGCGCCGACTGATCGGCGGGCGAAAAATCCGCGGTGATGCGGCGGAACTCGTCCCAGATCGCGTCGTAGGTCGTGTGCAGCCGCGCCACCGGCCAGTCGGTGCCGAAGATCGAGCGGGAAATCCCGAAACTCTCGATGCAATACAGCGCCACGGCGCGGATGCTCTCGTAGGTCGGCTGCGGGTCGTAGCCGCCGACGTTGGAGACTTTCAGCGCGATGTTCGGCTCGCGGCCGAGTGCGCGCACCGCCTCGCGCCAGTGCGCCATGCCGTCCGCATCGCGGTCGATCGGGCTGGCGCAATGGTTGACGATGATCTGCAGCTCCGGCATCGCCCGTGCCACGTCCAGCACGCCGTCGAGCTGATACGGATACATCATCAGTTCGAGCGTCAGCCCATGCCCGATCAGCCGCTGCACGTCGGCCCGCCACGCCTTGTCGTAGGCGATGCCGTCGCGCGGCGCGAAATTCTTCGCCGGGTTGGTCGGATGGAAGCTCAGGATGTCGCGGATGCCGACGACGCGGGAGAACGCGGCCTGCTCGTCGATGATGCGCGCGCCCTCCGGCGTACCGAACGGTGCCGCGGCGACGTAGCGCGCGGCGACGTTCTTCGACTTGTCCAGCGTCTCCAGCCAGCGCGTCTCGCCGACGATGTCGCTGCGGTCCCACAGCGCCTCGATATGCACGGCGGCCTCGATCGGCTGGTTGGCGGAATCGCGCAGGTAGTCGGCCACCAGGAAATCCGAGCGCAGCTTGTCAAGCCCGCCGAGCGCCTGCACGCCGCCGTCGGAGGGCAGCAGCCAAGCATGCTTCTTCATCGACAGGTCCCACAGATGGATATGCGGGTCGATGATCGGACCGGAATACATTCTCGTTCTCTCCACCTGTGCGTCGGCGCGGATCTTAACCGGCGCGAAGACCGGCGCCAGGGCTACTCCAGCAAATTGTCGATCGAGAACTTCGGCTCCGGCGGCGGCGGCACGTCCGGCAGTGCCACTTCCCAGCCGCCGCCGAGCGCCTTGTAGAGCTGCACGAGGTCGGTCGCGATGGCGGTCGTGGTGTCGGTGAACTGCGTCTCGGCGGCAAGCAGGTTGCGCTGCGCGTCGAGCACGTTGAGGAAGTCCGAGACGCCCTCGGTGTAGCGGTCCTGCGCCAGCGACAGCGCCCGGCCGTTCTGCACCACCGCGACGCGCAGTTGCTCGCGCCGGCGCTGCTCGGCCGCGTAGTCGGTCAGCGCGGTGTTCACCTCGTGCAGCGCCACCAGCACGGTGCGGTGGTAGGTGATCGCCGCTTCCTGCTGCTGCTGCTTGCGCAGTTCCAGCGTGCGATGCAGCCGCCCGCCCTCGAAGATCGGCAGGTTCAGCGTCGGCCCGAACGCCCAGGTATTGGAGCCCCAGCCGCCGAGATTGCCGAGCTGCGTGGTCTGCAGTGCGACGCTGCCAGTCAGCGAGATGTTCGGGTAGAAATCGGCGACCGCGACGCCGACATCGGCGGTCGCCTCGTGCAGTTGCGCTTCGGCCCGGCGGATGTCGGGGCGGCGGCGGGCCAGCTCCGAGGGCAGGCCGACCGGCACCAGCGGCGGCACCGGCGGGATCGGCCGCGTGGTTTCAAGCTCGTCGTTCAGGGTCTGCGGCGGCTGGCCGAGCAACTCCGCGATGGCGTCGATCAGATCGTCGCGCTGCGCTTCCAACGTCGGGATCTGCGCGGAGATGGTGGAGACCAGCGCCGCGGCGTTGGCGACGTCGAGGTCGGTCGTCAGGCCGCCGGTGGCGCGCTCCTGCGTCAGCTTCTGGCTGTCTTCGGCGCTTTTGCGGTTGCGCAGGGTGATCTCGATGTTGCGCTGCACGCCGCGCAACTGGATGTAGTCGCGTGCCACCTCGGCCAGCGCGCTCAGCAGCACGTCGCGCTGCGACTCCCGCGCCTCCGTTTCGGCCGCCGTGGCGGCTTCCACGCCGCGCCGCGTCCTGCCCCAGAAATCAATCTCCCAGGAGGCGTCGAACCCGGCCTGATACAGGTTGAACGGCGAGAAGATCGCCGTCTCGCCGGTGTTGGGGATGGCGTTGGCGCCGCCGGTATTCGGCGCCGGCACCGAGGAGCTGCTGTTGCCGGCTAGCGACAGCACGCCCTTTTGGCTGATGTGCTCGCGCGAAAAGGCGGCACTGCCCTCCAGCGTCGGATACAGCGCCGCCTCGGACACGCCGAGCGCCGCGCGGCTCTCGCGCAACCGTGTGGAGGCGACTTGCACGTCGAGGTTGTTGGCAGCGACGCGGCTTTCCAGCGTGGTCAGTTCGACGTCGTGGAACAGCGACCACCAGGTCGGGTCGATCGGCGCCTCGGTCGGCGTGCTCGCCGGCGGCTGGTGCGGCTGCGGCTTCGGCGCCGGGTGGCCAATGAGCCAGGAGGTCAGCGACCAGCGGGGCGCCGGTGCCTCGTAGTTGGGGCCGACCGGAGCGCAGGTGGCGAGGACGACGAGCGGCAGCAGAGGCAGGACAGCGCGGCACGGCACGTGGCGCAACCGGAACTTGGGCGGGACGGCCACGGGACGGGCACTCCTTGGTCAGACGGATCAGATACCCCAGGCTAGTCGCGCAAGAAGGGCCGTCAACGCGGGCCGTTGCAAGGGTGCTGCCCATTCCCACCCGGCGCGCGAAATTGTGATCGGGGAACGAGCGGGCCCACGCCACCGCCGCCGCGGGTCGCCCGCGGTCGGTTGCGTTGCGATCACATTCGCTGTGATATCGCACCCGTCATGGGGACACCGACCGACCGGCGGCAGCGAGGGGGCTGCCGCCTGCTGTGGCTCGTGCTGCTGCTCGGTGCCTGCGCCGTGCCGCCGGGGGCACCTGCGCCCGCCACGCCGCAGGCCGCTGCCGCGCCGCCTGCCGGGGCCAGCGAGCTCGTCATCACCGCCGACCGCCGGGCGAGCGAGGCGGGGCTGGCCATGCTGCGGCGCGGCGGCGCGCCGATCGACGCGGCGGTCGCCGCACAGGCGGTGCTCGGGCTTGTCGAGCCGCAATCCTCTGGCCTGGGCGGCGGCAGCGTGCTGCTGGTCTGGAGTGCGGCGAGCGGCCAGCTCACCGTCGTCGACGGCACGCCGCGCACCGGCCACGTGGCGCCGCGCGGGCTGAACGTGGACGCGCATGGCCAGCCGCTCGATCTCGCCTCGGTCGTGCATGGCGGCGGTGCCGTCGGCGTTCCGGGCACGCTGCCGGCGCTTTGGCGGGAACAGCAGAAAAGCGGAAAACTGCCCTGGGCCGACCTGTTCGCCCCGGCGATCACGCTCGCCGACGCGGGGTTCGCGATGCCGCGGGTGCTGCACGACCTGCTGGCGATGCCCGACGCGCCCACCACCTACGGCGAGGCCGCCACACCGTTCCTGCTGCCGGACGGATCGGTGCCGCCGGTCGGCGCGGTGCTGCGCAACCCGGCCTACGCCGCCTCACTGCGCCGGGTGGCGGCGCAGGGCCCGGCCGGCCTGTACGACGGGCCGGCGCTGGCGGAGACGATGGCGGCGCTCGGGCGTGGCGCTCAACCCTCCCGGCTGACGGCGCAGGATTTGCGCGGCTACGCCCCCGGCGAGCCGGCGCCGCTGTGCGCGCCGTGGCGCACCTGGAAAATCTGCACTGCCCCGCCGCCCTCGTTCGGCGGGCTGGTGGCGTTGCAGATCCTGCAGATCGCCGGCGACGGCGACCTGAGCGACGCCGCCTTCGCCCACATGTTCCTCGACGCCGGGCGGCTCGCCGAGGCGGACAGGCGGCACTATGTTGGCGACCCGGATGTCGTGCCGGTGCCGACCCAGGACCTGCTCGACCCGCACTACCTCGCCGCCCGCGCAGCCCTGATCCCGCAGGGGCAGGCGCTGATGCACCCAAAGCCCGGCCAGCCGGAACCGGAGAGCGCCATGCGCGACGACCCCGGCGCGCCGACCACGGCGACCAGCCAGATCGTCGTCGTCGCCAGGACCGGTGACGCGCTCAGCATGACCACGAGCCTGACGCACACGTTCGGCGCCCGCGTCGCCGCCGGCGGCGTGGTGTTCAACAACGCGCTCGCCAATTTCGCCCCGGCGCCGCCGAGCGGCGTGCACTACATGAACGAGATGGAGCCCGGCAAACGCCCGGCGACGCCGTTCGCGCCGGTGGTGGTGCTGGACGCCGACGGCAAGCCGGTGCTGCTCGGCGGCAGCGGCGGCGGCCCGTTCGCGCCGGACGTGGTGGCGGCGGCGCTGATCGACATCCTGGCCAACCACCGCACCCCCACCGACGCGCTGGCCCGCCCCCACCTCAGTTCCGCCGACCCCGACCACGTCGCGGTGGAAGCCGGCACCACCGCGGAGGCGCTGCTGCCGTCCCTCGCCGCGATGGGCTATCAGGCGCGGGCCGACAAGATTGCCTCCGGCTCGGCGTTCGCGCTGCACGGCGCGGGCGGCTGGGTCGGCGCCGCCGATCCGCGGCGGGACGGGGCGGCGGCGGGGGATTGAGGGGGTGCTTCGCCGGTGCGGCGATGCTTGCCCGTATCGGACGGCGACGTTGACGGGACGCCCGGATTATCGTTATTTATGGGGAACGATATGGGCGTGCGGAGGCCACGGCCCCGCTCAGACCGTCCGGGGTGGGCTGCGGGTTCGGGTGCGGGAGAACCATCGGGTTCGGGAGGGCGGCTCGCCTTGCATCCAGGCGGGCGCCTCCGGCGGGGTGGGCGGACGGTAGGGCGGCAGCGGTTCCCGCCTGGGACGCGGCGGCCGGGGCTTGCGGGGTTGGGCCGGTCTTGCCGGCCGGGCCGCCAGGATTTTTGGCGGCTCGACCCGCAGCATCCAGGACAGCGACCGGAGCGGGCGGCGGAGCGATACCGGCGCTGCGGCGAGCAGCGCCGCCATCTCGGGGTCCCGCAGCAGGTTTTCGAGGTGCCCGCGCGACGCCACCGCGGCCGGCACCAGCGGCAGCAGCCAGCCGAATTTTCTGGCGAGCGGGTTCGGCGGCGGCCGGGGTTTTCGGACGGCGGGCGGGCGTGGCGGGCCGGAGCGGCGGCGCGGGGCATAGGTGCCGGCTTCGATGCGGGCGGCGAGCCGG
>Ga0302314_10018739_pt1 | contig 11528 bp, 11 predicted proteins | sample III_Palsa_N2_3_FD_200533 | JGI IMG/M metagenome (GOLD analysis project Ga0302314, IMG submission 200533) | Peat permafrost microbial communities from Stordalen Mire near Abisko, Sweden - III_Palsa_N2_3 | ecosystem: Environmental > Terrestrial > Soil > Palsa > Peat permafrost | place: Sweden... | reverse complement strand
CTCCAGCAGCCACCGGTAGACCTCGGCGTGGTTCTCGTCGGCGGACCGGACCACGAACGCGTTCACGGACAGGCTGTGGTCGCCGACCAGCAGCGAGCAGCCGGTGGAGAGTTTGCGGGTGCCGGGCAGCGAGACGACGAAGTGGTCCGGTTCGGGCCGTTCGTGCTCCACGTCGAGCTCGGCCAGCGCGGACTCGATCGCGGCGATGGCCCCGGCGCGCAGCTCGGCGCTCATCACAGCCCCGAGCTCACGTGCCGCCGGCTGGCCCAGCGCTGCGCCATCGTCTCGGAGTAGGCCTCCAGGGTGCGCTCGGCGGTGGCCCGCCAGCCGAAGCCCTCGGCGTGGGTGCGGGCGGCGGCGCGCATCCGGTTGAGCTCCTCCGGGTGGTCGAGCAGGCCGGCGCAGACCTTCGCGTAGTCGACCGGGTCGTGGCCGTCGATCAGCACGCCGGAGACGCCGTCGTTGACGGCCGTGGCCAGTCCGCCGACCCGGGCGGCGACCACCGGGGTGCCGCAGGCCTGGGACTCGATGGCGACCAGGCCGAAGGACTCGTTGTAGGACGGCACGACGGTCAGGTCGGCGGCGCGGTACCACGCGGCCAGGCCGATCTGGCTCTGCGGCTTGATGAAGCGGGTCCGGTCGGCGATGCCGAGCCGCCGGGCCAGCGCGGTGAGCTGGTGCGGTTCGGCCAGCCCGCTGCCGCTGGGGCCGCCGACCACCGCGACGACCAGGCCGGCGAAGCGCTCCGGGTCGGTCTCGCGCAGCTCGGCGGCGGCGCGCAGCAGGATGTCCGGGGCCTTGAGCGGCTGGATCCGGCCGACGAAGAGCAGCACCGGGGAGTCCGTGGGCAGGCCGAGCTGGCGGCGGGCGGCGAGCCGGTCGCCGGGGGTGAAGGTGGTCAGGTCCACGCCCGGATGGGCCACCGAGACCCGGTCCGGGTCGGCGGTGTACCGCCGGACGAGCTGCCCGGCCTCCTCCGCCGTGTTGGCGATCAGCCGGTCCGCCGCCGCTATCACCTGGTCCTCGCCGATCAGCCGACTCAGCGGCTCCGGGGTGTCCCCGGCCGCCAGCGCGGCGTTCTTCACCTTGGCCAGCGTGTGCATGGAGTGCACCAGCGGCACGCCCCAGCGCTCCTTCGCCAGCCAGCCCACCTGGCCGGAGAGCCAGTAGTGCGAGTGGATCAGGTCGTAGTGACCGGGGTCGCGGAACGCCTCGGTGCGCAGCACCCCGGACGTGAACGCGCATAGTTGGCCGGGCAGGTCCTCCTTGAGCAGGCCTCCGTAGGGGCCGGCGGTGATGTGCCGGACCAGTACCCCGGGCGCGAGCTCCACACACGGCGGCAGCTCCCCGGTCGTGGTCCGGGTGAAGATCTCGACCTCGACGTTGAGCTCGGCCAACTGCTTGGACACCTCGACGATGTAGACGTTCATCCCCCCGGCGTCCCCGGTACCCGGCTGATGCAGCGGCGAGGTGTGTACCGAGAGGGTGGCGATCCGTCTGGGTATCACTCTCGGGCCTCCTGTTGACTTGATGTGACGGCCGGGTTACCAGTAGCGCCGTCCAATCCACTTCGACTAGGGGACAACCCCGCCGCATGCTTCCGCTATTCCGCCCTACCCGACCACGCTACGGGCGCGAGGCCCGCAATGCGCGCCTGAGCATGCGGAACAATGGCCGGTATGACGAGATCTTTGGTAGCAGTGGTGACCGGCGCGAGCAGCGGGATCGGTGAGGCCACCGCCCGCCGCCTGGTCGCGGAGGGCTTCGAGGTGGTGGCGGCGGCCCGGCGGATCGACCGGCTGGCCGCCCTGGCTGCGGAGATCGGGGTGCGCCCGATCCAGTTGGACGTGACCGACGAGCCCTCGGTGGCGGCCTTCGCGGAAGCGGTGCCGGAATGCGCCGTCCTGGTGAACAACGCCGGCGGGGCCTTCGGTCTGGACTGGGTCGCCGAAGGTGACGTCGAGCAGTGGCGGCAGATGTACGACGTGAATGTGCTCGGCACTCTGCGGATGACGAAGGCCTTGTTGCCGGCGATGCTGAAAGGCGGTCGCGGGCATGTGGTAAATATCACATCTATCGCTGGTCTAGTCGTTTACGAGGGCGGAGCCGGCTACGCGGCGGCCAAACACGCCCAGCACGCGGTGACGGAGACCCTCCGCTTGGAGCTGAACGGCCAGCCGGTGCGGATCACCGAGATCGCCCCCGGCATGGTGAAGACCGAGGAGTTCTCGTTGACCCGCTTCGCCGGCGACGCGGAGCGGGCCGACGCGGTCTACCGCGGCGTGGACGCCCCGCTGCTGGCCGAGGACATCGCCGACTGCGTCGCCTTCGCGGTGACCCGCCCGGTGCACGTGGACATCGACCTCATGGTGGTCAAGCCGGTGGCGCAGGCCGCCCCGCACAAGGTCCACCGCACGACGACAGTGCCTGCGGCGTAGCGGAACGATTTCGGTGAGGCCAGCGAACAAGTCCGGGTCGACCAGGCCGGTTGGGGTGGTGACCCGGGGAACCACGGCGCCCAACCGGCTGCGCCGCGTGGACCGCTGGCTCACCGCGACCGCCGCCCCGCTGCTGCGCGGCGCGCCGGACCGGTCCCTCGCGGTCGATCTCGGCTACGGCGCCTACCCGGTGACGACGGTGGAGCTGGCCTGCCGACTCTGGGCGGTCCGGCCCGACCTGCGGGTGCTCGGCCTGGAGATCGACCCGGGCCGGGTCGAGGCGGCCGCGCCCTTCCGCCGGGACGGACTGGACTTTCAACTCGGCGGGTTCGAACTGGCCGTTGGCGCCGACCCGCTGATCATCCGTGCGTTCAACGTACTGCGCCAGTACGACGAGGCCGAGGTGGCACCGGTCTGGGCCCGGCTGACCAGCCGGCTTGCCCCGCAGGGGCTGCTGATCGAGGGCACCTGTTCGGAGAACGGCCGGGTGGCCAGCTGGGTGGGCCTCGGCCGGGAGGGGCCGCGCTCGCTGACCTTCGCGGCGCAGCTGCGCTCCCTGGAGTCCCCGCTGGTATTCGCCGAACGGCTGCCCAAGGCGCTGATCCACCGCAACGTGCCCGGTGAGCCGGTACACGCCTTTCTGACCGCCTGGGAACGCGCCTGGCTGCGGGCCGCGCCGATCGGGGCGTTCGGCGCCCGGCAGCGCTGGATCGCGGCAGCGGAGACGATGGCCGGAATGTACCGGCTGCCGGAGCGGCACGACCGGTGGCGGCTCGGCGAGTTCACGGTCCCCTGGGACGTGGTCGCGCCCGCGTGATGCCGCAACGTCGCATAAAAAGCCGCTGCGGCCTCGGCGCCACTCGCGGGGGGTGGTGGCGCCGGGGCCGCAGCGTGGTGCTGGGAAAGCACCGTTCCGGGAGTCGGGCTCTCCTGGAATCGCGGGGCGCCGGGCGCTCCTGAGGGAGCTTCGGGCACCCCTACCTTGGGGGGGTAGTGCCCAGTCTGCCGGTCAAGGCATAAGGAGCGCGTGAAGATAATTTGAAAATCAACTGAAAATGCCAAGCACTCGCATACCAGCTGCTCGCAGGCCGTCTACCAGGGACCGTACGGCCCGTTCTGAGTGCCCTTGGCCTGCTTCTTCACGGTGAGCTGGCGCAGCGCCGGCCGTACGTCGACCATGTAGATGATGGTCACGATCGCCCCGGCGATGGTGATGATGGACTGCACCCCGCCCCACATGGAGTCGAGCAGGGCCGCGAACCCGAGGAAACACAGCCAGGCAACCTTGGTCAGCTTCCCGGCCGCCTCGTAGGCCGCAGCCGGCCGGATCGCCGCGTCCACGAAGGCGAACACCATGAAGGCGACCAACGCCAGCAACAGCAGGTTCAGCACGCTGAAGAACGTGCCGGTGATCAATCCGGGGCCAATACCCATTCCACTCACCTCGTTGACGGACGGCGGGCGAACGCCGATCGGCTGATGAATCGACGGTACAGCGTGTCAGTCCTTGGCGCCCTGGGTGCCCGTGCTCCGCTTGCGGGGAGTCGTCTTGCGGGCGGCGGACGCGGACGGCGAAGCCTTGGGGGCAGCCGGCTTGACCTGCTCCTGCGGCTCGTCCGCGAGCACGGCCTCGTCCACGGTGTCGGCCTCGACCTGGATGTCGTGGTTCTGCGCGGCGCGGGCCTCGGCCTCGGCGATGACCTGCTCCACGACCACCGTGACCGACTCGGCCGAACGCTCGCCGTCGCCGCGGTACCGGTCGACCACGATCCGGCCCCGCTCGGCCAGCCCGTCGTAGGTGTCCACGGCCTTGCCGGCCACTTCGAGCACCCGTCCGACCTGGACCAGCGCCAGCGTCTGGGCCTTGTCCCGCAGTGCCTGGACGTCGGGCCGGCCGGCGGCCTCCCGGATCGTCCCGCCGACCGCCTTGGGGTCGAGCACGACCTTCGGGTCGAACCCGCCGGACACCTCGCCGAGCTTCGAGGTCACCTTGGCCAGCCGGTCCGGCGCCTCCGCGGCGACCTTGCTGGCCAGCGCAGTGACCGTCTCGGACAGGTCATTGAGCAGCGCCGGAGCGCCCTTGGCCGAGGCGGACTTCACCTTCTCGGCCGCCAGATCCCCGGCACCGGCCAGCGCGTAGAGCGGCTTCGGATCGGCGATCGCCTTGATCAGTTCATCGGTCACGTTCATGATTTCAGTCCCCTCATTCGCCTGGTACGGCGGGTTTGTCGGCGGTCTTCTCAGCGGTCTTCGAAGACCCGTTCCTGGTCGCCTGCTCAGCGCGAAAAGACTCATAGACCTCGCGCAGAATCTGCTTCTGCCGCAGGCTCAGCTCCGGATCGTCCATGATCGCGGTGATCACGGGCAGCCGGACCGGCGTCGAGCCGTTCGCCTCATCGTCGAGCAGCCCGGCCCGGACGTACAGGGTCTCGGCAGAGATCTGCAGCGCTTTGGCCAACTGCTGCAACACCTCGGCACTCGGCTTGCGCAGCCCGCGCTCGATCTGGCTGAGATACGGATTGGACACCCCGGCCACCTGGGCAAGCTGGCGCATCGAGAACTGCGCGGATTCCCGCTGCTCCCGGATGTACGCACCGAGCTGCGCCACGTGCTTGGGGGTCAAGTGCAGGTTTGCCACGTTCTCCATGATGCATGCATGTGCTAACTTTTGCAAGCACCGTGCTTGCGGGCGTGTTCGTGCCGGTTCTAAGACGTTGCGGGACCGGACTCAGCGGCGGCCGGTGGCCAGGACGAGGAGGAACTGGCCGCCGCCCGCCTCGATGGAGGCGGTGACCGGCAGTCCCGGTACCAGTCGGGAGAACCGGTCCACCAGCCAATCCGCCGCCTCTTGGGCGTCCTGCTTGCTCGGACAACGGCCCACCATCTCGCGGCCGCCCTTGCGCTCCAGCCTCTCGGCAACGGCGATCAGCGGCGCGGGTTCGACCACGTACAGGCGGTCCGGCCAGGCGATGACCACCTTGACTGCGCCCTTGCGGGTGTTGCACCCGCGGTGCGCGAGCCGCTCGACGACCTTGGCCTTCCGGTCGGCGGTCCGGCTGTCGACGCTGGGGCCCCGCGGGTCGTTCACCGACATGTCGGGATCGACAGGTTCGTCGCACACCCAGCAGCGCCAGCCGTCGCGCTCTGCCACATCATCGAGGAGACTCATCCGTGCAGACTAGCGCGCAAAGATACATCGGTTCCGCGGCGTTCAGATATCTGCCATACGACTCCATGCGGGCCCGGGGTCGGCGCCGTTGCCGGTTTCACCGTGGATCGGGGCGTGAAACCGCGGTGTAGCCGCAGCAAATTCGGCCTGGCAGCGAGGGATCGGGCAATGGCAGGGCTCGTTAGGGCTCGTTCTCGCCTACTTGTAGTGCGCGGCCTGCAAATTGTGCAGGTGTGCGTAGAGACCGTCCTTTTCCAGCAGTTCCTCGTGGCTGCCGACCTCTGCGACCCGGCCGCCTTCGATCACGATGACCAGGTCGGCGTTGCGCACGGTGGAGAAGCGGTGCGAGACGAGCACAGTGATCGACCCGTCGGTCGAACCCTGTGCGGCGGCCTCGGCATATCGGGCGAACAGCGCGCTCTCCGCCGCCGCGTCCAGGCTTGCCGTCGGCTCGTCAAGGATCGTGAGCAGGGGCTCGCGGCGCATCAGGCCGCGGGCGAGCGCGAGCTTGTGCCACTGGCCGCCGGACAGTTCGCGGCCGCCCCTGAAGTACCGGCCCACCTGGGTGTCGAGGCCCTTGGGCAGCTGGTCGACCAGGGCGGCCGCGTCGGCGTCGGCCACCGCCAGCATCAGCGCGTCCCGGTCGTCCAGGCTGGGCAGGTCGCCCACCCCGACCACGCGACCGGCGGTGAACTGGTACGGCACGTAGTCCTGGAAGGTGGCGCGGATGCGTTCGCGCCAGCGGACCGGGTCCAGGGCGGCCAGGTCCGCGCCGTCCACCAGGATCCGGCCCGAGCTCGGCCGGTACATCCCGGTGAGCAGCTTGACCAGGGTGGTCTTGCCCGCGCCGTTGTCGCCGACCACGGCGACCGTGGCGCCGGCCGGAAGGAACAGGTCGACTCCGGACAGGGCCGGCTGTTTAGCGTTCGGGTAGGCGAACTCGACCGCCTCGAACCGGATCCCGTCCTTCAACCGGGCCGGAGTCTCGTCAAAGACTCCGCCAGTGGCGGCGCCGGGCTTGGTGTGTTCGGCGTAGTCCTCCAGCCAGATCAGGCGGCGGGCGGCGCGGACCGTCGAGGCGAAGGAACTGGAGGTGTCGGCCGCGCCGGACACCTGGCTCTGGGCCCGGCGGATCAGCGAGACGGCCATCACCACCTGGCCCACCGACACCTCGCCGTGCACGGCGCGGACGGTCAGCACCACGACCGCCAGGCCGAAGCCGCAGGCGAAGATGATCCAGCCGAGCGCCTCCCAGCCTGCGCTGCGCAGAGCCGCGCGCATGCTGGCCTTCCGCAGGTGCTCGCCGAGCGCCCGGTGCCGTTCGGCCAGCGGCTCGGTCAGTCCGTAGACGCGCAGTTCGCGTGCGTGCTGGGCGGTTGTGGCGAGGCTGAACAGGTCAGACAGCAGCCGCTGGTCGGTCGCGTGGGTGTCCTCGTCTTTGGCCTGGATCCGGGCCGCGCGGCGGTCCGCCAGCATCGGGGCTATGGCGAGCACCGGCACCAGCAGGATCGGCGGATAGATCCACGCGATCAGGCCGATGATGAACCCGGCGCGCACGAACAGCTGGAGCACCGAGATGAACTGCCGCGGCGCCCCGGCCAGCAGCCGCCGGTTGGAGCGCAGCAGCTCGATCTGTTTGCTGTACTCGGGATTCTCGAAGTGTTCGAGTCCTTCCGGGGCGTTGGTCAGGCCCGCGAGATACTCGCCGACTTTCAGGTTCACCCGGTCGGTCAGGATGGTGTTGCGCATGGCGTTGATGATGCCGAGCGTCCAGGTGAGGGTGAACAAGATCGCTGTTACCAGAACGCCGACCAAGACCTGGGTGCCGTCGCCGCGCACGGCGCCGTCCACGATCAGCCTGTAGCCGATCGAGTAGGTCACCAGGGCCGCCGAGGAGAGCACGCCGGTCACCACCGAGATGGTCATCGCGCCCGGCGCCGCGCGGAATCCGCTCAGGACGATGATCGAGGTCAGCCGCCGCGCGGAGCGTATGCGTTCGGCCATTCGCCGCCACGCTCCCGCCGTCCCGGTCACCGCGAGGCCTCGGCGAACCGGGCGGCCTGCAGTTTGAACATCCGCGCGTACTCGCCGTCGGCGGCCAGCAGGTCCGCGTGGCCACCGTACTCGGTGATCCGGTTGCCGCTGAGCACCGCGATGGCGTGCGCGCGGCGGACCGAGGCGAAGCGGTGCGAGATCAGCAATGTGGTCACCCCTGTGGTGATCTCCAGGAACCTGTCATAGAACGCGGCCTCGGCACGGACGTCGAGCTGCGCGGTGGGCTCGTCGAGCACCAGGATCTGCGCACCGCGCTCCACCGCGTACAGCGCGCGGGCGAGCGCGACCCGCTGCCACTGGCCGCCGGACAAGTCGCGGCCGCCGGGATAGCCCGAGGAGAGCACCGTGTCCCAGCCGTCCGGCAGGGAGTCGATCAGCTCGGCGGCGCCCGCGCGTTCTGCCGCCAGGGCCAGTGCCTCCGGGTCGGGTTCCTCGCCGAGCAAGCCGAAGGCGATGTTGCCGCGGACGGACAGCGGATATTTGGTGTAGTCCTGGAACACGACGGCCACCCGGCGCTGCCATTCCCGGGCGGGCAGGTCGGTGAGCGGGACGCCGTCGACGATGATCCGCCCGCCGGTCGGGTCGCGCAGCCGCGCGAGCAGGGTCACCAGTGTGGTCTTGCCCGCGCCGTTGACCCCGACCAGCGCGGTGGACTGGCCGGCCGGGAGGACCAGGTCGACCCCGGCCAGCACGTCCGTCTCGGAGCCGGGGTAGCGGAAGTCGACGCCTTCGAGTCGGAGCTCGCGCCGCAGCTGTGGTCCAGACGAGGGTCCGGAAGGGTCGAACTCGGCGGGGAGTGGGACAGGTTGCGCGGCGAGCAGGCCGACGGGCTTAGCGCTGCCCAGAGATTCTTCCAACTCGTCCAGGTCGGGCAGCCCGGCGAGCATCAGGCCCAGGCTGAAGTCGGCGATGGTGAAAGTCCCGACCGGCACGCTCATCCCGAGCATCGAGATCATCACGGTCAGCGTGGTCAGGGGGATCCGGTGGTGGTAGCCGTCCCAGGCCAGCAGCGTGCAGGCGCCGCCGTAGCCGGCCAGTACCAGAAGCGCCATCAGTGCCACGCGGACGTTCAGTGCCTTGATTTTGTCCCAGGTCGGTGCCATGCCTTCGAGGAACAGGTCCCGGTGGCGCTCGACCAGCCAGCCGCCGAGCCCGAAGATCCGCAGTTCGGCCGCCGACCGCGGCTGCATGGACAGGCCCGCGAAGTACCAGCTGGCCCGCAGCGGCTCGGCGCTGCGCCGGACCGCATCCACCCGCGCGGCGATCATGCCCTTCAGCGGACGGCGTACCACCAGCCACATCAGCAGCAGCCCGAGGCCCAGCCACCAGCGGAACGAGCTGAGCACCAGGCAGGCGAGCAGTCCGCCGAAGCGGTCGCCGACCTTCCCGGCCAGCGTCATCGGCGCGTCGGCCGGCTGATAGCCGCTCAGTTCACCGCGGACCCGGGCAAGCCGGTCGAGCACTTCGGAGTCCTCCAGATGGCTGATGCCGACCGGAGCGCCGACGGCGGCCACCAAGCGGCGCTGCAGCATGTTGTTGACCCGGCCACGCGATGCCGCCGTCAGGAGGTCCTCGACCGGTCCGCGCAGCAGGGAGACCGCGTACAGGCAGCAGCCGACAGTCAGGGTCGCCCAGAGCTTGTGCGCGGCGGCCGAATCCAGCCCGCCCTGCACCGCGGCCGGGATCGAGCCGCTGGCCCGCCCGAGGGCGATCATCGAGGCGACCGGGATGGCGCCTTCGAGCAGGATGAAGGCCACGGCGCCGAAGCTCAGGGCGGGGCTGGCCCGCCACAGCAGCCCGCAGGCCCGCATCTGGCCGCTGCGCCGTATCGCGGTGATCGCCCGGCGCGGCGAGAACCGCGGTATTCGACTGTCGTCTGCTGTGGTCCCGGACGGCGTGTCCATGGGGCCTCCCCGCGTCTGTCCCGGAATTACTCAGTCGCGGGCCAAGTAGATCAGGGTACAGCGGTCGGCGGCAATCGTTTTTCCGGTCTCGCGCGCAGACGCAGGCTGCTTACGAGGCGTCGAACGCGGCGCTGAGCGAGCCGACCGGCACGCCGCCGCCGGTCAGCGGCGCCTCGCCGAGCCTGTCTAGGGGCTCGGAGCGCACGCCGAGCCGGCGCAGGGCCTCGGCCAGGACCACCGGCACGGCGCGCTTCGCCCCGTCCGAGATCTTGAAGGCCAGCGCCCGTCCGTCCGGCAGCGCCGCGACGTGCACCGCCTCGGCGCCGGTCTTGGCGATCAGGCCGGGCACCGCGCGCATCGCCTTGGTGTCCATGGAGCGAGTGCCGCCGACGTATTCCGGGTGGGTCCGCATGGCGTCGGCCACCAGCCGGGGGTTGCTGCCCGGCGCCGAGCGGACGCAGGTCTGCAGCGCCCTGGCCAGGCCGAGCAGCGAGATGCCCAGGAGCGGGGCGCCGCAGCCGTCGACCGCCTCGGCCGCGATCGACTCCCCGGACAGGCGTTCGATCGAGAGCCGGATCGCTGTCTGGACCGGATGGCCGGGGTCCAGGTAGCTCTCCAGATCCCAGCCGTTGCGCACGCACACCTCGAGCATCGCGGCGTGCTTGCCGGAGCAGTCGGAGAAGATGGACTGCTCGGTGCCCCCGGCGCACTGGTGCGCCAGCTTGGCCCGCTCGTCCTTGGGGAAGACCGGCGGGGTGCGCAGCGCGGACTCGTCGAGACCTACATCCAGAAGGATCTTGCGCACAGCGTCCACATGGAACGGCTCACCGGCGTGGCTCGCGGCGGCCAGTGCCAGGTACTCCCCCCGGAGAGTGCTGCCTGCGTCCAGCATGCCGGCTGCTTGCAGCGGCTTGTTGCTCGACCGGGGAAGCAGTGGGAGCTCAATCTCGCCGACGGCCGCGTGCACCGATCCGTCGGCCGCCAGCAGAACCAGGCGGCCGCGATGCTCCCCCTCGACAAACCCGTTTCGGACTATCTCGACCAATACCGGGTCTGTGGTTATCGGCATCGCGCTGTGCTCCATCTGTGCGGTCTTGGCAGTTCACGGCAGCGTGGACCGCCACCGCGCGCAGGCGTGGGGACCGAAGGTCAGACCGACGGCTCCTGCGCGGCCAGCAGATCATCGACTGCGGCCTCGCCCTCACGGTACCTGCGTCCGAGTTCGGTGGCACACCGGTCCACGACTTCGTGGATCCTCCGGCGCAGTTCCGAGACCTCGGACTCATAGTCGCGCAGCCTGCCTGCCACATCAAGGAGTTCAGCCTCCGGACAATTGCCCAGATCCAGCACGGCCACCTCGTCCAGCGCGGCCTCCATCCGCAGCCGGTAGTCCCCCGCGCTCGCGGCGTCGATCGGCAGGTGGCGGGCCGAACTGGTGCGGGCCGAGGTGTCGTCGGCCAGGATCCGGCCGAGCCGGGCCACCAGGGTGCCCTGGGCCGGGTTGGCCCGCCGGGCGAGCTCGGCGGCCAGTATGTCGATCCGGCCGTGCAGCATCCGGCGCAGATAGGACAGGTCCGTCTCTTCCGCGATCGCTTCGCCGCGGCGGCTCCTGAGCACGTCCAGCGGCAGCCCGGCCAGGTCGTCGAGGCAGTCGGGCGCCAGCACCCGGCCGATCCGCCATTGCCGCGGCAGCTCTCCGGCCGGCAAGTGCTCCCGGTCGCGCCCAGATCCGGACATCGCGCCCCCAGTGTGTGGCTCGTCCGCGACTGCGGCCTGTCTGCATCGTGCCACGATGCCCGCCCGTATGGTCCGGATCGCCGGAACTATCACCCGGTCGGGGGATTTGTTACTTTTAACGCCGCCGCAGATACCGCTGTGCCAGGGGCCTGTGCTACCGGGCCCGGAGCCGCTCGCGCGCGGTGGCCCCGGTGTCCGGCGGGACGACGACCTCCTGGCCGGCCG
>Ga0302314_10018737_pt1 | contig 11529 bp, 9 predicted proteins | sample III_Palsa_N2_3_FD_200533 | JGI IMG/M metagenome (GOLD analysis project Ga0302314, IMG submission 200533) | Peat permafrost microbial communities from Stordalen Mire near Abisko, Sweden - III_Palsa_N2_3 | ecosystem: Environmental > Terrestrial > Soil > Palsa > Peat permafrost | place: Sweden... | reverse complement strand
GGGCACATCGGCCTCGCGCGCGAAGCCGCGGCGCTCTACCGCCTCCCGTGGGCGATGCCGGACCCGGGGCAGCCCGCGCGCGTGGCCCCCGAAGGCGCGAAGCCCGTCACCGAGCTCGCGAGCGTGCGTGTCCTCGATTTCGAGCGCTGCCCCGAGTACGGCGCCGCCGCCGTCACGGACGTCACGATCGCACCTTCGCCTGCGTGGCTTCGCTACCGCCTCGCCTCCCTCGGCGTGCGCCCCATCTCCAACGTCGTCGACGTCACGAACCTGCTCCTCCTCGAGTACGGCCATCCGATGCACGCGTTCGACCTCGATCGTGTGCGTGGCAAAGCGGCGCCCATCGTCGTCCGGCGCGCGACGGAAGGGGAGAGCCTCACGACGCTCGACGGGAACGCGCACACGCTGACCGCCGACGACCTCGTGATCGCCGATGGCGACGGGGCCGTGGCGCTCGCCGGGGTCATGGGCGGGGCCACGAGCGAGATCACGAACGCGACGACACGGGTCCTCCTCGAGTGTGCCTACTTCGAGCCGCGCGGGGTCCGTCGCGCGTCGCGCCGGCACGCGCTTCATACGGACTCGAGCCACCGCTTCGAGCGCGGGGTCGACTCCGGGGATTCCCGCGCGGTCCTGGCGCGTGCGGTGACGCTGCTCACGGAGGTCGCGGGGGGCGTCGCGGTGCGCGGCGAGATTCACGTCTCGGGTGGTCCCGCGGCTCCGGTCCACGCACGCCTTCGCGCGGGGCGCCTCGATCAGCTCCTCGGCGTTCATGTTCCGTGGGAGGAGGCGCTCGACATCCTCCGGCGTCTGGGTTGCACTGTCCGCACGCGCACGGACCTCGAGGCCGAGCTGCTCGTGCCGACGCACCGCCCCGACATCACGCGCGAGGTGGACCTCATCGAAGAGGTCGCGCGCGTGCGCGGCATGGATGCGATCCCGGTGGTCCTCCCACGCGTTCGCCCGAGCCGCGAGGACGCACCGCGCGAAACCTCGTCGCGGAAGGCGCGTGCAGCCGGCGTCGCGCTGGGTCTCTCGGAGGCCATCACCTACAGCTTCGTCTCGCGTGCTTCGCTCGAGAAGCTCTCGGCCCCCACGCCCGCCGTCATCCTCAAGAACCCGCTGACGGTGGAGCAAGAGGTGATGCGGACGAGCCTCCTCCCCGGGCTCCTCGACGCGCTCGCGCACGCCCGGCGTCACGGCGAGCGCGACGTGCGGCTCTTCACCATCGGGTCGATCTTTCTCGGCGACGGCGGCCCGAGCGGCCTCCCCGAGGAGCGGCTCCTCTTCGCGGCCATCCTGGGTGGGGACCGCGCGGCGTACCTGGGAAAGCCGGAGCCTCTCGACGCGTGGGACGCGAAGGGGCTCGCGGAGGGGTTCGCGCAGCGCATGACGGGGCGTACGTCGATCGCCCTCGAGACGTTCGCCGCCGCCGACTTGCCTCCCCACCTGCACCCGCGCGGAGCGGCGCGCGTCACGGTGGAAGGGAGCACCGTCGGAACGCTCGGCCCCCTGCACCCCGACGTCCTCGCGCGCTTCGATCTCGGCGCCGGCGCATTCGTCGTCGAGATGGATCTCGCAGCGCTTCGTGCAGCCGAACGCACGACACCGCGCTCCGCCCCCATCCCGCGGTTCCCTGCGAGCATTCGCGACCTCGCGCTCGTCGTGCATGACGACGTGCCGGCCGGAGAGGTCCTCGCCGCCGTGCGCCGCGCCGCGGGCGAGCTCGCGACCGACGTGAGCCTGTTCGACCGGTTCGTGGGCGGGGCCATCCCGGCAGACCACCGGAGCCTCGCGTTCCGCGTGGTGTACCGCGCCGAGGGGCGCACGCTCACGGACGCCGAGGTCGACGCGCAGCACGCGAAGGCGGTGGCGGACGTCGGGCAGCGGTTCGGGGCGACGCTGCGCTGAGGAGCCTCGCTCTACTCCGCGGAGACCACCCGATTGCGTCCGGCCGCCTTGGCTCTGTAGAGGCGCGAATCGGCCAAGCCGACGAGTGTCGCCTTTTCGTATTGCCCGCGGCAGCACGCGAGCGAAGCGACGCCTGCGCTGAGCGTCACGCCGAGCCAGCCTGCGCCGTGGTCGATGCGCGTTTGCTCGAGGAGGACGCGAATGCGCTCGGCCATCAAGAACGCCGCGTCGATGGCGGTTCCCCGCGCCACGACGACGAACTCTTCGCCGCCGTAACGGCCGAGCACGTCCTCCGTGCGGACCCCGCGCGCGAGGACCTCGACGACGCGCTTCAAGACCAGGTCGCCGACGAGGTGACCCAGGGTGTCGTTGACGCGCTTGAAATGGTCGACGTCGAAGATGGCGAGCGACAGCTCCGTCTGGTGGCGGCGCGCGTAGGCGAGCTCGGCGTCGAGCCGATCCTCGACGTGCTTGCGGTTGAACGCGCCCGTGAGCCCGTCGCGAGATGCGGCGTCGTAGACCTTCCGGAGCGCGCGAGCCTCTTCTTCCGTGACCTGCGAGAAGCGGAAGAACGTCGCCGACCCGAGCTGAACGCGGTCCCCCTCCTGGAGCACGACCGACGTCTTCACGGGGGTATCGTTGACGAACGTTCCGTTGGTCGACCCCGCGTCGGTCAGGAGGTAGGCCGACCCGAGGCGGGCGAGCCTCGCATGGACGCCCGACACGCTCGCGTCTTCGACCTGGAACGTGCAGCCGCTGGCGCGGCCGAGCGTGCTCTCGACGCCGATCGGGATCTCGAACACGCGCCCCGTTTCGGGGCCCCCCACGACCGTCAGGGCGCCGACGGGCCGCGGGTTCTGAACCGCGCGCGCGTCCACGACGAGCGTCTTGGGCCCGAGGAGGTTGCCGGGATCCTGGTTGGACGGCATCGTGGGTGCCCGTTAAGATCGTTGCTCGCAGGCGACTTGTAAAGCGAGCACGCGCCCACCCCCTTTGCGGCTAAGCTCGCCGGGGTCATGGCCATGGCAAACGCCCCCGGCGCGGCGAACCTGAGCGGGGCGGTGCTGTCGCGCCGGTACCGACTCAAGGCCGAGATCGGCCGTGGCGGCATGGGCGCGGTCTACGCCGCGGAGACGCTCGACGGGGGCGCGCCGGTCGCCATCAAGATCCTTCACCCGTTCTTCGTCGCCGACGAGACGGTGATGAACCGCTTCCTCGAGGAGGGGCGCACCTGCATGCGCCTCGTCCACCCCAACATCCTGCGCATCCACGAGTGCCTGGCGGCGGAGGACGGTAGCCCCTACCTCGTCATGGATCTGCTCGAAGGGATCCCCCTCTCGGCGTACACCAAGAACGGCGGCCGCGTCGCGCTCGCCCACGCCGTCCCGATCCTGCAGGGCATCCTCGCGGGGCTCGAGGCGGCGCACGCGCTCGGCGTAGTGCATCGCGACTTGAAGCCGGGGAACGTGTTCCTCGCGCGCGCCGGCGGCGTCTTCAGCGTGAAGCTGCTCGACTTCGGAATCGCCAAGGTGATGGACGCCGCGGGCGGCATGGGGACGAAGACGAGCACGGGGGCGCTCCTCGGGACGCCGGCGTACATGAGCCCGGAGCAGGTGAAGAGCGCGAAGGACGTCGACGGTCGCACCGACCTCTGGAGCGTCGGGGTCATGTTTTACGAGATGCTCACGGGCCGCGTCGCGTTCCCCGCCCCCACGGAATACGCGCGCCTCGCGGCCGTCATCTCGGCGAAGCCGACCCCGATCCAGTCGATCGACCCGGAGCTCGCGCCCGTCGCTCCGTTCATGGAGCGCGCGCTCGAGAAGGATCGCGAGCGACGGTTCCAGACGGCGCGAGAGATGGCAGGCCAGCTCGCCGCGCTGATGCCGCAGGGGGCACTCCTCGAGACGGGCAACCAGCCACGTGCACCGTTCGGTCTCGACGCGAGCCAGCCGGGGGCGCCGGCCGTCGCGAAGGCCGTGCAGGAAGCCGCATCGGCCTGGGAGCAGGTGGCGGACAAGCCGCCCCAGGCGAGCGACGCGTCGCCGTTGTCGCCGCCGAGACAGATGCTCTCCGCGCCCCTGAGCTCGGAGCACACGAGCACGCTCGCCAGTCCGAACCGCGCGGTGCGGTCGCCCTCGCTCCCACCCGAGGTCGTCATCGTCCCGCCGAACGAGGTGTCGGCGGGGCGTGACCGCGAGACCATCCCGCGCATCGACCTTGTCAAAGCGCCTGGCGTGCCGGTCTGGGTCGTCGCGTTCCTCGTGCTGCTCGCGGCGGGCATCGGGTTCGTTCTCGGGTACCTCGTCGCTTCGAGGCGGTGAAGGCACATGGACGTCGTCGCTCTCACCGAGCTCGCCACGACGCCGGAAGCCGAGGCGCCCCAGCTGGCGGTCGACCTGGGAATCACCGCCTACGAGGCGCGGCAGAAGCTCGCGACCGGCTTGCCGTGCGTCGTCCTCATGACGCCCGACCGCGCCCGCGCCACGAGTCTCCTCGGCGCTTTGCGCGCGCGAGGACATGGGGCCGTGGCCTGCGACGGCGGAGCGGTGGTCCCGTCGGCGAAGATGCGTGAGGTCCGGCGCTTTGCGTTCGAGCCCGACGCGCTGACTCTCGCGCCCCCCGACGGGCAACCGGGCGAGGACGAGCGGGTCCGCTTTGCCGATCTCGTGGCGATCCTCCGGGCGACCCATCGCCATACGACGGAGACGCACGAGGAGACGAAGGAGAAGAAGTTCCGCCCGGTCGCTGCGCTCGCGAGCGGCGGCGTCATCCTCACGAAGACCGTGAAGCGCGACGTCGTCCGAACGTCCGAGGACAAGGAGCAGGTGCTCTACCTCTTTCGTCGCGGCGCGCTACCGTGCCTCTTGCGCGAAAGCTCCGCTCAGTACGCGGGGCTGGGAGCGGCGGTCCTCCCGACGCGCTTTCACAACTTCACGACGACCCTTCGCCTGCTCCGCGAGCACGCTCCCTCGGTCCCCTACGACGAGCGCTTGCTCTCTCTCAAGAAGCCCCCCGAGCCGCCGAACGACCCCGGGGCGCCGCGAGTCTTCGACCGCGAGACGGGCGGCGTCGATCTCATGGCGCACCTCCTTGCGATGTGGCTCTCGCGCGGAGCCTGAGGTACTTTCCCGGCCATGAGCGCGACGTCGACCGACCCCCGGTTTCTCGAGATGTTTCCCACCTGGCTCGGCTCCCTGGGCACCGACGTCGCGGCCCTCGGCACGATCGTCGCGGAGGACGGGCCCGAGCCGGTGCGGCGCTACGTCGTCGCCGGCCTCAACTACCTCTTCAAGTCGCTCGACCTCATCCCAGACGGCATCGACGACCTCGGCTTCCTCGACGACGCGTTCGTCCTCAGGGTCGCGGCGGCGCTCGCCGTCGCCGAGCAACCTGCCGGCCCGCACGCGGACATCCTCGCGCGGCTCGGCCAGGACGCGAGCGGTGTGCGCGACTTCCTCGGCGAGGATTACGTGCGGCTCGAGAGCTACGTGAAGAACCTCCGCAAGGGGGCCGCACGCGGTCGCACGGTCGAGGACATCATGACCAACGCCGCGGAGCGCGGCGCGTTCGCGGCCGAGGTCCAGAGCTGGTCGCAGGCGTTCCAGGCGCCCTCCTTCACGCGCGACCCGAAGACGCTCATCAAGCTCAAGGCGTTCCTCAGCGCCAAGCTCCCGTAGACGCCTACTGCGGCGGGGCGCGGCGCCTCGGGACGACGATGCCTCGCACCACGAGGCCGCGAAGGTGACGGAGAGCGAGCAGGCGTGGGAGGCCACAGAGGTCGAGCAACGTCTCGACGTCCGTGCCGCCGTCCATGAGCGACAGGAGAAACCCGCTCACGTGATCGAGCCCGAACCCTCGTAGCTCCTCGGGCGTCAGGGCCACGTCGAGGATGGCGGTCGGCGAGTCGATCATCAGCCAGCACTCCCGTTCGAGCGCCGTCCTGCACTCGTTCGAGAGTGCGGACGCTTCGGAGTCGAGGGGCATTTGCTCGAGAAGGCGGGCCAGCAGGAAGAGCGCCTCCTCCGGCTTCTCCTCGGCGAGCAGCCGCCGCGCGGCCTCCATCGTCGTCTCCCCCTTCTCTCCCTTCGGCGCCGCGACGGCCTGGAGGCTCAGCTCCGAGTCCCGCGCGAATGCATCGGCATCGAACGGGGGGAGGACCGTGGGGCGGTCATCATCCGGCTCGTCCGGAGGATCGGGAATCGGCGTCGCAGCAGCGATCACAGCGTCAGCTTACGATGGCCAGGCCGCGCGAGGAAGTCCCGAGGGCTCCGCTCGCGTCGTCCTTCCGTGCAGCTGAAGCGGCTACTCGACGACGACGGTGGTCGTCAGGACATTGCTCTTCACGCCCCCCTCGCTCAAGGTCAGCGTGACGTCGTACGTCCCCGCCGGGATGGCCGCGCTCACCTCGAGCTCCAGTGGCACCATCGCGGATGTCACCGTCGCCGACGCACCCATCACCGGAGCCGTGATCGGCAGGTCGATGCCGTTGCCCGTGATCGTCATGTCGACCGTCAGGTCTGCGAGGCCCGACGCGTCTTCGACCGAAACGTTCCCGCTCACGACGGTCGTACCCGCGGCGAGCGGCGACATCATGGTGAACCCGGAGATCGAGGGCGCGTCGGGGGCCGAGCGAGGGCGACAGTCTCCCGCGTCTCACTCCATACGGGCGACCCCCAGCCATCTGCCATCCGGGCTCGGCTGAAACCCACGGGCCCGCCCACTACGCACGACGACCTGGTCCTCGTGCCACAGCGGGATGATGAAGAGCTGTTCCCGCACCCGGCGCTCCATCTGCGCGTAGATCTGCGCGCGCGCGGCCTCCACCACCTCCGTGTCTCCCTCGTCGAGCAACGCGTCGAGCGCGCCGTCGCGTATCCGTCCGCGATTCGCCCCGGCGGGTGGAATGGATGCGCTGTGGAGGAAGACGCGGAGGGTGTTCGGCTCCGTGAGCTCCGGCATCTGGAGTGACGCGACGTCGAAGTCGCCCGCGTTGAGGCGCGCGATCAATGTGCCCAGCTCGAGGGGGACGACCTCGACGGCGAGCCCGACGTCCGAAAGCTCCTGAGCGATTGTCCGCGCCACCGTCAGGCGAAGCCTGTCCGTCGACGTGAGCAAGGTGAGACGCACGGGGCTGGGGCCGAGCGAGCTCACGAGGATGCGTGCGCTTCCCGGGTCGAACGCCAGCGGCCCGAGGTCGGGCGCCGTTGCCCAGTGACCGGGAGGGAGGAGCGTATCGGCGGGACGTGCGTGGCGACCGAAGAGGGAGTCCGCGATCGTCTGGCGATCGACGCCGAGCGAGATGGCGCGCCGGAGACGCACGTCGGCAAGCGGCCCGCGATCGACCCGGACGACCAGGTACGTCAGGTTGGCCCCGGGCACCGTCGCAACCGTCAGCCCCTCGTGCCCGTCCAGGGCCGGCAAGAGCGTCGGGGAGATCACGTTCGGAGCGAGGTCGGCGTGCCCGCTGTAGAGGCGAAGGGCTCGCGCGTTCTCGTCGTGCACGGTGCGAATCGCGAGGTCGTAGTGCGCCGGCCCGCCGACGCCGAAACGCGATGGATGAAGAAGCACTTCGCCGCGCGTCGAGCCCGCCAGCACGAACGGGCCTAGACCGTCGAGCGTGGCCCCCGTCGGGTCGGGCGGACCGGCCGCCTGGTCCCGCCGCAGGATGGGGAGGTCGAGGTCGGAGAGGAGCGTTGCGTGCGTGCGCCGAAGGACGATGCGCACCTCGTACGGTCCGACCGCGACGGCGTCGCCGATGGCCTCGACGGCTCGCGCATGACGCGAGGCGACGCTCGGGTCGGCGACCGCGTGCAGCGTGGCGACGACGTCGGCGGCCTCGAAGGGCGCGCCGCTGTGGAAATGGAGGCCCTGACGCAGCGTGAGGTCGAGGGTCGTCGGGTCTTCCCACCGGAACGACGCGGCGAGGTACGGGATCGGCCGGAGGGTTTCGGGGTCAATCCGCGTGAGCCCGGCGTGAATGAGGCGCGACGTGCGCATGCCCGGGGCGTCGGTGACGTAGCGAGGGTCGAGGGTCTCCGGGTCGTTCGTGACGAGGAGCTCGAGGGGGCGGAGCCCGTCGCGTTGCTCCTGCGAGGTCTTCTGGCAGCCCGCGAGAGCGGACGCGGCCATCGCGAGGACGAGGGTGAGCACCCAATCGCCCCTTTTCACGGAGCGCCGCTTCGTCGTAGACCCATGCACCATGGGCAGAGAGGGCCACCGTCTTGCAGCGCCGCGCGCGTTCGCCGCGACGCTGCTCTCGGTCCTCGCGCTCACCGCGCGTGTCGCGTCGCCGGAGACGCCCGCCCCATCCGCCGCGCCGACGGCCCCGTACGCACCGCCCACGTCGTCCCCGCTCGCCGGGCCACTCCAGGCCGCGGTGCGAGCGCTCTCGAACGAGCACGTCTTCAAGGACGCCGTCATCTCTCTCGAAATCGCCGACGTCGACACGGGGCAGATCCTCGCCAGCTTTCACGAGCACGCGGCGGTGAACCCCGCCTCGAACGCAAAGCTCTACACCGCGGCGGCCGCTCTCGCGACCCTCCACGGCGATCATCACTTCGAGACGGTGCTGCTCGGTACCCTGAAGGGGAGCTCCGTCAGCGGGAACCTCGTGCTCCGCGGCTACGGTGACCCGTCGCTCACCACCGCCGATCTCTTCGCGCTCGTGCAAGAGCTCAAAGGGGCAGGCGTCCGGCAGATCACGGGCGATGTCATGGTGGACCAGCGCTTCTTCGACGAGGAGACGACGCCGCCCGGCTTCGAGCAGCAGCCCAACGAGTGGGCCTCGTTTCGTGCTCCGGTCAGCGCCGTCGCGCTCAACGAGAACACGGTGACCTTGAGCGTGCGCCCGGGCGAGGTCGGCTCGAACGCGCAGGTGCGCTTCGACCCACCCGGCTTCGTGGACGTCGAGGGGGACGTGAAGACTTCGGACAGCGGCGCAGACACCGTGGGGCTCGAGCTCTCGGCCAACGGCCGACGGCTGCACGCGAAGCTGAGCGGCGCCGTGTCGCGGGAATCTCGCATCGTGCGCTACACGCGTAGGGTGGACGACCCGACGCTCCTCGCCGGCTATGCGCTGAAGGCGCTCCTCGAGGAGGCGCAGATCAAGGTGGGGGGCGAGGTGAAGGTGGCGACCGGTCGAGAGGGGGCCGTCATCGCGCGCCACGAATCGGCGCCGCTGAGCGCGCTGCTCTATTCCCTCGGGAAGCAGAGCGACAATTTCTACGCGGAGATGGTCTTCAAGAGCCTGGGTGGCGAGAAGAAGGGGCGTCCCGCGAAGAGCGCGTCGGGCGCGGAGCTCGTGCAGCGATGGGTCGACAAGGTCGGGGCCGGAGACAGCGGGCTCGTCATCAAGAACGGGTCGGGCCTCTTCGACTCCAACCGCACCACCGCTGCCAGTGTCGTCGCTCTCCTGCGCGCGGCCTGGCGCGACCCGACGGTCCAGCCCGAATTCGTCGCGCAGCTCTCGATCGGCGGGGTCGACGGTACGCTTCGTCATCGATTCCGTAGCGCCCGTACTCATCGGCTCGTGCGCGCCAAGACGGGCACCCTCGAGGACGCGGCGGCCCTCAGCGGATACGTACTCTCCCCGTCGGGTCACGGGCCGCTCGCTTTCTCCATCCTGTTCAACCATGTGGCCGGCAAGGTCGCTGCGGCACGCGCAGCGGCGGACACGCTGGTAGACATCATGGCGCGCACAGCGGCTACCGATTCACGGTGAACGAGACAAAGCATGGACAAACCCCACGACGAGCCCAATATCCCCGGCTTTCGAGCCGTCCCTCGGACGGGCGTCATCTTCGCGACGACGGAGGCGGCAAAGCACGGGTTCCGCTCACGTGACGCCTCGTGGTGCAACCTCGGACAGGGGCAACCCGAGACGGGCGCTCTTCTCGGGGCTCCGCCGCGCATCACCAGCATCGACGTCGCCGGGGACGATCTCGAGTACGGCCCCATCGACGGCCTGCCCGAGCTTCGCGACGCGATCGCGGCCCTCTACAACGCGCTTTACCGGAAGGGACGGGCGTCGCAGTACACGCGCGAGAACGTCTCCATTTCGAGCGGCGGTCGCGCCTCGCTCACGCGCGCCCTCGCGTCGCTCGGGGCGGTGAACGTCGGACACTTCCTGCCCGACTACACGGCGTACGAGGAGCTCCTCGACATCTTCTCGAGCTTCACCCCTATCCCCATTCTCGCGGATGGCGCGCGCGGCTATTCCTTCGAGCTGGCCGATCTCGAGCGTGAGGTCTCGGGGCGAGGGCTCTCGGCGCTCCTCTTCTCGAACCCGTGCAACCCGACCGGCCGCCTCGTACGCGGGTCGGAGCTGGCGGCTTGGGTGGCGATGGCGAGGTCGCTCGAGTGCACGCTCCTCGTCGACGAGTTCTACTCCCACTACGTCTGGAGCACGCCGCCCGGCGAGCTTCCACTCGAGAGCATCGCGCGCCACGTCGAGGACGTCGATCGCGATCCGGTCGTCCTCTTCGACGGTCTCACGAAGAGCTGGCGCTACCCAGGCTTTCGCGTGACGTGGGCCGTCGGGCCGCGCAGCGCGATCGACGTGATGGCGAGCGCGGGGTCGTTCCTCGATGGGGGCGCGAGCCGCCCGATGCAGCGAGCCGCCCTGTCGCTTCTCGGCGAGGAGGGCGCGGTGGCCGAAGCCGTCGCGATTCAACGCCACTTCCGTCCGAAGCGAGAGCGCCTCATCTCGGGTCTCGAGCGACTCGGCGTCCGCATCGACCGCCTCCCCGAGGGGACCTTCTACGTCTGGGGCGACGTGAGCCGATTGCCGGGCGCGCTCGCCGACGGGCTCGGCTTCTTCAGGGCAGGGCTCGCGGAGAAGATCATCACGATTCCGGGTGAGTTCTTCGACATCAATCCGGGGAGGCGGCGGGGACGGCCCTCACGCTACAAATCGTACGTCCGCTTTTCGTTCGGGCCCGACCTCGCGACGATCGAGCGCGCGCTCGAGCGCATCGAGGGGATGGTCGCTCGAGGGGGATGACGGCGGTTACCAGGGCCCGCGCCACGGCGAGCCGAAGAGCATGTGGACGACGTCGTCGAACGCCTCGATGACGTGAGCCGCGCGCTGCTGCTCGCCGAGCACCTCGTACTGCATGAGCGCTTCCGCGCGCCGGAGAGCCGCCTGATTCTCGAGCGAGAGCTGGGGTCCTTCGGTTGCTCTCGGCCTTTGTCCCAGCCCGTGCCCGCGAACGAAGTCCGTAGTCCGCGTGAGCTCCCCCGCGTCGAGCCAGGTCCCGTGCGCCTTGCAGACGTCGACGATGATCCCCGAGCTTCCTCCGAAGTTCATGCGGCTCATCAGGTCGCGGCAATCCGGGCAAGAGAGATAGTGGACGTCGGCCTCGAGGTGCGCAGCCGGGCGCGCCGCAGCCGGAGCCCCCGCCGCGACGGCGCGATCATGCTCGTGATTGGCTTCCGCCAGGATCTGCCTGAGCGCAGCATGACGAACCAGGCGCCCCGTGCACTTCGCGCAAGCGTACCCATCCCGGTCAGGTAGCGGGTCGAGCGCATGGCGACACCTCGGACACGGGTGACCTGCCTCCACCGCGTCCCGGTCGGTGGTCGCCGCCGCGTGAGACGGCGCCACTTGGACCGGTGGAA
>Ga0302314_10018733_pt1 | contig 11531 bp, 9 predicted proteins | sample III_Palsa_N2_3_FD_200533 | JGI IMG/M metagenome (GOLD analysis project Ga0302314, IMG submission 200533) | Peat permafrost microbial communities from Stordalen Mire near Abisko, Sweden - III_Palsa_N2_3 | ecosystem: Environmental > Terrestrial > Soil > Palsa > Peat permafrost | place: Sweden... | reverse complement strand
TGCCGCCGACCGCCAGCGACACCGGGTTGTCGTGCACGCGCCAGGCCATCGAGTCCGGCCCGAACAGGCCCGGATCCCCCTTCGGCTGCAGATAGTCCACGCCCGCGAACTGTTGGGCGCCGAACAGGCGCCGGTCGAGCACGGCCCCGGGCCAGGGGGTGGACCAGCCCATCGGCCTCAAAGGCCGAGCACCAGCTTGGCGATGATGTCGCGCTGGATCTCGTTCGAGCCGCCATAGATGGAGGCCGCCCGGTCGTTGAGATAGCGCGCCATCGCCGTCAGCGCATGATCAGGCCCGACCGGCGCAACATTGGACCCAGGCGCCCGCGCGGCCGGCTGATCGACCGCGCCGTAGAGTCCGGCGCCCGCGACGCCGATCTCGTCGAGCGCCTGTATCGCCTCCGTCGCCTGGATCTTCAGCAGCGATGACGCCGGTCCCGGCTTGCCGCCGCCGGCCAGCGCGCTCAGCACCCGCTGCTCGGTGGCGTCGATGGCGGCGACGCGGATCTCCGCCTCCGCCAGCCCGCGCCGAAGTCCGGGCTCGTCCTCCAGCGTCGCCGCGTGGCGCAGCCTCTCCAGCGCCACCGCCAGGCCGGGCGCCGAGGCGCCGCCGCGCTCGAACTCCAGCAGGTATTTGGCCACCGTCCAGCCGTCGTTCTCCTCGCCCACGCGGCCCGACTTGGGGACCCGCACATCGTCAAAGAACACCTGGTTGACCTCGTGCTCGCCGGCCAGGGTGATGATCGGCTCGACCCGGATGCCGGGACTGGCCATGTCGAGCAGCAGGAAGGTGATCCCGGCCTGTGGCTTGCCCTCGCGCCTCGTGCGCACCAGGCAGAACATGCGGTTGGCGAAGTGGGCGTGGGTGGTCCAGATCTTCGATCCGTTCAGCACATAGTCCTCGCCGTCGGACTCGGCCCGCAGTTGCAGGGCGGCGAGATCGGAGCCGGCCCCCGGCTCGGAATAGCCCTGGCACCAGTAGTCCTCGCCCGAGAGGATTCGCGGCAGATAGTACGCCTTCTGCTCGGGCGCGCCGCAGCCGATGATGCACGGCCCGACCATGCGCAGGCCCATGGGCGCGAGGCTGGGCGCCTGCGCCCTGGCGCACTCGGCGGCGAAGATATGGCGCTGGATCGGCGTCCACCCCGGACCGCCATACTCCGCCGGCCACCCCGGCGCCGCCCAGCCGCGCGCCGCCAGGATGCGCTGCCAGGGAAGGCTGTATTGCGGATCGGTGAACACGCTGGTCGCCCGGCGCGCCGCCGCCTTGAACTCCGGCGTGAGCGCCTCGGCCAGGAAGGCACGCACCTGCGCCTGGAAGGCCTGGTCTTCGGGGGTGAGGGTGAGGTTCATGAGGGCCGCCGACCGCTGAGGCCCCGACATTAGCAGCTACCAGTTCTATGCGCAGCGGATGGGTGGCGGCCCTTCGGCCGACCCCCTCGCATGCAACCGCCACGCGATCGCGTCGAGGCCACTTCCTCCCTCCCCTTTTTGGAGCAAGGGACAGGCCGAAGGCCAGGGCGGGGCCCTCGACGGAAGGAGCATGGCCCCGACCCCACCCCGGACTTCGTCTCGACCCTTAAAGGCTACGGGATTCACGGAAGTTCGGGCCCCGGCCGCCAGACCGCCAGACGCCAGACCGCCAGACCTGACCGCCAGACCTTTACAAACTGCAAGTTTTCTGCCACTCTATGGGCCCTTCTCGCGAGGCCCCCATGTCCGCCCCATCCGCAACCGATCACCCCGCCCGCCACACCAGCGGGCGCTTCAGTCCCGGCCACCCCGGCGGGCGAGCCGCGCTCATCGAGCTGGACGGCGTGCTGGTGAACCACGCCAACGCCGATCCGGCGCCCTCCGCACACCGCATCTACGGTGTTTAACGGTGAGACGGGGGCCGAACCACGCCAACGCCGATCCGGCGCCCTTCGCGCACCGCATCTACGGTGTTTAACGGTCAGAACGGGGGCTTCGGCGGGGGTCGTCCGACAGGCCGGTGTGGAACTTCATGACGCCCTCTGGGAGAGGGGTGTTGGCGCCGCGCCTTTTTCACCTCTTCCAGAGGGACCATAACGGGGAGGGAGGATCAGTTTCTGTCTGGGGGAAAAGGTTAGCCGCTCGCAGCACATCACTCTCCCTCCTTGTTTGGCCCTCCTTGTTTGGCCCTCCTTGTTTGGCCCTCCTTGTTTGGCGGGAGTACGCCCGCGGGGCGAGTAGAGGTCTCCAGCAGCGTGCGGCGCTCGCGACCCGCGACGATCCGGCCGCGCAGTGTAGAGTGGACGGCAGAACACACCCCGACGGTGAGGAACCATGACGCCAGGCCTGATGCAGCCCTCGCCGCTGCAGACGTCCGCCATTCTGCGATACGCGGCCGTGGCGCACGGCCGGCGCGAAATCGTGTCACGCCAGGTGGACGGCTCGATCTGGCGCTACGACTATGCGGGTCTGGCCGGCCGCGCCGCGCAGGCGGCGAACATGCTGGCGAGTCTGGGCGTGAAACCGGGCGACCGGGTGTGCTCCCTGGCCTGGAACACCCATCGCCACCTGGAGCTGTTCTATGCGGTGTCGGGCTTCGGCGCGGTCCTGCACACCGCCAACCCGCGGTTGTTCGACGACCAGATCATCTACACCATCAACCATGCGCAGAGCGCGATCCTGCTGTTCGAGCCGAACCTGCTGCCCCTGGTCGAGCGCCTCGCGCCGCGGCTCGAATATGTGAAGGTGTTCATCGCCCTCACCGACGAAGGCGCCCACGAGGCCGGCGAGGTGGGCGCGGCCTGTTACGAGACGCTGCTGGCCAGCGAGAGCGACGCGTTCGACTGGCCGGTGTTCGACGAGAACGCCGGGGCCTTCCTCTGCTACACCTCTGGCACCACCGGCGATCCCAAGGGCGTGCTCTACAGCCATCGGGCGGTGGTCCTGCACGCCATGGGCGCGGGCCTGAACAGCGCGTTCGGCTTCACCGCCTTCGATGTGGTGATGCCCTGCTCGTCGCTCTACCACGCCACCGCCTGGGGGTTGCCGTTCGTGGCCCCAATGTGCGGCTCGAAGCTGGTCTTGCCGGGCGACCGGATGGACGGGGCCAGCCTGCACGAACTGATCAACGGCGAAGGGGTGACCTTCACCGGCGGCGTCCCGACCATCTGGACCATGTACCTGGCCTATCTCGACCGGACCGGTCAGGCCCCGGCCGCCTTGAAGCGCGTGATGATCGGGGGTTCGGCCGTGCCGCGGGCCATGGCCGAGACCTTCAAGCGCCGCTACGGTGTCGACGTGCTGCAGATCTGGGGCATGACCGAGACCTGCCCGCTGGGCGTCATCGCCAGCCCCACGCCCGCCCTCGCCGCGCACGGCGCCGACGCCATGCAGGAAACCCTGTGGACGCGCCAGGGCCGGCTGCAGTTCGGCATCGAGCTGCGCACGATTGCGGAGGACGGGTCGGACGCCCCCCGGGACGGCGAGACCCCCGGCGCGCTCCTGGTCCGCGGGCCGTGGACCATCCAGCGCTACTATCGCCACGACACCGACGCGGCCGACGCCGACGGCTGGTTCGACACCGGCGATGTCGCCACCCTCGACGCCGACGGGTTCATGCGCATCACCGACCGCAGCAAGGACGTGATCAAGTCGGGCGGCGAGTGGATCAGCTCGATCGACCTGGAGAACGTCGCCGCCGGCTGCCCGGGAGTGAAGATCGCCGCCGTGATCGGCGTGCCTCACCCCAAGTGGGAGGAGCGCCCGCTGCTGATCATCGAAACCCACGAGGGCCGCGAGCTCAGCGCCGAAGCGGTGCGCGACTACCTCGCCTCTCGGATCGCCCGCTGGTGGATGCCCGAGGACGTCATCTTCGCAGCCGTGCCGCTCACCGCCACCGGCAAGATCGACAAGAAGGCGCTGCGCAAGGCCCACGGCGCACGTGACGGCTGAGCTCGCCGCGTCCGTGGCTGACAGAGACAGCTGAGACGCCCGGCTCCCAGGAGGACGACATGGTCATCGAAACCGATGCCGCGCCGCGCGGCCGGGCGGCGCGAGGCGACAGCTTCCGGCGCGGCTAGAAAGCGAGCCGACCATCGGGGGGTCAGTAGGTATCCTACCCCGAGCGGACGTTATTGCCCCTCTGGCGCCGAGCAGCGATAACAAAATGATGAGGGTGTCTGTCGAACTCGTTCCCCGTGGGGAGGCGGAGGTGCATGCGGACGCCAAGCTGGTGCAGTCCATTATGCCTGCGGCGAATACTTTCAATATTCCAGACCTCGTCCGGTTTCCCCTCCGGAGCTGGGAAGCATGCGCCGTCACCAGAGCCGTGCTGCCCGCCTCGATCCCGCATATTCGGGCAATCGACATCCCGCCCGGCAAAGAGCTTCCCATGGCCAGCGCGCTCGTCGCGGCCGGACTTACTGAGGTTCTCGTTATTCAAGGAGACCCACCCAGCGACCTGAGCCGGAGAACATATCCGAATACCAGCGAGGAAATTATCCGCCGGGTGAAGCGGCATCATCCGGCGCTGAAGGTATACGCAGGGTTCGATCCGTACCGCCATGGCTTCCGAGACGAAATGGCGGCAGTCGCCCGGAAGATCGAAGCGGGAGCCGATGGCTTCTTCACCCAGCCTCTGTTCGACCTGCGCCTGCTCGCGATCTGCGCCGAAATGTTGCGCGACCTCAGCGTCTTTTGGGGTATCGCACCCGTTCTCGGCGAGCGGTCACGGGCCTATTGGGAAACGACGAACCGGGTCCTATTCCCATCCAGTTTCGTCCCGACGCTGGGCTGGAACCGCGATTTTGCCATCTCAGCCGTCGAGGCCATACGGACGTTGAAGGGAAACGTCTACTTCATGCCGATCAGAGTCGACCTGGCGAAATATCTGAACGGATTGGTGTGAAGGCACAGACCCCTGTTTCGCCCTTCAGCGCCTTCGCAACGGGCTGCTTGGCGAGGAGAAAAACTGGAGGCCGACCTCTACGCCTGGGGGGATGATGCGCGAGAAGTAGGTCAAGGCGCTGATCGACCGGGCGATCGCCCGCGGCGAGGCGCCCGCCGGCGTCGACCGCCGTGCGGCGACGGACACCCTGATCGGCCCCCCCGCTACTGGCGCATCGACGTCCTCGGCGAAGGCTGCGACCGGCGGCGCCTCGCGACCCGCGCCCGCATGACGGCCGCGGCGATCACCGCCGGCTGACCGCGCGTCTCAGCGGTCGCTGTAGACCGGCGCCCGTTTCTCCAGGAAGGCGCGCAGGCCCTCGGCGAAGTCCTCGGAGCGGCTGCACAGGACCTGGTTGCGGTTCTCGATCGCCATCGCGGCCTCCAGGCCGGGCGCGTCGACGGCGAGGTTGAGCCCTTCCTTGGTCAGGCGCAGACCCATGGGCGAGGTGGCCAGCATCTCGTCGATGTAGGGTTGCGCCGCGGCCTCCAGCTGATCGTCCGGAACAACCTCCGAGACCAGCCCGGTCGCCAGGGCGCGCGGGGCATGGATGAACCGGCCGGTCAGCATCAGCTCGGAGGCCACCGACAGGCCGACGAGCCTGGGCAGGAAGTAGCTCACGCCCATGTCGCAGGCCGACAGGCCCAGGCGGATGAAGGCCGCGTTCATGCGCAGGCTCTCGCCGCCGAGGCGGATGTCGGCCGCCAGCGCGAAGGCGAAGCCGCCGCCGCAGGCCGCGCCGTGGACCAGGGCGATGATCGGCTGCGGGCATCGGCGCATCTTCACATAGACGTCGGCCAGATAGCCCTGGAAGCCGAAGCCGCCGCCGAACGGGGCCTCGGCGGCGCTACCCCGCTGCTTGATGTCGAGCCCGGCGCAGAAGGCCCGCCCGGCCCCGCGCATCACCACGATCCGGCACGACCGGTCATGATAGAGCCGTCCGAAATAGTCGGCCAGCTCGCCGGCCATCGGCGTGGTGATCGCATTGAGCGCCTCCGGCCGGTTCAGGGTCAGCCAGTGAACGGCCCCGCGAACCTCCACCTGGACGGTCTCATAGTCGTAGGCCAACACCTGTTCTCCCTTGCGGCTGGCCGGTCAGCGCCCACCCTGCCCATCGTCGACGCGGATGCTGGTCCCGGTGACCGCGTCGGAGGCCGGGCTGACGAGATACAGCAGGGTGGAGTCGAGCTGGGCGGGATTGCCGATGCGCTTCCTGGGAAAGTGCTGGCTGAAGTCCCCCATCCGATGAAGCATCCCGTCCATCATTTCGGATTCGAAGGCCCCCGGCGCGATGGCGTTGACGTTGATGCCGAAGCGCGCCCACTCGACGGCCAGGGTCTCGGTGATACGCACCATCGCCGCCTTGGAGATCGAATACAGCGCCGCGCCGTTGCCGTCGTAGCGATAGGCGCCCACCGAGGCGATGTTGACGATCCGCCCGGGCTTGCCGGCGGCGAGCAGCCGGCGGGCCACCTCGCACGAGAGGATGAACGGCGCGCGGATGTTGATGTCGATCACCCGGTCGATCAGCTCGAGCGACATCTTGTGGGCGCGCTGGGCGTCGGGAATGCCGGCGTTGTTGACCAGGATGGTGACGAGACCGAGCTCCGCCTCGGCCTTGGCCACGGCGGCGATCAGCTGATCGGCGTCGGTGGCGTCCATCTCCACCGCCAGGGCCTCGCCCCCCTCGCCGCGGATCTCCTCGGCCAGCGCCTCCAGCCGGTCGAGCCGGCGGGCCGCGAGCGCCACCTTGGCCCCGCAGGCGGCCAGCACCTTGGCGAACCGCAGGCCCAGGCCCGAGGAGGCGCCGGTGACCAGCGCCACCTGGCCGGTGAGGTCGGTGGACACATTGGGAAGCGGATAGTTCATGCCTTGGCCCTTGCGCCGCTGGGGATGTCCTTGAACGCCACGGTCTTGTCGACACGGATGTCGCCTGGCAGGCCCAGCACCCGCTCGGCGATGATGTTGCGCAGGATCTCGTCGGACCCGCCCTCGATGCGCGTGGCCGGGGAGCGCAGCAGCATGGCCTGGAAGCGGGCGTTCATCGGGCTGTCGGCGTCCTGCACCACCCCGGCCTGACCCTGCAGGTCGAGCGCGAACATGGCCAGCTCCTGCATGGTCGCCCCGGCCACCAGCTTGCCGATCGAGTTCTCCGGCCCCGGGGTCTCACCCTTGGAAAGCGCCGTGATCGCCCGCATGCCGGTGTATTTGAGGCCGCTCTGCTTGACCGCGAACTGCGCCAGGCGCGAGCGCACGGCGGCGTCGTCCACGGCCGGCCGGCCATCGATCTGCGCTTCCAGGCAGAACCGGAACAGCTCCGGGAACCCGGTCGACATGCCCGAGCCGATCGACAGGCGCTCGTTCATCAGGGTGGTGAGCGAGACCTCCCAGCCCTGGCCCACCGCCCCCAGCCGCTGGGCGTCCGGGATGCGCACATCGGTGAAGAACACCTCGTTGAACCCCGACTGGCCGTTGGCCTGCTTGATCGGCCGCACCTCCACCCCGGGCGAATCCATGCGCAGGAAGAACATGGTCAGCCCCTTGTGCTTGGGCACGTCCGCATCGGTCCGTGCGATCAGCAGGCCCCACTGCGAGTGCTGGGCGCCGCTGGTCCACACTTTCGAGCCGTTGATGATCCAGTCGCCGGCGCCGTCGGCCGCCGGCGCCGCCCGCGTGCGCAGGCCGGCGAGGTCGGAGCCGCCGGCGGGCTCGGAGAACAGCTGGCACCAGATCTCCTCGCCGGCGGCCAGCGGCGGCAGCAGGCGCTGCTTCTGCGCCTCCTTGGCCCAGGCCATCACCGTCGGCCCGCACATGCCGTGGCCGATGATGAACGGACCGGAGAGCGCCGCGTAGACCCCCTCTTCCTGGCCCCAGATCACCCGTTCGATCGGGCTGTAGGCGCCGCCGCCGTAGGCCTTGGGCCAATGCAGGCAGGCCCAGCCGGCCTGCGCCTTCTTCTTCTGCCAGGCCTTGGCCGCGTCCATCGGGTCTTCGCTCTCCACGCCGGAGGAGGCGAAGCCGGCGCGCTTCAGCTCCGCTTCCAGGTGCTTGGGCGCGTTGGCGTCGATCCAGGCGCGCGCCTTGGCGCGGAAGGCGCCCTCCTCGGGGGTGTCTTCGAAATCCATCGTCTTCTCTCCGTCAGGCCGCGGCTTCGAGATTGCCCGTGCGCATGCGCTCGATCAGCAGGCTCTCCCAGGTCGACTGCGAGCCGAGCGCGAGCGCCAGCGCGTTCGAACGCCGGTAATAGAGGTGGCAGTCGAAGGCCCAGGTGAAGCCCATGCCGCCGTGCACCTGGATGTTGTTCTTGGCGCAATGCTGGAACGCCTGGGTGGCCGACACCCGCGCCGTGGCCGCCGCCACCGGCAGCTCCGACGATCCCGAAGCCAGCGCCCAGGCGCCGTAATAGCAGTTGGAGCGCGCCAGCGTGGCCGACACATACATGTCGGCCAGCATGTGCTTGATCGCCTGGAACGAGCCGATCGGGCGGCCGAAGGCCATCCGCTCCAGCGCATAGTCGCGGGCCATGATCAGCGTCCGGTCGGCCCCGCCCAGCTGTTCGAAGGCCATCAGGATGGCGGCGCGGTCCTGCACCTGGCCGGCGATGCGCCAGCCGTCGCCCTCGGCCCCCAGCGGCTCGGCCGGCGCGCCGTCGAAGGTGAGCCTCGCGTAGCTCAGCGAGGGATCGATCGTCTCGAGGGTCTCGCGGGTCACGCCCGCGCCGGCCAGCTCGACGATGAACAATGAGATGGCGTTCTCGCCGCGGCCGGGGCCGGCGCGCGCCGCCACGATGGCGAAGTCGGCGGCGACGCCATCGGCCACCGGCGATTTCACACCGGAAAGCCGGCCCGACCGCACCGTCGCCTGGATCTTGTCCGGGGCCATCCGCCCCTGCCCCTCGACCATGGCGAAGGCGCCCACCGCCTCGCCGCTGGCCAGCCTGGGCAGCCACTTGGCCTTCTGCGCCTCGGAGCCCGCCTGCAGCAGGAACTCGGCGGCCAGGTAGATCGACGACGCCACCGGCAACGGCGCGACCACCCGCCCCAGCTCCTCGGCGATCAGGCACAGCTCGAGGTGGCTCAGCCCCATGCCGCCGTATTCTTCCGGAATGGCGACGCCGAGCGCCCCCAGCTCGGCCAGGCCCAGATACAGCGCCCGGTCATACGGCGCCGGCCCCTCCAGCACCGCGCGCACGGCCGCCGGTGGGCACTTCTCGGCCAGGAACCGCCGCACCTGCGCCTGCAGGGCCTTCTGATCGTCCGAAAAATCCAGATTCATCCCGCCGCCGTCTCCACCCGATGCCTCCCACCACTATCAGACCCAGCGGCGGGCGCTTTCAAGGCTCACGCGGCGTAACGCCGTGTGGACCCCGCGCCGCTCCCCAACCCTACCGTCATAGCCGGGCGTAAGTCCCGGCTACCCATGAACACGCGGTGGCATTTGGCCGCGCCGGCGCGGCCACGGCTGCTTGTGCGGTGATCGCGCCGCTCTGGGCGCGCAAGGCGCCCACCCCTGGCGTCGCGTTCATGGGTCCCCGGGACTTACGCCCGGGGATGACGTTCTGTTGAGAAAGCCCGCGCGCGGGGCTTCGTTCGGCTGCTTTGGCGCCGTTCCGTTTCACCGCTCCATAGGGGAGTGCAGGGATGCTGGGACGGTTCTACCCCAAAACCCTCTCCACCGCGGCGCCCAACACCGCGACAGGGTCTGGTTCGGGCCAGCCGATCCGCCAGGCGGTCACGCCGTCGGGGCGGACCAGGGCGGCGCCGGTGGGGCCCATGGCGATGTTGAGGGCCGGATCGACATCGCCCAGGCGATGCACGCCGATGGGCAGGCCCCGGCGCGCGGACACCGTCGCCGCCGCGTCCGCCCAGGCGTCGCCCGCCTTGCCGACGACCAGCACCATGTCCCGGTCGAACAGGTCGAGCGAGCTGCGCGTGCGCTCGGCGTCCAGCCAGAAGTGCGGAAAGCGGCTGCCGGGCCGGTCGGTGGGATTGTAGGTCCGCGGCGTGCGCGGCGGGGGGGTCGAGCCGTCCGGGATCAGCGCGCCCGCTTCATAGACGAAGCCGAGGACGTGGCCGATGCTGTTGGTGTGGTTCTGCATATCCTTGAGCCAGAAGTTCAGCTTGTCCTGATTGCCGCTGACGGCGGCGTCGGTGAACTTCTGGAACCGGGCTCCGTTGGTGAGCGCCATGTCGGCGTTGGCGTTGGCGATCGGCCGCCGCTCGGCGTCGTAGCTGTCCAGCAGCCGATCCGGCGCCTTGCCCGCCAGCACGAAAGCGAGCTTCCACGCCAGGTTGTGCACGTCCTCGATGCCGGAGTTGAGACCCAGGCCCCCGGTCGGCGGGAAGCGGTGCGCGGCGTCGCCGGCCAGGAACACCGGGCCTTCGCGGAACCTCGCGGCGACGCGGCGGGTCAGCCGCCACACCGCCTGGTTGATGATCCGGATGTCGAGATCCGGCTGGCGCAGGACGGCGCGCAAGGTCTCGATGGTCTCCGCATCGGTGAGCGGACGCGGACGCTCGTCGACCTGGGCGCCGATCCGCTCCAGCATCAGCCAGCGGTCGGCGCCGTTGGTGTTGAGGAAGGTGTAGGGCGCGCCCGCATAGCCCTCGTGCCGCGTGAAGATCATCCCGGCCACCTCGCGCATGGTGGCGAAAGCGCTGAGGTCGGCGCGGAAGTAGGTGTTCAACATCAGGGCCAGCTGCGGCGGCCCTTCGTAGGCGATGCCGGCCATCCGCGCGGCGAAGCCGGCCCCGCCGTCGGCCCCGATCACATGGGCGCTGCGCCAGACGCGCGTCTCGCCGGTCTTCACATCCTCTGCGGTGACCGTCGCCCCGCCCGCGTCGATCTCGCCTGATACCGCGCGCGTGTTCCACAGCACCTGCGCCTGCGGATAGTCGGCCAGGCGGGCCACCAGCGCTTCCTCGACCGCGTCCTGGGCCACCAGGCTTTTGCGCGACGGGCCCTGGTCGGCGAACGGTTCGGGCGGCGAGCGGCCCAGCTCCCGCTCCAGGCCATCCAGCACGGCGAACGAATCGCTGCCGGGCGGAAGACCGCGCGCCCGGATCGGCGCCTCCACGCTCCACTGGCGGAAGATCTCCAGCGCCCGCGGAAACAGGCCGCGCGCCTTGGGGTGGTCGGTCGTGGTCTCCCTCTGCTCGAGCACCCGGGAGGTCACGCCCAGCCGCGCGAGCGCCAGGGCCATCGACAGCCCCACCGGCCCCCCACCCACGATCGTCACCGGCACATCGTCCGACGCCATGTGAGTCTCCCTCGAAGCCGCGCCTCAGCCCGCACGACGTTGATTCACATCGCGCGTTTGATCAAACATCAATGTCAGACGCCGCGGCCAGGCCTTTCGCGGCCCGTCGCCGGCGCTCTGGGCGCGGGCCGAACTAAGCGCCTCGCGCGTCCCTAACCCCAACCCGACCGTCATAGCCGGGCGCAAGTCCCGGCGACCCAAGAACACCGCGGTTGCAGTGGCCGCGCGGGCGCGGCCACGGCTTGCACCCGCGGCGAGACCCGCGCTTCGGGCGCGCGCAAGGCGCCCACCCTGGCGTCGTGTTCATGGGTCCCCGGGACTTGCGCCCGGTGATGACGGTCTGTTGAGGGCGCG
>Ga0302314_10018732_pt1 | contig 11531 bp, 14 predicted proteins | sample III_Palsa_N2_3_FD_200533 | JGI IMG/M metagenome (GOLD analysis project Ga0302314, IMG submission 200533) | Peat permafrost microbial communities from Stordalen Mire near Abisko, Sweden - III_Palsa_N2_3 | ecosystem: Environmental > Terrestrial > Soil > Palsa > Peat permafrost | place: Sweden... | reverse complement strand
GCACCTGGCCCTTGAACGGGATGCAGCACAGCACCCGGTCGAAGGCCGACAAGCGGTCGGAGGTGACCAGGATGCGCCGCCCGTCCGGCAGGTCGTAGTTGTCGCGCACCTTGCCGCGGTAGAGGCCGGGCAGACGCGGGTCGATCGCCTCCCGCAGCACTTGGTGGGCGCTGGCCGCCAGCCGGGTTTCGTTCATCGTGGACATGGTGGTCTCCCTAACGAGGTCAATGAGGTCTTCCAGGGAGAGGCGCTGGTCACGCGAGACCTTCGTGCGGGCGGCTTGAACCGACTTGCGAGCGCGCCGCAGGTCGTTGATGCGAGCGGTGAGCACGTCCTCCTGCAGGGCGAGGAGGGCTGGCAGGTCCGCCACGCGCCCGCCAAGCAGTTGTGTGATGCGGGCCAACGACAGCCCGAGTGACTTCAGCGTCAGCACTTGGTGCAAGCGCTCTATCTCGTTTGGGCCGTATACGCGCCAACCCGCCTGCGTCCGCCCAGGGCATACCAGACCTCTCCGCTCATACAGCCGCAATGCCCGCACACCAACGCCGAGGCGCCGCGCGGTCTCGCTGGGACTGAGGAAGCGTTCGCTCATCCTATTTGGCGTCTCCATTGGACGCGCCCACCTATGAGGCCGGACCCAGGTTCCGGCTCAAGCCCTATTTTCCAGCCTATCGCTTCTGCGCCGAGCTGCTCAGCCGCGCCTTTTGCTGGGCCGTCATGGCAGTCGAACCCTGCCTTTGGCCCAGTGTCCGGTAGCGCCCGGTCCCAACGGCAAGGATGAGTCGCCAATTGCCGTTGAGGGCCGGTATCTGCTTGATCCGGACCCTCCGCGGGAAAGAAAATTCCTCATAAACAACAACTTCTGGGAATTTGGTAGGCCCGGTAGGACTCGAACCTACAACCAGACCGTTATGAGCGGCCGGCTCTAACCATTGAGCTACGGGCCCAGGAGCGAGGGGGTTAGCATGGCGACGGCCCGGGCTCAAAGCCGGGCGTGCGCGGCGCTAGTAGAGTCCGGCCTTCTGGAAAGCGTCGAACAGGCGGGCGTTCATCTCGTGGCCGGGCAGGGCGCGTTGGCCCTCCATGACGGCGGAGAACACCAGGTCGCGTTTGGTGCTGGGCGCGTGGCCTTCCGCCCAGCCGACGGTGCGGGACCCGTCCGGCAGGCTGGCGCAGCTCGCCATCCGTCCGCCCGGCTGCGCGGCGAATTTCAGCGCGGTGTGGGCGTTCAGCGAGCCGGCGGAATCGCAGGCGGGCAGGGTGCGGACGCAGTTGAAGTCGTCGCCGTAGCGGTAGACCACCTGACCGGTCTTGGCGTCGGCCAGCAACACGCAGGTGGAGGGATCGCCGATCGCACTGGCGATCTGGCTGTCGAGCTGATTGTTATGCAAGCCCTGGCCCGACTTGGGGCCGCATGCCGTCAGGGCCAGCGCCGCGGCGAGAACGATCGTCGTGCGACGCGAACGGGCGTTCACCGCCGCCGCCCCGGCACCGGCCCGGTCAATCGCGGCCGCAGCGCATCGAGCGTCAGGTGGCCGGCGTGGGTCGTGTCCAGCAGTTCGAAACGATCGTCGGTGGCGCGCATCCACTCGGCCAGGGTGATGTGGGTGTCGAGGTTGAAGTCGGCGCCCGAGACCGGTTCCGGCTCGTCGAGCAGTTGCGCGAACACCCGGCTCTCCTGGCCATGCCCGTGCTTGGCGTCGGCTGGCGGCGTGTAGCCGGCATCGTCGTGCGAGGGCGGCTGCCCGCGCCGGTGTTGGTCCTGGCCGGACGGCGGCGGGTTCGGTTTCCGCGCCTCGTCCTGCGACGGGCCGAATTCGTCCGGATAGCGGCCATCGGCCCATGCGGCGATCTCGGGCACGATCTTGGCTTCGTAATCGCCGACCTCGAACCCGTCGACCACGCCGTCGCCGTTCGCGTCCAGCGTCTTGAAGAAGCGCACCGCGTCGGCGCGGAACTCGTCGCGGTCGATGTAGCCCTGATGTTTCGTGTCGACCTGGTCGAACCAGGCTTTCAGCGGATCGGGGTCGCTCGGCGACAGGCGGAACGGCTCGCCGGAGGGGCTGACGAACAACTTCGGCGGCGGCGGGGGTGGTTTCACTGGTTTGGCCGGCGGGTCGGCGAGCGCCGTCCCGGCCAACGCCGCGGCGGCCAGAACGCAGACCATGACCCGTCTCATCCCGGTTCGGGTTCCCCGCAAAGCCGCGCCGGCGAAGGTTCGCGCGCGGTGCGGCGAAATTCGGACCGGCTTGGCGCCGCTCGGAAAGGGCGGCCGCGTCAGGCTACTGCCGCGTCGCGGTGAAGACGCCTTGCGGGCCGCCGGTGTCGATGGTTCCCGCGAACGAGCCGTCGGCCTGGGCCGTCCCCTTGTAGTCGAGGTGGACCGGCGTGCCCTGGTAATTGGTGTCATAGGCCAGCTCCAACGCGGGCTTGCCGTCGGATCCGGTGGTGACCGCGCCGGTCGCCGCGTCGTGCTCGCTGTTCGCGCCGTCGCAGGGACCCGAGAGCTTGCCGCTGGGGTCCTGGGCCAGCTTGCAGGTCACGGTATAGGTCACGCCCATCGCGGCGAAGTTCCCGTCGACCTTCCAGGTCCCGGACAGGTCGGCGGCCGCGGCGGCCATCGGCGCGCAGGCGATAACGGCGGCCAGCAATAGTCGTTTCACACGCGCCTCCCATGAGTTTCGACGGCTTATAGCGTGTTGGCCGCTCGCCACCAATGTGATCGCGGGGAAAGCTGCTTGGACGGCTAGTGGCTGGCGCTGAAGGTTCCCTGCGGCCCCGGGGTCGAGGCGACCGCGCCGACGATGGACCCGTTGGGCTGCTGCTCGCCGGTGTAGGCGAGATGGATCGCCACGCCCGAATAGTGGGTGTCGTAACCGATCTCGAAGGCGTTCTTGCCGGTGGGGCTGACGGCCACGCGGCCGGTCGCCGGATCGCTCTCGCCGTTGTCGCCGGCGCAGACGCCCGACAGGTTGCCCGCGGTGTCTTCCTTCAGCGTGCAGGTCGCCGTGTAGTTCACGCCCATGGTCGGGAACGCGCCCTTGATCTTCCAGACGCCGCCCAGGTTCGGCGCGGCGAGGGCGGTCAGCGGCGCGCATGCCAGGACAGCGGCCAGCAGCAGTTTCTTCACGCGAATCTCCAGATTTCAGTGCGGCTTATAGCTCGCGCGCCGCGCCCCTCCAATGCATCAGACTTGGAACATGCTGGGCCGCCACGGAACAAATAGGCGCCAAGCGCGTTTCGCACGCGCTTGGCCATTCGGGGCACGTGGCCGCTCGGGCGCTTAGTCGTCGCGCGGCTGTTATCAAACCAAAGGACTCAGGTTCATGAAAACGCTTTTCGCTTCGATCTTTGCGCTGGCTCTGCTCGGCGCGGGCGCTTCGAACGCGGACATCATCGGCGCCCACGTCGGCCCGCTCGGCGTCGGCATCGGCGTCCACCACCATCATCATTGCAGCTGGCATCACCACCACCGTCATTGCTGGTAGTCTTTAGGCCACGGGGTCAAGCCCGGCGCGACGCGCTCGGCTTGACCTAAAGGCGTCGGCGTCTACAAGCACGGGCAAGATCAAACGAGCGTTTGAGGGAGCCCAGCGTCCATGTCCGTCGCCGTCGAAACCACCGCCATTCCCGAGCTGTTCGACCTGACCGGCAAGGTCGCCATCGTCACGGGCTCGACCAAGGGAATCGGCAAGGCCATCGCCGAACGGTTCGCCGAACACGGCGCCAAGGTCGCGATCTCGTCGCGTAAGGCGGGTGCCTGCGAAGAGGTCGCCGCCGGCATCAACGCCGCCCATCCCGGCGCGGCCATCGCCGTCCCCGCCAACATCTCCTCCAAGGACGATCTGCAGCGGCTCGTGGACGAGACCCGCAAGGCGTTCGGCCAGGTGGACATCCTGGTCTGCAACGCCGCGTCCAATCCCTACTACGGCCCGATGTCCGGTCTTTCGGACGAGGCCTTCCGCAAGATCCTCGACAACAACATCGTCTCCAACCACTGGCTGATCCACATGGTCGCCCCGGAGATGCAGGAACGTAAGGATGGCGCGATCATCATCGTCTCGTCCATCGGCGGCCTGCGTGGCACCGGCGTCATCGGCGCCTACGCCATCTCCAAGGCCGCCGACATGCAGCTGGCGCGCAACCTCGCCCAGGAGCTGTCGCCCTCCAACGTCCGGGTCAACTGCATCGCGCCGGGCCTGGTGAAGACCGATTTCGCCCGCGCCCTGTGGGACACCCCCGAGGCGGAGCGCCGCTCCAGCATCGGCACGCCCCTGCGCCGCCTGGGCGAGCCCGATGACATCGCCGGCGCGGCGGTGTTCCTCGCCGGCAAGTCCGGCTCGTGGATGACGGGCCAAACGATCGTCGTCGACGGCGGCTCGACGAGCTGATCTCCCCCAATTCTGTCATGGCCGGGCGAAAGTCCCGGCCGCCAAGGAACACCGTGATGAATGCGGCCGTGCTCTGGCACGGCCACAACCGGGATGGAGAGCTTCGGTCGCCGGGACAAAGTCCGGCGATGACCGACTTTAGCGGAGAAAGCGCGAATTCCGCTTCTACCCCACCTTCACCGTCATCTCGAAGCCGCCCTCGAACGGCAGCGTCATGGTGCGCAATCCGTTCGCCGGATCCTCGATGAAAGCGAAGAAGTCCGCGTAGCCGGCGCGGGCCCGCGGCGCGGCGGTGTTGTCGGCGCAGATCACCGCGCCGGGGCGCAGGTAGGGCGCGATCAGCTGTAGCGCCGGCAGAGCCATCTCGGTCCAGATGTCGAAGAGGGCGAAGTCGATCGGTCCCTCGATCGTCTTCAGGGTCTGGAGCAAATCGCCTTCGCGCAGCTCGATGAAGGCTTCGAGCCCCGCCGCCGCGAAGTTGGCCCGCGCCGCCCTGGCCTTCTCCGCTTCGTATTCGGTGCCGATCACCACGCCGCCGCCGTTGTCGCGCACCGCGGCGGCGAGATAGAGCGTCGAGACGCCGTAAGAAGTGCCCAGTTCGACGATCCGCCGCGCGCCGATGGCCCGGCAGAGGCCGTAGCAGAACTCGGCCTTGTCGCGGTCGAGCGCCACCAGCTTGTCGACGTAATGTGCGTGGTCGCCGGCGTCGAGCACCGAGAAGTCGGTGCGCCCAGCCTTGGCGCGGCCCTGGAAATAGGCCCCGGTCCCAGCCTCCTGCTCGCGGCTGCTGGCGTGCAGGTCGTCCAGCAAGGCTTGCAGTTTCGGATCGTTGAGCATCGACGACATGACGGCCTCCGTTTGGGTCGGCGGCCGGTTAAGTCACTCCCTCGGACGCGGCAACGGCGACGGGCCGCCTTGGCGCGCTCGCGATATAAGTTGTCGCGATCTCGTGAAGACGCCGCGCGCCAGTGTGAGGCAAGCTGCGCCATCAGCCTCGGAGAGCCGCCATGCCCGCGCCCCTGCGCCACTTCGCCCTCAACGCCGACGACGTCCAGCGCGCCCGGCGCTTCTATGCGGACGTGTTCGGTTGGGACGCCACGCCATGGGGTCCGCCCGATTTCTACCAGATCAAAAACGCCGGCGAGGGCTACCTCGGCGCCCTGCAGGGCCGCCGCGAGATCAAGCCGGGCGCCAAGATGCTGGGGGCGGAAATCACCCTGGGCGTCGAGGACCTCAAGGCGACGATCGCGGCCGTCGAGGCCGGCGGCGGCAAGGTGCTGATGGGGCCTTGGCGCCTAGAGGGCGTCGGCGAGTTGATCTTCTTCGAGGACACCGAGGGGAACCTGCTGGGCGCCATGCAGTACGTGCCCGGCTACTTCGATTGAGTTCGGTCGGCGACGGCTTCTGGGTGCGTTCGCTGGCCGAGACCTATCCGGCCGGCGGCCACATCCCGCGCCACCAGCATCCCTGGGGCCAGCTCGCCTATGCGATCCGCGGCGCGCTGCGCATCCTGACGCCCGAGGCGGTGCGGCTGGCGCCGCCGACCCGCGCCGTCTGGCTGCCGCCCGGCCGCCCGCACGAGATCTGGATGCAGGGTGAGACGGCGATGCGCACCCTCTACATCGATCCCGAGACGGCCGCGCCACTGCCCCAGTCGGAGACCGTGCTGGAGGTGACGCCGCTGCTGCGCGAACTGATCCTCCACATCCTCGGCGTCGGCATGTTGGGGCCTGGCGAGCCGGCGCACGCGCGGCTGACGGGCGTGCTCATCGACCTGCTGGTCCAGGCGCGGCCACAGGATCTGGCCCTGCCGCTGCCCCGCGATCCGCGCGCCCTGGCGTTCGCCGAACTGGTGCAGGCCGACCCGGCCGACGCCGCCGGCCTCGGCGTGCTGGCGCGGCGGGCCGGCGCCAGCCTGCGCACCCTGCAGCGCCTGTTTCCCGACGAGACCGGCCTGACGCTCGACGCCTGGCGGCTTAAAGCCCGGCTGATCTGGGCCGTCGCGGCGCTCAGCGGCGGCGCCAGCGTCTCCGCCACCGCGCTGGCCTGCGGTTACGAGAGCCCCAGCGCCTTCATCACCGCCTTCAAGCGCCAGTTCGGCGTCACGCCGGGGCGCTACCCCGCGGTCGTCTGAGCCTTCAGCGACAGCTCCCGCGCCTTCGCCAGCCGCCGCGCGCCTTCGTCCAGGGTGGCGTCGCGCTTGGGGAAGCAGAGCCGGATCAGGCGGGTCACAGGGTCTTCCTCATAGAAGGCCGAGATCGGGATCGCCGCGACGCCGGCCTCCTTCACCGCCCGCAGGCAGAAGCTCATGTCGTCCTCGGCGACGCCAGACGCCGTCAGGTCGACGTTGAGGAAATAGGTGCCCTGGCTCGGCAGCACAGCGAAGCCCTCCCGCCGCAGCGCCTCGGCGAGCCGGTCGCGCGAGGTCGCTAGCGCCCCCGGCATGGCGGCGAACCACTCGGCGCTGTTCTCCAGCCCCCAGGCGACCGCCGCCTGCAGGTTCGGCGGCGTGGTGAAGGTGAGGAACTGGTGCGCCTTGGCGATCACGGCCGTCAGCGGCGGCGCGGCGCAGATGAAGCCCACCTTCCAGCCGGTGAGGGCGAACATCTTGCCGGCCGAGCCGATCTTCACGCACCGCTCGCGCATGCCCGCGACGCCCATCAGCGGCCGGTGAACGCGGCCGTCGAACACCACGTGTTCCCACACCTCGTCGCAGACGGCGATGGCGTCGTGGCGCACGCAGAACTCGGCCAGCAGCGCCAGGTCGGCTTCCGTGGCCAGCGTCGCCGACGGATTGAGCGGATTGTTCAGCACCACCAGCCGGGTGCGGTCGGTGAACACCGCCTCCAGCGCGGCGCGGTCCAGCCGGAAGTCCGGAGGCGACAGGCGCACCAGTTTCGCGATCCCGCCGGCGCGCCGGACCATCGGCAGGTAGGAATCGTACAGCGGCTGGAACATCACCACTTCGTCGCCCGGCGAGATCAGCGACAGGAAGCAAGCCGCCAGCGCCTCGGTGGCGCCCGAGGTCACGGTCACCTCGGTCTTCCAGTCGAGCTCCAGCCCCTGGTGGCGGCCGTAGTGCCGCGCCACCGCCTCACGCAGCGGCGCTATGCCCGGCATCGGCGGATACTGGTTGTTGCCGGTCAGCGCCTCGTCGGCGGCGCGGCGGCGGATCGCCTCCGGACCCGGCTCGTCCGGGAACCCCTGGCCGAGATTGATCGCGCCCAGTTCCTGGGCAAGGCCCGACATCACCGAGAAAATCGTGGTCGGCAGGGCTTCGTAGATGGGGTTGGCCATGGCGATAGAATGCTTAGCCTAAGCCGATGGAGATCGTCGACTATCGGCCAGACTTGGCCGCCGCATTCAAGGCCCTGAACGAGGCCTGGATCACCCGGTTCTTCCGGCTTGAGCCGAAGGACGAGGAAGTGCTGGCCGATCCGGAGGCCACGATCATCGCGCCGGGCGGCCATATCGTCTTCGTGCTGGAGGCCGGCGAGGCTGTCGGCTGCTGCGCCTTGATGGCCATGCGCGACGGCGGCTTCGAGGTCGCCAAGATGGCGGTGGCCGACACCCACCAGGGCCGCGGCCTCGGCCGCGTGCTGATGGCTGCCTGTGTCGAGCGGGCCAAGGCGGCCGGCGCGCCGCGTCTCTACCTCGAGACCAACAGCGGTCTCGGGCCGGCGCTCGGTCTCTATCGCAGCTTCGGGTTCAGGGACGTGGAGCCGGCCGAGCCGTCACCCTACGCCCGCGCCGATGTGGCGATGGAGCTGCGCCTCTAGCCAACCCGGCAATGCCAACAGACTCAACTTTCGCGGCGGCAGGGCGACGAATTGCGTCCCAGTGCGGGACAAGTCAAGCTTTTAGGACAACTTTTGGGACGTCTCGCCGCCATGTTCGGCGAGGATTGCCCTGTATGGCGTCGAACTTTTTGGCGGCACGAGCATTGCTACAGGATTATCGCCCGCATGGGCGAGCCAGTTCGGCTCGGTATCGAAGGCGATATGCTTTCCCTCGGCATATCTACTTCGAAATCCAAGTAGTCGAGTGCATTAATTGCCGGCTTACCCCTCGGCAGCGGAGCCCTCCCGCCCTGAAGCTCTCCGCTGTCCTTGGCCACGGGCCGGGCGAACGCGATCGGACATCCTGTCCTACGGTTCGCTCGCCGCCGCCCGGTCCGTGGCCATCCTTTCTCATCTTCATCGATTTCCCGAAGCCCCGCCGCGCCGTGACCGACCGGCGCGCCAAATTCAAACTCAACTTTCACGACTTTTCCGACTCGAACGCCGTGCCATATCGGCACGACATAAGTGTACAGGACAACTTTAGAGACATCTTCCGTCCGAAATTGGTTACTTTTCGGCTAAAAGTTCCATCTCAACCAGCGGCACAGCTGTTGCGTACGTCCCTATCGCCGGACGGCGCGAGATTTCGCGATCCTGGGTCCGGGAACAGCCGGAAAATCCGGCATAATATTATGGAGTGAAAGATGTCGAAAGTAATCATCGCTCTCGCGGCGCTGGCCGCGGTGACGGCTCTGGATGTCTCCGCCGCGCAAGCCGGCGGCCGCGGCCAGTCCAGCCTGGCGACGGTCAACGCCAAGGTCCCCGGCGTCGCCAAGGCGAACGTCACGGTCGGTTCGACCAGCCGCCAGGGTTCGAGCCTCGCCAACCTCAACGTCAACGTCGGCAACCTCGCCCACGTGAACGCCACCGTTGGCGGGACGTCCCGGCAGGGCGGCAGCCTGCTCAACGTGAGCGCCCTGATCGGCGGCCACGACGGCGGTGTCGGCGGCTGGTAGCCAGCCGAGCCTAAGTTTGCGGCGGAACAAACCTCTCCCACCCCGTTCCGCTGCAAAGGTCACGGGCCGGGCTGCCCGGCGCGGACGTCCCGCGCTGCGCCGCTCGGCCCGTGGCCACCCTCGGTCAGGCCTGGCGGCGGAGCTGTCAGGCCTCGACGCGCATCCGCTTCTTGCGGAAGGTGGGATTGAGCACCCGCTTGCGCAGCCGGATCGCGCGCGGCGTCACCTCGACCAGCTCGTCCTCCTCGATGTAGGCGATCGCCTGTTCGAGGGTCGGCCGGCGCGGCGGCGTGAGGCGGATCGCCTCGTCCTTGCCGGCGGAGCGGATGTTGGTGAGCTGCTTGGCCTTCATCGGATTGACGTCGAGGTCGTCCGGCCGGGAATTCTCGCCGATGATCATGCCCTGGTAGGTTTTCTCGGTGGCGCCGACGAACATCACGCCGCGATCCTCGAGATTCCAGAGCGCATAGGCGCTCATGTCCCCGTCGGCGTTGGAGACCAACACGCCGTTGCGCCGCCCCTCGATCGCGCCCTTGTAGGGGGCGTAGTGGTCGAACAGCCGGTTCAGCACGCCGGATCCGCGCGTGTCGGTGAGGAACTCGCCCTGGTATCCGATCAGCGCGCGCGACGGGGCGAGGAAGCTCAGCCGCGTCTTGCCCGAGCCAGACGGACCCATGTCGGTCAGCTCGGCCTTACGGCCCGACAGCTTCTCGATCACCACGCCGGCGAAGTCGTCGTCCACGTCGACCACCACCTGCTCGATCGGCTCCAGCCGCTCGCCGGTCTCAGGATCGGCCTGGAAGACGACGCGCGGGCGGCTGATGGAAAGCTCGAAGCCTTCGCGGCGCAGGCTCTCGATCAGCACGCCGAGCTGCAGTTCGCCGCGGCCGGCGACCTCCATGGCGTCCTTATCCTCGGTCTCGGAGACCTTGATCGCTACGTTCGCCTGCGCCTCGGCCAGCAGGCGCGTCTTGATCACGCGGCTCTGCACCTTGTCGCCGTCGCGGCCGGCCAGCGGGCTGTCGTTGATCGAGACGGTGATGGCGATGGTCGGCGGATCGATCGGCTGGGCGGGCAGGGCCTCGGTGACTTCCATCGCGCAGAGGGTATCGGCCACGGTCGCTTTCGAGAGCCCGGCCACGGCCACGATATCGCCGGCCAGCGCCTCGTCGACGCCGGTGCGCTTCAGGCCGCGGAACGCCAGCAGCTTGCTGATCCGCCCGCGCTCGATCTCCTTGCCGTCGCGCGAGAGCGCCTTGATCGCCATGCCGGGCGCCAGGCGTCCGCTCTCGATCCGGCCGGTGAGCAGGCGCCCGAGGAACGGATCGGCCTCGATCAGCACCGACAGCAGCCGCGCCGGCTCGCCGTCGCGCGTCTCGGCCTGCGGCGGCGGCACGTGGGCGACGATCTGGTCGAACAGCGGCCCCAGCGTGTCGTTCGGCTTGGCCAGGTCGAGGGTCGCCCAGCCGTGCTTGCCGCTCGCATAGATGTGGGGGAAGTCGAGCTGCTCGTCCGTCGCGCCCAGGGCGGCGAAGAGGTCGAAGGCGTCGTTCAGAACCCGGTCCGGCTCGGCGTTCGGCCGATCGACCTTGTTCAGCACCAGGATCGGCCGCAGGCCCAGCTTCAGCGCCTTGCCGAGCACGAACTTGGTCTGCGGCATGACGCCTTCCTCGGCGTCGACCAGCAGCAGGCAGCCGTCGACCATGCCGAGGATGCGCTCCACCTCGCCGCCGAAGTCGGCGTGGCCGGGGGTGTCGATAATGTTGATCCGGGTCTCGCCGGCCTCGCCGTGCCAGAGCACCGAGGTGCACTTGGCGAGGATGGTGATGCCGCGCTCGCGCTCCTGGTCGTTGGAGTCCATGGCGCGCTCCGCGTGCGCCTCGTTGGCGCGGAAGGCGCCCGACTGGGCGAGCAATTGATCGACCAGCGTGGTCTTGCCGTGGTCGACGTGTGCGATGATCGCGATGTTGCGTAGGGACATGGGCGCCGTTTTTTAAGGCAAAAATGGAATGTGAGCCATGCGGCGCGGCCACACGTCTAGGCCGGCAGACGGTTCTGAGGCAAAGCTCGGAGTCTGTTCGGCCACGCATGTGCGTAAACCGACAAGTGTTGCAATGCAACATTCATCTCCGTTGCCAGGCTCGGAGATCATCTTCTTGAAATTTTTCAACAATTCAGTTCGCGCCCATCTTTTTTGGGGTGACGGTCGATTTTTCGCTTGATCGATTGTGCGCCGCACCCTAGATTGAAGGTGTGAGGCGTCCCTGACGCCTCTGCCCTTCCTGGGCGTTTCCTCCCTAATGAACTGCCGCGCCTTCGGGCGCGGCTTTTTTTTGGCCTGG
>Ga0302314_10018731_pt1 | contig 11531 bp, 6 predicted proteins | sample III_Palsa_N2_3_FD_200533 | JGI IMG/M metagenome (GOLD analysis project Ga0302314, IMG submission 200533) | Peat permafrost microbial communities from Stordalen Mire near Abisko, Sweden - III_Palsa_N2_3 | ecosystem: Environmental > Terrestrial > Soil > Palsa > Peat permafrost | place: Sweden... | reverse complement strand
GGACATCCGCGAAATAGCGGAGCTGACATCGGACGGCCAGCTTCTCAGGATCGCGGAGCTTGCCGAAGTGCCAGTCTCACTGGAGCATCTTCGTCAGGTGGATCCGCAAACCCGCATACTCATCGGCTACCGGCTCGATGTCACTCTGGCCGAGAGCCCACGGCTGCGCCGCAGGCTTGCGCTTCCGCCTGATCCCGCGATCACTCTGCACTTCGACCAGGCGCCTTTCCCTGACACCCCGGGAAAGTTTTGGGGCGCTATGCGCTGGGACACGCCCGGCCTGAACGCGAGCGGCCTTTCGGCCGCGTCAGCCTAGTGAGAACTTGGCCTGCCTAGCCCGCGCGGTTAATGTTTGTTTAGCGGAAGTATCCGCCCGGTTAGTAGTCATACATCCGGAGTCGTAAACGCGGCCCGGGTGGCGCGGTCGCGCCGCAGGGACATCTTTGTCTGCTGGAAGCGTCCAGCGCGCCTGGGTGATTTGCGGTGGCACTGGCGGCATCCGCCTGAATAATCGCCCGTGAGCCTCACCCTGAACGCCCGCCGCCTTCGTTGCCCAGCCGAACGGCAACTACATGGAGAGCGCCCCGATTTACCAGTGCTTCTACCGCCTGGACCATCGCGGCGCATTCGGGGGTCAGGTCACCGTGCACGACGCCGGCGCCGTCCAAGGTGGGGTCCAGGTGGTCATTGTTGTTGCCGGGGTCGGGCTGGGCGGTGCGGGCGCGGATCTCCGCGCAGATCGCGGCCAGCGACCGCAGGTCCGCCCCGGCCCGCGCCGCGGTAATCAGGATTCCCTCAGCCTCGTCGCGGTACTCGGCGGGGATGGGGCGGGTCCACTTGGCCAGCTGCAACGCCACCGACTTGGTGACCACCCACCCTTCGCGGAGCCCCGCCAGGAGGACCTGGTGGTCCCGGGCCAGCGCCTCGGTGGCCTGGTACTCCCCGGCCTGGCCCCGGGTGACCCGGGTGGTGTGGACCAGCCAGGTCCGGGTGCTCCGCTGGCCGTCCGCGACCGCGCCGTCCTGGGCGCTGAACACGGCCAGGAACCGGGCCCGGGCGACCGCCTCCACCGCGTCAGCGCGCTCCAATGCTTGCAGCCCCGCGGCCGTCACCGGGACCGGGAACTCCGCCGGGTCCGCGTCAGCCAGGAATCCCATCACGGACTCCAGCATCACGAACGCCTCACCCATGTCGGCTGGGACCATCGCGGTACACATCGCGGGTTGCTCACCTCCCCCCGACCGGGTCGGGCATCGTTTCCCGAGTCGCTCGTCAAGTGATCAAGATCGACTCTGTTTTCGATATCAAGCCTAGCAATCGGGTCTGACATTTTCGTGTCCGACACGGCTAATCAGGGCAACTGGTAGACGGTCAGGCCGGGCAGGTTGATGATCATGACGGATCCGGGGAGGCGGGCGGCGACCGGAGTCCCTGGGCCGTCCGGGTCGTCCAGGACGAACCGGACGCCGGCCGCGCGCAGCGCGGCGGTCAGCGGACCCGCGCCGTCGATGACGCCGTCCAGGCTGCGGGCCCGGGGATCGTCGGGGGTGAGGGCCACAGGGCCGACCTGGGTGCCGTCGTTCCAGATCAGCGGGCGGGACAGCAGATGGGTCCAGGGGTCCAGGACTACCTCGTGGTGGTTCCAGGGCGGGGTGCGGTAGGTGGCCCACGGCAGCAGCAGGACGCTTCCAGGGGCCGGGCTGGCGTCGAGGGCTCGCGCGGCGGACAGCCAGGTGGCCGGGTACCAGGCCGGACGGAGTCGCCCGGCGGCGCCCCAGGCCAGGCCCGGCAGCAGAAGGACCGGCGTCAGGAGGGCGAGCACGCCGAGCACGGTTCCGGCGGCGTCCGCGCGGCCTGGGCGGTCGGACGCGGTTACGGCTGGGGCGGCGCGGAGTGGGGAGGCCGGGCGGTCGGACGCGGTTGCGGCCAGGTGGGCGAGGGCAGGACGTTCGGGTTTCAGGGCCTTTCTTCCGAACGGACCGGGGTTCAACGCCCGGGCCACGGCCAGGCCGAACCCGGCGGACTCGGCTAGGGCCAGCGGGGCGATGAACTGCTGGGCGTCGCGGAGGACGGCGAAGCCGGGCCAGCCGGCGATCAGAGAGCGGAGCAGGTCACGGCCCGGGGCGGTGACGCCTAGGGCCGCGATCACCAGGCCGGCCGCGGCGGCCACGCCCAGGCCTGGCCAGCGGTGTTGTCGTCGGGCGAGCAGGAGGTAGGCGGCCAGGGCGACGATGACCGCGGCGAGCCACAGGGCCGACCAGGGGCCGCCGTAGGCCTTCGGAACGGTCTGGGCGTTCCAGGCACCGCCGAGCATGAGCAGGCTGCCGATGCTGCCGAAGGGGGTGTCGGCTCGAGCGGCGAACGCGGCCACGCTGGCGGGGTCGACGTACACCGGGCGCAGGAGGGACGGGATGAACCAGGGGAGGCTGCCGACGGCCAGCGTGGCCAGGACCACGGCCGCGTGCCGGGTACTCCTGGTGAGGACGGCCGCGGGGATCGCGACGAGGGCGGTGATGGCCATGGCGGCGAAGCCGCCGATTATGGCGGGGAGGAGGGCCAGGGCTAGGCGGGCGGCGCCACGGCGGGAGCCCAGGTCGGGGGCGAGAACGGCCCGGAGGACCCAGGGCAGGGCGGCGTAGCCCAGCAGCAGTGCCCACTGGCCGATGATGAGCCGCTCACCCACGTAGGGGTTCCAGGCGTAGAAGACGCCGGCCGCGAGCCGGGCCAGCGGCGGCTCGCGGTTCAGCAGCGCCGCCGCCCCGGCGCAGGCCAGCACGAAGATGGCCAGTAGGACGAGCTTCTGCACGACGTCGCCGGGCAGTATCCGGGACGCGGCGGCCACCACCAGGTCGCTGGGGACCGCGCGCGGCGGCGCCAGGCCCGGCAGGGCCGCGGAGAACGGCTCGCGGGGGACGAACACCATGTCGTAGCTGAGCAGGAAACCGCGCCGCAGGCCGGGCCCCAGGGCCAGCAGCCCCAGGCCGAGGCCGAGGCCGAGGGCGGCGCTGGTGATCCCAGGCCGGGCGCCGGTGAGGGAGGTACGCAGGGGCCCAGCCTCGTCGCGGCCGGGAACCTTGGCGATCACGGCGTCGGCGAAGCGGCGATCACGTCGTCGCGGGCGGATCCGAAGTCGTCGCGGGCGGGTCCCACGTCGTAGCGGGCGGATCCCACGGGGCCGACGGCGGCCGGGGTGGGGACGGTTCCTGCGGTTGGTACGATTCCGGGGCTGCGTATGGTCCCTGCGGCGGGTACGGTCCCTGCGGCGGCGGGTACTGCCCCTCGGGCGGGTACTGTCCCGGGGCTGTATATGCGCCCTGCGGCGGGTAGGGTCCCTGCGGCGGCGGGTACTGCCCCTCAGGCGGGTACTGTCCCGGGGCTGCGTACGGGCCCTGCGGCGGGTACGGCCCCTGCGCTGCGTACGGCCCCTGGGGCAGGTATGGCCCCTGGGCTGCGTAGGGTCCCTGGGGCGGGTAGGGGTAGGGGGGCGGCGGCGGGTACGGGTAGCCTGCTCGGCGGGCCGCCTCGGCCTGGAGCTCGTACTGGCGCTGCGCCTCGGCTAGCTTCACGGCCTGGGTCTTGGGCAGGCACGCGAGAATGACCAGACCGAGCAGCCCGAGGAGGATGGTCAGGGTGAGGCCCGCGGTCTGGCGCCCCTTGTACTTGCCGACGTGGTACCCGGCGGTCACGATCAGCGCCCAGCCGATAAGGGCCACCAGGGCTTGGGCTGGCGTCATCTCGGTTCCCTTTCCTCGCCCCCTTGGACGCCCTCGGTGACGCAGGGGGTTGACCCTCCCAGGTTACGGTCCCGCGGTCACGATCGGGCGGCGTGCTCGCCGAACGGTGCATCGGGCTTCCCCGCGGCCCCAGTAAGGCGGCACAGTGAGGCGGCACAGTGAGGCGGCACAGTGAGGCGGCACAGCAGGGCGGCACAGTACAGCAGGGCGGCACAGTAAGGGACACCGTAGGCGGCTCAGTAAGGCGGCACAGTAAGGGCGACTCGATAAGGCGGCCGGGCGAAGCTACTCGATAAAGCGGGCCGGTGAAGCGACTCGGTGAAGCGGACCGGCACGGCGCCCTGGCCAGGTCGCGCTCGCGGCAACCGGCCACTTCCGGCGGTTTAAGATAATACACTCTAGGCCGGCAGGCCCGATAGGAATATTGCGTCGAATCGGCACGGGGGGAATAAATCAGGTGCAGATCTCGGTGGCACGCCCAGGTGAACTCGGCCCGGACGAGATTGCCGCGTGGCGTTCCATGCAGCGCGCGACGGCATCGCTGGCCAGCCCGTTCTTGTGTCCCGAATTCTCAATTGCCGTTGGCAATTTTCGCACCCAGGCTCGTGTCGCGGTACTTTACGACGGGCCGGAAATTGCCGGATTTTTCCCTTTTGAGCGGCGCGGGGGGGTGGGCGTTCCCATCGGCGCCGGCCTGAACTACTGCCAGGGACTCGTGCACGCGCCGTCGGCGGACTGGGATCCGCGGGAGCTGCTGCGAGCGTGCCGGGTGGCCGTCTGGCGGTTTGACAACCTAGTACCGGGCCAGCGGCCCTTCGAGCGCTATACGTTCACCGCACGCCCGGCGCCGCTTATAGATCTGAGCGACGGGTTCGAAGTATACCAGAAAAGGCTCCGGATAAGGTCGCCCAAGTTTTGCCGGGAGCTAGCACGCAAGGAACGGCGACTGGAACGTGAAGCAGGCGAGCTCCGTTTCGTGGTCGACTCTCGCGATATATCGGAATTGCGCAAGCTCATGGCCTGGAAGGCTGATCAGTATCACCGGAGCAGGCAGCTAAATTTTTTCGACCGGCCGTGGGTCGTCGGCTTCATGGACCAGCTTTTCAGCACCCGTAACGGCCATTTCCGCGGTCTGCTTTCTGTCCTTTATGCGGGCGAGACGCTGATCGCCGCGGATTTCGGCCTGCGCTGCGGCGAGCTGCTCGGAGCCTGGTTCTCCGCCTACGACCTGCGCTTCGGCCGGGAATCGCCGGGGATGATCCAGCACCTGCATATGGCCGAGCAGGCAGCCGACCTCGGCGTTCAGGTGATCGACATGGGGGCCGGGCCCGAACCGTACAAGGAGACGCTGAAGAGCGGCGAGCTGTACATCGGGGCCGGCATCGTGTCCCGCGGCCCGGTCGTCGGCGGCGCGGACCGGGTGCGCGGCGCCGCCACCGACTGGGCGCGCCGCCAGGTCAAGCGCTACCCGCCGCTGTTCCGCGCGGCCGACCGGCTGCTGCGGTACTACGGCCGGATCGGGTGAGGGCCTTCCGGAGCCGGGTCGGGGAACAACGCGATGGAGGCGGTGAAGGTGTGCAGGAAGTTCTGCCCGCCGACCGGTCCGAGTTCCCCCGCGCAGAAGAAGCCGGCCAGCGGGATGTCGCCCAGCATGGCCGCGATGAGCCCGGCGTCGTGATCGGGCTCGGCGAACAGCCGGGATCCGCGACCGTTGCAGGTGAACAGCAGCGCCCCGGCCGGGCGGCGCCCACCCAGGGCGGCCAGCTCGCGTTCCAGGGCGCGCCGCAGGTCCGCATCGGCCGACGCGGCGTCCCGGACGTGGAACTGGACCGTCTGGCCCACCTGGATCTCGTCGCCCACCGCGATGGCTCCCGAGTCGGAGTCGGCGCCGACCACGCCGCGGATCAGGAAGTCACCCTGGCCCGGCTCGGTGCGATACTCGTCGATCACCACCCCCAGCTGAAGGCCCTGGACCAGTAGCTCCTGGTCCCGGCTGGGCAGCGCCGCGGCCATCTCACGTAGCCGGACCAGCGGCGGACGGCCGCCGAGCTCGAGGATCACGCTGCCCTCGGCCCGGGTGATGATGTAGGCGTCCCCTACCGGACGGCAGCCCTGCGCGACCAGCGGATGGACCTCGGCGTGCGGCAGGTGCACGCCGACGGCGCCGCGGGAGAGCACCCGGCCGTCGAGGAACATCCGGCTCTGCCGCGGCCGCAGCGCGGCACTGGCCAGCCCGCCCATGACCATCGCGCCGGGTCGCTGTTCGTTCAGGTGGGCCAGCAGGCCATCAGCCGGGAACGTGAACGGGTCGCAGATCATCAAGTGCGCGCCGGCCGCCTCGCGCGGGAACTGGTAGCCGCCGTAGGCGCCACCACTGGTCGTTCGAATGAATTCCATGGCGAAGGTCTCGACCGGGCCGAGGCCGGCCCCGAGCCACAGCGAGACCGCGGGTTCGGACTCGACCTCCCGCGCCCCACCTGCCACCGCCTCCCCCACGCAGCCGATGAGCGGGAGCGGGCCGACCTGCTCGGCGATCGCGGCCACGAGCTCCTCGGCCACGGCGAGGAAATGGGCCGAGGCGAACAGTACCGCCAACGACGGGGGCTGGTCCCCCAGCGCCGACCGCGCCTGCGCGACGGCCCGGGTCGCCGCCACGCCGGGATCCGCGGTCAGGACGAGCGCTCCTCCAGCCTTCACCAGCCCAGGCTATCTGGCGGATCATGCGCGCCCGGTCTGGATCGAACCGGGCCAGGCACCAGGAGAACCTATGACGTACCCGTGTTCTGGATCGTCTCGAACCCGGTGAAGTGGCCGCGGGGCTGTGGTCGCCGCGGTTCTCCGGCTGTGGCATGATGACTCTAGGTAATTGGGCGACCACGCATTGGGGTGGTAGCCGTGAAGCATCATGAACATCACCGGTTCGCCGGGCTGCTTGAGGTGGCGCCGGACGCGATGGTGTGCGTCGACGCCGACGGCCGGATCGTGCTGGTCAACGCTCGGACCGAGCGGTTGTTCGGCTACCGCCGCGACGAACTGATCGGCCTGCCGATGGACATGCTCGTCCCGGACGCGGTCCGCGACGTCCACCCCGGCCACCGAGGGGGGTACATCGCCGACCCGCAGCCCCGCCTGATGGGAGCGGGGATGGAACCGGCCGGCCGCCGCCACGACGGCACCACTTTCCCCGCCGAGATCTCCCTGTCCGCCCTCGACACCGAGCAGGGGATCCTGGTCTTCGCCGCGGTCCGGGACGTGACCCAGCGACGGTTGGCGGCGCAGAGCGCCGCGCAGCTGGCCGCGATCATCCAGTCCTCCCACGACGCGGTGATCGGCAAGACCCTCGACCAGGTCATCACCAGCTGGAACCCGGGCGCCGAACGGCTGTACGGGTACACCGCCGCCGAGGTCACCGGCCGTCACATCGAGGTGCTCATCCCGGCCGGGGACCGGGAGCGGGAAGCGGCGGTGGTGGCCGCCGTCGCGCGGGGCGAGCGGGTGGACCAGTACCAGGCCCGCAGGCTGCGCAAGGACGGGACGACGGTCGAGGTGTCGCTGAACCTGTCGCCGATCGCCGACCGGACCGGGACGATCATCGGGGTGGCGAGCGTGGCGCGGGACGTGACCGAACGCCAGCGCGCGGGGGCCAGGTTCCGCGGGCTGATGGATGCGGGCCCGGACGCGATGGTCTGCGTGGACCGCGACGGGCACATCGTGCTGGTCAACGGGCAGACCGAGCGGTTGTTCGGCTACCACAGGGACGAGCTGGTCGGCCAGCCGGTGGAGATCCTGGTCCCGGATCAGGTCCGCGGCCTGCATCCGGCCCACCGGGCCGGGTACGCCGCTGATCCCCGGCCCCGCGCAATGGGCGCCGACCTGCAGCCGGCCGGGCGCCGCCGCGACGGCAGCACCTTCCCGGCCGAGGTGTCCCTGGCCGCGATGGGTACCGGTGAAGGCCTTCTGGTCACCGCCGTGATCCGCGACGTAACCGAGCGGCTGGAGATCGCCGCCGAGCGGGAGCGGCTGGGCATCCAGGCCGAACGGGACGAGCTGGAGCGGCACCTGCACCAGTCCCAGCGGCTGGAAAGCCTGGGCCAGCTGGCCGGCGGGGTGGCTCATGACTTCAACAACCTGCTCGGCGTCATCTCCAACTACGCCGCCTTCGTCGGCGAGGAAGTCGCCCGGCAACCAGTGGACGAGCGCTGGCAGGCCGTCCGCAACGACATCGGGCAGGTCCAGCGGGCGGCCGAACAGGCGGCCGGGCTGACCCACCAGCTGCTGGCGTTCGCCCGCCAGGAGATGATCCAGCCGCGCGTGCTCAACCTCAACGACGTGGTGCAAAGCGTCGAGCAGCTGCTGATCCGCACGCTCGGCGAGCACATCGAGCTGATCGCCGACCTGACCGCTGACCTGCCCTCGGTGCTAGCCGACCCCGGCCAGGTCGAGCAGGTCCTGGTCAACCTGGCCGTCAACGCCCGCGACGCGATGCCGCAGGGCGGCAAGCTCATCATCCAGACCGCCAGCACCAGCATCGACGTCCCCGCGCACCAGGAAGACGGGGCCTACCAGGGCGAGATGCCTCCCGGCCGGTACGTGGCTCTGAAGGTCAGCGATACCGGCACCGGGATACCCAAAGACGTCCTGGACCGGGTCTTCGAGCCGTTCTTCAGCACCAAGCCCAAAGGCGAGGGAACCGGCCTGGGCCTGGCCACCGTGTACGGGATCGTCACCCAGGCCGGGGGCCACGTGCGGATCTACTCCGAACCCGGCCTGGGCACTAGCCTCACCGCGCTGCTGCCCGTGACCGAGCAGGACATCGCCGCGGCCACCCCGCCGCCCGTGGAGCCCCAGCGCGGCCAGGGCCAGACGGTCCTGGTCGTGGAAGACGAGGCCGCCATACGCGAGGTCACCCGCCGGATCCTGGCCCGCAACGGCTACCACGTCGTGGCCGCCGCCAGTGGCCACGAGGCGCTGAACGTCCTGGCCACCCAGCTGGAGCACATCGACGTGCTGCTCACCGACGTCATCATGCCCCGCATGCAAGGGAAAGAATTCGCCGACCAGGTCCTCGTCATCCAGCCCGCCGCCCGGGTGATATTCATGTCCGGCTACACCCAGGGTCTCCTCGGCGCGCAAGGCGTCCTGGAACCCGGCACCCACCTCATCGAAAAACCATTCTCCGAAGCCACCCTGCTCACTAAGCTGCAGGAAGTCCTTAGCGCTCAAAACTGAGCGCCCAGCGCGGGGGGCGTCGTGATTTACCAGATCGTGGCCGAGGCCTACCGGGACCTGGAGCGGGCGACCGGACGGCTGGCGCTGATCGAGCGGCTGGCCGCGCTGCTGGCGCAGACTCCGGCCCCGTTGCTGCCCGTGGTGTGTTATCTGGGCCAGGGGCTGATCGCGCCGGAGTTCGCCGGGGTGGACCTGGGGCTGGCCGAGAAGCTGGCCATCCGGGCGGTGGGCACCGCGACCGGGACCGCGCCCGAGGTGGTCGCGGCACGGGTGCGGGAGATCGGCGACCTGGGGCAGACCGCGGAGCTGCTGCTGGCCGAGACGGCGGCAGACCGGCCGGCGGTGTTGGCTAAGGAGGGGACGGACCGGGCGGCGGTACTGACCGTGGTGACGGTGGTGAACACGCTGCGGCAGATCGCCAACGCCGAGGGGACCGGCTCGCAGGGGCGCAAGCTGGAGCTGCTGGCCGGGTTGCTGGCCCAGGCCACGCCGCTAGAGGCCCGGTACCTGCTGCGGCAGGTCACCGGGGGGCTGCGGCTGGGCATCGGCACGCCCACCATCTTGGACGCGCTGGCCCAGGTGTACGCCGGGGGGCGGGCCGCCCGGCCGGTACTGGAACGCGCCTACAACATCTGCTGCGACCTGGGCCTGATCGCCCAGGTGCTGGTGAGCGACGGGCTGGCCGCGGTGGAAGAGATCCAGGTCCGGCCGGGCAACCCGGTGCGGGTCATGCTGGCCCAGCGGCTGGCCGACGCGTCGGAGATCCTGGCCAAGCTGGGCGGGGAGTGCGCGGCCGAGTACAAGTACGACGGCATGCGGCTGCAGGCCCACAAGACCGCCGACGGGCGGATCGAGCTGTGGACCCGGCGGCTGGAAGAGGTCAGCGAACAGTTCCCGGACGTGGTCGAGGTGCTGGCCGCCGGGCTGGGCCCGGCCGAGGCGATCATCGAGGGCGAGGTGGTCGCGTTCGACGCGGCCACCGACGAACTGCACCCGTTCGCGGAGGTCATGTTCCGGCGGCGTAAGTACGGGATCGCCGATGCGGTGCGGGACGTGCCGGTCGGGCTGTTCTGCTTCGAGCTGCTGTACGCGGACGGGCAGGACCTGACCCGGCTGCCGTATCCGCGGCGGCGGGCCGCGCTGGCGCAGGCGATCACGATCTCGCCGGGGCTGCGGCTGACTACCGCGGCCGAGGTGACCGACCCGGCCGCGCTGGACGCGACGTTCGAGCAGGCCATCACCGACGGGTGCGAGGGGCTGATGTGCAAGTCGGTCGGCCCGGCGTCGGTGTACCAGGCCGGGAACCGCGGCTGGCAGTGGATCAAGCTCAAGCGGGACTACCGGACCGAGCTGTCCGACACCGCGGACCTGGTCATCGTGGGCGCGTTCGCGGGCCGCGGCCGGCGGGCCGGCACGTACGGCGCGGTGCTGCTGGCCGCGTACGACCCGGCCGCGGAGGTCTACCGCACGGTGACCAAGTGCGGTACCGGGTTCTCCGACGCCGACCTGGCCTCGCTACCGGACCGGCTGGCGCCGCTGGCCCGGACGGAGAAGCCCGCGCGGGTCGACGCCCGGCAGCTGCCGGACTTCTGGTTCGAGCCCGGGGTGGTGATCGAGGTGCTGTCCGCCGAGCTGACCCTGTCGCCGCACTACTCGGCGGGCTGGGGCGTGATCAAGGAGGACGCCGGGCTGGCCATGCGGTTCCCGCGGTTCACCGGGCGCTGGCGCGACGACAAGGACCCGACCGACGCCACCACCACCGGCGAGCTGGTCGACCTGTACCGCACCGCGCAACGTTCGCCGGTTACCTCGTGAGCCGAAGGCGAGGATGAGAAATCACTGCGTGAGCGTGCGGAGCAGTGGCTCGGTCAGCTCGGTGAGGGAGGGCAGGATCAGGTCGGCGCGGCGGTAGCGGGGATCGCCGGTCAGCAGCGGATCGGGGACGGCGATGCAGGTCATGCCCGCTGCCTTGGCGGCCAGCACCCCGGCCGGGGAGTCTTCGACGGCCAGGCAGCGGGCCGGGCTGAAGTCCAGGCGGCGGGCGGCGGCCAGGTAGACGTCGGGGGCGGGCTTGCCGCTGGGCTCGTCGAGCGCGGAGCAGCGGACGTCGATGTCGAGCTCCAGGCGGGCGCACACCGCGTCGATCAGGCGTTCCGGGGAGGAGGAGGCGATGGCCAGCCGGAGGCCGGAGCGCTGGAACAGGGCGATGGCCTCGGGGACGCCGGGCATCGGCTCGCCCGCGCGGCGGACGTAGGCGACGATCAGGTCGGTGATCTGATCGGCGACCTGGGCCGGGCTGAGCTCGCGAGGGGCTGGAGAGGTGCGAGAGACTGAAGGGGCGAGAGGGACTGGATGGGCGGGTGGGCGGCGCGCGAGGAAGGCGGCGGTCATTTCGTCGACTCGGACGCCGGTGGTGTCGAGCAGGTCGGCTTCGGTGAGGGCGATGCCGAGGTTGGCGAAGACTTCGCGGGCGGCGGTGCGCCAGACGGGTTCGGTGTCGATGAGCAGGCCGTCCATGTCCAGGACGACCGCGTCCATCAACTCGGGACCGTGAGCGAGGCGCGGACC
>Ga0302314_10018730_pt1 | contig 11532 bp, 7 predicted proteins | sample III_Palsa_N2_3_FD_200533 | JGI IMG/M metagenome (GOLD analysis project Ga0302314, IMG submission 200533) | Peat permafrost microbial communities from Stordalen Mire near Abisko, Sweden - III_Palsa_N2_3 | ecosystem: Environmental > Terrestrial > Soil > Palsa > Peat permafrost | place: Sweden... | reverse complement strand
GGGCCACGCTGCGGCTGGCGAGTGGGCACGAGTGCGTGGACGGCGGGTTCACCGGGGTCGCGGATTCCGTTCACCTGCCTCGCCCCGGCCGCGAGCAAGCTGCCTACATCTGCTTCACGTCAGGCACTACCGGCAGACCCAAAGGCGTGGTCGTGACGCACGGAGCGCTCGCCCACACATCCGGCGAAATCGCGGCGCACCTCGGCCTCGGCGAGCGGCCCCGTACCCACGTGCTCGCGACGTCCTGGTCCTTCGATGTCGCGATGATGGATCTCTGGCTCGCGTTGACGACAGGCGGGACGCTGCTCATGCCGGGCCGTGACGCGCTGCTCGGTCCCTCCCTGCCGCTGACGTTGTCGGCGGTGCAGTCGCCGATCCTGCACACCGTGCCGAGCATCTTCGCGAGCGCCTCCGCAGCCGATCTTCGCCGGCTTCCCCGGGGCACGACGATCATGACCGGCGGGGAACCGGTGCCCGCGACCGTACTGCGGCTGTTGGCCGGCGACTACGACCTGCACGTGGTCTACGGCATCACCGAGACCGCCATCATCTCGACCATCTCGCGCGCCGACGCGGGTACGCCGCCGGAGTTCATCGGGCGGCCGTTGGCCGGGGTGGACTGCACGGTGGTCGACGAGGCGTTTCTGCCGGTGTCCGACGGACGGCAGGGCGAACTGCTGATCGGCGGTCCCGTCGTGGCTCGGGGATACCTCGACGACCCGGTGGGCACGGCGATTCGTTTCGTGCCCCGCGAAGGCGGAGAGCGATGGTATCGAAGCGGCGACCTGGTACGGCGCCATCCGGACGGCACCTTCACCTTCCACGGCCGCATCGACCAGCAGTTGAAGATTCGCGGCCACCGCGTGGAGCCGGCCGAGGTGGAGGCGATGCTGCTGAACGTCTCAGGCGTGCAGCAGGCCGCGGTCATCGCGTATGACGACCCGTCCGGTGAGCCCGCCCTGGTCGCGTACCTCTCCGGCGACGCTGTGGACGCCGCGACGGTCCGGCGGGAGATCAGAGTCAGCGCGCCCGACTGGATGGTGCCGCGCCTGATTCACGTCCTGCCGATCCTGCCGCTCAGTTCGACCGGGAAGATCGATCGCCGGGCGCTGCCGGAACCGGTGTGGGGCGGCGGTGCGCTCATGGGCCCGGCGATCGGCCAGGACGTCGGAACCGATGCGATGAGCGAGACGGAGCGGACCGTGGGGAGGCTGTGGCAGCAGTTACTGGGCGCGGGCGACGTGGCGGGCGACGCCAACTTCGTGGAACTCGGCGGCCACTCGCTGAAGGCGGCGCAGCTCAGCACGGCGCTGCAGGACACGCTCGGGGTCGTCGTCCCGATCCCGGACGTCTTGGCGGCACCGAACCTGCGGGAGTTCTCCCGGGAGGTCGACCGCCTGCGCGACGCGCGCGCACAGCCCGGCCGCGGGCCGGAAGCGGCGCGGCCGGCGGTGCCGGCGGCCACCCGGCTTCTTTGGCTGCATCAGAACCTTGTCGGCGATGACGGCATATACAACCTCGTGGTGACCGTGCGGTTGACGGGCGCCGTCCAGCCCACCGTCCTCCAACGGGCGCTGCAACTCGCCGAGCGTACCCATCCCGCGCTGCGCACCTCATACGAGTTCGACGGCGATGACGTCGTGGCCGTCGAGGCGCCACCCTCGGATCGGCCGCTCATCGTGCGCAGCGGCTCCGCCGAGCAGGCGATCCGGGATGCCGGGCGCACGGCGTTGGGGACCGCCGGACGGCCGGTGTGGACCTACCAGCTGTTCACCGAGGCTCTTGGCGAGTCGGTGCTGCTGCTCGCGTTCCACCACGTCGCCGTGGACGGCATCGCTTTGCACGTGCTGTTGAGACGGATCGCGTCGGCCTACTCCGCCGCCCAGCCGGAGCGACGTGTGGTGCCGACCCCGCATGAGGACCTCGCCGTGCCCTGGGCCGGGGATCAGGGCGCGACGTTCTGGGAGGAGATGTTCCGGCGGGCTCCGGCACCGACCGCGTTGCCGGGTCAGCGGCTCGCGGGCGACATCACGGATCTCGCCGGCTCGTGCCAACCGGTGGAACTCTCCGGGGTCAGCGCCTCGCTGCTGCAGCGCCTCGCCGCGACGCGGGGGGCGACGGTGCAGGCGGCGGTGCTGTCGGCCTTCGTCCGGGCGGTCGCCCGCGCGACGGGTGAATCCGATGTCACCGTCGGCGTCGCGCTGACCCGGCGAGGCGTCGATGTGAGCTCCGAGGCCGTCGGCCAGTTCGTCAGCGTGCTGCCCGTCCGATTCCGGCTGCCTGAGGGCATGGCCGCCGTGGCATGCCTCGAGGAGGCGGTACGCACCGTGCACGGCGCGCAGCGCCACTGCGCGACGGATCCCTCGGCCGTCTTGGCGGCCGCACGGACCGGTCAAGGTCAATGGACCGCCGACCAGCCGTTCCACGTCGGGTTCTCGTGGGAGGACGAGCTCCCCGCACTGGACTTCGCCGGCCTGGAGAGCTCCTGGGCCGTCGAATTCAACGGCTGGTCAGATTCGGAACTGACTTTCGAGCTGGCCCGGCGCGGCGAGCGCGTCGCCGGGCGGGTGATCGGCCGGCAGGCCACCACCGCGGACGTCCAGACCGCGGCCTTCCTGCAGGACCTGACCCGGTGCCTGCACGATCTGATCAGCGAACTGAAGCGGGGGCAGCGAAATGACGGATGAAGCTTCGGCGGCGCGGCGGCTGTCCGCCGGACCGCGGGACGGGCAGCGGCCGGCCGCGACCGCGAACTCCGGGTGGCCCGGGTTCCCGCCGGATCCGCTCGCGTTCCGGACCTGGTTCCAGCCGGTGTTCCTCGGCTCGGGATCGAGCCGGATCCGATTGTTCTGCTTCCCGCACGCCGGCGGGGCGGCATCGACCTTCCGGCCCTGGAGCACCGGGGTGCCGGACGGGCTGGAGATCCACGCGGCGCAACTGCCCGGGCGGGAGTCGCGGATCCTGGAACGGCCCATCGACAGGTTCGACGAGCTGATCGATCGTCTGACGGCGGCCATCGAACCCGCCGCCACCGACGAGTTCGCGCTGTTCGGGCATAGCGCGGGGGCATTGATCGCCTGGGAGCTCGCCCGCTCGCTGCGCCGGTCGGGCGGGCCCGCGCCGGTGCACCTGTTCGTCTCAGCGTGTCAGCCCCCTTCGAATGTGCGGTCAAGCTACCGGGACCTGCACGAACTCGGCGACACGGAGCTCCTGGCGAAGCTGCGGGAGATGAACGGTACACCGGCCGAGGCGATGAACAACCCTGAGCTCATGCGGTTGGTCCTGCCGGTCATCCGGTCCGATCTCGCCCTGTTCGCCGACTACGACGCGGCGCCCGGCGACATTCTCGACTGCCCTGTCACGGTCCTCGGCGGCGCCCGGGATCCGCTGGTCCCTCCCGACGCGCTCGCGCTGTGGGCCGACGCGACGAGCGGCGAGGTGGAGACCCGGGTGCTTGACGGCGACCACTTCTATCTGACCGACCCGCGCAGCGACGTGCTCGGGATCATCGGCAAGCGGCTGGGACTGCGGTGACGGCATGGCCGAGACCGCACCGCGCAGGCCGCAGCACGATGAATGGCCGCTGAACCACCCCAATGAGCGTCTCACTCGAGAGGCATGCAATGGCTGAACTGACGGTATCGGAACGAGTCAAGCGCGTGATGACGAGCATTCTGGATCTCGGTGTAGAGGTGGAGGGCTTGTACGACAATACTTTGCTCTACTCCACCGCGGTTCAACTCGACTCGCTGCGTCTGCTCCATCTCCTCACGGCGCTGGAAGAGGAATTCGACTGCCAGATCGACGATGAGGCCGTGATGATGGCGGAGCTGACCGACGTAGGCAGCATCGTCTCGCTCGTGTCCGCGCAGCTCGACCTGGCGCGGCGGCACGACTCGGTCGTCGAAAATGGATAGCCGTCGCTGGAACGGGGAGGTCTCGAAATGACCGCGGAGAGTATGGGTTCCGGGCTCGAGGTTCCGAAAGCGTGGTACAACATCCTCGCGGATCTGCCGGATTATGTTCCCCAGGAGCGGCGTCCGCCGACGGATATCGGACCGGAGTCCGACGGTCCGGAGGCCGACGGCCCGGTCCGGCTGGTGCCGCAGTTGCCGCTGACGATCTACCGCCAGTCGGTCAGTCGGGATCGGTTCATACCGATACCCGATGAGGTGCTCAGCCAATATGAGCGCTGGCGGCCCACTCCGCTGCTGCGGGCGCGTGCCTTCGAGAAGCAACTCGATACGCCGGCTCGCATCTATTACAAGCACGAGGGCGTCAGCCCGTCAGGAAGCCACAAACTGAATTCGGCGCTCGCCCAGGCGTACTACTACCACAAGGCCGGGATACGAGAGCTGACGACGGGGACCGGGGCGGGCCAGTGGGGCACCGCGATGGCCATGGCGTGTCGCGCCTTCGGCCTTACCTGCACGGTTTTCATGGTCCGCTGCAGTTATGACCAGAAGCCGCAACGCCGCCTCATGATGGAGCTCCTGGGCGCGCGCGTAGTGCCGAGTCCGAGCCCGTTGACGCGATCCGGCAGGACGGTTCTCGCCAGCTCGCCGGACAGTCCGGGGAGCCTTTCCATCGCCGGTTCGGAGGGTATTCAGTACGCCTGGGAGGACCCGGGGCGGCGTTACGCCGCGGGCAGCGCCGAAAACCACGTACTGCTGCATCAGACCGTCATCGGCCAGGAAGCCGTCGGCCAGATGCGTCGGCTGGGAGAGTTCCCGGACGTCGTGGTCGCCGCGATCGGTGCGGGCAGCAACTTCGCGGGGCTGGCGTTCCCGTTCTTCCGCGAGTCCTTGTCGCAGGGCCGTGACACGGAACTGGTCGCGGTCGAGCCCAAGGCGTGCCCGAAGCTGACCCGAGGCCGGTATATCTGGGATCATCACGACGCCGCCGGCAGCATGCCGATGTCGAAGATGTACTCGCTCGGGCATGAATTCGTGCCGCCGGCGATTCACGCCGGAGGGCTGAGGTATCACGGCGCCGCGCCGATCGTCAGCTGGATGTATCACCAGAAGCTGATGTCCGCCGTCGCCTACGGCCAACGCGAGGTGTTCGAGGCGGGTCTCGCCTTCGCGCGTGCGGAGCAGATCATTCCCGCGCCCGAGTCCGCGCATGCGATCAGGTGCGTCATCGACAAGGCCGCGCAGGCGCGCAAGACCGGCCGGGACACGGTGATTCTGTTCAGCCTGAGCGGCCACGGGCTCATGGATCTCGGCGCCTATCAGCAGTATCTGGACGGAAGCCTGCCGGATGACGCAGAGTTCGATGACCTTATGGCTGATCCGGCGAATCGACTCGCCGGCCGGCCCGAATCGCTGGGGTGATCGCTGACGTGGAATTCGCGTGGAGTCCTGAGCAATTGGCGCTGGGGGATCGGATGCGCCGGATCGGCGCGGACCTCGACCTGACCGACGAGCCGGATCCCGACACCGCGGGCGAGGCGTTCCGTGCCGCGTGGGACCGGATGGCCCGGGAGGGCGTCCTCGGCCTGCCTGTCCCACCGCCCGAGGGCGGGCTCGGGCATGATCCCCTGACGTGTTCCCTCGCCCTCGAAGGTCTCGGCCGCGGCTGCTCCGATCTGGGCCTTCTCATTTCGGTCGGCGCGCACTTGTGGGCAGTTGAGCTTCCGCTACTGCGATTCGGCACGGCGGAGCAGCGAGCACGCTATCTGCCGGGCCTTGCGGACGGGTCCCTGATCGGGGCCCACGCGATCACCGAATCCGGTGCGGGGTCGGACGCCATGTCGATGGAGACGTTCGCCGAGGCCAAGGACGGCGCATACGTGCTGAGTGGCCACAAGCGCTTCGTCACCAACGGGCCCGTCGCCGATGTGTTCGTCATCTACGCGACGATCAACCCGCGGCTCGGCTTCACCGGCGTGACCGCCTTCCTCGTGGACAGAGACACACCCGGACTGCGGATCGAGCCCGAGGTCGAGAAGAGCGGTCTGCGCTCCTCACCCTGGGCGCGGCTCACGCTCGACCGATGCGTCGTCGAGCGCGGCTGCCTGCTGGGCGCCGAGAAGCAGGGCTCCCGGATATTCGCGACCGTCATGGCATGGGAGCGGGCGCTGCTGCCCGTTCCCTTGCTCGGCGCCATGGCCCGCTCGATCGAAGAGTGCATCGCGCACGTCAAGAGCCGCCGCCAGTTCGGTCTGCGCATCGCCTCCTTCCAAGCGGTGGCGAACAGGATCGTCGATATGACGATTCGCTTGGAACTCGCCCGGCTCGCGGCGTACCGCGCGGCATGGGAACTCGGCACCGGCGGCGAATCGATCTTCTCGGAGATCGCCAAGCTGCAGGTGACCGAGTCAGCCGTGAGCGTCTTTCAAGATGCGATGCTGCTGTTCGGGGGCGCGGGATACGCCACGAGCGCCGGCATCGATCGCGCGCTGCGCGATGCTCTCGGCGCGAGGCTGTCGTCCGGCACGTCCGACCTGCAGAGGGTCGTCATCGCGGGAAAGCTGGGGCTGCGGTGACGGGGCGGGCGCTGCCGGCAGGCGGCACCGGGCTCACCGGGTATCTCGCGTCCGCCGTGCGCGACCATCCTGATCGGATCGCGGTCAGCGATCGGACCCGTGCTGTGAGCTATCGAGAGCTGGACGGCATGACCGGCGCGATAGCCGCCTTGCTCCATGAGGCCGGCGTGTCGCCGGGCGATCGGGTGGTCATCTGGCTGAACAAGTCGATCGAGGCCATCGTCGGCATCTACGGCGCCTTACGCGCGGGTTGCGCCTATGTCCCCATCGATCCGACGGCGCCGAGCAAGCGAGCGGCACATGTGATCGAGGAGACGGCGCCCGCATGCTTGATAACGACGCCGGATCGAGCACAGGAGGCCATCCACGAGCTTGACCGGAAAGTCCGCGGCAGCGTCCTGCTGATACTGGTTGGTGCTGCTTCGATCGGTCTCCCGCCAGGCATGCGGACCGTCACCTGGGAAGAGGCGCTGACCCGTGGTGCCGGCGTCACCGGCCGGTGGCCGCAGGTCCGCCCGGACGATCTCGCCTACATCCTCTACACCTCGGGATCCACCGGGTCTCCGAAGGGGGTGATGCTCACCCACCGCAACGCGTGCGTGTTCGTCGACTGGGCGGCCGCGGAATTCGGCTTGGGGCCGGACGATGTGCTGGCCAGCCACGCTCCGCTGCACTTTGATCTGTCGATCTTCGACGTCTTCGCGGCGGCTGCGTCCGGCGGCTGCGTCACCCTCGTCCCGGAGAGTCTTCAAGGCATGGGGGCGGCGTTGATCCGTTTCGCGGTCCATCAGCGGGTCTCCGTCTGGTATTCGGTGCCGAGCGCGCTTCGCCGCATGGCGGAAGCCGATCGTGGCCTGTTGGCGACGTCGCGGCTGCGCTTGGTGGCCTTCGCAGGCGAGGTCTACCACACGTCCCAACTCAGGGCCCTGCGTCAGCTGCTCCCGCGGGCGGCCGTCCTCTACAACCTGTACGGGCCGACCGAGACGAATGTGTGCACGTACCACCGGGTGACCGCGATGGACCTGGCTCCGGGCGCGGACGAGGCCCCGCCCATCGGACGGCCCTGCCCGTATGCCACCGTCACGATCGAGAGCGTCGGCGATCGCGCGGTCGCGGGCACGGCGCAGGAGGCAGGGGAGCTCTGCGTCGGCGGCGCCTCGGTGATGGTCGGTTACTGGGAAAACCGCGTGGGCACCGATCAGCGACCCATCCAGCCGGACGAGAGCGGGCGGCGCGTCTACCGAACCGGCGACCTGGTGCGTCAGGACGCGGCGGGGCGGCTTCACTTCGTGGGCCGACGTGATGGGATGGTCAAGATAAACGGGTATCGCGTGGAACTCGGCGAGGTGGAAGCGATCATCAACCGCCACCCGGATGTCGCCGACGCGGCCTGTGTGGTGCGGGACCATGGAACAGTCGGGTCCACGATCACAGCCTTCGTCGTGCTGAGGGCCGGGGCGGATCCCGGTGTCCTCACGCTGCGCCGGCACTGCAGCGGCTACTTGCCGCGCTACATGGTGCCGCGGGAAATCGTTCCGGTGACGGCCCTGGCGCAGACTTCCACCGGGAAGACCGACCGTCGGTCGTTGACCGCTCTGGCTGCGGAGCTTCCCGATGGGAGCTGACGTGGCAGGCTCTCACAGTCCGTCGGAACTCCGGGGGAGTGCGCGGCACGAACTGATCACTCTTCAGCGGCCGAGCCTGGCGTTGGGGACCGACAAGCGGGTGGACGTCCTCGTACCCCCGGCGCCTCGCCAGGATGGAAGTCCGGTTCTCGTGCTTTTGCACGGTTACGGCGGAACCCGGCGTACCTGGACGGACCAGACCCGTCTGGTCGACCATCTCCGGGGCAGCGACCTGTTCGTCGTGATGCCCGAGAGCGGTCGGCGCTGGTTCATCAACGATCACGCCGGCCACCGCTATGAGGACTATCTGATCGATGAACTGATTCCGCTCATCCGGCGATCCTTTCCGGTGGCGGCGGACGGCCGGTCCTGGGCCATCGGCGGATTCTCGATGGGCGGAGCCAGCGCATTGATTCAGGCGCTGCGCCATCCCCGGCTCTTCTCGACCGTCGTCAGCCACGCAGGCGCCTTCGAGGGCCCGCTGCGCCGTGGCGACCCCTACGCGGCCATCCGCCGGGAGTCGGATTGCCTGATGCCGTCGACACAGGTGCACGAACGCGTTTGGGGCCCCTACGGCAGTTCGACCAGGAGCACCTACAACCCCTATCGCATGCTCTTGTCCCGGCGATCCGATACGCACCTGTCGGTCTACGCCGATGTCGGCACGGGAGACTACCGGCGGATCATCGAGATGAACCGGAACGTCGCGGCGGCCTTGCGGACTGCCGGCATCGACCTCGAATACCAGGAGCGGGACGGCGGCCATGACCTGAGCTTTCTTGACGAGGCCCTCGAGCGCTCGCTGGATTTCGTGTCCGAGAGGTTCCGCCGGGCAGTGAGTGCGCCGGACCACGACGGCGACACCGGCCCAGGCGGGCAGGGACCGGCTCAGACCGGCGACGTACGCCGCCAAGACCCATCGCCGACACCGGCCCTTGGCCGGTCGAGCAGTCTGAGGAGCTAGAGTGCGAGTTCTCGAACCTGACATCGCTGGTACCAGAGCCGAAGGCGACACGGTCGATGTACGGCTGGCGCGCCAGGTCGCGCGCACTCCCGACAGCGTCGCCGTCGAGTGCGGGTCGGAGTCACTCACGTATGCCGAACTGGACCTACGCGCGAGCGAACTGAGTACCCATCTGCAGGCGCACGGCGTGGGAGCCGAGGGTGTCGTGGGGGTGTGCCTCCACCGCGGCGTCGACCTGGTCGTGGCGATGCTCGGAATCATCAAGGCCGGCGGGGCCTATCTGCCCATGGATCCGGCTTACCCCGCCGAACGTCTACGCCACATGCTGGCCACGGCGGACGCGCGTGCGGTGGTGACCTCGCGTGCGCTCGCCGACATCGCTCATCGGGCTGGAGCGGGACGCGCGAGACTGCTCGTCGACGAACTGCCGGACATCGCGGCCGGCGCGGCGGGCGGGGTGCCGCGCGCCTCGGGTGAGAGCCCCCTGTACGTGGTTTTCACGTCGGGATCCACTGGGCGTCCGAAGGGTGTGACCGTGCCGCATCGCGCCCTGCTCAATCTGTTCGACTGGTACCTGGGGGACACCGGGATGGGGCCGGCCGATGTCCAGATCTGCACACATTCGATCTCGTTCGATCCGGCTGCGCTCGAGATTCTGTTTCCGCTGCTGAACGGTGCCCGGCTGGTCATGTCTCCGGATGGCGCGCACGCCGACCCGGATGCGCTGCTGGACGTGGTGGCGGGCGCGAAAGCGACAGTCGTCAACATCGGCCCCTCGACGCTGCGACGGCTTCTCGACGAGGAGGATGGCGCGAGCCGCATGCGCGGCCTGCGCATCGTGGTCAGCGGCGGCGAGCGCCTCGCGCCGGACCTGCGTGATCGATTCCTCGACACGCTTCCCGAGATCCGGCTGGTCAATCACTACGGCCCCACGGAGACGACCATCTTCGCGACGTCCTGGGACTGCTCCACGCAGGACGGCGGCGTCGTTCCGATCGGACGGCCGGTGGCAGGCGTCTCGGCCTACGTCCTCGATCATGACTTGACACCGGTCTCGGCGGGGACGCGCGGCGAACTCTATATCGGCGGTGCCGGGTTGGCTCGCGGATACGTGAGCATGCCGCGTCTGACGGCGGAGGCGTTCGTGCCCGATCCGTTTTCCGGAGCTCCAGGAGCGCGCATGTACCGGACCGGTGACTTCGCGCGGGTCCTGCAGGGCGGGGCGCTGGAGTTCCTCGGCCGTGAGGACGACCAGGTGAAGCTGCGGGGCTACCGGGTCGAGATCGGGGAGGTCGAGGCGACCATCTCCCGCCATCCCGCGGTGCGGGAGTCGGCCGTGGTGCTGTGCGAAGGAGGCGGGGGCTCTTCGGTGCTGGCAGCCTTCATCGAGCATGACGGTTCGACGAACGTCGAGGCCTTGCGCGCGCATCTGAGGCAGGGTCTGCCGGAGCACATGATCCCCGGTCATCTGGAGCTGGTCGACCTGCTTCCGCGCACAGTCACGGGAAAGGTCGACAAGGCCAGGCTCTCAGGCCGGATCGCTCCGGACGCGGATGCCGTGCCCGGCGACGAGACGGAGCGGATCCTGGCACAGATCTGGGCGACGGTCCTCGCGCTCCCGCAGGTGGGCGTTCATGACGATTTCTTCGCCCTCGGGGGTGACTCGCTGCTCGCCACGCGTGTGGTCGCGGGCGCCAGGCAGGCGCTGGGGAGGGAGATTCCTCTCGTCCTTCTGTATGAGCGTCGATCCGTCGCCGCGGTGGCGGCAGCCCTGAAGGAGGAACCCGACGGCCGACCCGAGGGCGGCATCGCCATGGCCACCGTTCGTTGATGGGGGAGCCGGCGACCGGGTGACCCCGGCCGGGCACCCGACTCGGCGGGAGTCGAAGCGTCGAGACCGCCGGCGTCGTCCGCAGTCCGCTCCACGGCCTGACAAGGCTCCACTGGGTCGGTATGCCGCTCGGACGGCGTCGGCGGTATCGTCCCGTGCTCGACACGTAGGCCGACCAGGCGCAATCGATCAGGTGGCAGAACGTTCCGGAACCTCGGTGCCAGGGCGCGACCACGACATCCCGTCAGATGAGACGACCAGGCCGTCGGCGAAGAGCGGCACCTCGTTCTCGGCATCCACGCCGTAGAGCGCCTGGGCTTGGATCTGGCTGCTCTCGCGCAGCGCAGGGCCGGCTACGGATGACTTGAGCAGTGGGAGCATGCTCCCCTCCTCGTCGTCGATGATCTGCTCGACCGCGTGCGTGAACGCCGCGGAACCAGCCACGAAGCGCTGCACGACCTCGGCGGAGCTGGAAATCGTCCGATCGTTGGATGCGACCCCGCCGATGAGCTCGACGAAGGACTCCAGCTCGGGGAGTTCGCTCGCGGTGATCTTCTTGGCGCTCCAGAAGTATGATTCTTCGGAGCGATGCATGTCGTAGAATGACATGAGGAATTCGTAG
>Ga0302314_10018729_pt1 | contig 11532 bp, 11 predicted proteins | sample III_Palsa_N2_3_FD_200533 | JGI IMG/M metagenome (GOLD analysis project Ga0302314, IMG submission 200533) | Peat permafrost microbial communities from Stordalen Mire near Abisko, Sweden - III_Palsa_N2_3 | ecosystem: Environmental > Terrestrial > Soil > Palsa > Peat permafrost | place: Sweden... | reverse complement strand
TTGCGCGCGCCATGGACATGGCCGGGCTCGGCACCGAAGCGCTGCGGCTGATCCCGTGCGATGCCGGCCACCGCATGAACGTCGCGGCGCTGGCCGCCGCGATCGCCGAGGATCGCGCCCGCGGCCAGAAACCGTTCCTGTTGGTCGGCACCGCCGGCACCGTCGATATCGGCGCCTTCGACGATCTCGCGGCACTCGCCGGGATCGCGCGCGCGGAAAAGCTGTGGTTCCACGTCGATGCGGCGTTCGGCGCGATGGCGGCGCTGGCGCCGGCGCTGCGGCCGTTCCTGGCGGGCGCCGAGCACGCGGACTCGCTGGCGTTCGACTTCCACAAATGGATGCAGGTGCCTTACGACGCCGGCTGCATCCTGGTGCGCGACCACGCCGCCCATCTCGCCGCGTTCGCGCAGCAGGTGGCCTACCTCCGGCGCGAGGCGCGCGGGCTGGCCGGTGGCCATCCTTGGCCGTGCGACCTTGGCCCCGATCTGTCCCGCGGGTTTCGGGCGCTCAAAGTCTGGATGACATGGCGCGCCTACGGCAGCGACCGGCTCGGCGAGGTGGTTGCTCAGACCTGCGCCGTGGCCCGCGCGCTGGCGGCGCGGGTGGACAGTGAGCCGGCGCTGGAACGGCTGGCACCGGTGCCGCTCAACATCGTCTGTTTCCGGATGCGCGGCGCCGACGCCGACACGCTGAACCGCGAGATCGTCGCCGACGTGCAGGAGGCCGGCATCGCCGCGCCCTCGACCACGATGATCGACGGGCGGCTGGCAATCCGTGCCGCCATCGTCAACCACCGCACTCGCGTCGAGGATGTGGAGATGCTGGTCGATGCCGTGCTGGAAGCCGCCCGCAGCCGGCAGGCGCTGCAGGGGTTCTGACCGCTCGCTATTCGCCGGGATGCGCGGTCGGGCAGGTGCTTTGCGCCAGCGGTGCGAACGCCTCGTCGCCGGGGATGGTGCGGACGATGTCGTAGACGTCCCACGGCCCCTTCGACGCCGCCGGGGTCTTGACGCGCACCAGATACATGTCGTGCACCATCTGCCCGTCGGCGCGCAGCCGGCCGCCGTGGAACACGGCGTCGTCCACCGGCCGCTTGCGCATCGCCTGCGTCACCGCTTCGGCGTCGGTCGAGCCGGCCGCCTGCACGGCGCGCAGATAGTGCAGCACCGCCGAGTAGGTGCCGGCCTGGATCTGCGTCGGCATCGCGTTGCGCACGGCGTAGAAGCGCTGTGACCACGCCCGCGATTCCGGCGTGCGGTCCCAGTAGAACGCGGTGGTCAGGATCAGGCCTTGCGCGGTTTGCAGGCCCAGCGCGCGGATATCGGTGATGAACGGCAGGAACGCCGCCAGCGTATGGCCGGTGCCGAGCCCGAACTCGAACGCCTGCTTGACCGAGTTCGCGGTATCGGCGCCGGAGTTGGCGAGCCCGATGACCTGCGCCCCGGATGCCTGCGCCTGCAGCAGTTCCGAGGCGAAATCGCTGGTGTTGAGCGGCGCCAGCACGTGCCCCAGCACCTTGCCGCCGCCGGCCTCGATCTGCTGCGTCGCGGTGGCTTCGAGGTTGGCGCCGAACGTGTAGTCGGCGGTGATGAAGAACCAGGTCTTGCCGCCCTCGTCCACCACCGCCCGCGCCGTGCCGGCGGAGAGCGCGTAGGCGTCGAACGTCCAGTGCGCGCCGTACGGCGAGCATTCCTTGTTGGTCAGCGCCGTGGTCGCGGTGCTGGTGACGAGATCGACGCGGTGCTTTTCGCGCGCGACCGCTTGCACGGCGATGGCGACGGCGGAGTTGGTCAGGTCGGTGATCATCTCGACGCCGTCGCGGTCGAACCAGCGGCGGGCGATGCCGGTTGCGACATCGGGCAGGTTCTGGTGGTCGGCGGAGACGATCTCGATCGACCGACCGAGCACGGTGGGCCCGAAATCCTGCACCGCGAGCTGGGCCGCCGCGACCGAGGCGGCGCCGGCGGAATCGCCGTACGGGCCGCTCATGTCGGTCAGCACGCCGATCTTCAGCGGCGCCGGCGCGTCGGCCGCCGCCGCCGGCATTGCCAGCACCAGCGGCGCCAGCGCCAGCAAAGCCTGCCAGTGAGCGCGCATGCGAGTCTCCTTCCGTCCGGCGCCGGAACAACGCGGGTTCCACGCAATTCGATCGGGCTATCGGCCCGAAGCACGAACGTGCGGCGGCGTATGGGCGGGCGTCAATACCCTCGTAGTTGATCGGACAAATGATCTACTGCCGACTTGAAACACGCCGACCATGTGTGTATCCCAGCTTGATGGGGCGATGTCCGGCTGGATTCTTGCTTGGCGGGCGGTGCCCTGGCGCGTGATACGGTGGCTGACGTGACGGATGGTGGTTCCCCGATGCGGTTCCCGACGGCCGGCACGACTGCCGCCACAATCGAAGCGGCGCTGGCCGAGGCGTCGCGCGGCGATGCCGACTGGCGCGGCGGCCGGGTGCCGCTGTTCGTGTTCGGCGCCACGCCCGAGGTGGCGCAGGTCGGCCGCTCCGCTTTCATGGCGTATTTCACCGAGAACGCGCTCGGCGGCCGCCGCGCCTTCGGCAGCCTGCACCGCATGGAGCAGGAGGTCGTGGCGATGTGCCTCGATCTGTTCCACGCGCCGCCCGGTGCGGCCGGCACCATGACCACCGGCGGCACCGAAAGCATCCTGCTGGCGGTGAAGAACTGTCGCGACTGGCAGCGGGCGCGCCGCGGCGAGCCCTCGCATCGCGGCAACCTCGTGCTGCCCGTCACCGCGCATCCGGCGTTCGACAAGGCGGCGGCGCTGATGGATCTGCCGGTGCGGCGCGTGCCGGTGGCGGCCGACCTGCGCGCCGATCCGGCGGCGATGGCGGCGGCGATCGACGCCGACACCATCATGATCGCGGGCTCGGTGCCGTGCTTTCCCTACGGCGTGGTCGATAAGCTGCCGGCGCTGTCCGATCTCGCGCTGGCGCGCGACGTGTGGCTGCATGTCGATGCCTGCGTCGGCGGCTTCTTCGCGCCGTTCGCGCGCGACCTCGGCGCGCCGATCCCGGCATTCGATTTTTCATTGCCCGGCGTCGCCTCGCTGTCCGCCGACCTGCACAAGTTCGGCTTCTGCCCGAAACCCGCCTCCACCGTGTTCTACCGCGACGCCGCCCGCGCATCCGGTTTCGATTTCAACGTGTGGCCGAGCGGAAGGTTTGCGACCGCGACGCTGGTTGGCACGCGGCCGGGCGGCGCGGTGGCGGCGGCCTGGGCGGTGCTGACGTTCCTCGGCCGTGACGGCTACACCGCGATTGCACGCCGGCTGCTGGCGATGCGCGAGGCATACGAAGCCGGAATTGCGGCGATCCCGGGCCTCGCGGTGTTCGGCCGGCCGGATCTGTCGATCCTGGCGTTCGGCGCGGCGGACCGGGACATGCCGACGGTGGCGAAAAACATGGCCGCGCGCGGCTGGGTGCCGGGCATGGTGCACGAACCGCCGGGCCTGCACCTGATGCTGTCGCTGCTGCACGAACCGGCACGCGAACACTATCTCGCCGACCTTGCGGCCGCGGTCGCCGAGGCGCCATGACCGCCAACCCGTACCGTCTGCTCTCCGCATTGTCGGTGGCCGCGTTCTTCGCCACCTGGTACGTGATCACCGCGGCGCATCTCGCACCGGCCAACCTGCTGCCCAGCATGGGGGAGGTTTGGGCTGCCTTCGTCGATGTGCTGCACAACGGTTATCGCGAAACGACGCTGTGGGAGGATATCGGCGCGACGCTTGGGCGCTGCCTCGCCGGGTTCCTGCTTGCTGCCGTGACCGCCGTGCCGCTGGGGCTCTGGATGGGCCGCAGCCGGGTGCTCGCGGCGTTCGTCGATTATATCATCCAGTTCATGCGGCCGCTGCCGCCGCTGTCGTATCTGATCCTGCTGATCCTTTGGCTCGGCACCGGCGACACCTCGAAAGTGGCGTTGCTGTTCCTGGCGGCGTTCCCGACGATCGCCATGGCCGCGATGGCGGGCGTGCGCGGCGTCAGCCACTTGCGCATCCAGGCAGCGCTGGCCTGCGGCGCCACGCAATCCCAGGTCTTCCGCCACGTCGTGCTGCCCTCGTGCCTGCCGATGGTGATGACGGGGCTGCGCATCTCGCTCGCCGGCACGTTCTCCACCGTGGTTGCCGCCGAACTGATGGCGGCGAGCAACGGGCTCGGCTGGCTGGTGTTCTCCGCCAGCCAGTTCCTGCGCACCGACCTCGTCATGATGGGCATCCTGATTCTCGGCGTGTTCGGCATGGCGCTCAGCCGGGGGCTGCTGTCGTTCGACCTGTGGCTGGTGCACTGGCGCGGCAAGGACTGAGCACGATGCACCGCATTCCGCTGCGCGCCTGGACCGTGCTGAGCGCCGCTGTGCTGGTCGCCGCGTGGCTGACGCTGACCTGGGGCGGCTACGTCCGCGACCTGTTCCTGCCGCCGCCGGACGAGCTGTGGGACGGGTTCTGGGACCTTGTGACCGACGGCTACAAGGGTCGCACGCTGTTGGAGCATCTGGAGGCGAGCCTGTGGCGAATTTTTGCCGGCTTCGTCACCGGCGCCGCGGTCGGCACGTTCCTCGGCCTCGCCATGGGCTACTGGCGCAGCGTCGAGGCGCTGTTCGCGCCATTCATCGAATTCCTGCGCCCGCTGCCGCAACTGGCCTACCTGATGTTGCTGATCATCTGGTTCGGCATCGGCGAAACCTCGAAGATCATCCTGCTGTTTCTCGCGGCGCTGCCGGTTTCCGCGGTGGCGGCGCGCGACGGCGTGCGCAACGTGCCGGTGCAGCGCATCCATGCCGCGCGCTCGCTCGGCGCCAGCGAGTGGCAGATTTTTCGCCATGTCGTGCTGCCCTCGGCGCTGCCCGAGATTTTCACCGGCGCGCGGATCGGCGTCGGCGTGGTGTATGGCACGCTGATTGCGGCCGAGATCATCGCCGGCAGCAGCGGGCTTGGCTGGATGATTCTGGACGCCGGCCGCTTCCTGCGATCGGACTATGTGTTCGTCGGAATCCTGTTGATCGGCCTGATGGGTCTTGCACTGAACTGGGCGCTCGTCGCCCTGGAGGCGCGGATCGTCCATTGGGCCGGGCGTTGATGTCGTCGCACAGAAAAGAAAGGAAACGCGAATGACCCAGTTCATAGCGGCGCCCGACCGCCGCACGCTGCTCAAGGCGGGGCTCGGCCTCGGTGGCGCAGCACTGCTCGGCGCCACCCCGCGGCGCGCCCGCGCGGCCGGCCCCGACAAGATCAACATCGCTTACTTCGTCGGCACCAGCCCGACAATGATCGCCAAAGGCGACGGCTGGATCGAGGATCTGACGAAAGCCAAGGTCAACTGGATCGAGGTCGGCAGCGGCGCCGAGATCAACACCGCGGTTGCGGCCGGCAGCGTCGATATCGGCCTCGGCATCGGCTCCTCGCCGACCTCTGCCGGACTTGCCCAGAGCATCGGCTACGAAGTGATCGCCATGCTCGACAACATCGGGCCCGCCGAAGAAATGACGGTGCGCACGGCGGCGAACATCAAGACACCGGCCGACTTCAAGGGCAAGAAGGTCGGCACGCCGTTCGGCTCCACCTCGCATTTCCGCCTGATGGGCTTTCTGAAGGTCAACGGCCTGACCCAGCGCGACGTGACGGTGCTGGATCTGCGCCCGGACGCGCTGGTCGCCGCCTGGCAGCGCGGCGACATCGACGCCGCCTATGTCTGGAGCCCGGCCAAGTCGAAAGTCCTGGCCGCCGGCGGCGAAGTGTTTCGCACCTACGACAAGCTGGAAGCAGCCGGCTACGTGATCGCCGACGTCATCGTCGCCCGCACCGCCTTCACCCAGGCGTATCCGGATGCCGTCGTCTCCATCCTCAAGGCCAACAGCCAAGCATTGGACATGTGGACGGCGACACCCGACAAGGCGGCGGAACTGATCGGCAAGCAGGCCGGCGTGAGCACCGCGGTGGCGAAGGAGGATCTGCTGCAATACGACTTCGTCTCGCCGAAGGTGCAGCTCGATCCGGCATGGCTCGGCCCGCCCGGCAAGCCCGGCCGCTTTGCGGAAGTGCTGCAGGGCACGGCAAAGTTCCTCGCCGAGCAGAAAAGCATCCGCTCCGTGCCGGATCTGTCGGTGTTCCAGAAGGGGATCAATACGGGGCCGCTGGCGCAGGCGCTCGCATAAAAATGCCGGACGCCACCGACAGCAAGCGGCTCGCCGCCGGCGATGCGTTCGTGTCGTTTGCCGACGTTGGCGTCACCTACGGCTCCGGGGCCGGCGGTGTGCTGGCCCTGGAGCATATTTCGCTGAGTTTTGCCGCCGGCGATTTCGTCTGCATCGTCGGCCCCTCCGGCTGCGGCAAGACGACACTGTTGCAGACGCTGGCGGGATTCCTGACGCCGAGCGCCGGCAGCGTCAGCATCGAGGGCGACAAGGTACGCGGCCCCGGCGCCGACCGCGGCGTGGTGTTTCAGCAACCGGCGCTGTTCCCCTGGCTCACGGTCGCCGGCAACGCCGGTTTCGGCCCGATGCTGCGCGGCGAAGGCCGTGCCGCCCGCGCCAAGACGGTCGAGCAGCATCTGCGCCTCGTCGGCCTCTGGGATTTTCGCGACCGCTATCCGTACGAATTGTCGGGCGGAATGCAGCAACGCCTCGCGATCGTCCGCGCGCTGGTCAACGGACCAAAAATCCTGCTGATGGACGAACCGTTCGGCGCGCTCGATGCACTGACGCGCGAGAAGATGCAGGAGGAGCTGCACGCGGTCTGGCGCCGCACCGGCATGACCGTGCTGCTGATCACCCACAGCGTCGAGGAGGCGATCTATCTCGGCACCGATGTCGTGGTGATGTCGCAGCGCCCCGGCCGCATCGTCGAACGCATCGCCGCCCCTTTCGCCCGGCGCGATGAGCGGAACAGTCGGCTGGTCAAGTCGCTGCCCGAGTTCGTAGCGATGCGCGAGCAGGTGCTGTCGCTGATCTGGCAGTCCCAGGGCTGATCAGGTCTGCTTGATCGCGACCGCGTAGAAGAAGCGGTCGGACGGCAGGATGTTGACGCTGACAAGCACGAGCCGCCGGCCGGTGCTGAAATACCGCCGCGTGATCTCCAGCGCCGGCGCGCCCGCCTCGGCCTCGATCCGCTCGGCGATGTCGGGGTCGAGGATGGTCGCCCGAATCTCCTGCTGGATCTCGGCGATCATGTTGCCAGTCTGCTTCTCGATGAACTGGAACAGCGCCGAGCGCAGCGCCGGCGGGATCTTCACCTGCTGCGCGATCGGGCCGCTGACGTAGACATGCACCCAGGCGAACGGCCGCTCCTCGCCGTCGGCGGTGCGCGGCCCGGCCAGATGCAGCCAGCGATGGCCGGAGCGGCAGCCGAGCATGGTCGCGAGCCCGGCGCGGGCCACCAGCGTTTCCGTCGTCTCGATCAGCAACTCGCTTTCCTGCGCCAGCTCCAGCAGGTCGCTGACCGAGGCGGTCGAGTAACTGAGTTTTCGCGAGCCGGAATTGGCCTCGACGCGGGTGCCCACGCCCTTGCGGGCGAACAGCACGTTCTTCTGGCGCAACTGCGCGATCGCCTGCCGCACGGTCTGGCGGCTGACGCCGTGCAGGTGCGCCAGTTCCACCTCGGTCGGCAGCAGCGAGCCGGTCGGGTAGATGCCGGCGTGAATCGCATCCATCAGCGTCTTCGCCAGCGTCAGATACAGCGGCGTCGTCGTCCGGCCGGGCTCGGATGGCGGGTCGAGGCTGGCGCTGGGCATGCTTCCTCCATCGCGCCGCCGGCTTGTCCGAACACCTGCATGAACCGGCGGGGGCTCGCCCGCCGCCGTGCCCGCTAGGCCGCGGCCTGCAGCCGCAAGCGGCGGCATTCCATCAGCGGCTGGATGCGCGTGCCGAACTGCTCCATGCCGATGATGAAGTCGTCGAAGGTCAGCATGATGCCCTTGGTGCCGGGCACCGCCGCCACCTCGTCGAGCATTTTCGCCACCGTCGCGTAGGAGCCGACCAGCGTGCCCATGTTGAAGTTCACCGCCCCCGCCGGCAGGTTGATCGACTTGGCGGTCGAGGTCGCGTCGGCGTTGGTGTCCTTGTTGCCCTGGTCGGCCATCCACGCCAGCGCATCCTTGTCCACGCCGTCGCGGTAGCCGTTCCATTTCGCCATCGCCGCCTCGTCGGTCTCGTCGGCGATCACCATCATCAGCACATAGGCGCCGACATCGCGGCCGGTCTTTTCCGCGGACGCAAGCAGCCGCTCGTTCGCCGGCGCAAACGCGGCCGGCGTGTTCAGCCCGGAGCCAAGAATAAAATTGTAGTCGGCGTATTCCGCGGCGAACTCCATGCCGCGGCCGCTCTGGCCGGCGGCGACGATGCGGATCGGCGCACTCGGCCGCGGCTCCAGCCGGCAGTCGTTCATGGTGAAATACTTGCCCTTGAAGTCGCTCTGGCCGTTGGCCCACAGCTCCTTCATCACCTGCACGTATTCTGTTGCGTAGTCGTAGCGCTCGCCGAAATAGTGGTCGCCGGGCCACAGCCCCATCTGGTCGTATTCGGCCGACTGCCAGCCGGAGACGATGTTGATGCCGAAGCGGCCGCCGGAGATGCTGTCGATCGTGCTCGCCATGCGCGCCACGATCGCCGGCGGCAGCGTCAGCACCGCGGTCGAGGCGAACAGCTTGATCCGTTCGGTGACGGCGGCGAGGCCGGCCATCAGCGTGAAGCTTTCCAGGTTGTGGTCCCAGAACTCCGTCTTGCCGCCGAAGCCGCGCAGCTTGATCATCGAGAGGGCGAAATCGAGGCCGTACGCCTCGGCCTTCTGCACCACCCGCTTGTTGAGCTCGAAGCTCGGCTTGTACTGCGGCGAGGTTTCGGAAATGAGCCAGCCATTGTTGCCGATGGGGATGAAGACGCCGATGTCCATGGGATCGCCCTTGGAGTGAGGAAACGCTTGCGGGCCTGCAAGAGCGGTGCCAGGGCCGCGCCGCTTGTGCGGACTTAAGGCCGCGCCCGTTGCAGAGAAACCGGGCATTTTCGGCAGCATCTGCCCGGATCGTCGGCAATCCGCTCGTTCGCCGCCGAACCATGTGCCAAGCTTCGGCCGGAGAACAGTGCCGGTGCGGCGGCGGGGGGGAGCATGCGCACTCAGGTGGCCATTATCGGGGCCGGCCCCGCCGGCCTGCTGCTGGCGGCGTTGCTGGAACAGGCCGGCATCGACGTGCTGGTGCTGGAACGGCGCGCCCCGGACTACGTGCTCGCCCGCATCCGCGCCGGGGTGCTGGAGCAGGGCACCGTCGATCTGATGGACGCAGCCGGCGTTGGCGCCCGCATGCATGCCGAAGGGCTGCCGCATACCGGCATCGGGATCAGCTTCGACGGCGAGCCGTTGCGCATCGACCTCAAGCAGCGCAGCGGCGGCAAGCAGGTGCTGGTGTACGGCCAGACCGAACTGACCCGCGACCTCATGGCGGCGCGCGCCGCCGCCGGCGGCGCCAGCGTCTACGAGGCCGCCGATGTTGCCATTGTCAACATCGACACGCCGCACCCGCAGGTGACGTATCGCCATGCCGGCACCACGCACACGGTGGAGTGCGATTTCATCGCCGGCTGCGACGGCTTCCACGGCGTCAGCCGCGCCAGCGTGCCCGCCGCCGCCATCGCCACATTCGAGCGGGAATATCCGTTCGGGTGGCTCGGCGTGATGGCGGACGTGCCGCCGGTGCGCGACGAACTGATCTACACCCACCATGCGCGCGGCTTCGCGCTGTGCTCGATGCGCTCGCGCCTCCGGGTGCGCTGCTACCTGCAATGCCCGCCGGGCACCGACGTCGCCGCCTGGAGCGACGACCGGTTCTGGGACGAACTGCGCCGCCGGCTCGATCCGACGGTCGCCGAGGCGATGCAGACCGGCCCCTCGATCGAAAAATCGGTGGCACCGCTGCGCAGCTTCGTCGCCGAGCCGCTGCGCTTCGGCCGGCTGTTCTTGGCCGGCGACGCCGCCCACATCGTGCCGCCGACCGGCGCCAAGGGCCTGAACCTCGCGGCCAGCGACGTTCGCTATCTCGCCGAAGGTTTTGTTGGGCATTATCGGGAGAATTCCGACGCCGGCCTGAACCACTACTCGGCGCGGGCGCTGGCGCGGATCTGGAAGGCCGAGCGGTTTTCCTGGTGGATGACCCGGTTGCTGCACGATTTCCCCGACGACACCGCGTTCGACCGCCGCATGCAGCGCGCCGAGTTCGACTATCTGCGCGGGTCTGTCGCCGCGCAGACGGCGCTGGCGGAGAATTATGTGGGGTTGCCGGTGTAGGGGTGGCCGACGGGATCGTCAGTCCCGCGGCACCGTGGCGATGTCCAGTTCGGGCAGCGCCAGACCATCGAGCGGCAACCACGGCGATGTCTGGTCCAGCTGCCCCATAGCCAATCCGGTCACCGTCAGCAACAGGCCACCGTCCCACAGCGGTACCAGGTCCCGGATGCAACCGTTTTTTTGCAGCAACAACAAGGCGGCGCGGACAGGCACCGGGTCTGCCGGCAACCCCGCGGCCTGCAGTGCCGCCATGAGATCGGCCTCCGCCCGTCGGCTGCGGCGGGCCATGACGGCCAATGCGTGCAGCAATCTCGGCGCGAAGTCGGTGCCAACGGTTTCGTCTTCGTCTATCGCGGCCGGCGACGATAGTGCCTCCTGTTCCATGCTTTGGTTCCTGCCCCAGTTCGCCGTTTCTGCGGCGTCGCGGCCACTACCGGTGGTTACAGGCATGTGCCGTCCTAGTGCTGCTGGCCAACGGCCTCCGTGATGACTGCCAGTGCGTCCGTGACGGTCGGAACGATATCGGCCAGCCCAGGCCATAATCGCACTGCCACCGTCCCTTCGGGGGTCTTGTGGATGAGCCATCCCGTGTCGTCAGTCGAGCCCAGCATCACATACAGGGATTCGTCTAGGAATTGGTGACCCGATGTGATCTCGATGCGCAGACCGCGCACCGACAACGTCTCGGCCCAGGCAGTGATCATGTCGCGTTCTTGCGAGGAAAAGCCGGGAGACTTGCAAATGCCAGCGATGTTGGCCTGTGAGGCGAGTGTCGACTGACGCATCGTTTAACCGAGCCTTATCGTTGCGCATTCACGAAGCTATGATCGTATCATTGCTCAGTCGCGACCGTACCGAATTGCTCACTATTGAAAAATTAATTTGGGCGCTGGCCGTTGCGGCTATTCGCGTGGCGTCACACTGCCGGGAATGTCGTTCAAAACAACACTGAGTAAGGATCGGTATACTTCCAGTTTTCCATTGTAATTGATGAATCCAAGACGACGAAATTTGTTCATAAAATAACTGACGCGGGAGCGGGTGGTGCCAATCATTTCGGCGAGTACCTCCTGGCTGACCTTGCCGACCATTGGCCCCGGCCGGTCTTCTTGGCCAAATTTTGCCAACAGCAGCAGCAACCGGGCGAGTCGCCGTTCCGTCGAGTTGAATAGCTGATCGATCAGGTCTTCTTCGATCCGGGCGCTCCGTGCCAAAACACTGGAAATAACAAATTGTGAA
>Ga0302314_10018727_pt1 | contig 11533 bp, 11 predicted proteins | sample III_Palsa_N2_3_FD_200533 | JGI IMG/M metagenome (GOLD analysis project Ga0302314, IMG submission 200533) | Peat permafrost microbial communities from Stordalen Mire near Abisko, Sweden - III_Palsa_N2_3 | ecosystem: Environmental > Terrestrial > Soil > Palsa > Peat permafrost | place: Sweden... | reverse complement strand
GCCAGCGCCTCGGCGACCAGGCGGGCGTCGTCGTCCGCGCTGACGACTTCGATGTTGTCGGCGCCAGTGATCCCCGCCCAGTACCTGACGTACTCGCGTACGGCCTCGTTTTTCAGCTCGGCGGCTTCCAGGATGGCATCAACATCGACCACGAACTCGGTCCTCTCGTCAGTCAAGCTGAACGCTTGAAAAAGCTTCGGTGATTCATCTTGACAGGAGAACGCTTGTCTGTTGAGTGCGCAACGTCACGTGCCAACCCGCCCGCACGCTGCAAGGTCTGGACCACCTGACCTGCGTCGCCGGTAAATAGGGGTCTTCGTTGTCCGTTTTCGTAAGGCGCTTGTGAAATCGTGAGCACTCTCACATTCGCAAGCGGCGGTCGCGGCTTGTTACTGGCCGCTTTCCTCGCGTTCTGCGGGCTCATCCGGAATGTAGAACATCCGCAACTGCATGAGCCGCGCGTCGGGCGGGGCGGTCTCGGCGGTATGGCCGTACTTGCTCAGCAGGGCGACGTATTCGTTCATGAACGCGTCCAGGTCCGCGGCGGTGTAGTAGCCATCCGCCCGGGAGGCCTTGGCCCACGGCCCGTGCCGGCGGAAATCGCGGATGTAGCGGTTGAACAGGTCCACCTCACCGGGGATCTGCGGGGCGCGCCATTCGTCGAGCGCGGCCCGGTCGGCCGGGCTGAGGCTGTCGTAGTCGGGCTCACGCAGGTCGACCGGGGGGACGCGCCACCACCGCTCGCGGCCGTTGGTCTGCCCCGGCACCTCCTCGACGACCCCGGCGTCCGCCAGCACCCGCAGGTGGTAGCTGGTGGTGCCGGTGCTCTCCCCGAGCGCCTCGGCCAGCGTGGTCGAGCTGGCGGTGCCGTGCTCGGCCAGGTGGCGCAGCATTTCCCTGCGCAGCGGGTGGGACATCGCCTTCCAGCGCTTCGCGTCGCCGGTCGCCGGTCGGGGGCTTATCGCCATGCCATCAGCGTAGCAGGAATCGCAGACAAGATTCTGCAGAAATTCATTTGCAAAGTTATCTCTGCAATCTTAGGGTGAGGTCCATGCAGACACACGCGCTCCCGGCGCTCCCCTTCCGTCCCCAGGCCCGACCAGACCTTGGGGCTCGGCCCGTTCTGCTGCGGCGCGCTCGGCTGGTCGCGCTCGCGGTGGGCGGCTTCCTGCTGCCCTGGAGCGCGCTGCTCGCGGTCACGCTCCCGGCCATCGCGCAGGCGCAGAACTGGGCGCTGGCCTGGACCGGCCTGGACGTCGCGGAGGCGGCTGCCGCCCTGGTGACGGCCGTGCTGCTCAGCCGCGGCGATCGCCGGGCGAGCCTGGCGGCCGCGGCCGCGGGAACCCTCCTGCTCATCGACGCCTGGTTCGACGTCTGCACCTCGGCGCCGGGTGCCGGTCAGGCGATGGCGCTGGCCGAGGCGGGCTGCGCCGAGCTTCCGCTGGCGGTGGCCGCGTGGTGGGTCGCGATCGTGCTCACCAGGGAGACCCGATGAGAGCGGCGCTCGCGATCGCGGCGGCCGAAGGTATATGGCGCTTCGGTCGTCCTGACGACTGAAACGCCATATCGTTACCCCGCCGGCGTTCAGTGTGCGGGGGGCGTCCAGGCCGGGTCGCGGCCGGATAGCGCGAGGACGCGGTCGAGGATCGGCGCGTCGGCTGCCGTCGGCACCGGGTCGGCGAACCCCTTGTACTGGCGGTAGATCTCGGCGTTGGCCTCGACGGCGCGCAGCGCGGCCTCGGCCGCACGTTCGGAGACCGCGTAGTCCTGCCCGGTCGCCGCGGCCAGGTCCCAGCCGTGCAGCACCAGCTCGGCGATCATCAGCGCGCCGACGTCCGCGGCGGGGGTCTTGGCGCCCATCACGTCGAGCTCGCGATCCCAGACGGCCGGGTCCGCCCAGGCGGCCAGCGCACGGTCTAGCTGCGCCCGGTAGGCGCCGGCGAAGTCAGGCGCCGCCGCGAAGTCGTGTTCCATCAGCTCCGGCGCCACCGACTCGCCGTGCGCCCGGCGCTCGAGCGAGTGCGAGCTCCACAGGATGACATGGTTGAGCAGGGCCTGGACGTCCCATTCTTCGCACGGGGTCGGGCCGCCAAGCTCGGCCGGGCTCACGCTGTCCACGACGAGCGCCGTCGCTCCGGCCGCGTCGGTTAGTTCGGCATGTAGTGTCATGTCTCGCGACAGTAGCGTCGCCGCTGGCCGACGTCTTGAACAAACGCGACAGCTACCCTTGGTGGCGTGAACTCGCCGTCTGACCAGGCAGCTGGATCGATGGGCCCCGGCGTGCTGCACGCAGCGGCCGCCGCGACCAGGTTCACGCTGGGCAGGCACCCGCCACCGGCCGACCTGGCCCAGTTCGTCGACTTCTACTGGGTCATCCGCTGGAGCCTCCGCGGGGAGCCGCATCACCGGCAGGCGATCCTGCCCCATCCGAACGTGAACCTGGCCTTCGAGTCGGCCGGGGCCTCGGTGTACGGCGTTGACACCAAGATCTTCACGCGCTGCCTCACCGATGAGGGCAGGGCGCTCGGCGTCCGCTTCCGTCCGGGCGGCCTGCGTCCCTTTCACTCACAGCCGGTCTCCCGCCTGAACGATCGCGTGGTCCCGGCCGACGGCCTGTTCGGCCCGGCCGCGAACCAGGCGTGCGCGGCGGTAATGGCGGCCGACGCCGACGACGACGCGATGATCGCGGCGGCATCGGGGCTGCTGCGCGGGCGGAATCCGGCCCCGGATCCGGTCGTCGACCAGGTGGCGGGCCTAGTGGGCCGGATCACCGAAGATCCCGCGCTGCGCCGGGTGGCCCAGTTGGCCGAGGTGTCCGGGCTGTCGGAGCGAAAGCTGCAGCGCTTGTTCTCGGACTACGTTGGCGTCTCGCCCAAGTGGGTGATGCGGCGGGCGCGGCTGCACGAGGCGGCGCTCCGGGTCGAGGCGGACGGTCCCGCGTCGGTGGACTGGGCGGCGCTCGCGGCCGATCTCGGCTACGCCGATCAGGCTCACCTGACCAGGGATTTCACCGCCACCCTGGGCGTGCCGCCGAGCCGCTACGCGGCCGCGCCGCAGTAGCCGGGACCTGCATGCCTTTGGCTCGCATAGCGTGACCTACCCACCGTCCACCCCACCGGCGTGAACACGCCGATGATCGTCAACGACGTGATGGCGCAGTTCCTGGCCGCGGACCCGCAGATGGGCAACGCGATGGCTGGCCAGACCTCCCGGGCGCACGAGAACATCGACGCCCGGGGGCTGAGGGTTGGCTGAAAGAACGTTCAGTATGTCCCTGTAGGGTGGGGAAACGTGTCTACGCTCGGGACGTGCGAATAACGCGGGCGGTCCGGACGGGATGGCCGCTGCTCGCGATCATGGCCGTCCAGGCGGCGCTCTCGGCCAGCATGGTGCGGGCCAGCACCGCCTTCGGGGACGAGGCCCTGTACCTGTCGGCCGGGCATCTTGAGTGGTCGCACTGGCTGCACGGCACGCAGATTCCGGAGTACCAGACCTATTTTTCCGGCGCTCCGGTGATCTACCCGCCGATCGGCGCCATCGCCGACAGCCTTGGCGGGCTTGTCGCGGCGCGGCTGTTGTCGCTGGTCTTCATGCTCGGCGTGACGGCCTTCGTCTGGGGCACGGCGAGCCGGTTGCTTGATGACGAGCGGGCCGCCTTCTTCGCCGCCGCGCTGTTCGCCGTGCTCGCCCCGACATTGCACCTGGGCTCGTTTGCGACCTATGACGCGGCCGCGCTGCTGCTGCTGGCCGCGGCGGCCTGGTGCGCGGCCGGAGCACGGAAGAGCGAGCAGGCGAAGCGGTGGCTGATCGGCGCGGGGGTTCTGCTGGCGCTGGCCAACGCGACGAAGTACGCGACCGCCCTCTACGACCCCACCGTGCTCGGCGTCGCCTTCCTGAGCTCGTGGCCGGAGGTCGGCTGGCAGGCAGCGCTCCGGCGGGCGGCGGTCGTGGCCGGCACCGCGGCCGCCCTCATCGCCGTGCTCCTCGCACTGGGCGGGCCCGGGTATCTGACCGGGATTCGCGTGACCACGACCGGGCGCGTCGACGGAACCGACGGCGCGTCCCTGGTCTTCGCCGACGCGTGGTCGTGGACCGCCGTGGTGCTGGTCCCGGCCGTCGCCGCCGTCGTGGTCGGCGCCGTCCGCCGCCGCTGGCCGCAGACGCTGCTGCTGGCCGTGCTCGCCCTCTCGGCGCTGCTGGCGCCTGCTGATCAGGCGCGGATCGAGACCACGACGTCGTTGAACAAGCACGTTGACTTCGGCGCCTGGTTCGCCGCGATCGCGGCCGGCTACCTGCTAAGCATGCTGTCGAAGAGGCGCTGGGTGCTGGCCGCGGCGCTGGCCGCCCTGATCCCGGTTACCGCCGTGGGCACCGCCCAGGCGCGCGCCATGATCGACTGGCCCGGTGCGGCCGCGCTGGTCAGGGTCGTGCGGCCGATGACGGCCAGCGGCGGGCATTTTCTGGTCGAGACCACCGACGTTCTCCAGTACTACCTGCCGGACACGACCTGGCAGCAGTGGTCGGACACCGCGGGCAACAGCCCGCAGTACTACCTCCAGCGGATCAGGCAGCACTACTACACGGTGATCGTCCTCGGCTTCAACCAGACGCTGAGCACGGACTACGCGATCTCGCTGGAACTCTCGTCGACCAGCGGGTACTCGCTGGCGGCGAAGGTGCGCTCGGGCAACACGGTCTTCTACGTGTGGGAGTACACCGGGCGCGTCTGACCGCGCGGCGGCCGGTCAGGAATCAAGCACCGCGGCGACCGCCTCGATCTCGACGAGCTGGTCCCGGTAGCCGAGCACGGTGACGCCGAGCAAGGTGCTCGGAACGTCGTGCGCGCCGAACGAGTCCCTGACCACCTGCCAGGCCGCCACCAGGTCCTCCTGCCGGGTGGAGGCGACCAGGACTCTGGTGCTGATGACGTCGGTCACCGACGCCCCCGCGTCGGCGAGGGCGGTGCGCAGGTTCTCGAACGCCTTGGCGGCCTGGCCCGGGTAGTCGCCGACCGCGGCGGTGGACCCGTCGTCGTTCAGCGGGCACGCGCCGGCCAGGAAGATCAGCCTGGATTCGGCGGGCGCGGTGGCGGCGTAGGCGTACTCGGCGACCCCGGACAGGGTCGCCGACCGGATGAGGGTGACGGCGCGAGGCATGTCGGCAGGTTACCGTCGTCGGCTGGCGACGTCTTCATCGTTTTTGCCGGTCCGGCCGGCGGTCCAGGGCCTTGTTCAGGTTGACGGCGGCGCTGATCAGGGCCAAATGGGTGAAGGCCTGGGGGAAGTTGCCGAGCGCCTCGCCCGAGTGCCCTATCTGCTCGGCGAACAGGCCCAGGTGGTTGCTGTAGGTGAGCATCTTCTCGAAGACGCCCCTGGCCTCGTGCGCGCGGCCGGCCCGGGTCAGCGCCTCGACGTACCAGAACGAGCAGAGGCTGAAGGTGCCCTCGCCGTCGTCGATGCCGTCGTGGCCGGTGATGGCGTAGCGGTTGACCAGGCTGTCGGAGACCAGCTCGCCGCTGATCTTCTCCAGGGTGGACAGGAAGCGCGGATCGGTCGGCCCGGCGAACTTGACCCGCGGCATCACCAGCAGCGAGGCGTCGAGCAGCTGGCTGCCCGGATGCATGACGTAGCTCTGCAGATCCGGATCCCAGCACTGCTCCTGGACGAAGCGGTACGCCTCGGCGCCGAGCTCCCGCCATCGGTCGATCGGGGCGGGCAGCCCGCGGTCGCGGGCCAGCCGCCCCGCCCGGTCGTAGGCCACCCAGGTCATGAGGGCGGAGTAGGTGAACCGCTGGCGCGGGCCGCGGATCTCCCAGATCCCCTCGTCCGGCTCCGTCCAGTGGTTGCTGAGCCAGTCCAGGCGCTTGGAGAGCGCGGTCCACAGATCCCAGGAGATCGGCGCCTCCTTGTTGTAGAGGTACACCGAGTCCATGATCTCGCCGTAGACGTCAATCTGGAGCTGGCCCGCCGCGCCGTTGCCGATCCGGACCGGCCGGGCGCCGTTGTAGCCCTCGAGGTGGTCGAGCGTCTCCTCGCGGATGCTGTCGCGGCCGTCGACGGTGTACATGATCGAGACGTCGCGCTCGGCCGAGGCCATCTCGCACCGCTGCTGCAGCCAGTCCATGAAGCTGGCCGCCTCCTCGAGGAAGCCGAGCCGCATGAGGCTGTAGACGGTGAACGACGCGTCCCGCAGCCACACGTAGCGGTAGTCCCAGTTCCTGGTGCCACCCGGCTCCTCCGGGAGCGAGGTGGTCGGCGCGGCGATCAGCGCGCCTGTCGGGTGGTATACGAGCAGCTTGAGCGCGAGGGCGGAGCGCTGGACCACCTCCCGCCAGCGGCCGGTGTAGCGGCACTGGCCGACCCAGTTTCGCCAGAAATCCTGCGTTTTGCTGAACAGCTTGCGGGTCTCGCCCTCGGCGATCGGGTGGATGTCGCCGTTCCACTCCAGGTGGAAGTCGGCCTCCTCGCCTTCTTTCAGCGTGAACGTCGCCGCGACTCCGGCCTCCTCGACCTTGAGGCCGACGTTGGTCCGCAGCACGACCCGGCCGATGGGCGAGGTGAAGACCGCTCCCACGCCCTCAACGATCTCGACCCGATGGCCGAGCCGGCCGTAGTCGAACGCCGGATGGCAGGCGACCTCGAACCTGGCCGTGCCCTTGACCGCGCGTGCCTGCCTGACCAGCAGGTCGCGCGCCTTGCCGACGGGTCTGGTCTCCGGGACCATGAAGTCGATGACCTCCCCCACCGCCTCCCGGCCCTGGAACCGGGTGAGCAGGATGTTGGTATCGGGGAGGTAGCGCTGTTTCGGCTTGGCGTAGCTGGTCCTGGCGGCCAGCGAGAAGTAGCCGCCCTTCTCCTTGTCGAGCAGCGCGCCGAACAGGCTCGGGGCGTCGAAACGCGCGGGGCAGAACCAGTCGACGGTGCCGTCGGTGCCGATCAGGGCGACCGTGCGCAGGTCGCCCACGATGCCGTGCTCCTCGATCGGGAGGTACCCGTGCGGCGAGCCCATCCGGCCGGTCCTGTTCCCCGTGCTGAAGTCCTCCATCCCGTAGGTGTTTCCCTGTGTGACAGGAGGTACCCATCAGCGGGCCCGGGGCAGATGAGGTTGTCTATCCGTAAGGATCGGCCTCGACGGCCGCTCTGACCTCGCCCAGCGCCTGACGCAGGCTGTCGAGGTCGGCCGAGCCGAGAGCCAGTCGGAGGGCCTGCGGCACGGGCGCGGACGTCGCGTACGGCTCCGCGGTGGCGACCGAGGTGCCTTTGCGCGCGAGCAGCGCCGCTATCCGGTCCGCGCGGGCGTCCTGCGCTAGCGGGAGCCACACGAAGTAGGACGACGGGTGGCCGACCAGGGGCAGCCCGGCGAGGGCGTCGCGGGCGATCGACTGCCGGGTTCTGGCGTCGGCGCGCTTGGCGGCCTCGAGGCGGTCGACGGTGCCGTCGTCCAGCCAGCGGCAGGCGATCGTCGTGGTGATGGCCGGGGTATTCCAGGTGGTCACGCGGATAGCGCGCTCGATCGCGGGCACCAGGCCGGCCGGGGCCGAGACGAAGCCGACGCGCAGGCCGGTGGCGACGCTTTTGGACAGTCCGGACACGTAGACGGTGATCTCGGGTGCGAGGGCGGCGATCGGGGGCGGCGCGTGCTCCGCCAGGTAGGCGTAGGAGGCGTCTTCGATGATGAGCAGCCCATGACGCCGCGCGATCTCGGCCAGCCGCTCACGGGCGGAGGCGTCCATGACCCAGCCGAGCGGGTTGTGCAGGGTCGGCATCGCGTAGACGGCGCGGACCGGCCGGCTAGCGCACAGCCGCTCGAGGGCATCGAGATCGGTTCCGCCGGGGGCGGCCGGCAGCGGCGCCAGCTCCAGCCGGAGCGTGTGGGCGAGGACCTTGAAACCGGGGTAGGTGAGCGCGTCGACCGCGACCACGTCCCCCGTCTGCAGCGCCGCCATGGCCGCCGTGGCCAGCCCGTGCTGCGAGCCGTTGACGATCAGGACCTGGTCCGCGCCGACCGAGAGCCCGCGTTGCCGCAGATGACGGGCGACCGAGGCCCGGTCGCGCGGACGGCCGCGATGCGGCTGGTACCGCAGCAGGGCCTCGAGATCGCCGGATGCCGCCAGCTCCCGCAGGGCGTGCCGCAGCAGGTCGGCCTGACCGGGCAGGGCCGGGTAGTTGAAGCTGAGGTCGACGGTGTCGGCGGCCGCCGCGCGCTGGTCGATGCCATGGCCGGGCGGCAGGGCGATGTCGCGCACGAACGTTCCCCGGCCCTGCTCGCCGCTCACCAGGCCCATGGCCTCGAGCTCGGCGTAGACCCTCGATGCGGTCACCACCGCGATGCCCTCACGGGTGGCGAGCTGACGGTGGGTCGGCAGCCGCGTCCCCGAGGCGATCCGGCCCGCCCGTATGTCCGACGCGAACGTGTCGACCACGGCCTTGTAGCGCGAGATCCCCACGGCGTTGATTGTATGCATGACAATTCTTTGACCGTCATGGACGGGGCGAATTAGCGTGAGCCGCATCCGAGCGGAAGGAACTCACAGTGCACATCGCGATCCTCACCTTCGACGGCTACAACGAACTCGATTCCCTCATCGCCCTCGGCGTCCTCAACCGGGTCGGGAAGCCCGACTGGCGGGTGTCGATCGCGACCCCGTCTCCCCGGGTGCGCTCGATGAACGGCGTCGTGATCGAGTCGATGGCCAGCCTCGAGGAGGCGTGCGAAGCGGACGCGGTCATCGTCGGCAGCGGCCTGCGGACCCGCGAGGTGATCTCCGATCCGGCCACCATGGGGCAACTGAGCCAGCTTGACCCGTCCCGCCAGCTCCTGGCCGGCCAGTGCTCGGGGACGCTTGTGCTGGCCCGGCTCGGGCTGCTCGCGGACGTCCCGGCCTGCACCGACCTGATCACCAAGCCCTGGGTGGTGGAGGCCGGCGTCGAGGTGCTCAACCAGCCCTTCTTCGCCCGGGGAAATGTCGCGACCGCAGGCGGCTGCCTGGCATCGCACTACCTCGCGGCCTGGATCATCGCCCGGCTCGAGGGCAGCGATGCGGCGCAGAGCGCCCTGCACTACGTCGCCCCGGTCGGCGAGAAGGAGGAGTACGTCGCCCGGGCCATGCGCAACATCACGCCCTACCTTCGCCAGGGCCTCGCAGTCGGCGAGGGCGCGCCGGGCTAGATGTAACGGATAACAGCAAGAAATTCGAGGATCGAGGCACAGCTTTAGCCCGCGTCGGCGTTGCGGCAGATCGGAACAGGCGCTGCTCGCCGCGTCGCGTCGGCGATGGCGTTGCCGTCGAATACGAAGGTCGGGGCGGCGCGCTTGCGGGTGAGCCACGCGAAGACGGCGCCGAGCGCGAGGAGCACGGCGAACGTCTCGTCCACGCCGGAGCCGATCGCCTTCGGCCCGTAGAAGAAGAACGCCACCAGCAGGCTGCCCATCACGACGGTGGAGAACAGCGACCCGACGAGCAGCAGCCGGTGGCTGTGGGGATTGATCTGCACGTCGGGCAGCCGCCGGTGCCCGTAGGTGAGGAAGACCGCCCCGGTCAGCGAGTCCAGGAAGAACTCGGCCAGCAGGAAGAACCCGGCGGCGGACAGCACCAGGTCGAAGAACGAGCTGAGTGACGAGACGAACAGCTGCACGCCGACGACGAGCAGCGCCGAGGCGAGGGTCACGATGATGGCGACGTGCGGGACGCGGTGCCGGTTGAGGCGGCCGAAGCCGGCCGGGATCAGCCGCTCGCGGCCCATCGCGAACAGCGCCCGGGTGAGGATGTAGCTGGTGAGCCACAGGCCGCCGGCGGTCGACAGCAGGATCGGGATCAGCATCAGCCAGGGAGCGCCGGGCACGAGCCGGTGCGACCACACCGCCAGCGGGTCCACCGACCCCGCGAGCGAGCTCAGCGGGGTCTCGCCGAGCATGAGCGGGAACAGGATCGCGTAGAACAGCAGCGCTCCGAACGCGCCGATGATCCCGCCGATACCGGGGCTGTCGCGCGGCTTACGTGACTCCTCGGCGGCGTAGCTGTCGATCTCCCAGCCGTCGAGGATGGTGGCGGCGACGACCGCCACGATCAGGATGCCGCCGATCGGCGGGGAGCCGAAGTGGACCGGCACCGCAAGCCGATGCCAGTTGAGCGCGCCGACCACGCCGAAGGCCGCCAGCGATACCATCTCGACGGCGAAGAACACCTGGGTGATGCGCGCGGTGGGCCGGGCGCCGAGCAGCAGCGGCACCGCCGCGAACACGATCCAGAACAGGGTCACGGCCAGCTGGACGATGGCCGGGGCCCGGTAGCCGGGCGCGACCAGGGCCAGCGTGTAGGCTCCGGCCGGGATGGCGATCGGCGGTATCGACAGGAAGTAGGCCAGGATCAAGATCCACGCCTGATAACGCGACACGGTCCGCCCGATGATCCTTGCCGACCAGTGATAGGACGCCCCGGAGCTCGGGAAGTGCCGGTTGAGCAGGCGGAACACGAAGCTGGAGATGATGAACGGCACCGCCAGGATGGCGACCGCAGGCAGTGTCCACCAGCCGGCCGCGGCGGCCATCACGCCTCCGGTCGCGGCCACCGAGAACATCGGGCCCACGCTCGACACCGACAGCGGAACCAGATCGCGCAAGCGGAACGCCTGCGCCAGCCTGGGCTCGTCCGCAAGAAGATCCGAAGGCACCGCGTCCCTCCCCGCCGAGCGCACATTATGTAGTTGCGACCTTATCGCAACTACATAAGATGCGCAGAAGAGGCCTGCCAGCAAGTATCACGCAACGTGATGTCATCGGCCGGGCTGGGCCGGGCTGGGCCGGGCGGGATCGAGAACGGGCTCGGTCAGCTGAAGGACAGGTCCGTCCGGACCGGGCGGCCCTGGATCGCGAGCCACACGTTGGCCGGCGTCAGGGGCATGTCCGCGTGCACCACGCCGAACGGGGCGAGCGCGTCCACGACCGAGTTGACCACGGCCGGGGCGGAGCCGACGGTGGCCGACTCGCCGACTCCCTTGGCGCCGATCGGGTGATGCGGAGACGGCGTGACCGTCGTGCCGAGCTCGGGCGAGGGGCACTCGAGCGCCGTCGGCAGCAGGTAGTCCATGAACGAGCCGCCCAGGCAGTTGCCGATCTCGTCGAACGAGATGACCTGCATCAGGGCGATGCCGATGCCGTCGGCCAGACCCCGGTGCACCTGTCCCTCGACGATCATCGGGTTGATGCGGACGCCGCAGTCGTCGACTGCGATGAAGCGGCGGACCTTGACCTCGCCGGTGCCCGGGTCCACGTCGCTCACGCAGATGTAGGCGCCGAAGGGAAACGTCAGGTTGGGCGGGTTGTACACCGCCGACGCGTCCAGGTGGCCCTCGATTCCGGCCGGCAGCTCGAGCGACGAGTGCGCCGCCATCGCGATCTCGGCGACGCCGAGGGCCTGGTCGGGGTCGCCGCGGACCCGCCACTTGCCGTCCCGCCACTCCAGGTCGTCGGCCGACACCTCGAGCATGGCCGCCGCCACCAGCCGGGCCCGCTCGCGGACTTTCCTGGATACGTC
>Ga0302314_10018725_pt1 | contig 11533 bp, 8 predicted proteins | sample III_Palsa_N2_3_FD_200533 | JGI IMG/M metagenome (GOLD analysis project Ga0302314, IMG submission 200533) | Peat permafrost microbial communities from Stordalen Mire near Abisko, Sweden - III_Palsa_N2_3 | ecosystem: Environmental > Terrestrial > Soil > Palsa > Peat permafrost | place: Sweden... | reverse complement strand
GAACGGCAGGCGCGCGGGCTGCGGTCCCGCGGCCAGGTCTGCCGCGACATCGGCGGGCTTGGTCTCGATCGGCTCTAGGTCCACCATTTCGACCCGTCTGGATCTTTTCACCTTTTCCGCCTTCGCCGCACGGCGTCGGCTCTTGGGGGTGGGATATTCGACCAGCACGGGCGACGGCTCGCCAGCGGACACCCTCGGGCCAAGCTCGAGCGCGGGCTCGACGTCGGCGGGCTCGAGCAGGGCCTCGACATCGTCGTCCAGATCCCGGGTAAGCGCGCCTTCGACGAACACAGGTTCGCCGGCCGGCTGCGACGCGGTCTTGATCACGGTTCCTGCAGACTTGCCCAGCACCAGTGGCGGAAACGCCAGACTGCTTGGAATTTTCTTGCTCATGCCTGTCGACATCCGCGCGGCGGACTCTGGACAGGAGCGCGGCCCGCCCGACTTCGCTCCTCAGGCGAAGGCTAGCGATTCACGCGCGAGGCGGAAAGTGTTGATTCCTCATTAACCATAGGTTTCGGTGCGTTAAATGGACCGCGCAGCGCCGGGCGCGTCTTCAACCGCCCCGAGTGCTCTGGCCGCGTCGCCGATCAGGCCCCGGAGCCAGGCCAGCGCCGCCGCGTCGTGCTCCTTGCGCCAGAGCATCACCACCTCGAACAGCCGGACCGGATAGGGCGAATCGAACAGCTTCAGGCCGAAAGGCTTCGCATAGACCTTGGCGAGCCGCTGCGGCGCCAGCGCCACCAGGTCGGTTCCGGGAAGAAGGGACAGGGCGGAGTGCGCATCGGGCGCATAGTAGGTCGGCGGCGGCGTCAGGCCGCGCTCCTGGCAGATCCGCCGGATCACACCGCCGTCGTCCCAGATCACCCGCCGCTCGAGCCCGCTGTCGGCCACCGCTCCGTCGACCACATGCCCGTCTTCCGCCATGGAGAGGACGATATGCGGCGAGGTCGCCAACCGGTCGAGCGTGAGCGGCTCGCCGGCCAGCGGGTGGTCGTCGCGCATGACCCAGATCATCTGATCCTGGAACAGGGGCAGGCTGTCGAACCGGTCCGGAATGGCGTTGAAACTGCCGACCGCCAGATCGGCGCGACCGGCGTCGAGCTCCTCGGCCAGCCCGAGACCGGCGCCGCGGATGCGTACTTCCGCCCTCGGCGCCAGCCGGCGAACGGCGCCGATCACCTCGGGAAGCAGGACCGCGCAGGAATAGCTGCCCGCGGCGATGGAGAAGGCGCGTTCGGTCTCCGCCGGTGTGAATTCGCCCGGCGCCAGGGCTGCGCCGAGCTGCAGCAAGCCTTCGCGAATCCGCGGCCCGATCTCGGCCGCGCGCGGGGTGGCGCGCATCCCCGACGGTCCGCGCACGAACAGTTCGTCGCCGATGTTGAACCGAAGCCGGTTCAGGGCGTGGCTGACCGCCGATTGGGTCAGCCCGAGCCGATGCGCCGCCCGGGTGACGTTTCGTTCCTCGAATAAGGCGTCGAACACCCGGAGCAGGTTGAGATCCAGGGCGCGCATATGACGGTCGCTCATTCTATCCGTGACAAATCATCATTTGGACCATATCAACGCGCGGCCCATCTGGGAAACACGCTGCACTGCACCCCGGGCATGACAGGCCTGCATTTCACCGGTGTTGCAAAATAACAGCGCCACGAAGGGTTGGGCTACCCTCGATAGTGGTGCGATGATGGTCCTTGCTGGGGATAGATGAGCGATTCCGAAGGGTATACGGCGTTGGCTGACGCTGAGACGGGTGATGCACCCAAGGTTGACGTGCCCGGCGCATCGACCGTGGCGCCGCCGCGCCAGCCGCTGGCGCGCCGCCTGCGCTGGCCGCTGCTGATCGGCGGGCCGCTCCTGCTGGCGATCGGCATCCTGATCGTCTGGCTGAACGGCGGTCGCTATGTGTCGACCGATGACGCCTATGCGCAGGCGGCCCGGGTCGACGTCTCCACCGACGTCCCGGGCCGGGTGGTCGAAGTCGACGTCCGCGAGAACCAGCGCGTCGCCTTCGGCCAGCAATTGTTCCGGCTCGACCCGCGTGCGTTCGACACCGCCGCGGCGGAAGCGACCGCTCAGCTCGCCGCCGCCCGCGCCAACCTGGGCGGCCAGCAGGCTATGGTGGGCCAGCGGCAGGCGGAGCTGCAACAGGCCCGGAGCAACCTCGACTTCCAGGCCCGCGAACTGGCCCGCCAGAAGACCCTGGCCGCGGCCGGGGTCTCCTCGCAGCAGCAACTGTCCACCCAGTCGGCGGCGGTGGATGCAGCCAAGGCCCAGGTCGAAGCGGCCAGACAGGCCCTGGCCAACGCCATCGCCGTGCTCGGCGGGGCCAAGGCGTCGGCCGGCGCCAGCCCGGCGGTGCGCCAGGCGCAGGCGGCCCTGCAGCGCGCCCAGCTCAACCAATCCTATGGGGTGATCCAGGCGCCCCAGGCCGGCACGGTGACCAAGGTCGACCAGCTGCAGGTCGGCGACTACGTCAACGCCGCCCAACCCCTGTTCTCCCTGGTCGCCGATCGGATGTGGGTCGAGGCCAACTTCAAGGAAGACCAGCTCGCCCACATGCGGGTGGGCCAGCGCGCGACCATCAAGATCGACGCCTTCCCAAAGGCCAGGATCACCGGCCATGTCGAAAGCCTCAGCCCGGGCACGGGGTCGTCCTTCGCCCTGCTGCCGGCCGAGAACGCCACCGGCAACTGGGTCAAGGTGGTCCAGCGCCTGCCGGTGCGCATCGCCCTCGATCCCCTGCCCGCCGGAGCCGCGCTGCACATCGGGCTCAGCGCCAAGGTCAGCGTCGACACCGAACAGCGGCGCAGTCTGTTCGGAGCCCACTAAGTGGTCGCCGCGGCCCTTCCGCAGCCCCGCGAGCGCAGCGAAGGCTTCATCCGCACGGTCAGCACCGTCTCGATCATGCTGGCGACGCTGATGAACTCGCTAGACACCACCATCGCCAACGTGGCCTTGCCGCACATCCAGGGCAGCGTCTCGGCCACCCAGGACCAGATCACCTGGGTGCTGACCTCCTATATCGTGGCGGCGGCGATCATGACGCCGCTGGTCAGCTGGCTTGCCGCCCGCTTCGGCCGCAAGATGGTGTTCCTGGTCTCGATCGTCGGCTTCGTGTTCGCCTCCATGCTGTGCGGCATCGCCAACAGCCTGGTCGAGATCGTGGGCTATCGCCTGCTGCAGGGCGTGTTCGGCGCCGCGCTGATCCCGCTGTCGCAGGCGGTGCTGCTCGACATCTATCCGCCTCGCCAGCATGGCCAGGCCATGGCGGTCTGGGGCGCAGGCGCCATCCTGGGACCGATCCTCGGGCCTGCCATCGGCGGCTGGCTCACCGACAACCTGTCCTGGCGCTGGGTGTTCTTCATCAACCTGCCGATCGGCATCCTGGCCTTCATCGGCGTCTTCCTGTTCATCCAGGGCGACCGGTCGGCCGAGCGCAAGCCGTTCGACTTCTTCGGCTTCGCCACCCTGGCCGTGGCCATCGGCGCCATCCAGATGTTCCTGGATCGCGGCGCGACGCTCGACTGGTTCGCGTCGCTCGAGGTGCGGATCGAATTCGGCGCCGCCATCCTCGCCTTCTACCTGTTCATGGTGCAGATCCTGACCTCGAAGCGGCCGTTCGTGAGCCTGGCCATCTTCCGGGACCGTAACTTCGTGATGGCCGGCTTCTTCGGCTTCCTCGTCGGGATACTGCTGTTCTCGGGCCTTGCCCTGCTGCCGCCGATGATGGAGACCCTGCTCGGCTACCCGGTGGTGACCACGGGCCTGGTGTCCATGCCGCGCGGCGTCGGCTCCTTCGCCGCCATGTTCCTCGTCGGCCAGCTGGTCGGCCGCATCGACGTGCGGCTGATCCTGCTGACCGGCCTTGGCCTTTCCGCCTTCGCCGTGCTGCAGATGAGCCATTTCAGCCTGCAGATGACGTCCATGCCGATCATCGTCTCGGGTCTGTTCCAGGGGCTCGGCACGGGCCTCCTGTTCGTGCCGCTGTCGACGGTCGCCTTCGCCACCCTGCCCGGAAGTCTCCGGACAGAGGCTGCGGGCTTCTACACGCTGATCCGCAACATCGGCTCCTCGGTCGGCATCTCGATCATGCAGGTCCTGCTCGGCAACAACATCAACCAGGCGCACGCCGACCTGGTCACCCACGCCCGTCCCGACAATCCGGTCTATCGGGCGCCGTATTTCCACTTCCCGTTCAGCTTCACCGAGCCGCACGGCCTGGCGGCGCTGAATGCGGAAATCACCCGCCAGGCGGCCATGATCGCCTACGACGACGACTTCCGCCTGATGCTCTGGATCACCCTGTTGGCCATTCCCCTGCTGATCTTCATGAAGCCGCCGCGCCGCCACGCGGCCGAAAAGCCCGACCTTCACGCGGCGGTCGAATGATGCGTGCGCCTCACCTCATCGCGGCCCTGTTGCTCGGCTCCGCCCTAGCCGGCTGCGCGGCCGTGGGGCCGAACTTCCAGGCCCCGCCCGCGCCGGCGACGTCCGGCTACGCCATGAGCGGCGACGCGGCGCCCGGCGCCGGTGTCGCCTTCACCGCTCCCAAGGCAGGGCCCTGGTGGAAGGCGTTCGGTCCTCCCGCCCTCGACCAGGTCGAGAGCGAGGCGCTGAAAGGATCCCCGACCCTGGCCGAGGCCGACGCCGCGCTCGGGCAGGCGGGTGCGGCGCTTGCCGCCGCGCGCGGCGGGCTCCTGCCGGATCTCACCGCCAACGCCGGCGTGCAGAAGGAGCGGATCAACCTGGCCTCGTTCGGCTTCAACGCCGCGACCCTGCCCGGCTTCTCCAACAATCCCCAGTTCACCCTCTACTCGGTGGGCGCCGCCGTCACCTTCCCGCTCGATATCTTCGGCGGCCAGAGACGCCTGATCGAAGGCGCCGCGGCCCGGGCGGAATCGACCGCGCGCCGGGGCGACGCCGCGGCCCTGACCCTCACCGGCCAGGTCGCCACGGCGGCGGTGCAGGTGGCGGGGCTCAAGGCCGAGATCCAGGCCGTGGAGGCGATGATCGCCGACGACCGGCAGACCCTCGATCTGACGCGCAGGGCCGAGGCGGCCGGCGGCGAGGCGGAGGGCGCGCGCGTCTCCGCCAGCAGCCAGCTCGCCCACGACGAGGCGCTCCTGCCGCCGCTGCGCCAGATGCTGACGGTGGCGCGGCACCAGCTGGCCCTGCTGGTCGGCAAGGCGCCGGCCGACTGGACTCCGCCGGAGTTCGATCTGGCCGATTTCAAGCCGGGCGCGGCGCCGGTGGCCCTGCCGTCCGAGCTTGTCCACCTTCGGCCCGATATCCAGCAGGCCGAGGCCGATCTGCACGCGGCGACCGCCGACGTGGGTGTCGCCACGGCGGCCCTCTATCCCAGCATCAGCCTGACCGCGGGCCTGACCCAGGGGTCGCTGACGCCGGGAAAGATCTTCGCCTTCCCCTCCACCGCCTACAACATCGGACCGGCGATCTCCGCGCCGATCTTCGACGGCGGCCGGCTCCGGGCCGAGCGCGAAGCGGCGCGGGCGATGGTCAGGCAATCGCTGGCCGCCTACCAGCAGACCGTGCTGGTGGCGTTCAACCAGGTCGCCGACCGGCTGCAGGCCCTGGCCAATGACGACGCGGCCCTCGCCGCGGAGACACACAGCGAGACCGCGGCCCTGTCGAACCTGACCCTGACGAGGGCCGCCTATCAGGCGGGTGGGATCGGTTTGCTGCCGCTGGTCGACGCCGAACGCCAGGCCGGTGACGCCCGCCGCTCGAAAGTGGCTGCGGAAACGCGCCGCGCGCTGGATACCGTGGAGCTGATCATCGCCTCGGGCGCCCGCTGGACGGGCTGAACCGTCAACCCGAAAAAGCTCAGCCGATATCGAACGGCAACATCAGATAGTACCCGAGCAGGACGCCGGCGAGGGCGAACAGGGCCGCGCCGCCGAGGGCGATCAGGACGTCGACGACGGCGGGGCTGACCTCGATCACCTGCGGTTCGGCGACGGCGCGCGAGAGCGGATGGTCTTGACGGAAAGCGGCATCGGCCATGGAGAGGTCCTCGGCGGGGTTGCTCGCCCCGACCAAGGTTAAATCGCCGCCTGATCGGATGGTTCCAGCGCCGCCGCCGCCCCTGCCGGAAGCCGGATGGTTCCGTTTGCCGCCGTGGCGCCCAGGCCGTACGCGATCCGCCAGCCCTGCGCGGGAAGCTCCGCCGCCTCGGCGCCGAGGTTGAACGCCAGCCGCAGCGTTCCGTCTCCTCGGCTGAAGATCAGGACCCCTTCCGGCGCGCCGTCCTCGAACACGATGCCCGGCTGGGTGAACGCCGGCCGGCTGCGGCGGAAGGCCAGCCAGTCGCGGGTGAAGGCCAGGGTCGAGCGCGGGTCGGCGTCCTGGCGATCGACCGCCAGGTCCAGATGCCGGGGATCGATCGGCAGCCAGGGCTCGGCGTCGCTGAACCCGGCATGGGCCGCGGCCGCGGTCCAGGGCATGGGTGTACGTTCACCGTCGCGGCCCTTGTAAGCGGGCCAGAAGGCGATCCCGTCCGGGTCGCGCAGGGCCTCGAACGGCACCTCGGCCTGCGGCAAGCCCAGCTCCTCGCCCTGATAGAGGAAGATCGTCCCCGGCAGGCTGGTCAAGAGCATGATCAGGGTCTTGGCGAACTCCGCCCCTCGCCCCTCGCCCCAGCGCGAGGCCACCCGATCGAAGTCGTGGTTGGAGAAGGCCCATGAAGGCCAGGCGTCCGGCGCCCGGGCGAACAGGTCCTCCACGCCCTTGCGGATCACCTCAGGTCCAAAGGGTTTGGACAGGAAGCGGAACGAATAGGCGGTGTGGAACCGATGGTTTCCCTCCGTGTACTCGGCGATTGCGCCTTCGGGATCGTCCGAGGCCAGCTCGGCCAGCAGGAACCGGCCCGGCCGTTCGTCGGCCAGGGCGCGGAGGCGGGCGGCGAAGGCGAAGGTTTCCGGCCGGTCGCGATCATACAGGTGGCGCTGCATGAAATAGGGCCGCACGGCGTTCCGCGCGCCCGACGGCGGATTGTCCCGGAGTTCGCGGTCGTGGGTGTAGCAGTTTGCGACATCGAGCCGGAAACCGTCGACGCCGCGGTCCAGCCAAAAGCGGGCGACATCCAGGATCGCATCCTGAACCTCGGGATGGTGCAGATTCAGGTCGGGCTGCGATTCCAGGAAGTTGTGCAGGTAATACTGTCGCCGGCGGCTGTCCCAACCCCACATGCCGCCGCCGAAGGCCGCCAGCCAGTTGGATGGCGGCGAACCGTCGGGCTTCGGATCGGCCCAGACATACCAGTCCGCCTTGCGGTTGGTCCGGTCGGCCCGGCTTTCCGTGAACCAGGGGTGGTCGATCGAGGTGTGCGAGTATACTTGATCAACGATGATCAACATATTCAGCCGATGGCATTCGGCGACCACGGCGTCGAAATCGGCCAGGGTCCCGAACAGCGGGTCGATCGCGGTGTAGTCCGAAATGTCATAGCCGTAGTCGCGCATCGGCGAGGCGAACACCGGCGACAGCCAGATCCCATCGACGCCGAGCGAAGCCACATAGGGCAGGCGGGCGAGAATGCCTTTCAGGTCGCCGACCCCGTCGCCGTTCGAGTCCTGATAGCTGCGCGGATAGATCTGGTAGAGGACCGCCCCGCGCCAGCGCTCGCCCGTCACGGGGAGCCCTTGGCGCCGGCCTTCGGGAAGCCGTCCCAGCAGGCGTCGTAGCCGGTCTGCAGCTCGGGCCGCTCCATCGCCCAGCGGGTGGGACGGAACACCCAGCGGCTCTCGACCATGAAGGCCAGGGTGTTGTCGATCTTGTGCGGCTTCAGCTCCGCCTCGCTGGCGCCCTTCCAGCTGGCCACGTCCGGGCCATGGGCGCTCATGCAGTTGTGCAAGCTGATTCCGCCGGGAGCGAAGCCGCCCTGCTTGGCGTCATAGGCGCCGGTCACCAGCCCCATCAGCTCGCTCATCACGTTGCGATGGAACCAGGGCGGGCGGAAGGTGTGTTCGGCCACCATCCATCGCGGCGGGAAGATCACGAAGTCGACGTTGGCCGTCCCCGGCGTGTCCGACGGCGAGGTCAGGACCGTGAAGATCGACGGATCGGGATGGTCGAAGCTGATCGAACCGATCGTGTTGAACCGGGCGAGGTCGTATTTGTAAGGATAGAGGGTCCCGTGCCAAGCCGCCACGTCAAGCGGGGACCGGTCCAGCGTGGTCGACCACAGCCGCCCCTGGAACTTCTGCACCACCTCGACCGGGCGCTCCACGTCCTCGAACGCCGCCGCCGGGGCCAGGAAGTCGCGCGCATTGGCCAGGCCGTTTGAGCCGATCGGGCCGAGTTCCGGCAGGCGGAACAGGGGGCCGTAGTTCTCGCACACATAGCCGCGCGCCCATCCCTTGTCGTCGGGGCCTTTGTCATCGGAGCCGCCCGGCAGCTCCACGCGGAACTTCACCCCGCGCGGGATCACGCCCATCTCGCCGGGTGCAAGCTCCAGTACGCCAAGCTCGGTGGCCAGGCGCAGCCGGCCCTCTTGCGGTACGATCAGGAGCTCGCCATCGGCGTTGTAGAACGCCCGGTCAGTCATCGACCGGTTCGCGAGATAGAGGTGCACGGCGCAGCCCTGGCCATGGGCCGGATCGCCGTTGCCGGCCACCGTGGCGAGGCCCTCGACGAAGTCTTGCGGCGCGTCCGGGATCGGGATCGGGTCCCAGCGCAGCCGGTTCGGATCGGCCGGCGCCTCGTCGAACGGGCCGGACCGCAGCATCCCCTGCGGGAACGGCCGATAGGGCGGGTGCCCCGCCGACGGGCGCAGGCGATAGAGCCAGCTGCGGCGGTTCTCATGCCGCGGCGCGGTGAAGGCCGTGGCCGACAGCTGCTCCGCATAGAGGCCGAAGGGCGGCCTCTGCGGCGAGTTCTGGCCCTCGGGCAGGGCGCCCGGAATGGCCTCGGTCACATGGTGGGCCCCGAACCCCGGGAGGTAGTCGGCGGCGAGGACTGCGCCTTTCGGCGCCGGCGTGTGCACGGTCATGGCCGGATCATGCCTCAGCCGGCGGGGCGAATAAATGCTCGTGTGCGCAAGGATTTACCAAATTCTCCCTTTCCTCCGGCCCGTTTCGCGGCATTGATGCGCCAACCACAAAAGATCGAGGGGCGTTGCATGAGCGAGACCGCGGCGCCGGCCAAGGCCGGCAAGAGGGTGGAGCTGACCGTCCGGGGCGTCATCCTGGGCGCGCTGATCACCGTGGTGTTCACCGCCGCCAATGTCTTCTTCGGCCTCAAGGCCGGCCTGACCTTCGCCTCCTCGATTCCCGCGACCGTGATCTCCATGGCCGTCCTGCGGCTGGTCAAGAATTCGACCATCCAGGAGAACAACATCGTCCAGACCGTGGCCTCGGCCGCGGGGACGCTGTCGTCGATCATCTTCGTCCTGCCCGGCTTGGTGATCGTGGGCTGGTGGAAGGGGCCGGACTACTTCCCCTACTGGCAGTCGTTCGGGGTCTGCGCCCTCGGCGGCATCCTCGGCGTAATGTACTCGATCCCGCTGCGCCGGGCGCTGGTGACCGATTCAGACCTGCCCTACCCTGAGGGTGTCGCCTGCGCCGAGGTGCTGAAGGTCGGGTCGGCCGGTCCGGATCCCGCGTCGGGCGCCGACCCCGAGGCTGGCGGCGCGGCGGAGACCCGCGCCGGCTTCCTGACTGTGCTGTGGGGCTCGATCGCATCGGCCGTCTTCGCCTTGGTGGTCGGGACCAAGGTGTTCGCGGGCGCCGTCGCCCAAACCTTCCGTCTGCCCAAGGGCATATTGTGGGGCGGGGTCACGGGCTATAACTTCACCTTCTCGCTGGCCCTGCTTGGGGTCGGCCACCTGGTCGGCCTGTGGGTCGGCATCGCCATGCTGTTTGGGGTCGCCATCTCCTGGCTCGGCGCGGTGCCCTACCTTAGCGCCCAGCATGTGCAGGTCGGCGAACTGGGCGCCTTTGCACACGGCGTCTTCCTCAAGGAGGCGCGGCTGGTCGGCGCCGGCATCATCGCCGTGGCGGCGATCTGGACCCTGATCAAGCTGATCGCGCCGATCACCACCGGCCTTCGCGCCGCCCTGGCCAGCCAGAAGGCGCGCCAAGGCGGCCAGGGCGCCAGCCTGCCCATCACCGAACGGGATATTCCGATCGGCATCGTCTCCATCGTCGGGCTGATCTGCCTGGTTCCGATTGGCGCTCAGCTTGTCGGCTTTGGCGCCCAGGGCGGTCTCGGCGCGCTGACCATTCCCCTGGCCATCGGCGGTGTGGTGTTCATCGCTGTCATGGGATTCCTGGTCTCGGCCGTCTGCGGCTACATGGCCGGTCTGATCGGCTCGTCCAACAGCCCGCTGTCAGGCGTCGGCATCCTGGCTACCGTCGCCGCCTCGGGGCTGATCGTGATCGGGGTCAAGGCCACGGGCGGCGATCCCTCGGGTGTCCTCGGCAAGGTGATGATCGCCTTCACCCTGTTCCTGGTGTCCTTCGTGTTCAATGTGGCGGCGATCGCCAACAACAATCTGCAGGACCTGAAGACCGGCCAACTGGTCGAGGCGACACCGTGGAAACAGCAGGTCGCGCTCGTGATCGGGGTGATCATCGGTGCGGCGGTGATCCCGCCGATCCTGACCGCGCTGGCCCATTCCAACGGCTTCGTCGGCCAGCCGGACGCCACCGCCCAGGCGCTGGCCGCGCCGCAGGCCGGCCTCATGGCCTCGCTGGCTCAGGGCGTGATCACCGGCGATCTGAAATGGCCGCTGGTTATCGCCGGGGCCTTCATCGGCCTCCTGCTTATCGGTCTCGACGAGACGTTGGGGGTCCTGAAGCAGCCGCGGCTCGCGCCCCTGGCCGTCGGCCTCGGCGTCTACCTGCCGCAGGATGTGACGCTCATGATTGTCGTCGGCGCCGTGCTTGGCCACATCTATGAGCGCAGCATGGAGGGCAAGTCGTTCGGCGAGGCGGGCAAGCGGCTCGGCGTGCTGATGGCCTCGGGCCTGATCGTCGGCGAGAGCCTGGTCGGCGTGGTGCTCGCCTTCCTGGCCGGCTCGCTGATGAAGGGCGCACCCCTGTCCTTCATCCATGTGGCGGATCCGTCAACGCCGATTGGCCTGGTCGGCGACAGCTTCGCACCGATCGCCACCTGGCTTGGCCTGGGCGCCTTCGTGGCGGTCGTGGCCGCCCTCTACGCCTACGTTTCGCGGCAGGCGCGGAGCGCGGGGGCCTGACGGTGGTCCTGTTCGAGGGTCAGGCCGGCTTTACGCCGGCCGGCAGGGCCGGAGGCGCGGCGTCGCGCGCGGCCTTGCGCCGCTTCAGCCAGCCGGCCACGGTCGAAGCGGCGAGGGCGAACAGCACGCTGTAGCTGACGACGTTGAGCACCTCGACATAGGCGCGCCGGAGACCTTCCTCGCGGACGCCGTCCTCGAGGTGGAAGGCGTGCACGGCCAGGACAAAGGCCTGCAGCATCATGGTCGCGCCCAGCCAGAAGCTCGGATAGAGCAGCGCCGCCGCCAACAGCGCTGTCGCGAGGGCGAAGTCGA
>Ga0302314_10018724_pt1 | contig 11533 bp, 8 predicted proteins | sample III_Palsa_N2_3_FD_200533 | JGI IMG/M metagenome (GOLD analysis project Ga0302314, IMG submission 200533) | Peat permafrost microbial communities from Stordalen Mire near Abisko, Sweden - III_Palsa_N2_3 | ecosystem: Environmental > Terrestrial > Soil > Palsa > Peat permafrost | place: Sweden... | reverse complement strand
CCGGATGCGGTCCCAGACGCGCTTCGATGTGGCTGGCCAGCGCCTCATCGGTGATGCCGATGGCTCGGGCGGGCAGTGGCGGGATGTCTTGGCCGGTGGAGACGAGCTCCATGATCCACTCGGCCGGGTGAGCCGCGGCGTAGCTGGAGTGGGAACGGCCGGCATCAGGCATCATGGCGTCTAGGTAGACCACAGCACCGATGCGTTCCGGCGCGAGGCTGAGCACGTCATTGACAACCATTCCACCGTAGCTCCAGCCGACGAGGACAACGTCGGTCAGGTCCTCCATGTGCATGAGGCTCACGACGTCGTCCGCGTGGGTTCGGAGCGTGATGCCGGGCCGGAGGAGGTGGCGCCTCTCCCCGAGACCAGTCAGCGACGGCGTGTAGACATCGTGGCCGGCGGCCCGCAGGCGGGACGCTACGTCCTTCCACACCCACCCGCCGAACCAGGCGCCATGGACGAGGACATACGTCCGGTTGTCCGACTTAGGCACTGCGTTACCTCGATCCGATTGTCGCTCGCTCGCCGCGCCGGTCCTTGGACTCGACCGGCCCGATCTCTCGGTCTGACACTAGCGCGACTGTCATATAACTAGCATCTGGCAGGCGATGTCAAGCGTTGCCGGGAAGAGGCTAGCTGTTCCTTGACGGAGTTTCACTGCCACGTTAAAGTAAGACAAATATCACGGAGCATTCGGCGCTGAAGGCACTGGAGGATTGACGTGCAGGCTGACACAGGGACTAAGTCCGCACAGGTTAGCCTGGGCGACGAGCCGAAACCCATCCTCTGCTTGGAGGGTGTCTGCTCTGGTTATGGCAGCGTGCCGGTCCTTCGTGATGTGAACATCACGGTCCGGCCGGGCGAGGTGGTCGCGCTGCTCGGGGCAAACGGGGCGGGCAAGACCACGACGATTCTGACCATGGCGGGGGAACTGCAGCCGAGCGAGGGCACCGTCCTCTGGGACGGAGTGGCCACTAAGGCCCCCCTTAACAAGCGCGCAAAGTCAGGGCTCCGCTTGATCACGGAAGAGCGGTCGGTCTTCATGTCGCTGAGCGTCGCTGACAACCTGCGGCTCTCCCACCGCGACCTCGGCCGCTCCCTGGATCTTTTTCCTGAGCTGAAGAAGCTGATGAAGCGCAAAGCCGGGCTCCTCTCGGGCGGCGAGCAGCAGATGCTGACGCTGGGCCGCGCGCTCGGCGGCGACAAGTGCCGGGTGCTGCTAGCGGATGAGCTTTCCCTCGGCCTTGCCCCAGTCATCGTCGATCGCCTGTTCACCGCTTTGCGGGAAGTCGCGAGCCGGGGTGTAGGTGTGGTGCTGGTTGAACAGAGCCTCGAGCGCGCGCTGCGCATCGCCGACCGCGCGTACGTCCTGCAGCGAGGGCGGGTCGTGATGGCGGGCACGGCGGAGGAGATCAACGCACGCCGGGCAGATGTGCAGTCGGTGTATCTTCACGAGTCCCTCTCGCCAGCGCTCGACGTTGACGAGGCCGAGACCATCCGGGGAGAGTCCGGCGCCTAGCCGGCGAAGGGCGCGCATTATGGCGCCGCCGCGCCGGGTTGTACCCGGCGGCGCAGCTAAGTGCGACAGGTCCCGGCCCGGGTTAGCGTACGGCGCGGCCGGTAGCGCGCCGGAGAGCCGCGCGCACTGTCGGCTGCTGGCGATCACCGACTTCTGTCGGATATTAGTTACAGAGCTATCTGTCAGATATTAGCATCAAAGTACATATACAACCATATAGGCCCTTGACAGACATTTTGCCTCCTGGTAGGACGAACGAGTGAGCATCTTCGTAGAATTCGCTGTACTGGGAATAGTGGCCGGGTCGATCACCTCGCTGCTGGCCATGGGGTTGGTCGTGGCCTACCGGGGCTCGCGGGTTATCAACTTCGCCCAGGGCGCGATTGCCATGGTGGCCGCCTTCGTCTTCTTCTCCCTTCACGTGACGCACGGGCAGTCCTTTGTCCTCAGTTTCGTGGTCGGGGTCGCAGTCGCAGCGCTGATCTCCCTCGCGATGCACTTCTTGGTGATCGATCGTCTGCGCAACGCGCCGCAGCTGATGAAGCTCATCGCGACGCTCGCTGTCCTGGAACTGCTGACTCAGTGGGAAACGATCAAGGCGCCGCCGATCACGGAGTACGTGCCTTCTTCTCTCCCGACGAGACCGGTCAAGGTGCTCTCGGCGAACGTCCCCGAAGGGCAGCTCTGGATCCTCGGGATCGTCGTGGTGCTGGCCATCGCCCTCGGCCTCGTCTACCGCTACACGCAGCTCGGCCGGGCGACCACGGCGGCACTGGACAACCGCCGCGCACTCAGTGCGCTCGGGTTCTCCCCGTCTTGGGTGGGAGCCGTGAACTGGCTGATCAGCGGGTGCCTCTCGGGCGTCGCCGGGATCCTGCTGGCGCCGATCTCCGGTCTGTCGGTCGCGACCTACTCGCTGCTCGTGCTGCCAGCTCTGGCCGCTGTCGTGCTGGGCCGGTTCACCTCCATCACCTGGGCCGTTGTCGGCGGCCTCGGGATCGGCCTCATCCAGTCCGAGATGGGCTACTACATCAAGACGCAGGGCTGGTCCGACGCGGCTCCGTTCCTGCTGCTAATCGTCATCTTGACTGTTCGGGGCGTCGGCCAGGTCGCGCGCTCCGCTCCCGCGCAACGGCTCGCCCGCGTCGGTAGCGGGGTGATCAAGCCGAAGGTGGCGATACCCGTCATCATCGTCGCCCTCGCGATCGCCTTGCTCGTGCAGAACCAGTTCTGGCTCGGCGCGATCGTCGTCACGGCCGGCAGCGCGATCGTCCTGCTGTCCTTCGTCGTCATCACCGGCTACAGCGGACAGCTCTCGCTGGCCCAGTTCGCCTTTGCCGGCCTCGGCGCGTGGATCGCGGGGCAGCTCGTCGCGTCCGTCCACGTGCCCCTGCTGCCCGCCATCCTCATCGGAGTCGTCGGCGTCGCGCCGATCGGCATCCTCGTGGGCGCCATCTGTCTGAGAACGACCGGTGTCAATCTCGCCATCGTGACACTGGGCTTCGCGGCCGCGGTGGAATACCTCATCTTCGACAGTTCCACGTTCACCGGAATCTCCGGCATTCAGATCGGCAACATCGAGCTGTTCGGGCTGAACGTGTCCGCCATCAGCGAGCCCAACCGGTACACCGTCCTCGCCCTGATCGCCCTGATAATCGCGGCGATCATCACGGCCAACGTTCGCCGCGGGGTCGCTGGACGCCGTTTGCTGGCGATACGCGCCAACGAGCGGGCCGCATCCTCCCTCGGCATCGATGTTCCGCGGGCGAAGCTGTTCGCGTTCACGCTCGGCAGCATGCTCGCCGCTCTCGGCGGAATCGTGATCGGGTTCGGCAACAGCACGATCATCTTCTCGACCTTCTCCACGATTCCGTCTATCGAAGGCGTTTCTCAGGCCATCCTCGGTGGAGTCGGCTGGATTCCCGGAGCGGTGATCGGCGGGTTCATCCAGACGAGTGGCATCTTCAGCCAGGCCCTCAACTCGTGGGTCGGTGAGAGCTACGTCGCCTATGTCCCGCTCGCCGCGGCGGCCCTGTTGCTGATCGTCATCGCCAATCAGCCGGACGGTGCCGCACCGATCATGGCGGGCCAGCTGCGCTGGGTCGCGACCAAGCTTCGACTGGCCAAGCCGGCGGATACCAGTGCGCCTTCCAGCAAGGTCGAATTGCAACGGCCGGCTGAAGCGGCCGAAATCCGGGTTGCCCCGATGAGCCTGCGCGTCCGGGATCTGACGGTTGCCTTCGGCGGGGTGGTCGCGGTCGACGGACTCAGCCTCGAGGTGAACCCGGGCGAGATCGTCGGACTCATCGGACCGAACGGCGCCGGGAAGTCGACGGCTATCGACGCCATCACCGGCTACGTCCAGTACCGGGCCGACGAGGTCATGCTGGGGGACGAGTCGCTGACGCACCTGTCTCCGAGCGCCCGCGCCCGGGCCGGCGTTCGCCGGTCGTTCCAGTCGCTCGAGCTGTTCGATGACCTGTCGGTGCGCGACAACCTGGCTATCGCCACCGACCCGGCTGGTAGCGGCCAGTTCCTCACCGGTTTGCTCAGGCCCCGCCAGATCGCTATCAACAGCGTGACCTGGGCGGCTATCGACGCGTTCAAACTCACCGACTCGCTGGACCTGTACCCCGGGGAACTGAGCTACGGCACCCGGAGGCTGCTCGCGATAGCGCGGGCCGCGGCGGCCGGACCGTCGATCCTGATGCTGGACGAACCAGCGGCCGGGCTCGACGACGCCGAACGACTGGAGCTCTCCGCCGCGCTCACCAACCTGTCGCAGACCTGGGGCATCGGGGTGCTGCTGGTAGAACATGACGTCCCCATGGTCATGCGGACCTGTCAGCGCATTTACGCCCTCGACCTCGGAAAGGTCATTGCTTCCGGTACCCCGGCCGAGGTGCGCGACGATCCGCACGTGGTCGCGGCATTCCTCGGCCCCGAGGCGGCCGAGTCGGCCGAGGCGCCGGTCGTGCCGGACCATCTGGCGGTGGGAAGCCGGCCGCTCGCGGCGGGAGCAGCGGGCGAGTCGGTCGGGGCCAAGACGGCGGGAGGGGCACAGCAGTGAGCGTGCCCCCGTCATCGAATCCGGTCTACGCGGCGGTGGGGACCGCGCGGGCAGGTCTCGAGATCTTCCAGAAAGACAGCTAAAACTTAGTGTCCGCGGGGCCAGCATCGCCCCGTCAGGTCCGCGGCGGACCGGTGCTCTCCCTGATGACCAGCGTGGTGGCCAGTTCGATGTGGCGCGGCTCGCCCGCGGCGGTCGCCGGGTCGGCGCGCAGCAGGTGCAGTGCGGTGGCCGCCATGGCCGCCAGCGGCTGGCGGACCGTGGTCAGCGGGGGAGCGGCCCAGGTCGCCACCGGGACATCGTTGAAGCCGATGACGCTCAGGTCGTCCGGGGCGCGCAGGCCGCGTTCCGCCAGGGCCTGCAGGACGCCGAAGGCCTGTTCGTCGTTGCCCGCCACGATGGCCGTGGGCGGGCGCGGGACCGCGAGCAGCTCGCGGGCCTGGGCCCGGCCGCCGGGCACGGTGAAATCGGCCCGGCGGATCAGTTCCCCGTCCGCGCCGATCCCGGCGGCCTGCAGCGCCGCCCGATAGCCGTCCACCCGGGACTGGCTGGACCACAGGCCCGCCGGGCCGCCGATGACGGCGATGCGGCGGTGGCCGAGTTCGATCAGGTGCCGGGTCGCGGTCACCCCGCCCTGCCAGTTCGTCGTGCCGACCGAGCGGATGTCATCGTCCGGTTCCTGCGCCGGGTCGATCACCACCAGCGGCACCCGGCGGGCCGCCGTCCGCTGCAGCTCCCTGCTGCCCGGCAGGTGCAGCACGCACAGCGCGCCGTCGGTGCCGCGGCCGGCCGCCCGGTCGAGCCAGCCGGTGAACTCGGCGGCGGAGCGCACCGTGGTCACCACCACGCCGATCCCGGCCTCGTTGCCCGCCTCGACGGCGCCGCGCAGCAGTTCCTCCGCCCACGGGGTGTGCAGGCTGCCGATCAGCAGGTCGACGACCCCGAAACCGAGCCGCGACGGCACGGGGTAGCCGTGCTGGCGCAGCAGCCCGGCGATGCGGGCCCGGGTGCCCGCGGCGACGTCCGTCCGGCCGTTGAGCACCTTGGACACCGCCGACACCGACACCCCCGCCTCGGCGGCGATGTCGACCAGAGTGCTGCGGTTACTCCGGCGAACCTCACGAGCCATGACGGCTCCTTTTCGAAAATCTCTCTGCCTTGTTAGCGCACCATAGTAGGCCTTCTCGGTCTTGACCAGTTCGTTTTGACGGCGTTAGCTGAGCAGTGGGAGCGAACGCTTTTCGAGAAGTTCATCGGCAAGAGGAGCTTGGGTGACGGCCAACCCCGCGGCACTGCAGCTTTACACCGTCCGAGAGCAGCTGGCGGCCGACCGGAAGGGCACGCTGGCGCAGGTCGCGGCCTTCGGTTACGCCGCGGTCGAACCGTTTGGCATCCTCAACGACCCGGACGGCCTGCGGGCCGACCTGACCGCGGCCGGCCTGGCGGTGTGCAGCGTGCACGCCGTCCCGGCGGGAGACGACGCCGAGCCGGTCGCCCGGGCCGCCCGCACGCTCGGCACCGACACGGTCATCGTCCCGCACCTGGCGCCGGACCTATTTGCCGAGGCCGACAACGTGCGGGAGGCAGCCCGACGGCTGAACGAGATGGGGACCTGGGCCGCGGACCGCGGGCTCCGGCTCGGGTACCACAACCACGACTTCGAGCTGTCCTCACTCATCGGCGGTCGGCCCGCCCTCGAGGTGCTGGCCGACCAGCTCGACGCCGCCGTGTTCCTCGAGGTCGACACCTACTGGGCCGCCGTCGGCGGCCAGGACGTGCCCGGGCTGCTGCGCCGGCTGGGCGACCGCGTCCGCTACCTGCACGTCAAGGACGGCCCCGTCGTCGACCGAACCGACCTGATGACCGCGGTCGGTACCGGGCGGATGCCAGTGGCCGAGATCCTGGCCGCCAGCCCGTCCGCGGCGTGGCACGTTGTCGAGCTCGACCGCTGCGCGACCGACGTGCTGACCGCGGCCGGCGACAGCCTGGACTGGCTGGTCGCCCACGGCCTGGCCCAGCGCACCCAGCACGCGGGAAAACAACAGCAGGGAACACCGCAGCAGGGAACATCGCAGCAGGGAACACCGCAGCCGGGAACACCGCAGCCGGGCAACGCCTGATGGCGGCCCCGGATCCGGGCAGCGGACCGGTCGGCGTGGCCGTCATCGGCTGCGGCACGATCAGCAACCAGTACCTGCGCAACCTGACCGCGTTCCCCGACCTGCGGGTGCTGTTCTGCGCCGACCTCGACCGCGAGCGCGCCCGGAGCCAGGCCGAGAAATACGGCGTGCCCGCGGCGGGAACGGTGGAGCAGGCGCTCGACCACCCAGACGTCGAACTCGTCGTCAACCTGACCATCCCCGCCGCGCACGCCGTGGTGTCGCTCGCGGCGGTGGCCGCGGGCAAGAGCGTCTGGACCGAGAAGCCGCTCGCCCTCGACACCGCCGTCGGCGCCCGGCTGCTGGCCGACGCGGACCGGGCCGGCGCGCTGGTCGGCTGCGCGCCCGACACCGTGCTCGGCGCCGGCCTGCAGACCGCGCGGCGGCTGATCGCCGACGGCGCCATCGGCAAGCCGCAGACGGCGCTGGGCCTCATGCAGAACCCGGGCCCGGACGGGTGGCATCCCGACCCCGAGTTCCTGTTCCAGCGCGGCGCGGGCCCGTTGTTCGACATCGGGCCGTACTACCTGTCCGCGCTGGCCACCATCTTCGGCCCGGCCGCGCAGGTCGCGGCGGTCGGCCGCCGCGCGCGCGAGCGCCGGGTCATCGGCCGGGGGCCGCGGGCCGGCACGGCTTTCGACGTCGAGGTGTTCACGCACGTGTCCACGCTGATCGAGTACGCCCAGGGCCCGGTGGCCACGCTGGTGCTCAGCTTCGACTCGCCGCTGCGCAGGCACGGCTTCCTCGAGATCACCGGCACCGAGGCGACGCTGGCACTGCCCGACCCCAACACGTTCGACGGCGTCATCCGCATGAAGGTGGCGGGCACCGACGACTGGACCGAGCTGCCGATCGTCGGCGCCACCGACGGGCGCGGCCTGGGCGTGCTCGACCTGGCCCGGACCCTGCGCAGCGGGGCCCCGGTCCGCGCCTCGGGCGAGATCGGGCTGCATGTCCTGGACACCATGGAGGCGGTCGAACGGTCGATCACCAAGCACGCGTTCGAGCCGGTCCAGACCAGCTTCACCCGGCCCGACGCCCTCGAGCCCGGCTGGGACCCGAAGGTCCGCACGGTGGCCTAGGACGAGAGCTTGGACGAGAGAGCTAGGACGAGAGAGCTAGGACGATGGGGCGTAACACGATGACGTTGCCGGAGGAGGAGAGGCTGAGAATGGCGGAAGCGGAACACCCGGTGCTTGGCGTCGGCCTGGTCGGCTACGCGTTCATGGGCGCCGCCCACTCGCACGCCTGGCGCACCGCGCCGCACGTGTTCGACCTGCCGCTGCGGCCGGCGATGACCGCGCTGTGCGGCCGGGACGGCGCCGGGGTGCGGGCCGCCGCCGAACGGTACGGCTGGGCCGCGGCGGAGACCGACTGGCGGGCCCTGATCGAGCGGGACGACGTGCAGCTGGTGGACGTGTGCACGCCGGGCGACCTGCACGCCGAGATCGCCATCGCCGCGCTGGAGGCCGGCAAGCACGTATTGTGCGAGAAGCCGCTGGCCAACACCCTCGCCGAGGCGGAAGCCATGGCGGCGGCCGCGGACCGGGCCCGCGCGTACGGTATCCGCGCCATGACCGGCTTCAACTACCGCCGGGTGCCGGCCATCGCATTGGCCCGCCGGCTAGTCGCCGACGGCCAGATCGGCCCGCTGCGCCACGTCCGTGCGACCTACCTGCAGGACTGGCTGGCCGACCCCCAGTTCCCGCTCACCTGGCGGCTGCAGCGCGAGCGGGCCGGCTCGGGCGCGCTCGGCGATCTGGGCGCGCACATCGTCGACCTGGCCCAGTACTTGGCGGGCGAGCCGGTCACCGGGGTGAGCGCGGTCACGGCCACCTTCGTCGGCGAGCGGCCGCTGCCCGGCAGACCCGGCGGCGCTTCCGGGCCGGTGACCGTGGACGACGCGGCGGTGTTCATCGGCCGGCTGCGCTCGGGGGCCCTCGCTACGTTCGAGGCGACCCGGTTCGCGGTCGGCCGCAAGAACCAGCTGCGGATCGAGCTCAACGGTGAACGCGGCAGCCTGGCCTTCGACCTGGAGCGGCTGAACGAGCTGGAGGTCTACGACTCCGGCGCTGACCCGGCCACGGCCGGATTCCGGCGCGTGCTGGTCACCGAGCCCGATCACCCGTACCTGACCGCGTGGTGGCCGCCTGGGCACGTCCTCGGCTGGGACGTCACGTTCACCCACCAGGTCCGTGACCTGGTCCAGGCCATCGCCGACGGCGCCGATCCAGCACCGTCGTTCCCGGACGGGCTGCAGGTGCAGCGCGTCCTGGCCGCGGTCGCCGACAGTGCCGCCCGCGATGCTGGCTGGACGCCAGTGCCCGTACCCTGATCGTCCCTGGGAGGACCCGATGGCGCGACCCTTCACACTGTTCACCGGCCAGTGGGCCGACCTGCCGCTCGAGGAGGTCTGCCGGCTTGCCCGGCAGTGGGGCTACGACGGGCTCGAGCCGGGACGCTCTACCCGGGTTGAACGGGGGCGCCGAACGTTGGGTGACTGGCCGGCCGCGGTACGGCATCGATCAGGCGCCGCGTGTACTCGTGCGCGGGGTACTGCAGGACCTGCCGGGCCGGGCCGTGCTCTACTACCCGTCCCTCCTGGAGGACTATGAGCTCGTCAGCGACTGCCCGTGCGCTTAGCAGGTCATGGGTGATGTAGAGCAGGCTGATTCCATCTGTCTCCCGTAGCTCGCTCAGCAGCCTGAGGATGCCAGCGCGCAGCGAGACGTCCAGCATCGAGACCGGCTCGTCGGCCACGATCAGGCGGGGCTTGGAGGCTAGCGCCCTGGCGATCACCACCCGCTGACGCTGGCCGCCGGACAACTGGTGGGGGAACTTGGACATGAACTGCTCGGGAGGCGTGAGCCCGACCTTGGCGAGAAGGTCGCGGACATGCGAGTCGACCGCGCCGCGGGTCACCCCGGCGTGGTTCGCTAGCGGGCGGGTCAGGATGTAGCCGATGCTGCTGGCCGGATTCAGGGCCGCGTACGGGTCCTGAAAGACAAACTGGACGCTGCGCCGGTAGGAGCGAAGTTCCCGCCTGTTCAGCAGGTCCACCCTGGTCTCGCCCAGGCGGATCGCGCCCGAGGTGGGCTTGTCGATCCCGGTGATGAGGCGCGCGAGCGTCGTCTTGCCGCTGCCGCTCTGCCCGATCAGGCCAAGTGACGCGCCGGGCTCGATCCTGAAGCTGACGGCATCCACGGCGAGCTTGGCGGGCGGCCTCCCCCTGCCTCGTCCGCGGTAGAACTTGGACACCGAATCAAGGTCGAGAAGACCAGCCGTGTCCGGCCGCTCTTGGTTAGCTGACATGGTCCACCTCCGATAGCCTTTCCCCGGCCAGGAAGCAGGCGGTGCTACCCGGTCCGACGGGGCGGAGAACAGGCCGTTCCGCGCTGCACCGCGGCAGGGCGTATCGGCAGCGTGGCGCGAACAGGCATGACGATTCGGCGCCCAGCGAGAGGTCGGGTGGGCTGCCGGGGATGCCTGACAGCACAACCTCGTCGGCCCGCGGGTCCGCGTAGCAGCCGATCAGGGCCTGGGTGTAGGGGTGCTGGGCGTGGCTCAGGACATTCCCGGAGGGCAGTTCCTCGACGATGCGCCCGGCGTACATGATGAGCGTCCTGCTGGTGTTCTCTAGGGCGAAGCCGAGGTCGTGGCTGATCAGCAGCCCAGCGAATCCCTCGCTGCGCACTAGCCCGACGATCGTCTGAATCACCTGCTGCTGGGTCAGCACGTCCAGCGCGGTAGTCGGCTCGTCGAACACGATGAGCCTCGGCTGCAGGGACAGCACAATCGCCAGGCAAACGCGCTGGCGCATGCCGCCGGACAGCTCGTGCGGGTAGCGCCGCAGCACGCTGCCGTCGAGGCCGACTTTTCCCAGCAGGCTGCCCGCGATGGCACGGGCGGACGCGCGCCGCACACGCTGATGCGAGCGGAGCACATCCCAGAAATGCCCTTCCACGGTCAGCACCGGGTTCAGCGCGTTCAGTCCGTTCTGCGGCATCATCACGATGCCGCCGCGACGGCTGCGGCGCAAGGCCTCCGGGCTCAGGCCGACCACGTCGGTGCCGTCGAAGACGATCCGGCCCGAGAGCTTCGCGGCGCTCGGCAGCGTCCCGGTCACCGCCTGGCCGACGGTCGACTTGCCGGAGCCCGACTCGCCGACGAGCGCTACAAGCTCGCCCTCGTCCAGCGCGAACGACGTATCGCGGGCCGCGGCGACGACGCTGGCCTGCCTGCCGTGGTAGCTGACATTCAGTGCGCTGACTTCAAGTAGCGGCATGACTAGCTCTCCCTTAGCCGCGGGCTGCTCAGCTCGTCGACGCCGAAGTTCAGCAGCGCGAACGAGGTCGCAAGCAGCGCGATGCACAGGCCGGGCGCGAGGACGCCTGCCCATTGTCCCTGGGCGAGCACGTTGTACGTCTGCGCCCAGTAGAGCATCGTGCCCCAGCTAACCGTCGACGGATTGCCCAGGCCGAGGAACTCAAGGCCCGCCTCCGCCAGCACCGCGCCGGTCGCGGCGGCGTAGCAGATCGCCGCCACCACCGACACGATGTTCGGCAGGATCTCCCGGACGATGATCCGGGCGGTGCTGTCACCGGCGAACTGCGCGGCCGTCACGTAGTCGAGCGATCGCAGCGTCATCACCCGGCTGCGCACTACCCGTCCGCCGAACGCCCAGGTGACGAGCACGATCACCAGAATGATCGTGAGGATGCCGCCGCCCTTCGCATAGGTCGAGATGACAAGCATCAGCGGGAGCGCCGGGATCACCAGGAG